>Ga0255053_10000579_pt1 | contig 20341 bp, 13 predicted proteins | sample JV7_2_22_MG_FD_188635 | JGI IMG/M metagenome (GOLD analysis project Ga0255053, IMG submission 188635) | Seawater microbial communities from Jervis Inlet, British Columbia, Canada - JV7_2_22 | ecosystem: Environmental > Aquatic > Marine > Inlet | place: Canada: British Columbia | collected... | reverse complement strand
CGAATCCGGCGGCGACGTGATCGGTCTTTCCCTTCGCGAGCCGAGCTGAGCTCGAGGTACTCGGCTTCAACGCCGGCCAGGGAGAGCTCGGAGGCCTGGGCCCAGACCTGGAACTGGGCGAGGCGGCCGCCGGTGAGCAGATAGGCGTCGCCGCGATCCTGTTGCTCCCACTCGGAAACTGTGTCGGCCAGGCGCTGATGGAGGAGCAAATCTTCCTTGGCTTCGTTGATCCAGTCGGCAAGACGGGGCCAGCGGGTGAGCATTGCTTCGTGGGCGACCTCGACGGTGGGTCCCCTGGTGACGGGATCACGGTCGAAAGTCAACAGTCGGGCGTCTCCGAAGGCGCCCAGGACGGCTTCGACTTCTCCGGGATCCGCGATCGCGTTGAGGTCGAGGAGCCGGGCCCGGCGTCTGGTCTGCTCGCCGGAAGGCTGGACTGCGACGAGACGAAGGAAGAGCTGGCGGGCGATTGACTGGTGTTGCTCGTCGAGTCCGTCGAACACTTCGTTGGCCTGGGTGCCGAGGACTCCGAGCACTCCTCCCGCCTCGACATAGCGGTCGTACGTGAGTTCGTCGCTTTGCCGGGCGGCAAACACCTCCGTGAGGGCGTATTGGAGCAACGGGAGGGTCCCCGGTGACTCGGCAACGTCGTCGACGATCTGATTCACTAGACCGGTCTCCCAGCTGACTCCGACCCCCTCAGCCGGAAGACGGATCGCCTCGACGAGCTGTTCCGGGGCGGGCGTGGTGAGGGCGAACATCCCGGTCGTCAACAGCCCTCCGAACTCGGGATACTGGAGTGGACGGTCGAAGAAGTCGGCTCGCAGAGTGACAAGAACTCGAACATCGGATCGTTCGTCGCTCGCCAGTGCCACCAGCGCCTCGAGAAAGCGGTCCCTGGTGGTGTCGTCCCGGGTGAGAGTGAACAGCTCCTCGAACTGGTCGATGACCAGCAGGAGCCGAGCGCTGGCAGGGAGGATTCGTTTGATGACGCGGACCAAACCCTGGGCATCCCGATCGAGTTCGTCCATCACCCCACCAGGGTCCTCGACGGCCACCCTGGCCAGCGCCGACTCCAGCTCGACGAAGGGATACGACCCGGGGAACATGTCGGTGATAACCCAATGCTGAGACGGATCCACCGCTCCGGCGCGAACCGCGGGGATGAGCCCGGCCTTGACCAGCGATGACTTACCGGATCCGGAGGGACCGACCACAGCCACCAGCCGATGCGCGGCAAGCTGCTCTGTCAGCTCGCCCACAGCATCAGAGCGACCGAAAAAGTCGCCGGCATCGGCCTCGTCGAAAGCCTGCAGGCCCTTATAGGGGTTGCGGCTGGCTGTGAACGCAACAGCAGTCTCGGCTTCGCCGAGAACCACGGCCAGCTCAGCGAGGAGCTCGTCGATAGTGTCAAAACGGTCTTCGGGTCGCGCGGCGGTAGCCCGTTCCACGATCTCGGTGACGAGGTCGCCAATCAGCTCTCCTCCAAGGAGACCGAGACCGTAGATATCGGCGGCGGGCGTGATCGGATCGTCCCGGGCGTACTCAGGTGCCGAATAAGCCGAAGAGGCACGCGGAGCACCGGCCAACCGGACCACAAACCCGGCACCGGTGAGATAGGCGTTGCCGGAGTCGTCGAGGGTCACCGAATCGGGTGAGACTGCCCCGTGCACCACACCAAGCTGGTGGGCGTAGGAGAGCGCAGTCCCAACCTGGGTGACCAGACGACGCCGTTGATCGTCGCTGAAATCCTCGTTGTAGAGAGCCTGGGCCAGGGAGGTACCCCCGATGGAAGGGGCAACCAGATAGGCACCGGTCGGGTCGCGCCAGTAGTCGAGCACGGGCACAACGTGTGGATGCTGGAGGCGGGTCACCAGTTGGGTCTCAACTTCGAAGCGACTGATGAACTCGGGCTCGTTGGCCCAGACCGGGTCGATCACGGTCACCACAACCTCCCGCCCTACCGACGGCTGATAGGCGCGATAGGTGGTTCCCGCCAGATCGCTCGAGATCGGCCGGCGCAGCTCGTAACCGGCGACGGCGCCCCGGTCCGAGGGAAGGGGGGGCGGAGTGGCATCAAGCAGCAACGGGGGGAACTCCCTGTCCTGGCCATCGAGAACGAGCTGGAACACCTGCTGTGGGACATCGACGCCGTGGATCGGGTGCAAGCCCAACGATCGAACCAGCCAGCCCGACTCGCCATCCCCAAGCAGAGCCTGGTGAGCACCGTCCGAGAGCAGTACCTGGCCGCCATGAGCCGCAGCCACGATCCCGGCGCTTCGGCGCACCGGTGGTCCGGCCACCTCCCCGGACTCGTGGACTTCCACATCGCCGTAGTCGATTGCCACTCGAGCCCGGCCCGGCCCCGCCGCAGCCACGACTTCGCTGACCGTGGCAATGGCGTCTCCGACAGCCGGGAATGCGGCGTAGAGAGCCGATCCACGCTGGGCGAAACCTTCACCACCGGTGCGCTCCAGGGCTGCACTAAATGCAGCCGCGATGCTCTCCACAAGGGAGGCACGCTCATCGGGATCAAGTCGCATCAGAGTGCGAAGGTCAGCCACCTCGACCACCATCACCGCTCGTTCGGTAAGCGATGGCGCCGCCGGCAGTTCGAGGGCTGGATCGTGGTCGAGAATCTGCTGCTCGAGGTTTCGCAACTCGGGAGACGGGTCGATCCCGATCTCATCGCCGAGATAGGCACGGGTGCGCTCGAACGCCCGCAACGCCTCGGTCTGACGGCCGCTGCGGTACAGCGCCAGCATCTGCTGGGCCCGGAAACGCTCCCGGAGTGGGTGCTCGACGGTGAGAGAATCCAACTCCCCAAGCAGCTCGCGGTGACGACCCAGAGCCAGGTCGGCTTCGATACGTGCCTCCAATGCCGACAGCCGCAGTTCGGAGAGCCTGGTGATCTCAGGCTCAAACACTCCCCATCCGTCGACATCGGCGTAGGCATGGCCCCGCCACATTGCGAGGGCCTCTCGTAGCGACGCCGCCGCGGTTTCGGGATCGTCTTCGAGCAAGGACAGGGCCGAGCGCACCTCATCTTCGAAACGGAACGCGTCTATGGCGTCGGCGTCAACGGTCAGCGTGTAACCCCCGGCATCTTTGCGAACGATGTCGCCAAGTTCGCGTCGGATCACCGAGATGTAGGTCTGTACCGAGTGCCGCGCCCCATCGGCGGCCTCCTCGCCGTAAACGCCGTCGACGATTCTGTCGAGACTGACCGGCTCGCCGGCGTGGGTGACCAGCAACGCCAGGATGCTGCGCTGTTTGGGTCCCCCTACGGGAACCGTTTCACCGTCCTTGCGCACCTCCACGCTGCCCAGGACCCGGATCTCCATCCCGGAAGGGTATGCGAAGGGTTCGGTGTCCTGCTTGGGGTCCGGGGCCGCTCTGTCCATGATCGAAGAAGGTATCTAGTCACCTTCAAAGAACCTTCAAAAGCCGGCCGTGACGGTCCTTTGAACCCGGGGAGCTGATCTCTGAAGGGTCTCTGAGGGCCCTGGAAGACGGTGTGGGCATGAGCAAGACCCGCACCATCTCAGCAATAATCCTGATAGCGATCAGCGTCCTCGGTGGCCCCGCTGAAGCAGCCACAACGCCAGACTCCACCGGCGGAATCACCGGTCCCGCCCACATCACCCTGTTGAACAAGACAGACAACCGGCAGCCCCTCGAAGTCGTGACCTGGGCAGTGAACCGCTACAGCGTGGCCGGCCTCGTTCTGCCCGACAGCGAGATCACCTTTCATCCCTTCGACCCCAGCCTGGAGAACTGCAACGGCCACGGCGGGTATCACACCGTCAGTGAGGGCGAGCACATCATCGATGTCTGCGCCGTGGGTGTCCCGAGCAGACGGCGCCTCATGCTCCACGAGTTTGCCCACGCCTGGGCCAGGGAGAACCTCACCGACAGCCATCGTGAGACGCTCATGGCAGACCGTGAACTCGAGACCTGGAACGACCACGGTGTCGAGTGGGCCCAAAGAGGGACCGAGCACGCAGCCGAGATCATCACCTGGGGTCTGGACATGCAGTGCAGCCCCCATGAAATCATCAGCGATCAGGAAGCCGCCTCGCTTGCAGCCGCCTTCGAGTTCCTCACCGGAACCGAGACACTGTGCGAGGCCTAAGCGGAACGGACCTCAAGCGTGGGGGGCGACCTCTTCGGCCAGTTGCTGCATCAGGGCCACCTGGTCGTCATAGCGCATAGTGGGAAAGGCGCTGCGCGCCACGAACTCGACGTCGATTCCGGCCTTTTGTCGGATGTCCTGCAACGACTCGACAATCTGCTCTGACGTCCCGGCGTAGATTGATCTGCCTAGCAACGTGCTCCGATCGTCGGATGCCATAGGCGGCGCTTCGGGCGGAGGGCCGGGCCGGGAAGCCGAGGCTTCCATGTCGGAGTACTTCCACATCATCTGCCAGAGATGTTTCGTCGCGTAGTCCCAGGCGTCCTCCTCCGATGCTCCGGGAATCATGATCGAGTAGTGGATGATTCGGAGCGTTGATGGATCTCTCCCGATCCCGTCACATTCGTCGCGTATCCACCCGAGTTGTTGGACGAATTCGCCTGCCGGGACGTTGGAGAAGATCCCGTCTGCCAACCGTGCTGCCCGCCGGATTGCAGGCTCCGCCCCACCGCCAATCACGATCGGGATCTTCGACGAGGGCACTGGACGCACGGCAACATTCGGAAAGGAGTAGACATTTCCTTCGTGCTGGAAAGGCCGGCCCGACCAGGCTCGGGGAAGGATCGCCAGGATCTCCTCCATCGCGGCACCACGCCGGCGCATGTCGGCGCCAAGCGCCTCGAACTCGATCCCGCTCCATCCGAGGCCCAGCCCGAGGATGAGCCGTCCGGAGCTGAGCAACTCGACGGTGGCTGCGTCCTCGGCCAAACGAAGCGGATGGTGTATCGGAGCAAGAAGGACTCCGGTGCCGATCTCGATCTCTGAGGTGGCGGCAGCGAGAGCGGCACTCACGACCAGCAACGACGGCATGTACCCGTCATCGACGAAATGGTGCTCTGTCGTCCAGACCGATGACATGCCGAGGCGCTCGGCTTCCACCGCCAGCTTCACCGTCTCGTCGTATGCGCGGGACCAGTCGCTCTCCCCTGGCCTCGTTTGCGCGCTGAGCAGTCCAAAACCGAGCCCCATCAGATTCCCCTTTGCCGCGATTGAGACGAAGCGTAGGCCAGGCTCGCTCACAGATGAACTGGGTGAGGCTGCACTAGTCCCTTCGATCCTCTTGGTGATGACACCCAACTCCGAAACGCGGTTTGCCGATGTTCCTCATATGAGAATCGACCTTGCAACGGTTCGAGCCCTGACCAACCTGATTGCCGTCAGCATGGTTCTCGGTGTCGCCGGGCTTGCCCTCATCGCATTCTTGTTTCCTCAAGTTCCGACCGCCGTGTTTCACTTCACGGCTGTCGTAGCCGTCGCCTCAGGATTGGCTGTGGCTGCCATCTGGGCAGGGATCGCGGTCTCGCTCTCGATCCGGGTGCGGATCGAGAATCGTCGCTAGCCGGCTACTTCAGCAACGCTGCGAGTTGGCTGGCCTGGTCGTCGACCCTCTGGGACATTTCCGGGCCGATCTCGGTCCATACGTCGGCTCCAGGATCGGAAAGACGCATCGTGAGACGGGTGCCCTCCTCGAGCTCGTCCAACTGATAGGTCCAGGCCCACTTCTCAATATCACCTAGTTCATATCGAAGCGTGATGTAGGAGAAGGGCCTCCAGTCGGCAACATGCTCGACGATCACGTCAGGCCCGTGCATGCAGTGGTTGACGGTGCCGACACCCCTTCGCCCCTCAGTCATCATTCGCACCTCAGAGACCACGTGTTGCCACAGCGGCCGCTTGCCGGGATCAGTGAGATGGTCCCAGACGACCGCGGGTGCCGCGGCTGTCTCAAAACTGACCTCATGAACGGATTCGGAACTGGTGACGTAGTCACGGTTTCGCTCCTGTTCGAAGGTCCAGCGAACAGCAAGGTCCTGAACAAAGACTTCGACCTCGCCGATGTCGGCAAGATCTTCGGTATGGGACTTGAAGCCGAGAATCGAAGGGTCCATCGCCATCGCATCGAGGGTCACCTTGGTGTAGACCGCATACGCCGGCTTCCCGACGATCTCACCGGATGTCCCCTTCGCCAGGCGGTGGACGAGGATCACATCGGGCCCGGTCAACTCCTCAGAGCGGGCGATTGTCTGTATGACGTACTCGCCCTCATGGACGAAGAATTTGAGATCCAGGTTTGGAATGCGGACGCAGGCGTTGCATTCACAGGTCGTCGAATGGGCGATGTCACGCAACCGCTTTTGGAATGCGAAATATGCGGACTCGACAGTGTCCATCATCATCGACGGGTTGATCGAGTCGTGACCGGCGTATGCGAAAGCCGCATCACCTTCGAGCTTGGAGAGCTCAAAAAGGGGTTCGACACTGTCGACGATCGTTTCAAGAAGGTCGGCAATCACGTTCTGGGCGTGTGTCAGCTCGGTATCGCCCATGTATTCGGTGTAGCCGGTGATGTCTGCCAACAGCAAACAGCCCTTTTCCGGAACGCCGAGAAGGTCCATAGTCATAGCCCAGAGCCTAATTGGAGAATATGTCTCGACTACAGGACGAAGCGGTGCGATCTCATTCGTTTTGTCGTCGCAGTAGTGACTGAAGCGTTCGGCAAATCGGGCCGATATCATCCCCATGAAAATGATTCGAATGACTGTTGGGGCGATCCTTCTTGGCCTCATGGTCTCGGCTTGCGCCTCTGAGCCTGCACGGAATGAGGCAGGTCAGATCGAGGAAGAAGGAGAGCTGAGTGTCTTCAATTTCCGTGTCGGGGACTGTTTCGACGTCCCCTCCACAACTTCCGACGAAGTGTCCGACGTCGCCGGCGTTCCCTGCTCGGGGCCCCATGACAATGAGGTCTTTCACCTGTACGACCTGCCGGACGGATCATTCCCGGGTGGCGCCGCCATCGATGCAAGTGTTGAGACTGAGTGTCTCGCAGCATTCGAGGACTACGTCGGCATCTCCTATCAGATATCTGAACTGTTCCTCTTTCCACTGACACCCACTGAGGCGTCGTGGGCACAGTCTGACCGTGAGGTCGCGTGCGCTCTCTACGCCGAGGGGGAGCAGCTAACCGGTTCGATGAAAGGCTCTTCTCGCTAACCGAAAACTGCGGTCACCAGCCGAATCGATCGTGGATGTTGCCTGACGGGTCGAGAAGAAACGCCGTGTCGCCCGGGTTGTTCCAGACCGCACCTGGCGAGCACCAATACAGGGTTGTGGTGGCATCGCTGCCGCAGCCCGTGTAAACGCTGACGACAGAGTCCTCACTGATGGTGAACTGGTCGGGAAAGCGGTATCGATGTGTCGCTGACTCGTCTTTCAGGATCCACCCGGTCAGGTCAGTCGATGACGAGCCCTGGTTGGTGATTTCGACCCACTCGCCGTTCAGGTTGTCATGGTCGTCTCCGGGGGCGTCGGCTTCGACGTGGGTGATCACGAGGTTTGCGTCGGCGGGTGGCCCACATGCGTCGGGCGACCAGAGTCCGAGCCGTTCTGCTTCGGCTTGCTGCTGAGCTGAGGCCAGCAAGTCAGCCTGGCCGGTGTCAGGTGGGTACTCCCTGGCAAGGGCGTAACCCTGTCTCACCATTACCTCGTTTACGAAGGTGGAGTCGGTGAGGTAGACGTACCTGAGCAGGCGGCCGAACTGGTCACGGTCCGAAACGTCGCTCACCATGACCACCGTCTGACCGGACAGTAGAGACTCGAGGGCCACTGTTGACTCGAGCCCAAAACACTCTCCCGACTCGGGCGTGTTGATACCGACCAGCCGCAACGGATCATCAGACCCGCCGGCGTGGTCAACCCTGATCGTGTCTCCATCGGTCACGGAGACAACAACGGCTGCCTCTGCTCCATCAGGAAGAGACGTCGATGGAGCTGGGTTGGTCGATGTCGTCGCAATCGCCGTTGTCTCTGTTGGAGCGGCAGTCGTGGAAGTCGCCACGCTTTCGAGATCGTCTTCGTCGCCTCCGAAGAGTGCGATCGGCACCACAACTATCAGGACCGCCAACGGAAGGAAGGTGACAACCCGCCGCCCGAGACGCCTACTCCGGTTCGGCATTTCTGAATGTCAGGACGAGGGGCCGCTCACGTAGTAGAACTCGGCACACATGGTTGAACCTCCAGACCATCGCAAAGATAGCGTTCACACTCTTTTTCGCGACCTAAGACAACTCGTCCGAAATTCGGTAGCTTGCGTGTCACGGTGGTGAGTCGAGTAGCACAACCAGGGAGAGAGCCTTGACACTCCAGGAAAGAGCGGGGAAAACGTCGTGAGAGAACCGAGATGAGTGCGTCGCTGTTGACCACAGTCACCATCGATGCCCACCAGACGATGTCCGACGCGAGGGTCCGCATCGAGGGCATCCCGGACCACAGCCACGTGATCGTCCGTCGGCGTGACGGGCTCGACCTCTATTGGTATCAGTTACCCGCCGGGTCCGTCCGGGAGATGGCTGAAGCCGCCCCGGACGGTTTGGTGATCGATGTCCTCAATCTCCACGAATCAGGCGCTTCGCCCTCCTACCAGTACGATCAAATCCCTCCGGACCAGGCCCAACATGGCGGTGGAATTGTGCTCGATGGCGCCAGGGCCGTTGGCATTCTGAGTTCGGGCCCAGAAGAGATGATGCGGGAGGCATCACCTCCGCCCGTCCGATCCACCCGCATGGGCAGACGGTCGCCGGAACCGGATTCGCCTCGAGCGCCAGCCGGATCCACCCGCATGGGCAGACGGGGTCCGACGCGAGGGTTGACACCCGTCGAACCGACTGACAACGGAGGAGCCGAAGACGGTGGGGACGAGACAGACTTCTCAGCATTCCCCGACCTCTCCTGTCCAGCCCAGGTCGCCGTCGGCGATGCGTTCGACCTCGTTGTAAAGCTGGCCAGTGAGGCCACACCGGACACGATGGATGGCGCTGTCAGGGTCCCGACCGGAGCCCCCGAGTTCGATCTGGTCGTACAGATTGTCGCCGATGGCTTCTCTACGGATCAGATCCGCGACGTGCTTCATGTGGTGCGCACCGATCTCGCGGCCAACGAAGCCCGCTTCACACTGACGGCGGATCCGATCGAGGGGGCGATCCGGTCAGCAATCCTCCAGGTCGACTTCTCGTTTGGCGGTGAGCTGTCTGGACGGGCGTACCGCGGCATTCTCGTAACCCGGGAGCCCTCCTCCGCGCCTGCGCCTGCGCCTTCCACGTCCAGCACCGTGATCTCTACTACGAAAACCGAGGACGGCCCCGACCTCACCATCACGATCAGCGAGAACGATGACAGCACTCAGCTCGAATGGCAGTTCACGACATCCCTCGAGGATGTGGAGTTGGTTTCGACCCAGGTGCGAAAGAGATTCAAGGGACACAACGCCAAGTCGTTCGCCATGCAACAAATACGACTCGCGCATCAGTCGATCGGAGATGCGGCGGTCGGCAACAGAATGCTCGGAATCGCCCGCACGATCGCCAACGAAATGCCACCCGAGGCCTGGAGTGCGCTTGCCGGAGTCTGGGCGGCAGCTAAAGCCAAGGGCAGCCTTCCGTCGGTGCTTCTCGTGAGCTCCGATCCATATATTCCGTGGGAGCTGGCTTCCACCGAAGATGTATATGTCGGCGACGCTTCGCTCGTGGACCGGAGCCTCCCTCAGTTTCTCGGCGCACAGATTCCGATCAGCCGATGGGCCGCACCCCAGCCCCGCGGTGCTGCCGGCTTGCTCAACCCCCCGCTACCTCCTCCGACACGTCTCGCCGTCAAAGACATGGCGCTCGTCATCGGCGACTACCTGGTCGAGAGCGGCCAGCGTGACCTTCCCAAGGCCAAAGAGGAGGGCGATATGCTCGCCGCCAAGTACCAGGCCAAGTACCAGGCCATACGCCTCACCGCGACACTCGAAAAGGTGGACCCCCTTTTCGACGCCACCCTCGAGCACAACGGGGAGAAGTTTGATCCCCAGATTGTCCACTTTGCCTGTCATGGCCAGATCGATCCCAACCCGGGGTTCAACGGGATCGTCCTCAACGAGGGCAACGTTCGCCTCGATGCCCTTTACGTAGCCGGTAACAAGATGGAGAGTCCATTCGTTTTCCTCAACGCCTGCCAGATTGGCCAGGCCACCGAATTGTTGGACGACGCAGGCGGTATGGCAGCCGCGTTCCTCAAGACCGGTGCATCTGGTTTCGTTGCACCGCTCTGGTCAGTGGACGACCAGGTCGCACAGGACACTGCAATCGGGTTCTACAAGACGGCGCTCGAACAGGGAGTACCGGTCGCAGAGGTTCTGCGGCAACGCCGCGCCCAGTTCGACCCGGATATCGCGTCTCCGCAGACAACACATCTCGCATACGTCTATTACGGACATCCGCGTCTGGTTCTATCACGAGCCGAATGACCGATTCCGTTTCGACTCACAGATAAAGGGGAGCATCAATGGCAAACATCGACGGCAGTGGGAGCACCATCGATCTCGCTCCCGGTTATCGCCTCGCCGCACCCGGCCTTGCAGGAACTGCGACAGCCCGAAACCCACGCCGCCCCGGATCCACCGATCGAGGCCCGGAGCTGTCGACGGACGCTTATGACCAGGCCATAGCTGCCACCGGTCTAACAGAGATCATGAATATCGACCTGGCCGTTCGCCAGGTGCCCCCGCCGCCGCAAGCTCCAGAATTTCGAACGGTCCAGGGCGAAGAAGGGCTCGTCCTGGAGACCCCGGACCTTGGTCCCGAGGTGGGACAGCTAGTTCTTGCCATCGACGAGGGTGGAGTCGTCAGTTGGAACTTCCCGGAGTCAGCGGACCGGAAGATCGAACCTCCGACGGTCCGGGGATCCGGCGGAACAAAGAAGTTCATGATCCGCAGTTACACGCCGGCACAAGCCGAGCAAGCCGGGGAGACCGGCACCCGCGGCATATTCGGAGCCGTTGGCCGCAAGATCTTGAAGGTGCTGATCTACCCCGTGACCGACGCAGTATTGGGACCAGTCACCGAACACTTCGCCGCCAAATGGGAGACTAAGAACCGACCGTACAAAGCCCGGCTATTCAAACCAGACGACTTCCGCAACTCTGATGTGGGGGAAATGACGGGCGACGACTGGCGGACCGTCGCCGGGGATCGGGCACTGCTCTTTGTCCATGGCACATTCTCGACTTCGCACGGCGGGTTCGGAGGGTTGCCCGACGCCACTATGGCGGAGCTACATCGCCGCTATGGCGGCCGCGTCTTCGCTTTCAATCACCACACTCTGTCTTCTACGCCCGAGGAGAACGTGGCGGAAATGGCAGCGCGGATGCCAGATGACGTCTCCCTCGACGTCGACATCGTGGCGCACAGTCGTGGTGGGCTGGTCGCCCGCACCCTCGCCGGCGAGCTTGCCGGTGTCGGTGTGCCGGGACTGACGGTCAATCGGGCCGTCTTCGTGGCAACGCCAAATCATGGGACCGCCCTCGCCGACGCCGAGAACATCGTCAACTTCATCGACCGCTACACGAGCATCCTCAACGTGATGCCCCCGGGGCCGCTCGGCGTTGTGAGCGAGATCCTCGAAGCCATCGTGACAGTGGTGAAAGTGGTCGGGCACGCGGCTCTAACCGGGCTCGGAGGGCTGAACTCGATGGATCCAGGGGGTGACTTCCTCAAACGTCTGAACACCGGGGCAGCGCCGGCCACCGAGTACTTTGGCATGGCCGCGAACTATGAGCCCAAAGGCGCCCTCGGATCGATGATTCTCAAGACAGTGACAGACCGGGTCATCGACAGAGTCTTTGCCGACGCCGCGAATGACCTCGTCGTGCCCACGCTCGGAGTGTCGGAAGGCGGCGCCGACCTGGCGTTCCCAATCGACCCCGAAAGGCTCCTCGTCTACGACCAGAGCAGAGGAGTTCAACACACAAGCTTCTTTGGCGTGCCTGACACCTCCAGCAAGCTCCTGGAGTGGCTCACTGTGTGATCTCCGACTCGGATTTCCTCGGATGCACCGTCGCCCGATTGTCATAAGCCAAACGCTCAATGCCTAAAGTGCTCGAACCCGATCGAGGAGAGAGTGGATGGCACGCGACCCACGTTTTGACGTGCTCTTCGAGCCCGTTGAGATCGGTCCGGTAACAGCGCCAAATCGCTTCTACCAGGTGCCCCACTGCACAGGCATGGGGTACCGGCGCCCCAATTCGGTAGCCGCCCTCCGCGGGGTGAAGGCGGAAGGAGGCTGGGGGACTGTCTGCACGGAGTACAGCTCGATCCATCCATCGTCGGACGACGAACCTTATCCATCGGCGTCGATCTGGGACGACGAAGACATCAGAGCCATGTCGATGACCGTTGACAAGGTCCATGAGCACGGGGCATTGGCGGGTATCGAGCTCTGGCACGGAGGGGCCGGATCGGCCAACCTCTACTCGCGCGAGGTGCCTCTCGGCCCCTACAGCATGCCTGCCGGCGTCAATGACCCGGTGCAGACCCGGGCTATGGAAAAGGCAGACATAAACGACCTGAAGAAGTGGCATCTCGAAGCCGCCCGACGCGCTCAGAGAGCCGGCTTCGATATCGTCTACGTCTACGCCGCCCACTGGTATCTGATTCGTCAGTTTCTGCTGCCCTCCAACCAGCGGACGGACGAGTACGGGGGCTCGCTCGAGAACCGGGCCCGGCTACTCAAAGAGCTCATTATCGAGACCAAGGAAGAGATCGGCGACACCTGTGCCGTTGCGGTCCGGTTCTCCGCTAGCACCGGTGGAGACGATGACGATCAGGACACCGAAGAGCCCCGTGAGATGATCGAGCTTCTTGGACATCTCCCTGACCTCTGGGATATCACGGTCTACGACTACTCATATGAGATGGGGACCTCCCGATTCGTACCCGAAGCGGGGCTCGAGAAGACGATGTCCTGGGTCAAGAGCGTGACCAGCAAACCGGTCGTCAGTGTTGGGAGATTCACCAGCCCCGAAACTATGTTGCGTCTTGTCCGCCAGGGTGTCATTGACCTGGTCGGTGCGGCACGTCCTTCAATCGCCGATCCGTTCATTCCCACCAAGATTGCAGAGGGACGGGACGACGAGATTCGAGAGTGCATCGGGTGCAACATCTGTTACGTCGGCGACCAAACGGGAACTCCAATCCGATGCACCCAGAACCCAACAATGGGCGAGGAATGGAGGAAGGGTTGGCATCCCGAACACATTCCGGAGAAGGGCTCGGACTCTTCGGTTCTAATCGTTGGGGGCGGGCCCGCCGGTCTCGAGGCGGCGGTCGCTCTTGGAAAGCGCGGCTATCAGGTAACTCTGACCGACTCTCGTCGTGAGCTCGGAGGTCGGGTCACACTCGAGTCTGGACTTCCCGGGCTTGCGCAGTGGTCGCGGGTGAGGGATTGGCGACTCACAATGATCGGGAAGCTCAAGAACGTCGAGTTCTACCTGGAAAGTGAACTGGACCAGGAGCAGATCCTCGAGTTCGATGCTGATCGGGTGGTTGTGGCAACCGGGGCCAGGTGGCGACACGACGGGGTCGGTCGGTGGCTAGAGGTGCCGGTCCACGGTTGGGACAGCTCCCATGTCATCACCCCTGACGAGATCCTCGCCGGTGCGGAGCCGGATGGTCCCGTCGTTGTCTACGACGACGACCACTACTACATCGGCGGCGTCATCGCTGAGAAGCTGCGTCGCGATGGGCTCGATGTCACTTTGGTTACCCCCGCGAATGAGATCTCCACGTGGACCAGACATACCGAGGAGCAATACCGGATCCAGCAGCGGATCCTCGATGTCGGGATCTTCATTGAAACCGGCTCGACACTCTCCAATGTTGCGCCCGACCATGTTGTTCTCGAGTCCATTCACACCGGAAACACAACAGGAATCGAGGCTGCGACAGTGGTGATGGCAACCTCACGGACTCCCCAGGATGGGCTCTATCACAGCCTTGTCGACCGGATTGCCATAGACCGGATCGGTGATTGTCTGGCCCCGGGGACGATCGCTACTGCCGTCTATTCGGGACACAAATTCGCACGAGAACTGGACGCATCAGTCCCGGGTCCGGTGCCGTTCCGTCGTGACAGTCGGGTGGTCTCCTAACTACGGGCACTCACATGCGAACCCGCAGACCCTTCGGGTCGTACATCGGTCGTAGTGAGGTCTTTGCCGGGAAGCGCTCACCCGCAACCTGGATTTCGAATCCTCCAGAGTTCACAAAGTCGACCGTCACACCGTCGGCGTGCTCGACGTAACCCATGCCCATCGCACCCCCCAGAGTGTGCCCGTAGGCCCCGGACCTCATGTAACCCACCGGCTCACCCTGATAGATGATCGGCTCCTCGCCATACAGCAGGGGCTCCGGGTCCTCGAGTAGGAACTGAACCAGTCGGGAGGTCAGCGGCCGGCTCTCCCGCTGGCGCATCAGTGCGTCCCGGCCGACAAATCCACCGGGCTTGTCGAAGTCGACCGCGAACCCGAGCCCGGCTTCGAGCGGAGTGTCCGAGTTCTCCATGTCCAGGCCATAGTCGCGTCTTCCGGCCTCGGTTCGGGTGCTCTCCAGGGTTTCCATGCCTGCGTTGACGAGATCGAAGCCCTCCCCAGCCTCCATGAGCGCGTCGTATACGCCACTCGCAAACTCGGAGGGCACGTACAACTCCCATCCCAATTCTCCTACGAAGCTCAACCTGAACGCCCAGCCCCGGGCGTGGCGCAGGTCAACTTCCCTTGCCGTGAAGTACGGGAAGTCCTCGTTGCTCAGGCTCGCGGTCGTGAGCTCACTCAGTACCTTCCGGGAGTCCGGCCCCTGCAGACTCAGCAGTGCGTAGCCCGAGGTTACGTCGGTGACATAGGCGCCTTTCTCAGGTGATGTTCCCCTCCTCAAGACGGCCTCGACCCTGCGGTGGAACGCCTCGGCTGCGACCACGAAGAACTCCAACTCGCTGAGACGGGTGATAGTGAGGTCGGCCTCGATGCCGCCCCGTTCGTTCATCCACTGGGTGTAGACGCACTGGCCGACAGGTACTGCGATGTTGTTGCCTGAGATCTGGTTGAGCGCCTCTTCGGCACCCGGTCCCTGAACCAGGAACTTTGACATCGACGAGAGATCCAGCAGAGCGACCCCGTTACGGACCGCGTGGTGCTCGGCCGCATGGAACTTGAACCAGTGCTTGCGGTCGTAGGACAGTTTGGGATTGACATCGGGGTCGTCGGGACCGAACCAGGCCGGGCTCTCCCACCCAGAGGACTCGGCGAAATGCGCACCCGCCTTCTCGAGCCGATCATGGACGGGCGACCGCCTCACGTTCCTCGCGGTTGCCGGGTGTGAGTGTGGCCACGAGCCGGTCGAGTGCAATCTGCCAAGCAGTTCGACACTGCGCTCAGCGAGATAAGAGCGGTTCTGCTGGAACGGTGATAGTCGTGCGATGTCGACGTCGGTCACATCCACCGGCGCAACACCGTCGGCTATCCAGCTCGCGATGATGGAACCAGCGCCGCCACCGGTGAGGATGCCGAGTGAGTTCATACCGGCCGCCACGAAGAAGTTCACGAGCTCGGGAGCCTCGCCTATCAGAAACCCATTGTCGGGCGTGAAACTCTCCGGGCCGGTGAAGAGCTTTCTCACTCCGACGTTTTCGAGTTCAGGGAGGATCTCCATGGCGATCTCCAGGAACGGAGCGAGCCGATCCCAGTTGCTCGGGATCTCACCGAAGCTGAAATCGGAAGGGATTCCGTCGAGCGACCACGGTGCGGAAACCGGCTCAAACAGCCCCACCATGAGGCCCCCCGTCTCCTCTCGGTAGTACGCGAACCGGTCCGGATCCTCGAGGATCGGAAGGTCAGGAGACACGCCATCGAATGGCTCGCTTATCAAGTAGGCATGCTCGATGGCCTGCAGCGGGACCGAGACACCAGCAAGTGCACCAAGCTGTTTGGCCCACATTCCTGCGCAATTGACCACGTACTCGGCCTCAATACTCCCCTGATCTGTGACTACACCTGTGACCCGACCCGATGCTTGGGTGATGCCGGTCACGGTCACCCCCTCGAACACCTTCGCTCCCCCGAGACGAGCCCCTTTTGCCAGCGACATCGCCACATTCGCAGGATCAGCACGACCTTCGTTACGGGTGTAGAACCCCGCAATCACATCTGTCGCATCCAGTTGGGGCCAGAGGTCTGCCACTTCCTGTGCCGAGATCTCCTCGCGTTCGATCCCCATGAGGCGCATGAAGTCGGCCTCTCTGCGGAGCTTGTGCAACCGTTCCGGTCTGCTCGCGGTCTGGAGGTATCCGACGGGTCGGAATCCGGTCGAGAGGTCGGTTTCGTCTTCGAGGACCTCAAAGAGATCTCTGGAGTACTTCGCCATCCAGGCCAGTGTCTCGGTGGTCATGCCTCCGGACACGACGAGCCCGGCGGCGTGCCAGGTCGTACCCGACGTGAGCTTGTCTCGTTCGAGAACAACCACGTCGGTCCACCCGAGTTTCGTGAGGTGATAGGCGACACTCGCCCCGATTACGCCACCGCCCACGATGACAACGCGGGCTCTGGTTGGGAACGGATCAGACGGCGGTTTGGGGTCAATCATGTCATTGGCAATGCTTGGCCCACCGAACTGACGATATTCGTTGTTGGACGGATGCGCAATTGAGTGGGTAAGGTGAATCTGTGGAGCTTTCCCGGAACTACGGTCGCCATCAATGACCTCCGCAGTGAGTCTTCACGCTGTTACGAAACGCTTTGGCGAGGACATAATTGCCGTAGACGACGTCGACCTCCAGATCGAAGATGGAGAGTTCTTCTCTTTGTTGGGACCCTCCGGATGTGGAAAGACCACGACCTTGCGCATGGTCGCCGGACTGGAGTTTCCGACCGAGGGAAGCGTAAGGATCTACGACGAGGAAATGGGGCTGCGACCGCCGAACAAGCGCCCGGTCAACACAGTCTTTCAGTCGTACGCACTCTTTCCACACATGGACGTCGCTGGCAATGTCGGCTTTGGCCTGAAGATGCAGAAGTTCGATGAATCTGACATCCGACGACGGGTGGGAGAGGCGATCGACCTGGTGCGACTCACCGGGTTAGAGAGACGATCGCCCAAGGAATTGTCCGGCGGACAGCAACAGCGGGTTGCTTTGGCGCGTGCTCTTGTCAACAGTCCAAAGGTGTTGCTTCTCGACGAGCCACTCGGCGCACTGGACCTCAAACTCCGCCAGACCATGCAATTCGAACTCAAGGACATTCAGCACGAGGTGGGGATCACATTCATATACGTGACCCACGATCAGGGCGAAGCTTTGACAATGTCCGATCGCATCGGAGTCATGAAGGAAGGGCGGCTCGCCCAGATTGGTTCCCCAGAAGACGTCTATGAGTCTCCAGAAAACCTCTTTGTCGCCGGCTTCGTTGGCGAGATGTGCCTCCTGCCTGCTGTGGTCGCCGATCCCGGCTCAGTGACATTGAACGGAGGAGAGGTCATCCGGGCACGCACCTCGTCGCCGAGAGGGGAACCAGTCATACTCACGATTCGCCCCGAGAAACTCCACATCTACTCCACCGCAGCCGAGGCGCCGCCCGATCGCAACGCTCTCAAGGGCTCGATCGTCAGACGGACCTTCTACGGCGAATCCATGGTCTATGAGGTTCAGGTCGGCCTGTCGGACACGATCGATGTTCGCGTTGAGAACGTTCCGGGCATGCGACGTTGGGATGTTGGCGACCAGGTCATTATCGACTTTCACCCTCAAGCAGCAATGGCTCTCGAAGAATGACACTTCTCGACGAGCGCAAGACTGCCGAGGAGGAGGCGGTCAGCCCGAAGCTGGAGCGCAGGGCGCGTCGAAGGGAGTCGTGGCGTGGCTTCTTTCATGCTGCGCCTGCATATGTCTACCTCACATTTTTCTTCGTGCTGCCGCTGCTCATCATCTTTGTCTTCTCGTTCGCCAGTCGTAGCAATACCGGCAAGCCCCTGTTAGAGAACTGGAATCTCGACTCCTGGACGAGGCTCGTCGACCCACTGGTGCGGACCATCGCCGTCCGGTCCCTCACCATGGCGATCGCCAACACCGTCCTGTGCCTGATCATCGCCTACCCGTTCGCCTACTGGATCGCCACGCGAGCCAAGCAGCGCACGCGCACGCTTCTGCTGATCGCGGTACTCATCCCGTTCTGGTCGAACTTTCTGGTCCGAACCTATGCGTGGCGGATGCTGCTCGACTCCGACGGGTACATCACCCAATTTGGCGAGCTCACCGGGTTGTGGGGCCGGATGCTGTTCACCCAGCCCGCCGTGTTCATCGGCTTGGTGTATGGATACCTGCCGTTCATGGTGCTCCCCCTCTACGCCGCTCTCGAGCGCATGGACTGGGGCCTGGTCGAGGCGGGAAGGGACCTCTACGCCTCGGGCTCCAAGGCGTTCCGGAAGATCACGCTCCCCCTGTCCAAGCCGGGAATCATCGCCGGATCGATCCTGGTGTTCATCCCCAGCCTCGGTGCCTATGTCACCCCCGACATCCTCGGTGGGGCCAAGACAAACCTGCTCGGCAACCTCATCGTCACCCAGTTTCAGGCGGCGCGGAACTGGCCCTTCGGGTCCGCTCTCTCCGGGGCGATTCTGATCGTCATGCTGGTGGCGACCATGATCTACTTCCGCACCGGGGGTAGGACAATATGACGACGCTGCACCAGGGCGCCGCAACACGCCCCCGCCTGGACCGGTCCCTGACCATCTGGGGCTGGTTGGTGTTCGCTTTCCTCTATCTGCCCATCCTCATTGTCGTCGTGTTCTCCTTCTCAGGCTCTGAGAGTGTGGGGAGATGGGGCGGGTTCTCCCTCCGCTGGTACGAGCAGATGTTTGCCAACGAGCAGCTCATGAACGCCCTGGAAAACTCGATCGTGGTTGCGTTGATTTCGACTGCCGTGGCCACCGTTCTTGGCACCGCTGCTGCACTCTCCCTGGACCGCTACCGGCGGTGGATCGGCCGCGGTGCCTTCGACGGGTTGTTGTACCTGCCGGTGATAATCCCCGACGTCACGATGGCGGTCATGCTCCTGTTGTGGTTCACCTCGACGGACGTCGTGGAGCTCGGTCGCGGTTCAATCACGCTGGCACACATCGCCTTCAACATTTCGTTCGTCGCCATCGTGGTCCGAGCCAGGTTGGCCCATATGGATCCGTTGATGGAGGATGCCGCTGCCGATCTGTACGCCAACCGTTGGCAGGCGTTCCGACGGGTGACGCTGCCCTTGATCATGCCAGGGGTTCTTGGTGGCGCTCTACTCGCCCTGACGCTGTCACTCGACGATGTCGTGATCACCAGCTTTGTTCAGGGTCCCGGATCGACGACGCTGCCCGTCTACGTGTTCGGTCTCATAAGACGGACGGTCACACCGGTAATCAACGCGGTATCGACGTTGATGATTGCAGTTTCGATGGTGCTGGTCCTGGCTTCACTGACATTCCAGAATCGAACTGGACGAAGAACTGAATCGAAGGAGAGAAACCAATGAAACGCATACGTTTGACCAGAGAAGACCGAGTCAAAGGAGAGACAACGATGAAACGCATATTCGCTCTACTGGCCGTGATGGCGCTGATGGTGGCGGCCTGCGGCACTGACGCCACGCCCGAGACGACCGAGGCGACCGGGGGAACCGAGACCACCGCAGCAACGGAGACGACCGAAGCGCCGGCCGAGGGCATCCAGGCTGCGGCCAACGCCTGTGCGGAAGGGGCCACCGATGGGACCCTCAACCTGTACAACTGGACCGATTACATCCCGACGGGGCCGTTGGCCGAGGACTTCGAGGTCGACGACCTTCTGCTGAAATTCGAGGAGGAGCACGGTGAAACGGTCACGCTCACCTTCTTCAACTCCAACGAGGACATGCTGGCTCAGATCGATGCCGGCGCCTCCTACGACGTGGTCGTGCCCTCGGACTACATGGTGGTCACGATGATCGACGCCGACCTGCTCGTCGAGCTCAACCGAGCCGCGATCCCTAACTTGGATGCGAACATCGCTCCGCTGTTCTCGGACCCGGGGTATGACCCGGGGAACCGGTTCTCGGCTCCGTATCAGTGGGGCACGACCGGTATTGGCTTCAGCTACGAAGCGATCGACGACACCGAAGGCGTGTCGTGGGGTGTGCTGTTCGATCCCGAGATGGCTGCACCGAACGCGGGATTCATCTCGTTGCTCGACGACACCAGGGAGACGCTGGGATCCGCCCTGAAGTACCTGGGCTACTCGTTGAACACACTCAACACGAATGAAGTCGACGAAGCC
>Ga0255053_10000578_pt1 | contig 20346 bp, 24 predicted proteins | sample JV7_2_22_MG_FD_188635 | JGI IMG/M metagenome (GOLD analysis project Ga0255053, IMG submission 188635) | Seawater microbial communities from Jervis Inlet, British Columbia, Canada - JV7_2_22 | ecosystem: Environmental > Aquatic > Marine > Inlet | place: Canada: British Columbia | collected... | reverse complement strand
GTTCGACTCGGTGAGTTACTTGGGTAGTAATGGGTCGATCCACTGGGAGAGCCCGTGGCACGAGATCGGAGAAGACGACGGGCCATCGGAAGGAAGTGTTCACGTAGAAGTCGATCCATTTTGCGCCGCCGACACCTGTCTTCACATCTTTGGACAGGGCGAGCCCTACGACCTCATCGGGGCTGTGCGCCATGCCGATCTGAGCGAGTTCAAAGAGGTCGAGCTTTCCTACGACGTGAAACGACTCTTCGATGAGGACATGAAGGGCAACGCCGACGCTGAGCTTCTGATCCAGATATCCACCGACGGATCGAAGTGGAATACCATTGAGAGCTTCGACCTGAATGAAACGGATTCGAGTCCAATACACAAGACCAAGGAGACCAACGACCGAATCTCTGAGGGCTTCGCCGTTCGGTTCGTGGTGACCGGGACACTCGGCGCAGAAGTGTTCATCGACAACGTGGAGATCAAAGGCACCTTTGCCCCTAAGCCCACGACGACGACTACAACAGCGCCGACTACGACGACTACGCCCAAACCGCGTCCGACGACTACGACCAAGCCAACAACGTCGGCTACCACGCCTACGACTGCGCCGACTACGACGACTACGCCCAAACCACGTCCGACGACTACGACTACGACTACGCCGACTACCACGACTACGACTGCGCCGACTACCACGACCACGACAGTGGTGGTGGTCGCCGCCCCAACGGCCATCCCGCCACCCGGCAGTGGGATCCGGGAGACTGCTTCAGGAGTCCAGGCTGGGTTCCCGGCGGGGCTGTTCGGATCGATGGAGCTGGGTCAGCCTCAGGTTCTCGGAGTTGAGTTGGACGCCGACTACAAGATGGCTGTCGAGGTCATTGAGTCTGCATGGGCATGGATGATTGGCCTCCTGCTGGTCATCGCTGCGGCCATCGCCAGCGGCCTCGATCGGCGCAAGACCCTGAGGATCTCCCCGAAGGCCTAGATTCGTGGGCGGATGACGCCTTTTGATCGCCAGGTTCGTGCTCAGATCTATCGTCTTTTCAGCGGGGGCACCGCGGTTGTTGATGAAGCAGTTATTGCGGGGTCTCGAGGATGGGCGACCGATGACGTCGAAGACTCCCTCGATCGGCTCGCCGAGATCCATCTGGTCAAACTCGCCGAGGGCGGTCATCGAGTTGGAATGGCTCACCCGTTCTCCGGTGCCGGCACCGGTTATCGAAGTGTCGTGGGCGATCGATCATGGAACGCGAACTGCGCCTGGGACACCCTCGCCATCCTGGCGATGATGGGTGACGGTGAGGCCGTTGCTCCCGGGCCCGATGGCGATGTGATTTGGTCGGTGCAAGACGGCAAAGTGTCGCCTGAAGGCGTTGTCCACCTGCTGGTCCCGGCACGTCGTTTCTGGGATGACATCGAGTTCACATGAGCGAACATCCGCGGCTTCCGGTCGGAAGCAGATCTCGAGGTGTGGCTTCAGGCAACAGGCAGCCGCCGCGGATATGTTGCATCGAGCCAGACCATGTTTGACCTTTCGACGGACTGGTATCGCGGTCGGCTGGACGAAGACTGGGATCCGCCTACGGCTGAAAAGACCGAGGCGATTTTCGCCTCACATGGCCTGACGGGAGACTTCTGGAGGCTCTCCTAACCGGAGACCCCTCGAGCTTTATCGTCCTGATCGGACGAAGATGGAGCCATGGCCAGGTTCTCATCCGAAGAGGAGTTCCGCGCATCTTTCGACGAGCGGTTCTCTCATGTCACATCCGAGGTTCTTCTCGAAATAGAAGAAGAGGTGTTCGGCACCGACTTCGGGACAACAAGCTGGAGCACCGTTGAGCAGATTCGAACCTTCATCATCGAGATGGGCTTGACCGAGGAAGATCGCCTCCTCGATATCGGATCGGGCCCCGGCTGGCCCGCCCTCTTCATTGCCGAACAGACCGGGTGCAGTGCAATCCTCTGCGACTATCCCTTTACTGGCCTGCTCCAGGCCAAGAAGAGAATGACCCAGGATGGTCAGAACGCGGTGATGGTTCAAGGGCATGGCGCCGCCCTTCCCCTTCCCGACGCCTCAGTCGACGCGGTTTGCCACTCAGACGTGTTGTGTTGTCTTACTGAGAAAGCCGAGGTCATCGCGGAGTGCTATCGAGTCCTGAAGCCAGGGGGCACCCTCGTCTTCACCGTGCTCGAACTCACCGAAAGCTATGTCCGTGATGGCCGCGGGGATCATGACTTCGGTCCCGAGTACGCCTCGGTCGACGAGCCATATGAAGAAGTGCTCATCTCGACGGGTTTCGGCGTAGAGATTCGCGACTGGACCGACACGTTCAGGGTCACCCAAGAAAAGGTGGTGGCAGCGAGAAAGCGACGTTTCGATCGTCTTGTCGCCGAGTTGGGTTCGGACAACGCCACCGACGCCGTGATCAGGCCCGAGCGCAATATCGCTGCCATCGATCGTGGCGACCTGGTTCGTCGTTTCTATGTTTGCCACCGCCGCAACCGGGGCAGATGAATCAGCCAGATTCCCGACATTCGCCGAACCACGTCACGCCGGTTTCCTCAATTGCGAACGAGGCGACGGATTCGAAGTCCTGGCCCTGGAATGTGAACGCTACCGGGCCGGTGTACATGTCGATAGTGAAGGAGCCGATGGTCTGGCTGTTGGGGCCGTCGATTTCCCCGGTGAGTCTGTATTCGAGGAGAAGCAGAATCTCGTTCTCGATGAAGGTGCGGCAGATTTCCTCATCGAAGGTCTCCGGAACGGCCGGGTGGAGAGTCGCCAGCAAAGAGTCGACGTCCTCGCGCTCGATCGCTGTCGCGAATCCTTCGACGAAGGCCTCGATCTCCGCTGTGACGTCGAGTGTGGTTGTGGTGGCTTGTGTGGTCGTTGTGGCGCTTCTCGAGGTCGTGGTCGTCGTTTCGCTGTCCTCGATGGTCGTGGTCGTTGGTGATGCGGCTTCACTGATTCCGCCATCACCCGAGGTGACCATGCCGATGAGCCCTATGACGGCCACGATCCCTCCGAGAGCGACAAGAGCCAGGCCGACCGAGCGGCGACTCATCGGAAAGGGCCCTGTTCATCTTGGAGCCGCCACTCAACAACCTCCGTGGTGTGTCCTCTTCTTTGCTGGTGATTGAAGCTGCGTCGCAAGACCTGATGATTGCTCACCATCTCTGCGATCGACAATCCTCATGAGCCTTCTTGGCGGTCTCTGACGCAGCGCACGCCTAATTGGAGTCGCCTTTCGTGACAAACAGCCAGTAACTCAAAATGACTGCTCCCAACCCACCAAGCATGGCCAGCCACCAAGGAAACCTTCCGTCGTCTACGAGAACCGGCTCCGTCGTGGTGGTGACGGGTGGCGGCTCCGTCCCCGTCACCTCCGTCGTGGTTGTGGTTGCCATGGTGGTCGTGGTCGTGGCGACAGCTTGTTGCTCGATGACGAGCGTCCCAAGGTCCTCGAATGACACCTCTATGAGACCTGTCTGGTCGGCGCCCGTATTGTCGACATCGAAGCCAAAACCCTCTTCCACGCAGAACGAGTAGAAGTTGACCCCGGTCAGCTCGCCGATCTGATTGCGAGGAAGGGTCACCCCGACGTAGTTGGGTGTGATGAAAGAGCGAACGTCGGTTTCGAGGTTGGGTGAGAATCCTCCGCTCTCAGAGTTCAGCTCGAGAGCGAAAGTGGACGAGAGTTCCTGGCCCTCGGGGTCGATTCCCAGGCCAAATGCGATATTGGTGCCACCAGCGGGGTCGTCGGGGAACGAGGAGTGGTTGACAAAGGTGGGCCCGCGCGACAGGTCATGGACCCAGACGACATACTCACACCTACCTTTGACCATCACTGGCGGGGTGGCTGCCAGGGTGAATCCGAAGAGGATCGCCCCGTCCTGATACTGGCTGCCGTCGTGCACTACGGCGCCCGTGAAGGTATCGAAAGGCTCGTAGTTGGGTGGCTCGACATGGAACGACCCTGTGGCAGCCCAGAATTGGCTCTCGTCCGTGGCGGTGAAAAGATCGATTGGGCCGGGGTCGAAGTTGAGAGCCCAGGTGTTGACGATGTCGATGTGGTCGGGTGTGAAACCAGGTGTCTGACCGGAAGAGTGAACGAAGTCACCGACCGGATCTGAAACCGTGCTTCTTCCGACGACCGGCTGCTTGAGGAACTGCGCTGTGAACTGTTGACCTTCAGGGGTGTCGAAGGCGTCGATGATCACATCGATCGGGTTGACCTGCTGCTGGGCGACGGCCGATGTCGCAGCGAGGGTCAAGGTGAACAGAGCGAGGCTGACGGCTGAGAGGCGCCGCATACGATGTCAGGCTGGCGCCAAACCCACGCGCTTCTCGAAACGCTCGGCCTTCTCCATGATGTCGGCCGGGATGGACATGATCTTGTCCTGAAGCTCGGCTGCCCTATTGGTGAGCCCGGTCAGGTCGGCAATCTGCCAATCGCGGAGAAGAGGCATCACAACCCGGTCGTGATGGATGCGCAGGTTGTAGACGCCGGCCTTTGCAACGCTGATCGAGCGTCGCATGAATCCCGGGATGGCCACTCCGGGCATCTGGAAGTTGGTCAGCATTCGGTAGATCCCACTGAGCACCGCCGAGGGGTTCTCTGCGAGCATGGCCGCCATTACGCCTTTGTAGAAGATGAAGTGGTGGTTCTCGTCGGCGGCGATGTTCTTCATCAACTCGAAAGCAGCCGGATCGTCGGTGATCTTGCCCGCGTTGCGGTGGCTCACTCTCGTGGCCAGCTCCTGAAGCGAGGTGTAGGCGAAGATCTCTGTCGGGTCGTCATACGTCGGCTCGTAACCCCGTATCACCGTTGCCATGCGATCGTCTTCGAGTTCGTCGGGATCGCAGTTCCGTGAAGTCAGCAGATATGAGCGAATTGCGATTGCGTGCTGGCCTTCCTCTGCGGTCCAGAGATGATTCCAGGCGGTAAACGCCGATGTCCTCGGCATGTATTTCTCGATGAGGAGGTGGTAGTAGGGGAGGTTGTCCTCGGTGAGAAGATTGAGGACGAGGCTCGTTCTGGCATCCTCTGAGATCGTCGCTTGTGAAGCATCCCACGGCTTGTCGCGAAAGCTCTCGCCTCGCTCCCACGGAACAATGTCGTGGAAATACCAGTGTGTTCGACGCTCCATGTGCTCTTCGGTCAGTCGGGCGACGACAGGTTCGATGGTCTCGACCAATTCGTATTGTTCGCTCTGGGGCATCTTGGAGAGAATCCTATACGGGAGGCTCGAGAATAAGGGGCCGGTCCTGGCGAGACCCGGGTCTCCTCGACAATGCCGAAGCCCGGCTTGCCCGAGCCGCCACTACCGTCACCTCATGCTGACCTCCAAGACCGGCCTCTCCGAGGCTCTCGATTCCGCCATCGTCGGTTTTCTCACTGCGGTCAATAGCCGTGGCCAACCCCAAGCATCGCCTGTCTGGTATATCCGTGACGGTGAGGAATTGGTCGTCTTCAACCGACCCACCGCAGCGCGTCTGCGGAGCATCGCCAACAACAACCAGGTTGCTTTCAATCTCAGGGCAGATTGGAGAGCCAGGTCAGGTATCAGTTTGGAGGGCGTGGCCGCCATTGATTCGGAGCTCCCGCCCGCTGTCGACTTTCCCGGGTATGTAGACAGATACGGCTCCGAGATCGCACGACTCGGCTGGACGCCGGAGTCGTTCTCCACCGACTATTCGGTTGGCCTCCGCATCACCGTGACCCGTGTTCGGGACTGGGGTGTCGTGAAGCTCAACGCGGGCGAACTCGACTGAACCTGATGCCGTGTGGCCCGGATAGGGGCCGTTCAACCTGTGGTACGCAGATCGCTGCCGTATTGTTGGGTCTATGAGACAGATTCAGCACTGGATCGACGGTTCGCTCGCTACCGGAGCCTCCTCCCGGGTCGGTCCTGTGTTCAACCCCGCCACCGGGGAGCAGACCGGTCAGGTGGCTCTGGCCAACAGCGACGACGTCGACACGGCCGTCCGATCCGCCAAGGAGGCCTTCGAGTCCTGGCGGTACTCGTCCTTGACTAAACGTCAGAACATCATGTTCGCCTTCCGCGAGATCATGTCGGATCGTCGCCAGGAGATGGCCGAGACGCTGACATCCGAGCACGGGAAGACGGTTGACGACGCGCTGGGTGAAGTCCAGAGGGGAATCGAGGTCGTCGAGTTCGCGTGCAATATCGCCCATCAGCTCAAGGGCGACTTCTCCGAGCAGGTGTCGGCCGGGGTTGACACCTACACCATCAGACAGCCCCTGGGCGTGGTAGCCGGGATAACACCGTTCAACTTCCCGGCAATGGTCCCGATGTGGATGTACCCGATTGCTATCGCTTGTGGCAACACTTTCGTCCTCAAGCCATCGGAGAAGGACCCGTCCACATCCCTTCTCGCCGCCGAGATGCTTGCCGAGGCGGGCCTGCCGGACGGTGTGTTCAACGTGGTCCACGGTGACAAGGAGTCGGTGGATGCCTTGATCGCCCATCCAGATGTTGTCGCTATCTCTTTCGTCGGCTCAACCCCGATCGCTCGCCACATCTACGAGACCGGTACCCAGAACGGCAAGAGGGTTCAGGCCCTCGGCGGTGCCAAGAACCACATGATCGTGCTCCCCGACGCCGACATGGACCTGGCTGCCGATGCCGCGGTGTCTGCGGGCTACGGCTCGGCCGGCGAGAGGTGCATGGCCATCTCGGCCGTGGTGGCGGTCGGTGAGGCCGGTGACCGGCTCATCGAGGGCGTGCAAACTCGCATGGAGAAGCTCACGGTCGGTCCCGGGGACCAGCCTGGAGTGGAGATGGGCCCGTTGGTGACCCGTCAGCATCTCGATCGGGTGCGCGGATACGTCGATGCCGGTGAAAGCCAAGGCGCCCTGCTCGTCGCCGACGGCCGGGATGTCGTCGTTGATGGCCATGAGAACGGCTACTTCCTCGGCCCAACCCTGTTCGACAAAGTCACGACAGACATGTCGATCTACACCGACGAGATCTTCGGGCCTGTTCTATCGACCGTGCGGATGGAGCACTTTGAGGAAGCGATCCAACTCATCAACGAGAATCCTTATGGCAACGGGACCGCCGTCTTCACCAATGACGGTGGCGCCGCCCGCAAGTTCCAGAATGAGATTCAGGTTGGCATGGTCGGGATCAACGTTCCGATTCCGGTGCCGCTGTCCTTCTACTCATTCGGCGGCTGGAAGGACTCCATATTTGGGAGCCACGCCATCTACGGTCCGGAAGGCGTCCACTTCTATACCCGGCAGAAGGTTGTCATTTCGCGCTGGCCGGACCCGATCCATCGTGGTGTTGATCTCGGGTTCCCGACCCATGGCTAGTGTCCTGTCCGGTTGTTCCGTTGATGAAGTCGGCGAGGGCCGGTCGTCAACTAGCCCCCGCTGATGCCTCCGGCCGCTCCCCGGCCAACCCCGTATACAGAATCGACGATGGCCCGACCGGCTTGACGTATACCCTCGGCAAGGCCATGAAGCGGGTTGGTATCAGGTAGGGCGTCGCCCAAGACAGCGAAAGCGATCACCCCGATGAGAACGAGGGCTGCAATGCCTAGCAACTTGCCCATGTCGACAGGCTACCTGTGGTCTCGATCAGTCCCTGAGTAGTGTCGGCCAACCCGAGATCAGGATGGTATTGATGGCACTCAAGAGCACAGGCCGCACCCACTGGGACGGCGACCTCTTCAACGGAAGCGGGACGACCAGTCTCGATAGCGGCGCAGCCGAGCCGATGCGAGTCACCTGGAAAGCCCGGGCAGAGGACCATGGCGGACTGACCAGCCCCGAAGAGCTCATCGCAGCCGCTCACGCCTCCTGCTATTCGATGGCCCTCTCCAACGCGCTGGCGAAGAACGACACTCCATCGACGAGTCTCGACGTCCAGGCGACGGCCACCTTTGTCCCCGGCGAGGGGATTACCGCCATGGACCTCGAGGTGACGGCCAACGCAGAGGGCATCAGCGCCGGGGAGTTTCAGGGGATTGCCCGGACAGCGAAAGACGGTTGTCCGGTGTCTCAGGCGCTGGCGGGGAATGTTCCCATATCCCTGGTGGCGGCTCTGGCCTGATCGAGAGGCCTGGTCAGGCGTCGTGGGGACCGTCTTGACAACTCGACGCGCAATCGGACTATTGCTCGGCTCGAAGAGCATCTCCGCTAGCGACAGACCACTAGGAGCGGGCTCATAGCCCCGCCGTGCCCTGACCCCATAGGATCACAAGGGTGTTCCCTCTTCGAGATGTCAACCCGACGCGGATAACCCCATTTGTCACGATCGGTTTCATCGTTATCAACCTGCTGGTGTTCTTTGCGATCCAGGGTCAGCAGACCCAGGCCGAGCAAGAGGAGTTCCTCTACCGGAGGGCGGCGATCGGTTGCGAGATCACAACACTTCAGCCGCTGAGCGCAGAGGAGATCATCACCGGCACCTGTCTCTCAGGCTCCGAGGTTCCTGTGTTCCCGGAGAAGATCCCGTTCCTCTCCATGCTGACCTCGATGTTTCTCCATGGAGGGGTCGGTCATGTCCTCTTCAACATGTGGTTCCTCTGGATCTTCGGTAACAACGTCGAAGAGGCCTTCGGGCGGCTCCGCTACATCCTGATGTATATCGTCGGGGGAGTGGCTGCCACGATGGCCTTTGTCGCGGTGAACCCCGACTCAACAATTCCCCTCGTGGGTGCGTCAGGTGCAATCGCAGCAGTTCTCGGCTCCTACGCAGTTCTCTTCCCGGGCCATCGGGTGTTGTCGTTGTTGGGCTGGTTCGTCGTGCCGGTCCCGGCAGCGTTGTTTCTCGGGCTCTGGTTCGTTGCGCAATTCGGCCTGGGCGGGACGAATGTGGCCTGGGAGGCGCACGCGGGAGGCTTCGCGTTTGGGTTTGCCCTGACCCTCCTGTTCAGACGACGTCTGCTTCGGAGAGTGAGCCTCGGCCGATAACGGGCTACTTGCTCTTGATCTCTTCCTTGCGCTTGCGATGGGCGGCGACAGCCTCACGCGTCGAACAAGTGGTTGAGCAGTGCAGGCGAGAGCGGTTTCGCGAAGTGTCCACGTAGACATCGTCGCAGTCTGAGGCGTTGCAAGCCCCGAAACGCTCGACGCCGTTCTCGACGATGACCGCGGCAAGACCCATGGCCGTCGTCGTTCCCAGCCAAGAGGTCATCGTCCCGTTCACTGGCTCGAAGTGGAGGTGGGGCTCACCGCTGTGCAGCGAGACCCTGGGAACCGCGCCGTAGTCACTGAGGATGGCATTGACATGGCCGGCTGCCGCGGCGTCGTCGGTGGACAACATCACCGTTCGCAGGGCGTCACGAAGCTGATGGACCGCTACGAGCTCCGAGGCATCGGGTGGTTGGGCTACGTCTTCCCAGAGGTCTCGATAGCCCTCGAGAAGCTGGTTCAGGTCCTCGGCGGCGGCCATCTCGTCGCTGCCGGATTGGCAGGTGTTCACCAGCAGTACCGCCAGCTCGACCGGTCGATTCGTGTAATGGTTGAAATACATTTGACAGCTTACTGGTCAACGAGGTAGTGTAACTATCATAGAGGTTTACGCCCCTTACAGTCAAGGGGTCAAGGATAGGAGATATCATGTTCGAGCTCGCCAAGACACTTCAGGCGGAAAAGCGCCGCGTCGCCGATCAGTATCGACTTGTCGACAGTTTGCCCCGCCACCACTCATGGTCGATCGGTCGCTACCGGCTGACCGTTACCAGACGGCAGAGCGCCAACTCCGCTCTTCCCGAGTCCACCGAGTTCCGATAAACTCGGGGTTTGTGAAGGGCGAACCTCAGGAGAAGTTGGTCGACCGTCTCGTCCGAGAAGCGATGGAAGCCGGCGAGTTCGATGATCTTCCCGGTACAGGCAAGCCGATCGCCGGTGCCGGTACCAGCGATGACGAGTATTGGTGGTTTCGAGACTGGGTGAGGCGAAACCAGATAGACCCCGACCGGCCACACTCCGAGTCCTAGCTGGGCCATCCAAGTCGGGGTGTGCCGGTGTGGTGTCGACCTGTCTGATAGCTCGACGGGTCAATCCGGCTAGCGTTCCGGCACCCCAATGTTGCTACTTCTGATCCCTTCGGTCACCACAGGAATGAGCTGATGGCAGCCCAACTGATGCGCCGGCTTGGCCTCTACGCGGTCTTCACGGTGTCGATAGGCGCGATGATCGGATCGGGAATATTCGTCCTTCCCGGTCTCGCCTTCGAGGTTGGGGGCCCGACGATGATCCTGGCCTACCTGGTTGCCGGCATGATCGTGTTCCCCGCTGCCCTCGCTCAGTCGGAAATGGCAACGGCCATGCCCCGCGCCGGCGGCGCCTATCTCTACATCGATATGGCGATGGGGCCCTTGATGGGAACCATCGCCGGGTTTGGTGTTTGGTTCTCCCTCGTCTTCAAGTCAGCATTCGCCCTGGACGGGCTGGGCCTCTACCTGGGTCTGTTCACGAGTGTGAACGAACTGACTCTGGGTCTCATCATCGGTGCTGTTCTGGTGATCATCAATCTCGTCGGTATCAAGGAGTCGGGGAGGATTCAGGCAGTCCTGGTGACGGTGGTCTTCGTGATTCTCATCCTCTTCATCGGTGGCGGCGCAACCTTCGTCGACAGTGCCAATTACCACCCGTTCTTCCCCGCAGGTGTGGGAGGTCTTCTCGCAACCGCCGCACTCGTCTTCGTCTCCTATGCCGGGGTGACCAAGGTGGCCAGCGTTGCCGAGGAGGTGTCCAACCCGGCTCGCACGCTTCCGGTGGCGATCATCGCGTCGTTGCTGGTGATGATGTTCGTCTATCCCGCAGTCACCTACGTGATGGTCGGGGTGACTCCACCCGAGACCCTCGCCGGCGATCTGACACCTCTTGCCACGGCCACCGCGCAGCTGTTCCCCGACTGGACGGTCACGGTGGTGGCGGTAGTCGGCGTTCTTGCCCTGGCCTCGATGGCCAACGCCGGGCTGCTCGCCTCGTCGCGCTACCCGTTCGCAATGGCCCGGCGTCGGCTCGTACCGTCGATATTCGCCACGATCGGAAAGCGATCCGGAACTCCGTCCGTAGCGGTTGTGCTCACAGGTGGGACCGTGCTGGCTCTGGTGGCCTTCCTGCCTGTTCTCGAGCTCGCCAAACTGGCGTCGGCCTTCCAGGCGTTGGTGCTGGCGATGATCTGTGTTGCTCAGCTCGCCTTTCGGACGTCGAATCTCTGGTGGTATCGGCCAAAATTCCATGCGCCCGGATACCCCTGGGTGCCGATCTTCGGAATTGTCGCCTGTCTGGTCCTCATAACGCAGTTGGGGCTGGAGGCAATTCTTGGTGCTTTGGGCATCATTCTTGGTGGCCTCCTTTGGTATCAGGGGTACGGGCGGTCACGGGCAATCAAAGAGAGCGCCTTTCGGGAGAGTGTTCGCCAGCAGGGGATGGCCCGACTTCTCCAACTGACCGAGGAAGCCCTCACCGACGACGAGAGACGTGTCACGGTTATTTCGGGCAGGGAGGGACGCGACTCGACCCTACTTCGCATCGCCAGGCCCATCGGCGGGGCGGTTACCTTCCTTCATCCAGGCGAAGAGACGATCTCGAAGATTGGCGAGGATCAACCCGACCTCATTGTGAGTGCGGCGAACGATGACGATGGTCACGGCGCTCATCTCCCGCCCGATCGTGATGTGGCTCTGCTCACGGGTGACTCACTGGGTGAGATCAGTCGGATCGACGTGTTGGGCTCAGGTGGGCCCTACGACATCCTGAAGATTTGTCTCGCCGCCAAGATCGCCGAGGATGAGGGTGCCTCGATCCGTTTTGTCCATGTTCTCGATCCCGCTGCTTCGAAGACTCAGGTTCGCGCGTTGGAGAAGTTCCACGATGATCTCGGTGAGCTGGTCAATGTGGCCACGGAGTCAATGGTCATCCAGTCCGAGGATCTGCTTGCGGCCCTGACTTCGGCAGTGGATGACAGCGATCTCGCAATCATCGGGGCTCCCCGGGGCAGGCATTTCTTCACCGATCTGATCGATCGCATCGTGGAGCGGGTGCCGGCGCCGGTGCTGCTGGTCCGTATCGCCGAGAAGGACGAGCGGACAACCATTCGCAACGTCTTTCATCGTTTTGTGACGAACAGGCTCGGGAGGTAGAGCGTCGTTGGATCGGGCAAGCAGACATCTGGTCATCCGGCTAACTTCGCCGATCGGAGGTGGCTCATGTCGAAATTGTCAGAGTTCAATATCGAAGAGGCGGCCCCTGATGTGTTTCGTCTGGGGACCGGTTTTGTTGGTTTCTATCTGATCGCCGAAGGTGGTCGCTACACCCTCGTCGACTCCGGTCTACCTGGATATTGGAACCATCTGGAGGAGTTCCTGGCGAGTCGCGGCTCGACAATCGACGACATCGAGGCACAAGTCCTCACTCACCACCACATCGATCATCGGGGCAATACCGAGCGGATCAGGGAAGAGTCGGGCGGTCCCGTGTATATCCACGAGGCTGACAGATCCTTTCTGGACAGCGTTCCGCCACCTCCCAAGGCCCCGATCTGGAAGCCTGCTGTCTTCATGTACCTCGCCCACCTCATCCGACACAAGGCGATGACGGTCGCCCCGGTTGTCGATGTTTCGACCTACGTAGATGGTGAAACACTGGTGGTGCCCGGCCGGCCTCAGGTCATCCACGTCCCCGGTCACACCATGGGCCACAGTTGCGTGTATCTCAAGGACAAGAAGGCTCTTCTCACTGGCGACGCTATGGCGGGCATGGACGCTGCCACCGGCGAGATAGGCCCGAGATTGGCACCCTCCTTCGTCAACGATGACAGCGAGATGGCCCTCGAATCCCTCAGTCGTCTCGAGGATCTCGACGCTGACAAGATGCTGACCGTTCATGGCCCCAATTTCTACGGACCGATTGCCGAAGCGGTGCGGCTTGCCCGGGAAATCGGGATTCAGTGACCGGGCAGGTGGGTTTCGGCTACTCGCCTCGAACGGTGCTTCGGGCTTCTCCTAATCCACTGTCCTGGCAAACATGTCACGATCGATCTCATCCGTCATGTCATCCAGAAACATGAAGCTGACATTTCGACACGACTCGCAGACGATTCGTTCGACACCGGCTGAGATAATGGCGACGGTCTTGGAATGTGCACAGTTTGTTCGATTGGGCATGGCTCTTGTTCCCAAAACGGTCATGATGCCTCCCGAGGCAATGTTCGAAGGTGCGCTGAGAGGCTCACCCATGAGTGTGGACTTGTCCATGAGCCGCTCGACCCAGGACTATCCACCCATGCCTGGAATCCCAGGCGATCCAGCGGTGTTCTGATCGTCATGGACTTTGCAGATCTTCTCGAGTTTCGGCAGGAGAAGGACCAGTTCTTCGCTTCCAGCCACCAGTCACCGCTCGATCATGGCGATCAGCGCAACTTCGCCGGTCTCGGCTACTTCGATCCCAACTCCGACCTCGTCTTCAGGCTGGCGATGGAGCCAGGGGACGGCAGCGAGATCCGTGTGCAGACCAGCGATGGTCAGGAGCGTGTCTACCGGCGGTCCGGCAAAGTGAACTTCGAGGTCGAGGGAGAGGCCGTGACCCTCACTCTTTATTCGACGGAGCATCCCGGGTTCTTCATACCGTTCCGCGACTCGACATCGGGAAAGGACACCTATGGGGCGGGCCGCTATCTCGACATCGATCCCACGGACGATGGAATGGTGACAATCGACTTCAACCTGGCCTACAACCCCTACTGCGTGTACAACGATGGCTATTCGTGCCCTTTGCCCCCAGTGGAGAACTGGTTGCAGGTCCCCATCGAGGCCGGCGAACTCGACTACACGCGGTAGCGACTCGTTGGTGCCATCAGCCGGTTGCCTCCACGGTCGGCGGTAGCCCCCAGACGTCGTATTTGAAGATCGTCTCGAATCCGAGTCGCTCGTAAACCGAGTAGCCCATCTCCGTTGACTGAAGAAAGGCGACATCGCAATCCCGATCACGGCCATCGATGACGGCTCTCATGGTCATTGCTGCCCCGTATCCCTTGCCACGGTGTCCGTCGATAGTGGCGACGTTGAAGACGCTGATGGACCTGTGATCGATGAAACCCAACGAAGCGGTGACTGGGCGGTCGTCGACATATCCCGCGTAGAACGTGACGTCACCTTGCTCCGCCATTTCTGGAACCAATACCGATTCGAGCACTTCCGCCGGAAACCCGAAACTCTCCGCGGCCGCCCGGATGTGGTCGTCGCGAACTCCAGCGCCAGAGCGAATCTCCAGATCCGGTGGCATCGTGTGGTCGGGTATCGGCTGCATGACCATCGCCGGAGCTGAATCCGCCAGGATCATCCCGGACTCCTCCAGGATAGGGACGAAGCGACGGTCGAGTTCTGACCTGAGCGAAACCGCGAACCGTAATCCGGTGCCGCTCATTGCTGCCAATGCCGTTTCCATGTCGCGTCCGGTCGCCGAATCGTCGTCGACGATTATCTGGTTGAAGAGGGCGACAGGGGAATGACTGACGATCGAGGTGATGCCGCCTGCGTGTTCAACGTATCCAGCGGAAACTGAATCGGCTATGAGCCCAAACCCTCTGGTGTAGGCCTTGTGGTGAGCGTCGGCGAACTGGGTGAGAGCCACTTTCAGCTTGCTGCTTCCGCAGTCGTCCCGGGAAGGGCGTCCTTCCAGACTTCGAGCAAGTGGTAGGCGCCGGCGTCGGTGATTTCTGCGTAGGCGGTTTCTGCGGCGCTGCGGGCTTCGGGGACGTCGAGTCCCATCACGGTGGCGAACAGCAGCCGGGCCTCCTGGGAGCTCTGGACGCTGAACCAGCCCTGATACAGCTCGATCAGGGCGGTGAAGGCGGCTACGGCATCTTCGGTCCGGCCTTCGAGGACGGCCCATCCGGCTTTGACCAGGAGTTGTTGTGCGTCCCGTTTCCGTCCGGGCACCTCCCACGTCTCTGCATATTCGACAGCTCGAGTGAAGGCGTCACGATCACCGAGCAGTAGGGCCGCGGTCAGTGCCGTCTCTACCGACTCCAACCAGAATCCGAGAAGCTCGACCTGGACGGCCTGCTCCAGAGCCCCCTCGTAGTTACCGTCCTGCAATGCCATCCGGGCCAGTGCGTCCTTGCCCGTCATCTGGGTCTGCGGTTCCTCGGAGTTGACAGACGCGGTCATCGCCGCGGTCATCTCTGCAATGGCGCCTTCGGAACCGTCTCTCAGCCAGTCGATTGATGAGCGCGTCAGCCGCATTCCGCTATCTATATCTTGAATTACAAAGCCGAATTCATGCGTGTCGAGCATTTCGACAGCTTCGTCCAGACGATGCATATTCATCAGCCACCAGCCGCGTAGACTGACCATGCGCTGCAGCGTGTTGGCGTCTCCACTTCGTGACGCCATTTCCAATCCGCGCTTGGCATACTCACCAATCATCCTTTGCCCGTCACTGTGGGAATTGGCAATAAGGTTGTTGATGCCCCGACCGGCTGCGAGAAGAAGATCGTGCTCCTCGGCGAAGTCGATGACACCACGAAGTGTCATCAGCCCCTCCTGCGTTCGGCCCGTACCGGGCAGGATGGTCGCCTTGGTGATGATCGCGTCGGCCAACGTGGCGAAATCTAGATTGGTCTCAGCTATCAGGATGGCCTGGTCGGCGAGTTGCAGGCCCTCCTCGAATTGTGCGCTGAGCATGTAGGAGCGGGCTAAAGCGGAGGCGAGCGCCCCTTGCTCTCGACCGGGGTCGTCGGGGGCGAGAAACGGCAACATGGCATCGATCGCCTGGAGCGGGTGGTTTGCGTCGGTGTGGATCGAGCCAACCAGCATGGCCGCCGCAGCGGTTTGCGGAGCCGATCCGTGCGAGTCGTACCACTCCAGGGCGGTCACCGCGTGTCTCTCGGCGGTCTCGAAGTCGAGCTGTGCGTGGGCGGCGCTGGCTGCCAACTCGTGGAGCGCGGCCAGGTCAGGCCCGTTCGGGCTGAGATCGATTGCCCGGCTTGCCAGGCCGAGGACCTGCTGGTGCGAGTGCAGTTGGGCGGCGCGCTCGGCGGCCCGCTGCACGGCATTCCGGGTGGCCGCCGCCAACACGTCTGTCGGATCGGCGGCATATGCGTCAACGTAGTGACTGGCGACGATCGATAAGGTCTCGACGTCGCCTCGGGCGTCGTAATACTCGGCGACCAGAACGTGTCGGTCACGGCGATCAGATTTGGCAAGCCGGCTGTAAGCAACTTCACGAATCACAGACTGGATGAATCGATACTGCCCACGCTCGGGTGAGCCTTCATCGGCCTCTAACTCGAGGAGCTCATTCCGGATGAGATCCCGGAGGAGTTCTTCGGTATCGCCGCGCTCACCGAAGACGGCAAGACCATCCGCCGTGAACGAATACCCGAGCACCGAGGCGTCGAGGATCAGGGCACGCTGGTCGGCATCAAGCCGATCGAGCCGGGCTGCGATCACCGAACGCAACGAATCCGGTATCGCGAGCTCCTCGACGGCTCCGGTCATCTCGAATCGGTCACCACTCATGGTCAGATCGCCGGATCCCAGAAGCATCCTCACGAACTCGAGAGCGTACAGCGGGATGCCTTCGGCGCGGCCCACGATGAGGGAGACAACATCATCGGGGATCCCCGGAGCGAGCCCCGAAACCAACCTTGCCATGTCGTCATCGTGGAGCGGCCCGAGATGGGTGGAGAGGGCGTTGCGCCGTCCGGAACCCCATCCAGCACGTTGGTCGGTCAAGTCGGGTCGGGCGAGAGTGACGACCATGATCGGATGCCGGGAAGACCACTCAACCAGCTCTTCGATGAAGTCGAGCAGCCCGGAGTCGGCCCAATGGAGGTCTTCGAAAACGAGCACCGTCGGTAAGCTTTCCGCGAGCCGCTGGAAGAAGGTGCGAAGAGCGGCGAACAACTCGTTGCGGTCACCGGGTGGCATCTCGTCCAACCCGAGGAGACCGGCGAGGCGGGGTTCGATCCATTCTTGCTCATCCGGGTCAGGCACGTGCTCGGCGACTGCGGTCCGTAGCTTGGTCCGCGCCTTCAGTTGGTCATCGGTCTCAGCGATGCGAGCGCGCTGTCGGACCATCTCTCCAAGAGCCCAGAAGGTCACGCCCTCGCCGTAGGCAGGTGAGCGTCCCTCATGCCAGAAAAAGGTCTCGGTGAGCCCGTCGAGGTATTTCTGCAACTCCCAGGCGAGTCTGCTCTTGCCGATTCCGGCCTCGCCCACGATGGAGACCAGGCGTGCGCGCTCTTCTCTTGTGGTGGCGTGGATCTGGTCCTTGAGCATCCTGAGTTCGTCTTCTCTTCCGACGAATGGCGCCTCGAGGCCGTCGGCGCGTCCCCGACCACCGACCGCTGCCGCAATGTCGACAGCACGCCACACCGCTACTGGTGTGCTTTTGCCCTTCAAGGCCAGGTCTCCCACGAACTCGTATCGGATCGAGTCTCCGGTCAGCGCATGGGTCGAATCTCCGACGAAAACCGATCCGGGTGATGCCTCTGATTGAAGGCGAGCGGCGGTGTTGACGATGTCACCGACGACGAGACCCTTCTCGTTTCCCCCGGACCCGACCGAGGTCTCACCGGAGAGCACACCTGCTCTGAGCGCAAGATCGGAGACACCGATCTCGGCTCCGAGCTCGGAGACGGAGTCGATGAGCTCCAAAGCGGCACGCACCGCCCGGTCAGCGTCGTCTTCTTGGGTTTGATGAGCGCCCCAGAAGGCGGTTACGGCGTCGCCGATGAACTTGTCGACCTCGCCGCCGAACTGCTCGATGATGGTCTGGGCTCGCTCGAAGTAGCGGGTGAGCATCCCCCTTACTTCTTCGGGGTCCCGGGACTCACTGAACGGGGTGAACCCGACGAGATCGGCGAACAGGACTGAGACCAATCGACGTTCGCCGGCCTCGTCGGTCGGCGAGGGCGTCGCAGCAGAGAGCTCTTCGGATACGTCAAGGGCCACACCGCATTCACCGCAGAATCTCTGTGACGGTGTGTTGGCGTGGCCATTCACACAGATAAGGCTCAGCCCGGTGCCGCATTCGCCGCAGAAGTTCTGCGAGTCGGCATTCGATGCTCCGCAGCTGGAGCAGGTCAGTTCGGCCATGACGCCGGAGCCTACCTGCCGGCCTTAGCCTCGTCTTGCTGCCGAATCCGTTGCCAGGAGTCCCTCGGCAGAGTCCTCGACGGCTAAATGAAGAGAGGAGAGAAGAAGGTTGCTCCACCGATTCCGGCCCCGTTGGCGATTGCCGCGATGACGAGGGCGATCGGCAGCACGAACCAATATTACATCCCAGGACGCCCCTATCTAGTCGGCTCGTAACGGTTGCCCTCACCTAGGGGCGGGAGGAGACCCGGGTGAGGACAGCCGCCATGGTCACGACGTGCAGGGTGTCCCCCGCAGCGTCGTGTTGTCCGTGAATAGTGCGAGGGAGCCAAGAAGCATCGGGATGCCGATTACGGCTCCGATGACGGTCACCGTCAACGCAGCACCGGTGGCGAATAGGGCAAACCCTGTGGCCAGCCCGAACCAGTCTGTGCGTGGCAAACAATCTCTGAGTGACATTCTGATCACCTCCACCCTGGGCAACTGACTTGTGCCCCGTTGTAAGCCCGAAGTGTCCAGCCATCGACAGTTGGAGTTGAGAGGCGTGCCCGATGCGGTCGTGTCTGTCGTCTCGACGGTGGATTAACGCTCCTGTCTGCAGGGTTTGGGCATGCCAGAAGCGGTCTCTGAACGTTCCATTAACACTGACGCCGAACCAGGAGGTAGCTCATACGGTTGGGGGATGTCGCTCAGTGATTTCTCCGGCCGCACTGTCCTGGTCGTCGACGACGAGCCGATGGTGAGGGAATTGGTGACCACCTACCTGACCCGCGATGGGCTCGACGTCACCGAGGCTTCGGACGGTGCTTCTGCGCTTCGAGCCTTCGAGAAGAGCCAGCCCGACCTGATAGTGCTCGACGTGATGCTCCCAAAGATCGACGGCTACTCGCTGCTCTCCGAGTTTCGCGGTCGATCCAACGTCCCGGTGATTGGTTAGCCGGGTCAACACCATTCCAATCTGATCCGGAATCTGTGAGGATCAAAGCCGAGGAGGGGAGAGGTGTGTATCCTATACACATGGCTCGAGTCAACGTGTATCTGCCTGATGGTTTGGCCGAGGAGGTCAGCAAGGCAGATCTCAATGTGTCAAAGCTGGCTCAGGAGGCTCTGCGCTCTGCCCTCATGGTGAGCAAAGCCAACCGGTGGCTTGACGACGTTGCAGCTCTTGGCCCAACCGGGGTTGACCATGACGCGGTGATAGAGGCTGTCATCGCCGCCAAACATGAGCTCGAGGGCAATGCCTGAGGCACTTGTTGTCGACGCTTCGGCAATGGTCGACTTCTTGGTCGGCTCACCGCTTGGGACGAAGGTCGCAGAGCGATTGAGCGGTTCAGAGCTCCACGCTCCGGCCCACTTCGATGCCGAGGTCTTGTCCGCCGTCGGTCGACTTCATCGGGCCGGAGATCTCGCGGCCTCCCCGGCGTCGGATCGAATCGATTTGATGGCGGAGGCTCCAATCGAACGGCATCTCCTGGGGTCGCTTCTTCGAGGTGCGTGGCTTCTCAGGCACAACCTGAGTCTGATGGACGCCCTCTACGTGGAGTTGGCGGTCCAACTCGGAGCGTCGTTGGTAACCACCGACGCCGGTCTGGCACGAGCAACGGACGCCGCCGAACTCATCTCCTAGCCCACTTTCCTTTACGAAGTCCCCTGACAGCCGAGTATCTTGTGCTCCTTGCCAAGCGCTCAATTCGAGGAGGATTTGATGGCGAACATCGTGCGTGCCGCACTGGTCCAGACCGAGTGGACCGGCGACAAGGAGTCGATGGTCGAAAAGCATGTGGATTACGCCCGCCAGGCCGCCGAGCAGGGCGCCAAGGTGATGTGCTTTCAGGAGATGTTCAACGCCCCTTACTTCTGTCAGGTACAGGAGGACGAGCACAAGGACACCGCCGAGCCCATCCCCGACGGTCCGACCACCCAGCGGATGATCGAGCTGGCAAGGGAGACCGGCATGGTCTTGATCGTTCCTATCTACGAGAAGGAAGACGACGGCTTTCTCTACAACACGGCCGCGGTCATTGACGCCGACGGCACCTATCTGGGCAAGTACCGGAAGACACACATTCCTCATGTCAAAGGGTTTTGGGAGAAGTTCTACTTCCGCCCGGGGAACACCGGTTATCCGATCTTTGACACTGCGGTAGGCCGGATCGGCGTGTACATCTGTTATGACCGCCATTTTCCCGAAGGCTGGCGTGCCCTCGGTCTGGCAGGCGCCAAAATCGTGTTCAACCCTTCGGCGACCAGCCGTGGCCTCT
>Ga0255053_10000577_pt1 | contig 20384 bp, 18 predicted proteins | sample JV7_2_22_MG_FD_188635 | JGI IMG/M metagenome (GOLD analysis project Ga0255053, IMG submission 188635) | Seawater microbial communities from Jervis Inlet, British Columbia, Canada - JV7_2_22 | ecosystem: Environmental > Aquatic > Marine > Inlet | place: Canada: British Columbia | collected... | reverse complement strand
AAGCGGTATTTAGTGGTTGTCAAAAAAACGTTGCGGTATTCAAACGTTTTTTTCTACAACCACTTATACCCCAATTCCGCAATTCGGAACATTATAATGGAAAGCGGTATAAATTGAAACGAAAAGAGACAGAATTCCTCCAGGCGGATGCAATTGCCGCTGCTGATCCGGGCCATCTTGTGGGCAGATAAGATATGAACCGTTTTGGGAGTATTAATTCAGGATGTACTTAAATGGATTTACCGGAATCCCGTTCAGGCGCACTTCGTAATGCACGTGCGGGCCGGTGCTGCGGCCGGTATTTCCAACCAGAGCGATGGGTTCCCAGCGTTTGACTTTTTCACCGCGTTTTTTCAGAAACTTCTGGCAATGCCCGTAGCGCGTAACCATTCCATGGCCGTGATCAATAATAATGGTACTACCCAGAAGTCCTTTGCGGCCGGCATAGATTACCACGCCATCAGCTGTCGCCATAATCGGTGTGCCTTCCCGCGTGGAGATGTCATATCCCTGGTGAAATTCCCTTTGACCGGTAAAAGGAGATTGCCGGAACCCGAACTTGGATGTCACCCAGGATTTTTCTCCGTTGGAAATGGGTCGGATGGCGGGGGTGGACGCCAGCAGGTTGTGCTGATCTTCTAAAGATTTGAGAAGGGATTCGAATTCATCCTGTTGATGAATGGATGCGCTATTGAGTTCATTAATCTGTTCATGCATATCGCGTATCAAACTGTTGTGTTTTTCCATCAGCGGCAGTCGGGCATCCAGATCTTCAGGTACGGAACCGCCAACACCGAAAATGTTGCTTGATTCGCCGGTTTTTTCAATATTGGCGATAATGCGTATTTTGGTCTCAAAATTGTTCAGCGCCACCAGCTTGTTTTTTAATGAATTGATCTCACTGGCGAATTCTTGAATCTGCTTGCGTTGATTTTGAATCTCGTCCAGTTCACTGGTCAGATGAATTTCGCGGTTTTTCAGGTGCACGGTGGTTTCTTTAAGCTGGAAATAATCGTAAATGACATAGCCAAAGAATATCAGGCAGGCGACAAGAACAACACTGACCAGCCGAATAGAAGTCTTGGAGGCACAGATTTGTTTGGCCGACGACCCGCTATTGCTGAGTATGACAAAAGAAACTTTCTTTCGCATAACAGTATACCTTGAAAAGCGAATGATGAATTTGCCCGGGTTATTTAGACGATCCCCGCCTTACAAAAACCGGGTGAATCGAATTCAACTGGAATTAAAAAATGTGTACCGGCGAATGACAGCCTTTGGTTGCATTTCGGAATTTGGTATCATATCCCAAACAGGCCTGTCAAGGGTACAAGCCCTTTTATTATTCAGTTCAACTTGCAGCCGTTTTTAAACCCCATACACAAAGCAAACGCAAAAAGAACGCCCCTAGGCGAAATCCCCCAAAAGCGTTCTCATTACAAATAGTCGGCAACCTGGCAGTCTTAGCCCGATCAGCTTTAGACCCATGGCTTTGCGCCGCCATCTTTCGGTGACTTTGCCTTTACAACTTATCAAATTGTCCTATAAAACAATATATTAGAGAGCAATTTGTTTGTCAATATATAAATAGTTTAATCTATTACCTATATCGGCTTAACGCACCTATACTTTAGCTTTTTCTTAATTTTGAGAAAAGTTAGTCCAAACCCAGTTTGAACTTTAAAGACTTGAGGGTATTTTTCATCAACATGGTGACAGTCATGGGCCCCACTCCGCCAGGCACCGGCGTGATCCATCCTGCAATTTCTTTGGCTTCGTCAAAATCCACATCGCCCTTCAAGATAGCGATTTTCTTTCCGGTTTTTTCGCTGATTTTCTCCCCGACCCGGTTGACCCCTACATCAATCACACAGGCACCCGGTTTGATCCACTCGGGTTTGACCAGACCCGGAACACCGGCAGCGACAATTAAAATATCGGCCCGCTGGCAATGGGCGGCCAGGTCCCTGGTCCGGGTATGGACGACGGTTACGGTTGAATTGGCGCCATCGCCTTTTTGCAGCATCATATTGGCAATCGGCTTGCCGACGATGTTGGAACGACCAACGACGACCACTTCGGCGCCGCTTGTCTCCACTCCGGCGCGTACAATCATTTCCTGAATCCCGGCCGGGGTGCAGGGCGGGAATATAACTTCCTTGCCGCCAATCATCAGGCGGCCCACATTTACCGGGTGGAATCCATCCACATCCTTATCCGGATCGATAGCATTGAGCACCTTTTTTTCATCCAAATGCTTTGGCAGCGGAAGCTGAACCAGGATACCGTGAATGGAATCATCGTTGTTGTACTTGTCGATTAAGGCCAGCAGATCTTCCTCGGATATATCTTCGGACTGGCTGTCTTGAATCTCTTTAAAACCCAGCTGATTGGCAGTTTTGATTTTCAGCGTAACATAAGAAATGGAGGCGGGGTTTTCGCCGACCAAAATGGTCACCAGGCCGGGAATAACGCCGTGCTTTGCCTTAATTTCTTTAACATCATCTGCAATTTCCTTTAGAATCCCTTCGCGGATCTCTGTCCCCTTAATCAACTTTGCTGTCATCTTGATCCTCCTTTCAACATTGTTTATTAAACGCTTAAGTGTAATTTTTTTGCATTTTATGAAAAATTTTTTCACCACGACAACACGAAATTTAAAAAGCACGAAATGTTTCTTATTCCTTTTTCATGTTTTCGTACTTTCGTGCTTTCGTGATTAATTTATCTTTTTCGGTTACGGCCTGTCCGAGCTAGGTATTGGTTATTCGTTATTCGCAAAATTTTATCCGTTACATACAAAATATTCCCAATCAAAAGCAACAACAAATAACGAATAACTGATAACAAATAACTGAGGTTTAGAGCGGATACGGAATATGGCTTAGCCCGGTTGTTTCATCCAGACCCAGCATGATATTCATATTTTGTACCGCCTGACCGGCAGCGCCTTTAACCAGATTATCAATAGCAGAAATGAGGATAAGGCGATTGGTGCGTTTATCCAGTTCAAACCCGATGTCGCAATAATTGCTGCCTTTCACATGCAACGTATCGGGTACACGTCCTTGCGCACATAAGCGCATAAAAGCGTGACCGGAATATGCGGCCGTTAGGCAGTTTCGAATATCCTCGGCCTGAACCCCCTTGACCGGGCTCGCATAAATGGTGGTCAGCATTCCACGGCTCATGGGAATCAGGTGCGGTACGAATGTCAGCTGAACCGGCTGTTTGGCTTCACGGCTCAGGATGGCATCCATTTCCGCATTATGGCGATGGCTGGCCACTTTGTAAGCCTTAAAAGATTCATTTACTTCACAGAAATGACTGGTTATCGATAGCGATCTGCCGGCACCGGATACCCCTGATTTAGAATCGACAATCAAGGTGTTTAAATTCAAAAAGCCGGCTTTCACCAGCGGGATCAACGGCAGCAGGGCACTGGTGGGGTAACATCCCGGATTGCCGATCAGAACGGCGGATCGGATGGCTTCAAAATAAATTTCACTTAAGCCGTAAACCGCGCTGTCGAGCAGGTCTCTGGCGGTATGCGGCTGGTAGGCAGACTCATACAAAGCGGCATCATTAAATCGAAAATCAGCTGAAAGATCCACCACGCGAACATTCCGCTTGGCAAATTCCGGAACAAGCGTCATGGGCAGCTGATGCGGCAGCGCCAAAAATACGATATCCGCTTTATCGCTAACCTTTTCGACCACCAACTCTTCACAGGTCAAATTAACGCGTCCGGCCATCGCCGGGTAAACCTCGTCAAATTTAACTCCGACAAACTGCCGGGAAGTCAAGATGCTCAATTCCACCTGCGGATGCCCGCAAAGAATTCTGACCAGTTCGGCCCCCGCATAACCGCTGGCACCCACAACTCCAACCCGTATCATAAAACCCCCTAAGACCGCTATTTTAACCGCAACCTGTTTTAGCGCGAACAGATTTCAAAAGAAAATTAGATTGTTACCTGGATTTTGCACGAGTCGCAGGCTTTCATATTCTCATTAATTTTCATGAGGAGCCCCTTGGTGTCATAAAATTAGACGCTTCATCCCGCGAAGCGGGGCAAGATTCAGCTATTAACAGATAAAAGTGTTTCCTTCAAGGAGATTCGCGCGGAGAAAATTGATGATCGAGCCGGTTGTTTATTGCGGTATTTAGTGGTTGTCAAAAAACCGTTGCGGTATTCAAACGTTTTTTCTACAACCACTTATGCCCCAATTCCTTAATTCGGAACATTATAATGGAAAGCGGTAAAAAGGGCAATACAGCTATCGGGGCATTGGCGGAGTCGTATCTTCTAAAACGAGTACCCAACCGACGTTACCTGCAGAAACCAGGATAGCCGATACGGTGGTACGGATGGACCGATCGTTGAAATCTGCCAGAAAACTAATTTGGGTTCTTGCAGACAGCCGGACTACCTGTTTGAGTGCGTCGCCCAGTTTTGGCCCGGCTGCAGCGGGGAATATGTCAAGCACCGGGTAGTTGAGAACTTCTGTCGGGGATCGATCCACAATCTCAAAAGCAACCGGATTGACATTAACAATTCGGGCATCCGTATCGACCACAACAACGCCAACTCCCATGCTTTCGATAACCGCTTGATGAAACTTCAGGACCTGCAACAATTCCACGGCGTCGCGCCGGGGGTAGACACTGCCGGTTTGCATTATTTTCATTTCGCCGGGCTTACATTCCGGCTGGGTTTCGATTTCGGCCATAAACTGGTTCAGTTGAACGGTCAGCTTGTCAATCGGCCCTTTGGCCATATAATAATCAGCGCCGATTTCATTCAGGACGCCGAGTTGTTCGATCATCACGCCCGATAAAGCGACAATGGGAAAATGATTGGGCCCATATTTGAGACGCACGAAATCAATGAATTGGCTCCCATCGACTTTGGGCATCACCAGATCCACAAACATGATATCGTGGGGATGGTCCTGCAGTTTGGATATACCATCTTTGCCGTCGTAAGCTTTAGTGACCGCGTATCCCCGCTTTTCGAGCAATTCGCTGACAAACTCTACAAAAAAATAATCCGCATTCACAACCAACGCTTTTTTTGACATTGCTTACCTCTTCTGGGTTTACATGATACACACTCGGCGCACTTCACGCATATCGGTGACCCCCTCAAAAACTTTATGGACACCGTCCTGCTTCAGAGTGCTCATCCCGTCTTTGACCGCCTGTTTTGCCAGATCCTGTGAAGTTGCCTGCTTTTTGATCAAAATTTTAATTTCAGGCGTGCCTTCGATGAGTTCATGAATGCCCAGGCGGCCTTTATAGCCGGATCCGTTACATTTTTCACAGCCCAAAGACCGATGGAGCTCAAAGGCGGAAGTATACTCCACGCCCAGATTTTGGAAGGGTTCTTCCCCGTAATCCGCTATGATATAGTCAAATTCCTCCTGGTCCGGGTGGTAGGTTTCGATGCAATCGGAGCACAATCTTCTCACAAGCCGTTGCGCCAGCACCGCCAGAAAGGAATCTGCAATGTTCAGCGGGTTCATCCCCATATCCAACAGCCGGGTTAAGGTCTCCGGGGCATTGTTGGTATGCAGGGTGGATAGCACCAGATGGCCGGTTAAGGAAGCCTCAATCGCTGTTGCGGCCGTTTCGCGGTCCCGCATTTCACCGATCATGATAATGTCCGGGTCAAGCCTCAGAAAACCCCGCATAATCCTCGCAAAATCCAGACCAATTTTAGGTTTCACCTGCACCTGCCGCAATCCGGCCTGGGTAATTTCGACCGGGTCCTCTGCGGTCCATATTTTGACACCGGGTTCGTTGACATGCGCCAGGGCGGAATGCAGCGTCGTGGTTTTACCTGAACCGGTGGGACCGACGCAAAGAACTAAACCATACGGCCGCATAATAACCCGTTCTAAAACTTTTAAATTCCGATCATTCAGCCCGATTTCATCCAGTTTTAGCGATCCGGACTTAGTCAAAATTCGCAACACCGCGTCCTCAAATCTGCCGGCCGTGGGCATGGTGGACATGCGAAGTTCAAATTCCGGTATGCCCTTGCGCTTTAACCTTATTTTCCCGTCCTGGGGCAGGCGTCGTTCGGCGATGTCAAGATCGGCCATTATTTTCAAGCGCGAAACGATTGCCGGCGCCATGGCATTGGGGACCTGAATATATTCATGGCAGACCCCATCGGTCCGAAATCGAATGGTGGTTTTGCGGGTGATGATCGAAGGTTCAATATGGATATCAGAGGCTTCGTTGCGAAATGCGGTCACCAGAACCTGATCCACGAACTTGACCACCTGGCTGGATGATTCATCCAAGCCCTTAATATCCTCCTCAATTTCTTCCTCTTCTTCAAAAGAAATATCCGGGATGATATCGTCCAGATCTTCAAACACATGACCCGTCAGGCTTTCGACTTTGGGATCAAAGAAATGGTTGATGAATTGTTCAATATCTTCTTTGAATCCCACCGCAAAATGGATTTTCTGGTTGGGCATCAGGGCTTTGATATGATCCGTTTTGCGAAGATCTGTGGGATCATCGACTAAAATCTCCACACCGGTTTTATCCCAGTTCAACGGCACCCAGGTATAATAAAGCAAAAATGATTTTTTCAGCTTGTTGACGAGCTCAAACGGGACCGTGGCTTCCGGATCAAACCCGCGAAACGGGGTCCCATAAAACAAAGACAGGGATTGGCCCACTTCGTCTCTTTCGACTTTAAACCGATCTGTCAAAACGAATTCAACACTTTTCCCGATTTTCTTGGAAATCGCCAGCGCCTCCTGGAGCTGATGGGTGGTGACCATTTTATTGCCAAGCAAATAATCGTATTTCGAACCGGTTGAGATGCCGGATTGCAGGGCTTCCAGTTTATTGACAATTTCCGCATTATTCGGATCGATTTTGACAGCGGTCTCAAAAAGCTCGAGCGCCTGGTCGCGCTGATCATTTTTTTCCATCTCACAGCCCAGCCAGAATTGAATCTGGGCGGTTTCTTTGTCAGTCAAATTGTGCTGATAAATAACTTTATGGGCTTTTTTAACAACCTCCCGGGCCTGTTTGGTTTGCAGCAAGCAGGTCAAATAATCGACTACAATCTGGGCCGGGGAATAATCCAGCTTAGAGTAGTCCGATTTCCCAAAATCAAACTGCAGCAGTTTTTCATATTCGACCGTGGCCTCTTCAAGAAGTCCAAGCTCTTTCAGCGCGCGGGCGCCATCCAGGATGGTCGGGACATCATCATGCATGGACAGATTCTTTCTAAAAATGGAAATGTCTTCTGCGCTGAGGCCCTCATTTTCAGCCATCTCCCGAAGCTCTAATTCCTTGCGCAAATGGCTAATCTTACTACGAACATCTCCATTACCGTCAACGTCCTGATCGGATGAAAAGGAGAGCACCTCTTCGTATAGGGTTAATGCCGCCTCTATCATTCCCATGGAATGACAGGTCTCCGCCTCTTTTATTTTCAGTTTGATGTCTGTTTGTTCAACCGGCTGTGCTTTACTCATAATTGGTTTTCCCGATGCACTTTTCAGAAATATTATTCCTTTGGGATATTACAGGCATTTAGAAAGCAAGTGAGCTAAAGTTAAAAGTGATCTAAAATGCCTAAAGTTTTGGAATTCTGTCAATTTTATAAGAAAAGATGGAGCGCCACGCGGCGCAAGCGCCTGCGCTGCGCGAGCGACACCATAACTTTAGGCACTTCCAACTTTAGATCATTTTAGGCACTTTATATGAAAATCACATGAAACCCATTAGATCTATCGGCTGCATTTAAAGAAACTTTAGGTGGCTGGAGTTAAAGAAACTTGACAGAATTTTTATTCCATCTATAATTCAAATAAGTTGTAGGAATTCCGGACGTTGAATTATGCGGTCATAAATGGGGAGAGGTTATGCCAATATACGAATATGAACATGTTGGTCGCCCGTGTAAATTGGGAAAAGTGTTCGATTTCAAACAATCATTAGCTGATGACCCGCTGGTGAAGTGCCCCGAGTGCGGCCGGGCTGTAAAAAAAATCATCTCGCAAATTAGTATCAGCTGTCCGAAAACCAATGCAGAGCTCCGCGACCTTGGCTTCACCAAACTGGTGAAGCGGGACGATGGTGTCTATGAAAATGTAACAGCCCGAGGCGGGGATAGCCGCTATATGGAGCGGGGCAAACCGCAAACCATACCGGATTTGAGTAAAACCATCGAGGATTAATCCCTGAATCTCGCATGAAAATTAAAAAGAGAAGCTTTTGAATTTTACTTTGTCAGCTTTACCACTAAAAATCCGGCGTTTTTTCGTCGGATGAACAGGTTAACGGATTCACCTGAAGAGAGCTGATTCAATATAGCCCGATAATCGCCTGTATTTTTTACCGGTCGGCGGTTAATCTCCTTGATAATATCGCCAACCCGGACATCTGCCTCATCTCCTTTGGTGCCGTTTTCGACATGGGTGACAATAACACCGGAGGTTTCATCCATATTGAATCGCTGCGTAATTTCAGGCGTTAAATCCGACACGTGGATTCCGAATTCTTCCGCCTGTTCTTTGGGCCGACTCCTGGCAGCCAGTTTTTCCTCAGAACGTTTGGCAATTTTGACCTTAACCGTTTTTTCTTTACCATCGCGTAATATTTTTATCCTGGCACTTTCACCCACAGGAATGCGGGCGATCATGCCGGTGAGCTGGCGACTGGTTTTAATCTTCTTGCCATTTACTTCAAGAATAATGTCCTTGGCTTTAATACCGGCCCGGTCTGCCGGATCGCCTTCAAAAACGTTGGCGACAAATACACCTTTTTTATCCTCAATACCATAATATTCGGCCATATCACCGTTCAGGTCCTGAATGGCTACACCGAGCCAGCCCCGGGTGACTTCGCCTTCGTTTTTGAGCGCCACAATGATATCTTTGGCAAGATTAATAGGAATCGCAAACCCGATTCCCTGGCCGCTGGCGATAATCGCCGTATTGATTCCGACCACCTCTCCTTTCAAATTTAGAAGCGGCCCGCCGCTATTGCCGGGATTGATGGACGCATCGGTTTGGATGAAATCATCATAGGGACCCGATCCGATAACCCGACCTTTGGCACTGACAATTCCAGCCGTCACCGTGTGTTCAAGCCCAAACGGGCTTCCGATTGCCATGACCCATTGGCCGACTTTGAGGGCGTCAGAATCCCCCAGTTTCGCGGTCGGGAGATTCTCATCCGTCTCTATCTTTAGCAGGGCAATGTCCGTATTGGGGTCCCGCCCCACAATTTTTGCATTGAATTCGCGTTCATCATTGAGTTTGACCTTTATTTGATCTGCGTCTTCGATGACATGGTTGTTCGTCACCACAAAGCCATCTTTATCGATGATGAATCCGGATCCGAGGCTGGGCTGTTTGAATTCCCGCTGAAAGTCTTCACCAAAATGACGTTCAAAAAATTCCTTAAAGGGGCTATTTTTCCCGTGGGGGTCGCGCTGGAATTGACGAAAAACCGGTCCCCCGCCTTTGATGGTCTTTACGGTTCGAATATTGACGACCGCTGGGCTCACCATTTCCGCCAATTGAGTAAAACTGGCGGGTGCATTGAAATATTCCGTTGATTTGGCATCCGCAATCGATGCGATGAAAGGATTATCGATAACCAGTATTCCGGCGACCAGGGCAATCGTGATAAAAATGAAGTTGATTCTGATAAATTTTGCAATCATTTTATGGGCGTTCATAAATGTTCCTCCTTCCAGGAAGGTATAAATGCAAATCCGGGTCCCTTGCAAAACTGCAATTTATGTATTAATATTCCGACAAATTAACCCGATGCGGAATTCGGATTGCTGCTGTATTAAAAATAAATCTATTTTTCATTTTTTCCATATTTTAGCAAACAAAATTTCCATGTTTTTGTTCTCAGGGCTGTTTGGAATGCAACAATGCCTGTTTTGCCTGCCCGGTCCGCCATCCCGCAACGCATTCGGATATTAATGACGCTGAAAAAAAGGCAGGGTTTAGCCTTGACATCAGCGCTTTGTTTTTTTATAGCCACTTGCCAAAAAACAGGTGGGGTTAAATTAAATGATAAGACCCATTACCATCGATGTCACACCTTAAAAGGGAGAACCCCGAGATGATTCAGGTTGAAAACCTTACCAAATATTATTATACGCTTTGCGCAGTGGATCAGATCAATTTCGATATTCAAAAAGGCGAAATTCTGGGGCTGCTGGGACCCAATGGGGCAGGGAAAACTACCACCCTGCGGATGCTCACCGGATATCTGCAGCCGAGTTCGGGAAATATCCATGTTAAAGGATTAAGCATTGATAAACACATCCTGGAAATCAAAAAAATGTTGGGCTACCTGCCCGAATCCGCGCCGCTTTACCATGATATGCTGGTCTTTGATTACCTGAATTATGTAGCGGCTATCCGGGAAATTAATGGCGATCAAAAGCTTGCGCGCATTCGCCGCGTTGCGGATCTCTGCGGCATAAATGAAGTCATGCATCAACCGATTGGCGAGCTTTCCAAAGGCTACAAACAACGCGTGGGATTGGCCCATGCCATGATGAATGACCCGGAAGTTCTGGTTTTAGATGAACCGACTTCAGGTCTCGACCCCAATCAGATCGTTCAAATTCGTAAAATTATCAAAGAAATCGGCAAAGAAAAAACCATCATCCTTTCCACCCACATACTGAGTGAAGCCGAGGCGACCTGTGACCGCATTGTCATTATCAGCCAGGGCAAAATTGTTGCTGACGGCAGCACCGAAAACCTGAAGCGGTCCGCCGGCGGCAAAAACATCATGCACATCGGTCTTCAAAATGCAGATTTTGAAACCGTGCAGAAATCTTTAGCGGGCATCAATGGGATTGAAAATGTTACCCGTATTTCTGAAACCCATACGGCTTTAAACGTGAGGCTCAGCTATCAGTCAACAGTTGACCTGCGGCCGGATGTCTATCGCAGGATCAAAGAAACCAATTGGACCCTTTTAGATTTTCATCAGGAGACCCGGTCACTGGAAAACATTTTCCGCGAACTTACCAAGGAGAGCTAACATGCGTCAGGTTGTCCATATTTTCCGAAAAGAATTCAGTGCATATTTTGTATCTCCGATTGCCTATATCGTGATGGCCATATTTCTTCTGGTAACCGGCTGGTTCTTTTTTGCAACCTTTTTTCTATCTAATCAGGCTAATTTGAGAACATTTTATATCCTGCTGCCGATTGTGTTTGCTTTCATCATCCCGGCGATCACCATGCGATTAATATCCGAAGAAATCAATGTAGGCTCCGATGAAATCCTGCTCACCATGCCGGTGACCTTTCGTGATGTCATTCTCGGAAAATTTTTTGCCAGCGTTGCCCTCATCATTGCTATGTTGATCCCAACCGTTGCATATCCGTTGACCGTTTCTTTAATGGGCCAACTGGACTGGGGCCCGGTTGTCGGGGGATACGTCGGCGCGGTTTTTCTGGGAGCGGCTTTTTCTGCCATCGGATTGTTTGCCTCCGCGCTGACCCGCAACCAGATCATTGCGTTTATTATCGGATTGGCGATCTGTTTTACACTGACCCTAATCGACAAAATGCTTTATTTTCTTCCACGGTCATTGCTGGGTGTTTTTGCCTATCTGGGGGCCGACTTCCATTTTCAAAACATCGCCAAGGGTATTATCGATAGCCGAGACATTCTGTATTTTGTAAGCATCTGCTTTGTCGGCCTTTACGGGGCTTATCTGGCGCTGCTGCAAAGACATTAAGGAGAATAAAATGCCGGGCAAAAAAAGATCGGAGAAATACATTAAATTTTTGGTCTATTTGATTATCGTCGTACTGGTAAATGTGGCGGGCATCACTCTTTTTTTCAGAATGGACCTGACCGCCAACAAAATGTATTCGATCTCCGATGCCAGTAAAAAAGTGGTATCAACATTGTCTGAACCTTTGACCATAAAGGTCTTTTTTACAAAAAACCTGCCCGCCCCCCACAATAATACCGAGCGCTACCTGCATGATCTGCTGGAAGAATATGCCATTTATGCCAACAACCATTTTAACTACAACTTTTACGATGTCAGTGCCGAAGAAGGTGAATTGTCTGAAAAGAGCCAGAAAAACCAGAAACTGGCAAATAACTACGGAATTCATCCCGTACAAATTCAGGCCATTGAAAAGGATGAAGTCAAATTTCAACGGGTATATATGGGAATGGTCATCATCCACGGCGATCTGATTGAGCGCATTCCGACCATAGCCACAACCGTCGGGCTGGAATACAAATTGACAACCGCAATCCAGAAACTAAACAATAAAATCAGCGCATTGCTGGGCCTGCAGGATAAAATACAAATTAAACTATATTTGTCATCCTCCCTTTATCAGATCGCCCCTCATATCGGCCTGAAAAGGCTTTCTCAAATCCCCGATGAGCTGGAAAAGATTGTCCAGGAGCTAAATCAAAAAAATTATGATAAACTCGAATTTGAATATTTTGACCCCTCGGCGGATGAAGAACTGGCGGCCATCGTTAAAAAGTATAAAATCATGAATGTCAAATGGCCGGCTTTGGCCAAAGGCACGGTTCCGCCCGGAGAAGGTGCCATTGGTCTGGTAACGGAATTTGGTGAGCGGGCTCTGGTGGTCCCCCTGCTGCAGGTGATTCAGATTCCCATCATCGGCACTCAGTATAAATTATTGACTGCCGGAGAAATGCAAGAACTGATTAACAAAAATGTCGAGGCCCTGATCGATATCAATGAAGAGCTGGGGTATCTTGCGGATCACGGAACACTGAACATCAGCGGCGCCTCACCTTTCGGCCAGACGGCCCGACAGAATCAGGATTCGGTGTTTAATTTTCGATCGCTAATCTCGCAGAATTACACCTTAAAGCCGATCAACCTTATGACGCAATCGATACCCGATAGCCTGAAAGCCATGGTCATCGCCCGCCCCACCCAGCCTTTTTCCGATTATGAGCTGTTTCAAATCGACCAGTTTCTCATGAAGGGTAAAAACCTAATCTTAATTCTTGATCGATTCCAGGAAGTTCGGCCCACCAATCAGCAGGGCAGAAGTTTGGGCGGCCAGCAACCGGTCTATGTCCCTTTAGATACCGGACTCGAGAAACTGTTGAGCCACTATGGGATTCGGATTAAAAATTCATACGTCATGGACGAAAATTGCTTCCGCCAGCAGTTACCGGCTCAACTCGGCGGCGGCGAGCGGCCGGTTTATTTCGCACCGATTATTAGAAGCCGGTTTATCAACAAAGAACTGGAGTTTATGAAAAGCATCAAGGGCATGATCGCTTTAAAGATATCGCCATTGGAATTGGACCCGGAACGCCTGACCGCCAATGGCCTGAAAGCCACCCGCCTGGTGGCTTCCTCGGAGAAATCATGGGAGATGAGCGGGCGAATTTCATTGAACCCGATGTTCATTCAGCCACCGTCCTCAAAGGAAGAGATGCAGAGCAAGCCATTGGCATATATTCTGGCGGGTGAATTCCCGAGCTACTTTTCCGCCAAACCCATCCCGCTAAAAGAAATCAATGAAAATGAGTCCGACAATCAAGACCAGAAAGCTGCCGGGCAGAAAAAGCAAAGCGAAATATCCGCTGCGCAGTCTGAAACGGATATTTCCAAAATCGTAGCCAACGGTCAATACCTTGCCCGGGGCAAACCCGGCAAAATCTTTTTAATGGCTTCAGCCGATATGCTGAAAGACAATGTGCTGGATGCCAGCGGCAGGGGGCCCAATGCGACTTACATCCTGAATGTCATCGATTACCTCAATGACCGCGAAGACATTGCCGTCATGCGCGGAAAAGAGCAGCGCTTCAACCCGCTGCATGATACCAAAGCGGGGACAAAAACGTTTGCCAAAACATTGAATATCATTGGCCTGCCTTCCCTGGTGGTACTTTTCGGCATCGCGGTCTGGTTCCGCCGGCGTGCCCGTAAAAAAAATATTCAGATGATGTTTCAAAAAGTGTGAGGTTCAGGGTTGAACCCATGAACCCAGAGCGTTGAACCTGTGAATGGAAAAGGAAAAATGAAGGTAAAGAAAGAATACATCATCCTTATTCTCATCATCATCGGTCTATCCGTCTACCTGTTTATGCGCAGTTCCGATCGCACCCTTTATCAGCTGCCGGAGCTCGACGGGCTGAAACAGAGCGAAATTACCAAAATTGAAATTTTAAAAGACGGCAATTCGTTTATTTTGAAAAAAAGGGACAACCAGTGGTACCTCGAGCCGACGGGATATCTGGCCGACAAGAATAAGGTTTACGCGATGCTCAACGTTTTTGAGGCCCTTACCCTGACTGCCCTGGTCTCTGAGTCAAAGGATTACAACCGCTATGATCTGCAGCCTGAAAAACGAATCACCGTAAAAGCCTGGCAGGCAGAAACGCTGAGGCGAAACTTTGATATCGGCAAAGCCGGATCATCGTTTCGGCATACCTTTGTCAAGTTAGGTGATGACAGCCGTGTCTTCCATGCCACAGACAATTTTCGGGAAAAATTTGACTTTACGGTCGACAATCTGCGCGATAAAACCGTTTTGTTTTTCAGGACCACCGACATCCAGGAGGTTCAAATCACCAGGGATCAAGCGTCTGTGAAACTGGTTCGCAGCGAGGTCCCGATCAAACCGGCCGTATCGCAGCCGGAAAAAACAGACAGCGCCCCTGCGGTAGCGGTGAAATTTGAATGGCAAAGCAGCGATGGGCAAAAAGGGAATGACCGGAAACTCAACCGGCTGCTGACCACCCTTGGCAGTCTCAAGTGTGCCGATTATATCAATGACCGCCGAAAAGATGCGTTTTCAGCGCAGATATACGCTGTGAAATTAAAAGGGAACCAGGATTACCAGCTGGATATCTTTGCCAAACTTCAAAAGGATGATCAAAACTATCCGGCGGTCTCTTCGGCCAGCGATTACCCCTTCTTTTTATCCGACAGCCAGGTGCAGCAAATCATGATAAATCCCGCAGAGATGCTCAAAAAGCCTGAATCGGATGAAAAAACATCCGAGCCGCCTAAGCCCGAATAATCGCAAGAAATATAATGATATCCGTACTATTCTCACTCTGGTGTTGCATTAAGTTTGATCATTGCATCGAATATGGGCAACCTTTTTCGAGTAAACTTGCCAATCCATTTGTCGTAAATTTCAAGTATCTTTCTTGATCGGTAAAGTTCAGATATCACGCGATCTGCAACAAGACGAAAATCTGCATCATTTCGCCTTACGGCAAGTGCAAAAGGCTCAAAGGAGAACACGTCGGACTTAATCACAAAGTTCATTGGGTCATGCTCTTTTAGAGCTAAACCAATAAGTACGACCTGGTCTGAAGAAAAGGCATCGATTTTCTTCTTTCGTAACGCATCGATGCTCTCTTTTGCTGAATTGAATAATACAACTTCCGCATCCGTTGATGTTTCTCGAATGAGTTTTTTCAATGCGACTGCGGTTGTTGTGGCTTTCACGACTCCAATTTTTGTTCCATCAAAACCGGCAGAATCAAAAGCCTTATTATCTTTTAAGATCATTAGTGAAGCGCCGGTGACAAATGTCAGTTGTGTAAAGTCAACAAGTTCACTACGGGAAAGCGTTTTAGTAGTTGAGCCACATAATATGTCAATTTTGTTATCGCCCAGGGCTTTAAATCGCCCATCAGCTGTTACGGGAACATATTCAACCTTTACGTCCGTACCGATTTTGTTTTCAACTTCAGTTACTATACCCTTACAGATATCAATAGTATAACCAGTCGGATTGCCGTCTTTGTCCAAAAAGGACATGGGTGGTTCAGACACACGATAGCCGATTTTGATTTGGCCGGATTTTTTAATCTGTTGAAGGGTTCCTGTGAGTTCTTGTGCTGATAGCGGGCTTGCGAAAAAAGCGATCAGTAAAATGATTCCCAGTTTACCTCTCATAATGGTTTTCTCCCTTGTGATAGTGAGTAAAGTGGAGTGATAAGGGCTTGCTTTGCTGGGGAAAAACCATAGATGAATTCCCCTTGAGAGTCAATGTGTAAGTAGGCGTCTGAGCCTACAGAGAGGCTATTAATTGATTCCAGTGATCGGTCAGCTTTTTTTACAGATAGCGGAGCGTACACGGCAGTACGTGAGCATTTTGAGCCGGATTGGAACACAGGTATCGGGTTAAAAGATGGGGATTTGGGACTCAGTTTTAGCCGCCGAGATAGGCTTTCTTAACTTCCGGATTTTCCAGCAGCTCTTGTGAAGGCCCTTCCACCACCAGATTGCCGTTTTCCAGCACATAGCCTCGCTGGGCAAATTGGAGGGCCAGACGGGCATTTTGCTCCACCAGCAAAATGGTCGTCCCTTCTTTATTGATTTCTTTTAACGCATCAAACATGCTCATCATCAAAAGGGGCGCCAGGCCCATGGAGGGCTCATCCAGCAGCATAACTTTGCGTCCGCTCATATAGGCTCTGCCAACCGCCAGCATCTGCTGCTCACCGCCGCTGAGTGTGCCGGCTTTCTGGGTCTGCCGCTCATCAAGACGCGGAAAAATCGAAAAGACACGCTTGATATCTTCTTTGATCTGATCTTTATCTTTTCTGGCAAAACAGGCCAACTGCATATTTTCCATTACCGTCAAATTGTCAAACAACCGCCGGCCCTCCGGGACATGTGAAATACCCAGCTGGCTAACCACTTTATCGGCAGCATAGTCAAGCAAGTTTTTCCCATCAAATGTCATCTTAGAACCGTCTTCTGCGGGCACCATGCGGGAAATGGCTTTAAGCGTCGTGCTTTTACCGGCACCATTGGCACCGATAATGCAGACAATTTCGCCTTCGTCAATTTCGAAATTCAGGCCGTGCAGCGCCTTAATATTGCCATAGGAAACGCGTAACTCTTCGACGGATAACAACATTACTCTATGATCTCCTTGCCCAAATACGCATCAATGACCTTGGGGTTGTTTTGAATTTCTTCCGGCGTGCCTTCCGCAATCACTTCTCCAAAAACCAGCGTCTGAATTCTTTCGCATAGCTCCATGACCACTTTCATGCGGTGCTCGATGAGGAATATGGCCAGCTCAAATTTTTCATTGATTTTGCGAATGATTTCCAGCATCTGCACCAGTTCTTCGGGATTCATACCGGCGGTGGGCTCGTCCAGAAACAGTACTTTGGGCTCCATTGCCAGGGCCCGGGCCATTTCGACCCGCCGCTGCGCGCCATAGGGCAGATTCGGCACCCACTGATCCGCAAATTGATCGACGCTGAACATTTTTAAGAGACTGTAAGCTTTCTCTTCGCTTTCGGCCTCTTCGCGATTTCGACGGGGGGTCCCGAAAAATGCACCCAGGAGTCCGTAGCCGATCTTGGAATAACGGGCCATCTTGACATGCTCTAGGACGGTCATATGCCGCCACAGAAGCATGTTTTGAAACGTACGGCCGATACCCATGGCCGCAATTTCGTGCGGCGATAGGCCGTTTAACTCGTTATCTTCCAGAAAGATACGGCCTTCGCCGGGATTGTAAATTCCGGTGATGAGGTTGAAAATCGTTGTTTTGCCGGCGCCATTGGGACCGATGAGCCCTTGAACCTGGCCCGGTTCGATTTCAAGATCATAATTGTGCACCGCCCGCAGGCCACCAAAAAAGTGGGTCATATTTTCAACCCTTAATAATGACATGCAACACCTCTTCCGCATTACCCCAATTGATTAAAATACCAATTGGGAGTTATTCGTTACTGGTTATTAGTTAATAGTTCATAATGAAGGAATACACTTCCGCATCCCTTCAATTATCGAAATATCAAATAATGTGATCACTATATTCTAATAACGAATAACAATTAACAATTAACACCGAATTGAGCATTTCTTGCTCAATTCGGCCATTCACTTTTTAGGCTGAATCAGTTGCCTGACGTCAAACTCCTTGAAGGCAATTAAACCCGTTGGCCTGAAAATCATCACCAGTATCAGGAGCAAAGGAATGATAATCCATTTAAAAATTTCCAGCGGCCGCAAGACCTCTCCCAGCAAACTGATACTGACGGCGCCCACAATGGCGCCGTATACGGAGTTCAAACCCCCAAAATAAACCATGGCCAAAACTTCGGCCAGCTTTTGGATACCAAACGTACTGGGATTGATATATCGAAGCACATGCGCAAACAGCCCGCCGGCGACCCCCGCCCAGAAGGCGGCAAACAGAAATGCCACGAATTTGGTGCGCCGCGTGTTAACGGTCATGGCATTCGCCGCCATCTCGTTATCGCGCACCGCGTTGAGCGCTTTTCCCAGAGTGGATCGTACAAAATTATTAATAATCCATATGCAGATCACCGTGATCAGAAAAACGGTCGGTAAATTCGCCCAATCCGGCTGACTGGCCAATCCGCGGGGCCCTCCGACGACTTCAAGATTTTCAATTAAACTTTTAACGATAAACATAAATGCCAGTGAAATAATCGCCAGATAATCGCCCCGGGTTCGAAATGAAGGTATGGCCACGACCATCGCTCCGATAGCTGCTGCCACTCCGCCTATAAACAATGCGATCGGAAAAAAGAAAGGCCCGATGGCCGCCGGGAGCACGGCTGCGCCAAAGAGTTTGTCGTCGACAAAAAGGAAAACCGTAAAGGCCGAAGCCGCATAAGCACCCAGAGCCATAAACCCGGGATGAGAACATGAAAACTCACCCATATAACCGTTGATCACGTTTAAACTCAGCGTCACCATCACCGCAATCAAGGTGAGCTTGACCACCAGAACCCGATAATCGCTCATTCCGGACCACAGATGCAAAGCCGAATAAAGCAATGCAATGTGAATGAGTATCTAAAAACCGGTAGAAAAATCGGCGAGTTTTGCGGCTATTTTGTTTAAGGCCACGGCACCGAATCGCGCGATCAGGCCGATGGGCAATAAATAGATCAGCGAAAGATATAGAACCGCACTGGGAGCCAGCAAGGGCTTTTTGAGCATAATGACGAAGCCAAATAAGACGGGCGCCTTGAACAATCCCAGACCGCGGGCTAAAGGCGTGCCGATCGCCATTTCCAGACCCACCGCAACCAGAGCCCCGATAAGCCAGCCCAGCAGCGGAACCTGTGATACCCAGGCCCGAATGTCCATCTTTGACAGCATCGAGGTCGGTGACAATTTTTCGCTTGTTACTTCCATTTCAAATCCTCGGTCCTCACTAGTTTTGATAATCTCGTAAAAAGTCAGAAAAGCAGCCTTTTTACGAGTGTGTTTTGTATTTGGTGTTTAGTGTTTAGTATTCGAACATGCCGATATCGCATCATCTATTTCATACCAAACACCAAACACGAAACACCAAACACTTGATGAATTCGACCTTTTACGAATTCATCAGTTTTGGCAAAAATAGCTGTAGCCCCGGCCGGCCCTTCAGAGCCTCAGGCGTGCACTGTAAGCTTCCCCAAAAAAACCATGGGGCCTGAAAACCAGGATAAGCAAAACAATCGAATAGGCGATCAAATCTCGCAGCGTCGACGGAAAGATCATGGCCACAAAAATTTCAATGAAACCCAGCAAAAAACCGGCCAGGGTGGCACCTACAATCGATCCCCTGCCCCCTAAAATCGCTGCTACAAAAGCTTTCCAGCCAATCAGAATCCCCATGTACGGATCCAGCACCGGATAAGCAATCCCGAAAAGAATCCCGGCAGCGGCCGCCAGGGCCGAGCCCAGTGCAAACGTCATGGCCGCCATGGTATTCAGCGGCACTCCCATCAACGGCACCACCACATAGTCAAATGCCATTGCGCGCATGGCCATCCCGTATCGCGTCCGGCGAATAAATTGATGCAGCGCTCCCGCCAGCAGAAGGGACACCAAAACGATTATGATTTTTTTGTTGGTTACAAACACACCGCCCAGATTGTAAGTGACCGTCTCAATCAAGGGCGGGAAACTCACCCGTTGGGCACCCAGCAAAGCCAGGTTTCCAGTCTCCAAAATGATGCCGATCATCAGTCCGGTAATAGCCGCCGACGCCCGTGGTGCCGCTCGCAAAGGGCGGTAGCCGACCCGTTCGACGATTATGCCCACAAAGGAGGTCAAAAACATGGAAAAAATGATGGTTAAAACCAGGATCAACCAGCCTGGCAGGGCAAAGGCGCCCATGGCGCTGAGTGCAATCAGGGCCGACGCCACACCAAATCCGATATAGGCTCCCACCATAAAAATATCGCCATGCGCAAAATTAAACAGCATCAGGATGCTGTAAACCATCGAATATCCCAGGGCGATAAGCGCATAAAAGCTGCCCCACTGCAATGCGTTGACCAGGTTTTGCAAAAATACCATCGAATTGTTCCTTGTTATTTTAAAAAGGCGGCTCAGG
>Ga0255053_10000574_pt1 | contig 20417 bp, 16 predicted proteins | sample JV7_2_22_MG_FD_188635 | JGI IMG/M metagenome (GOLD analysis project Ga0255053, IMG submission 188635) | Seawater microbial communities from Jervis Inlet, British Columbia, Canada - JV7_2_22 | ecosystem: Environmental > Aquatic > Marine > Inlet | place: Canada: British Columbia | collected... | reverse complement strand
ATGCACACAATTGGACTAATCTTCTCATTGGCTTCCCTTTGCGTATGAGGTCAACGCTCAAGGATGCCAGATTAATCTCCTGTAATCCGGCCGTTCGGCGACAGGACGTACTTCTCAAACTGCCAACCAATATAGAAACTGCCGGTTTCATCCGGGTTTTCTGTGACCTTGATCTCGTCAGGGCGCACCCTGCACTTCGTATGATCACTCAATAGCTTGGCAATACTCGGTTTTTCAGCGGCATATACGATATCCATGGCTCTCTCCTCACGGTATTCCCTTGTCACTCGCAACCAGAATAGTGCCGGCACGCTTAACGACGACTGAAATTTTTGTGAACGGGTGCTGAACCGACGATGCGACTCAACAACATCCTCATCGCGACGAGCTTCATCTTGCTGCTGGTGTCATTCTGGAACCGCAATGACCTGCCGGGCAGCATCGAATACGTGCCCGAGATCGCAAACGAACCAGAGCAGACCCCGACCAACGAGCGCCCTTTCTACGCCACCGTCAACGAGGTCGAATACCTGATCGAACCTGAGTACGCCTATGACCTGACAGGCATGATCGTTTCTTACCGACACCACAAGGGCAACAGCCGCATGCACTTGCAGGCGAACGACCATCTCAACATGGCCGATGTGTGTGTCGTCTGGGGTGACAACACAGAAAGTGAACTGCACAAAATTGACTTCTGGAACGGAATATTCACCTGCAACGTGTTCACGCGTGATATGGAGGCCTGGGACTCATTCGACATGGACCAGTTATCGAACAATCACTTGATATCTGCCGACGAGTTCATCCGCCGTCAGGTTCGTAAGATCCAGATCGGTGACCAGATTCGCGTCCGCGGCCACCTGGCTTCCTATTCAAGCGAGGGTGGAGGCAAACGAGGCACGAGTACGACACGCACCGACACCGGGGATGGCGCCTGTGAAACCGTGTTTGTGGACTACTTTCAGATAGTGCAGCCAGTGACGAGCGTGTGGCGGATTTCCATGTGGATATCGCTGCTGCTAATGCTTGTCGGCCTGTTCATTCATTTCCGGCGCCCATACAAACCCTACTAAAGAAAAGGGCAGCCGAAGCTGCCCTTTCCACACATATTTTCGTATGTCTTACTCGTCTTCCATCGGCGCGTGATAGTGGCCGACATCTATTTCCGTTTTATCCACGAGGCTCTGGTATTCAGCCATGAGCTCACCAGCAGCGTCTTCGCCGCCTTCCAGTTCAACAAGCGCTGCCCACCATTTGAGATCGTCTTCCGAGCGATACCACTCAAGGTCCGCCATGCCACCTTCCAGATCCCACACGAAGAGAGCATCCCACTCGCCCGTCTGGTAATGAATGGTGCCGAGCGGGCCTGGCAATCCAGCCTTTTCTGCGGCCGCCTTGAAGTGATCAGCAATGATCTCCATCGCTCGTTCGCGCTTGCCAGGCTTGAATTTAACAAGCCTGGCGCTAATGTAGTGCGCATCGTCTCCCTGCGTTTGCGGACCACCTTCGTCATCCTGTGCCGATGCCGGAACAGCAAATAGTGTGAATGCCGCAGCGACGGCTAGAGATTTACCCCATTTGAGTGCTTTCATTGCATAACCCCTGATTTCGTTGTTGTTGGTCTAGCGGGAAACCGCAGCATAGACAGTTACGGGAGAAACACAAATGGCATCAGGAAGATTATTGCGGGAAGTTCGGCGCCCTCATGCGACGTGAGTCCAGGGATATCGGCGTGGACTTGTGCTCGGGCGTCTTGGACGGACGACCAACGAAATAGCCCTGCGCAAGATCGACACCCAGTTCAGCCAGCAGTGCCATGCTTTCAGCGTCCTGCACGTACTCGGCAACGGTCTCCATGCCGGCCTCGGCCCCGATTTCGGCAATCAGCTTGATCATCTTCTGGTCGACTGGATTGTTGAGCAGGTCCTCGACGAAAGTGCCGTCGATCTTGATATAGTCGAACTGCAGTTTCTGCAGGTAACTAAAAGAGCTGTAGCCGGTACCGAAATCATCGAGTGCCAGGTGACACCCCATATCGCGCAATGCCGCGATCTGGCGTTCAACGTGCATCGGGTGACGAATCGCCAGGCTCTCGGTGATCTCGAAGATGATGTCGCCCGGGTCGACGCTATACTTCTCAAAGCACTTCTCGATGTGCTCGACAAGATCATCGTTCTCGAATGCGTTAGCTGACAGGTTGATTGAAAATTTGAGAGTGCGCGCCGGTACCGAGTAGACGGAATGGGCCTTGGCGGCATTCTCGATCATCCAGAAGTCAATTTCTGTCATCAGGCCGAAGCGCACCGCTGATGGCAGGAAAACATCCGGCAGCACCACATTGTCATCATCACCACGCAGTCGGATCAATACCTCGTGATGCGTCGTCTCGCCAGTGTGAATGCGATTGATCGGCTGGAACCTCAGTTCGAACTCGTCGTTGTCTACAGCACGGCGTAAACGGTTCATCCAACCGACATCCGCCGTGTCCCTTTCCCTGGACTCGTCTGAGTATTCATACACGGACAACCGGTTGCGGCCAGCGTTTTTCGCTTCACGACAAGCAATGTCCGCCTGGTTGATCAACTCATCATAGTGCAGGTTGTCGCCCGTGATCATTGCCAAACCGATACTGCAATGCACGTGGAACACTTGTTCCTCTTCAATGTGCGCCATCCGTCGCATGTTGGAGAGAATGGTCTCTGCCGAGGAGGTCGCGCCATGTATATCGGTGCGCCGGACAAGCACGGCGAACTCATCGCCGCCGAAGCGCCCAACGACGTCGTCGCGACGAACGCTGCGAGCGAGTTCATCCGCCACTTTGCGGATCAGGCGATCGCCTGCCGGGTGACCGCAGGCGTCGTTGATGTATTTGAACTGATCGAGGTCAACGAATAGCAGCGCACTTGTGTGCCCCTTGCGCATGACGCTGATGATTTCCTTCTTGAGTTCCTCGGTAAGCCGGCGGCGGTTAAACAGACCGGTCAGGCTGTCATGATTGGCCATCTCGAGCAGCTTGGCGTCGCGCTCGCTGAGCGCACTGGCCGTGGTCTCGAGCGCTTCCACGATGTCAGAGATCTCGCGATGCTCAGCCGGCTCGAATTTGACGCCGAGGTTGCCTTTGGCGAGTTCCTTGATGGGTTCCTGTAAATCCGAAATCGATGTCAATGCACGCTGCAATGCACGCCGGCCATAGGCTGCAAACGCGACCAGCAGAATCAGCAGTATCACGATCGCGCCCTTGATGTTGGTCAGAAGGCGATCATGAAAGATAACAAAGTCGAGGTTGATGCTGACGAATCCGAGCAGTTCAGTTTTTGTCTCCGCTTCGAGGTCAATCCCGTCGAAATCGAACATGCCATCGTCAAGCAGCGATTCCGTCCAGACCGGTGCAAGTATCTCGAACTGTCGCGGACTAAGAAGGCCAGTGCTCATCACGTACGGCTTGTTCTGTCCGATAACGGCCACGGCGTCATTGAGTTTGTCAATGGTGAGGTCGTCGACGGACTCAAGCTCCTCCCGATTGTCTACCGCGAACAGCGCGGAACCGTCTTTTGCAAAATACGACACACGGTCGATCTCCGGGTATCTCTCGACAAAACTCTCGAGCCGGATGCGAGCCTCACCATCGTCGCTAAGGTACAAGGGCGAGCCGAGTTCGTTGAGTTCCTCAGTCCACTGCAACGCCCAGCGACCATAGTTGTCTTGCAGGACCCACTGGCCGCCCCAATACAGGCTGGCGATGGCGAGCCCACCGAACAATGCGGCACTGAATACCTGGATCGACAGGATTTCATGGACGAGTACACGCTTTGCACCATCCGTCGATCTACGGTTGAAACGACCACGAAGCCAGACAAAGCGCTCCATCATCCAGTCGCGCGCGACTACGATATAGGTGCTCACCGCTCGACAACCTGGATGGCGCCATTGGTTTCGACACGAATTTCAGACAACTGCGTGATCGGCGGTACGGCATCGAGCCGGCCGGACTGAATTTCGCGAATGACTTTGACGATTGTCCTGGCGATGTCAGCGGCAACTGTCGAGATGCTCAGTGTCGCGCCCAACTGAAGCATAGAGTCACTCGGCACCGTGACAGGCACCTGCTGACGATTGGCATCGGCAAGCATCTCCTGCAAAACACGTCCGCTGAGGATGCGATTGTCGGGGAATAACCAGAAGCCATCGATGTCACGAACCATACGGCGGAAAAAGTACAGCGTCTCCTGATCTGAACGCGTGACCTGGACACGCAACTCGACCTCGTGCTTCTCGGCTGCGCGTCGCGCATCGTCGATCAGGTCTTCGTGACCCTCACCGATAATGACGCCAATGCGAACCATCGTCGGGTCGATCTTCTTCCATGCCGCAATCTGTGCATCGAGAGGCGGGATCGCGGCGATACCGCGGCTATTGTCGTTGAGCAGCTTATGGTCCTGGTGGTTGAAAACCTGGCTGAAAACGACCGGTTTGTCGGCCATGGCAACCGATGACTGCGCGGCTTGCAGACCGATGGCAACGACGACACTCGAGTCGGAGTCGTTGATCTGGCGCAGCACGCTGACTGGTGGGCGACTGTCGTCACCGAGGTCATACACCTGGTAATTCTCGAGACGCTCGGCCAGTTCGACAGCCACGTCGGCATAGGCCGGCTGGTTGTTGCTCATAACGATCGCCACGCTCGGCAGTTCGAAATCCCAGGGCTGGCGGCTCAGGGGCTTTACGGTTATCGGATCGAGCGGTGTTGTATCGACAATGAGAACTGGCGGATCGACCGGATCGGACACATCAACCGGCTGCAAGGAGGCACAGCCGGACAGCAGAATTCCCGCGAAGATAATCGCGTAAGTGATTGATTTTGATATACGAGAGCCAATCCTTGGCATCGCGTTATCCCTTATGTCACATCGCCTGCAGCGAAGCGCTGTACAGACCGCCAGTAGCTCCCTTATTTACCGCATTTGAGCCTGAATTACTGTGCGCCAGGTCGCTGCAAAATGCGCGAACTGGTCCGTTTGACAAAATCGGACCAGATTCATTGTCATTGCGAGCCCGAAGGGCGCGGCAATCTCGTGATTGCTTCGCTTCGCTCGCAATGACAGGTGCAATCAGGCCAATTGATCACCAATCGGCAGGCTCCGAATACGCTGTCCCGAGGCGGCAAATATGGCGTTCGTCAGCGCCGGCGCAGCCGATGGCAGACCGATTTCGCCAACGCCCGTCGGCTCCTCGTCCCAATCCAGGATGTGCGTTTCGAACAGGCTCGGAAATGCAGCGATGCGGGCCAACGGGTAGTCATGGAAATTGCTCTGCTGTACCTGGCCGTCCTTGACCGTAATTTCCAGGCCAAGCGCGGTGCTCAGCCCGTCAATTGTGCCACCCTGCAACTGCGCGTCGACCGCGTTCGGGTGCACCGCGTATCCACAGTCGATCGCGGCAACGATGCGTTCAATCGTGAGCTTGCCGTCGGCCACGGTAACCTCCATCGCGTGCGCGGCGTATCCGCCGAACGTGAAATGAACGGCCAGTCCGATGCCCCTCCCCTGCGGCTGCTGCTTGCCGTAGCCAATTTGTTCGGCAACAAATTTCAGCAGGCGGGCTGAACGGCCAGGGTTATAGGTCGGGCCGCCGTGCCCCGAGTACTCGATCTCACGTGACTCGCCTAGCATGTCCAACTGTAACTGCAATGCGTCCTGCCCGGTCTCATGGGCAATCTCGTCGATGAAACTCTGAAGCACAAAAGCATTGACCGTATGTGCCGGCGCCCGCCACGAGCCTCTCGGCAGGCCGATCGCGTTGTGGAAGTACTCCATGCGGATGTTGTCCACAATGCGGCGCGGGAAATCATCGATGTAGAGCTCGGCGCCAAACAGGCGGTCATCCTCCATATTCGGGCGGCGGTAATACTTGCTGCCGCTAGCCAGGCGCTGGGTCCACGCTGTCACCTTGCCATCACTGTCGACGCCAGCCTGCATCTCGTGCAAGCCGCCCGGGCGATAGAAGTCATTCTTCACGTCGTCCTCGCGCGACCATTGAAGCTTGATGGGCCAGCCTGTCTTCATTGAGATCATGGCAGCTTCCGCAACGTAGTCGTTGGTCAGGCGCCGGCCAAAACCGCCGCCTACGCGAGTCATGTCGACATGAATGTTTTCACGTGCCAGACCCGTGACCGCCGCCGCCGCTCTCGAGGCGCCACTCGGCATTTGCGTTGGCGCAATGATGTGGCACTCGTCTGCTTTGACGTATGCGTAGCAGTTCTGTGGCTCGAGCGGCGCATGATTGACGAACGGCACCCGGTATTGATGCACGATTGTCGTCTCGGCAGATGCCATCGCCGCATCGAAATCGCCGTCATCCAGCACGACCTGGCCTGTTGACTTGAGCATCTCTTCGTTCTCGGCCCAGAAGCGCTCGCTGCTATCATTGGCACTGGGACTCTCTTCCCATTCAATGTCGAGTGCTGCACGTCCTTTCATCGCTGCCCAGGTCGAAGTCGCGACGACGGCGACGCCACTGGCAAGGATCACGTACGGTGCGCCAAATTCGGGTCCGTCGATCGTAAATACGTCCAGGACACCATCAACTCCGCGAGTTGCGGTGTCATCGAAGGATTTGACCTTGGCATTGAGGATTGGCGCACGTTCAATAACAGCGAAGCGCATGTGCGGTTGGTCAGTATCGATACCGTACTTCGCCTTGCCCGTAACGATGTCGCGGGCATCAATCGTCTGGCGATGCGTACCTATGATTTGATGGTCCTCGACAGCCTTGAGCGGCGTCGTGTCTTCGGGCATCGGTAATGCCGCCGCGTCAGCCACGAGTTCGCTATAGGGAATCCGCGAGTTGAGTGACGTGCACACGACTTCGCCCGGTTCCGTACGGCATTGCGACTCATCGACCCCAAGCCTGGCTGCTGCAGCCCGAATCAACTGGCGGCGCGCATCAGCGCCCGCCTGGCGCATCAATTGCCAGTTACTCGTAAGACCAGTACTGCCGCCTACACCCTGGCCACCACCGTATTTCCAGGTGTAGCCGTCGGCTGTTTTCACGATACCAAGTGGCATCTGCCTGATGCTGACCTTGTCCCAGTCGACATCGAGTTCTTCGGCAACCATCATTGGCAGCGCCGTTCTGAGGCCCTGGCCAATTTCCGGTTCTTTCGCCCCGATAACGACAGAGCCGTCGGCATTAATCTGCACAAACCAGCCGATTGTTCGCTCTTCGTCAGATGGCGAGGCGAATGCCGGGAGGCCAATGACCAGGCTACCGGCGATACCGCTACCAGCAATCAGGACCTGGCGACGTGTAACTCGATACTGCTCCAGGATGGCGTTCATGAGTCATCTCCCGCCGACAGTTCGGCCGCACGGTGGATGGCCTTGCGGATTCGCACGTACGTGCCGCAGCGACATAGGTTGGTGTGGTTATCGTCGATATCCTGATCGCTGGGATCAGGGTGCCGCTTGAGGAAATCGGCAGCCGCCATGATCTGGCCGGCCTGACAATAGCCGCATTGTGGCACGTCGTGCTCGAGCCAGGCCTGCTGTACGGGATGCAACTCGTCCTCGGACGGCGCCAGCCCTTCGATAGTGGTGATGTCACGGCCTTCGATAGCCGACACCGGCATTACGCAGGAACGCTGCGCCTCACCGTCGATATGAATAGTGCAGGCGCCGCACTGGCCGATTCCACAGCCGAATTTGGTTCCTGTCAGGCGAAGGTGGTCGCGGATAACCCACAACAGGGGCGTATCCGCGTCCCCTTCAAACGAAACGTCCTCGGAATTGATTTTGAATGACACCATCGCTCTGCAACCCCTCCCGGTGTAAGGCATCGGTAGATGCCTAAGTGGACCAGATTTGCGGTTAATGGTGCGATTCTATCCGATGAAACGCTCCTTTTCGTCGATAAAGAGTTCAGCCTTTCTGGCGTTCGATCCAGCGATCAACTTCTGCCTCGAGAACGAACAGCGGCAAGGCCCCTGATGTCAGCACCAGGTCATGGAATGCACGGACGTCGAAATCATCGCCCAGCGCTTCCTCGGCCCGGTTTCGCAGCTCACGAATCTTGAGCTGGCCGATCTTGTAGGCAAGCGCCTGGGACGGGATAGCGATATAACGCTCTACCTCGGCGATAACATCGGTATCGGTAATCGGCGAATTGGCGGCCATGTACTCGATCGCCTCTTCACGAGTCCATCCCAACGCATGTATGCCCGTATCGACGACGAGACGATTCGCACGCCAGATGTCACCGAACAGTGAGCCGAAATACTGCAGCGGATCCGTGTACATGCCAAGTTCCCTGCCAAGCGACTCGGCATACAGACCCCAGCCTTCGTTGTAGGCCGTGTAGCCGCCAAATGCCCGGAACGCGGGCAGATCTTCGACTTCCTGGGAGATCGAAATCTGGAAGTGGTGACCCGGATTCGCCTCGTGAATGGACAGCGCTTCCATGAACCACTTTGGTCTGGCCGGCAGGTCGTAGGTGTTTACATAGAAGATGCCGGGGCGCGAACCATCGGGGGTGCCAGGAAAATACATGGCCGCTGCCATGGACTCGGCGCGAAACGGTTCGACCGGTTTAATTACGTAAGGCGCTTTCGCGAGTGTGCCGAATAGCGCATCCAGCTTTGGATCGATCGTGTTTCTCAGGTCATCGTAGGCCTGCAGAATTTCCTCTTCTGTTTTGAAATGAAACTGCGGGTCATTCCTGAGGTACTCGAAGAACTCCGGCATCGTGCCTTCGAACCCGACCTGGTCCCTGACGCTCTCCATCTCGGCATAGATACGCTCAGCCTCGCGCTTGCCGATTTCATGAATCTCCTCGGGCGTGTAGCCGGTCGTCGTCGATTCTCGCACCATGAACGCGTAGTAGTCCTTACCTCCCGGGCTATCGGCCTGCCCGACGGTGTCCCGCGTGTGTTGCAGGTACTCGTCCTTGATGTAGTCGTGCAGTTTCGCGTACGCCGGCACCAGGGTGTTCATGATGTGGTCTTCGTACGCTGCCGTGAGGCGTGCTCGATCCTCATCAGAAAACGACTCCGGCATGCGGGCGACCGGCCCGTAAAAGGCACTCACCTCCGGGCTCTCGACGACCTGCGCGGCAAGCTGTGGCAACGTCTTTTCCATCAAGATACGGGGTTGTACAACGCCAAGTTCGACGCCTTCACGCATCTTGGTAATCGACAGGTCGACATGATTGGCGAATCCCGTCGAACGCTTGATCCAGTCGTCATAATGTTGCGGAGTTTCAAACGGTTGCCCGACCGCGCCGGAACCGAGCATTGGAAGGAAATTTGGCACGCTGAAAAACTGGCTAACGGGTGTCAGCCCTTCATAGTCGTTATAGCCCTGCTCCTCTCGCTCTACCGCATTTTCACGATCGAACCTGAAGATGTCGAAATTCAACCGATCCTGGCCGTCGAGCGTCTCGGGGTCGTACTCGACCAGCCTCGCAAGATAGCGCTTGTGCAAGTCATACATGGCTGCGGCGTACTCGTCAGAGAGGAAATCGTGCGGCCCCCACTGGTCGTTGAAGCGATGATCGCCGCGAAACGTCGCGAAGATCGGGTTCAGCGCAAGCATCTCTTCGTCGTATTCGTGGTACAGGGCAGTTAGCTCTGCCACGACGTCAATAGCGGGCTCCTCAACAGCCGCAGCCGGCTCAGCCGGTTTTTCACACCCTGCCAACCCCAGTGTTGTGGCGATAAAAAACATAGGAAACAGATACTTACGAATCATCTTCTTGTCCTTGTCGATTCATTAAATGAAGCGGTGAATACTACCGCAATCGTGAATGCATCAGTATCATGGAGCACATGAGCGAATCTGACCGAGACGTACCAATCCTGCTATGGCCGTTCTATGCGTTCTGGCGCCTGTTAACGTTTGTACTCGAAGTCGTCGGACGCCTGCTCTGCGCACTGATCGGCATTGCTCTGATGGCCGCCGGGACCGCAATCACCATTACCGTGCTTGCGGCACCGGTCGGCATCCCGATTGCCGCCGTTGGATTCCTGCTTCTGGTACGTGCGATTTTCTGAATACCGTTATTGCGAGCGAAGCGAAGCAATCTGGAGATTGCTTCGTCGGCTACGCCTCCTCGCAATGACTATTGGGCAAGAACCTTCTCGATCTCATTCAGTACTTCAGGCGTAAAACTGTCAACAAACTCGAGTGCTTTCATATTCTCGTGTACCTGCTCGACGCGCGTCGCGCCGGTGATCACGGAGCTGACATACGGATTCTGCAGGCACCACGCCAGCGCAAACTGGGCCAGGGTCGCGCCCACGCTTTTCGCAATTGGCTCCAGCGCCACGACTTTCTGAATACTAACGGGATCGGTGAGCTGCTCTTCAAGCCAATCGTATTTCGAGATGGCGCCGCGGCTGCCATCGGGGATACCGTCATTATACTTGCCCGTCAGTAGGCCTGATGCCAGCGGGCTCCATGTGGTCGAGCCGTATCCATAGTCCTCGTAAATCGTGTCGTACTCGGGTCCAAAGCGCTCGCGTTCGAACAGGTTGTAGACAGGCTGCTCGACGACCGGTTTGTGCAGGTGATGCTGCTCGGCGATCTGGATGGCGCTGAGGATATCGCCGGCCGACCATTCCGAAGTGCCCCAGTACAGCGCCTTGCCGCGCTCAATCATGTTGTGCATTGCCCAGACCGTTTCCTCGATGGGCGTCGTGGGATCGGATCGATGGCAATAGACGATATCCACGTAATCCGTAGCCAGTCGCCTCAGCGAGCCATCGATGCCCTCGAGCAGGTATTTTCGATTCAGCGTGCTCTGCTCGTTGGGGCCTTCATTGAGCCCCCAGAAAAACTTGGTGGAGATCAGGTAACTACCGCGTCGCCAACCCAGTTTTTTGAGCGCCGCGCCCATGACTTCTTCGGACATGCCATGCGCGTAGGCCTCCGCGTTGTCAAAGAAATTGACACCAGAATCGTATGCCGCCGCCATCAGCGAAACCGCGGTATCCACCCCAAACCGCGTGTCAAAAGTAATCCACGAACCCAGCGAGAGTTCGCTGACCTGGATGCCGGCCTTGCCGAGGTGACGATATTTCATTGTTTAGCCATGTATATTTTGGTCGACGCTGCGCATAGTAACGCAGGATCAGGGAATTCCTCGCCCCTGGGCTGGTCAGAATCACCGAGTGGGGTCGGGGGAGTTACGAATTCGATGAGATCAGGCGTTTCGATACTCGTGTGTCTGTTGCTGGCCGCCTGCGGTGGTGGCTCATCAGGCAATGGCGGCAACACGCAACCACCTTCACCGCCGCCGCCTGTCACACCGCCAACGGGTAACTCACTGCCCGGCCCGCGGCCAGCGGTAGGCCCGCAGTCTTTTGTCGCATTCGAATCCGGCCAGGTTCGCCCGCTCGCCCTGTCAGCCGATGGCCTGCGCCTGTATGCCGTTAATACCCCGGACAACCGGCTCGAAATCTTCTCGACCGCAGGTGGGCTGCAGCCCATCGCTTCGGTAAGGGTCGGGCTGGAACCTGTCGCCGTCGCCATCGATCCTGCAGGCCGTGCCTGGGTGGTTAATCACCTATCCGACAGTATTAGCGTTGTCGACGTTAACGCACCTGTGCCGCAGGTCGTGCAAACACTTTGGGTCGGTGACGAGCCACGTGACATTGTTTTCGCCGGGACCGGTCGCGAGCGCGCGTTCATTACTACCGCCCACCGCGGCCAGAACAGCCCGGTGGACCCGGCCATGAATACGCCGAGTGTCGGCCGTGCGGATGTCTGGGTTTTCGACGCGACGGCGCTGGATGATGAACCTGGCGGAAATGTCGAGCGCATCATCACGTTATTCGGCGACAGGCCCCGCCCGCTGGCGGTTTCCGCTGACGGATTGCGTGTTTACGCGGGCATTTTCCTGTCTGGAAATCGCACTTCTGCGATCGCCCCGAACAATTTCAACAAGGAGCCGCCGACAGAGAGTGCGGACAATGTGCCGCAACCCGATTCCGGGTCAATCGTACAATTCAGCGGAGCATCCTGGTTTGACGCCGACGGCAATGACCGCAGTTCCTTTGTGCCGTTTTCTCTTCCCGATTACGACGTCTTCGAAATCGATGCCGAGACGATGACTGAATCGCGCCGTGTTTCCGGTGTGGGCACGATACTCTTTAATATGGTCGTTAACCCGGTCGATGGCACGCTTTATGTGTCCAATCTCGACTCGAACAATCACATTCGCTTCTCGGGCACGACGACTCGGGGCAACACCTCGGTACGGGGCCACCTCGTCGACCAACAATTGACCTTGATCGGCGCCGGTCAGAATGTACGTCAGCGTCCGGTAAACAGACACCTCGATTTCAGCAGCCCGACCGGCTCGCAGGCCGAACGGGACCTTAGCCTGGCAACATTGCTCGACCTGGCGATCACACAGGATGGCCAGACGCTGTACGCCACCGCCTTTGGCTCGCAGAAACTCGCCGTGTTCGACACATCAGAACTCGACGATAACAGCTTCATGCCCGACGCCCGGAATCAGATCGAACTCAGTGCCGGCGGGCCGAGCGGCATTGTGCTGGACGAAGACAACGATCGCGCGTACGTCCTGACTCGCTTTGACAATGGCATTTCGACCGTCGACCTCATTAGTCGAAAGGAAATCGCACACATGACGATGTTCAACCCGGAACCCGGTGAGATCAGCGATGGCCGCCGATTCCTTTATGACGCGCGCAGCACCTCGGGCAATGGCAACGACTCCTGCGCTAGTTGCCACATCTTTGGCGACACCGATGGACTCGCATGGGACCTGGGTAACCCTGACGGCACAGTGGCAAACATCCCCAATACTTTCATTCCAATTTCGCCCTCGGCCCCACCCCAGCAGTTCCACCCAATGAAAGGTCCGATGACCACACAGTCAATGCGTGGTCTGACCAACCACGGACCAATGCACTGGCGCGGCGACCGCACGGGCGCCAATCGTGTCAACGGCGAGACTCTGGAAGAAGCCGCGTTCAAGGAATTCAATGAAGCGTTCGATGCACTGGCGGGCCTCGGCGAAGAGATTTCCGAGCCTGACATGCAAGCGTTTACCGACTTCGCGATGCGTATTAATTACCCACCGAACCCGATCAGGCAGCTTGACAATAGCCTCGTAGGAATCGAAATTGACGGCAAACGTTTGTACGACAATGGCGTCGTGCGCATCCAGACCGGGCTGCTGGAAGTATGTGCGCAATGCCATCCTATCGATCCGGCCGCAGGCACGTTCGGTACGCGCGGACTCAGCTCAAACAACTCCCAGGCAGGTGAAAAGAACTTCAAGATCCCGCACTTTCGTGATCAATATCAGAAGGTCGGCATGTTCGGCTGGGGCTTTAACTCCCTTACTGCCACGGGACCACAGGTTCGCGGATTCTCGTTTAATCACAACGGTGCAACGAGCTCGAATTTCATCATTGCCGACCTGGGCATGCCGCAGAACGACTTACTCGCCTTGCGGGCATTTCTGTATGCGTTTCCTACAGAATCACCGCCCATTCTCGGGCAACAAGTCACTCTGACTGACAGCAACCGTTCCAGCGCCGCGCCTCGCATCGACTTACTGGTCGAGCGTGGCATGGGCGATACCCCGATTCCCGAATGTGATCTCGTCGTCAGCGGGGTTATAAATGGCGAAGCCCGCGGCTGGGCTATGGACCGAGACGGCCAGTTTCAAGCGGATCGCGCGGCACAGCCCGCTATCGATCGCACCGCACTCGAGGCTCTCATTAGCTCGTCAAATCAATACCTTACATTCACCTGCACGCCCTGGGGCTCTGGTGTGCGTGTCGGCATTGACCGCGACCTCGACGGAACTCTCGACGGCGACGAATAGCCCTGCATGATGCATATCGTGTGCCACAGGGTGTGGTTGAGTACACCGCCCGATGAGGGTAATCTGGGACTATCGTCGAGAGGAGAATGCGATGCGACAACAACTAATAGAAGCCCTCATGTATCCCCGCCTGCTGCTCCAGCAACTCATCGAAGACCACAACTACCATCGCAAGAATATATTTGAAGCCACCGGAAAACGGTGCAATCACTGCACGGGTGAGAATTGCGGCTGGGAAACCTGCATGCAGGACTTCAAAGGTTTCGATGATATGACGACGGAAGTTCTGAGCGCTTCACTGCGTGAAGGAATCAAGCTCGCCGAGGCACTGCACAGGCGTCTGCGCCACGACGAAACAACCTGCACCTGCGAAACCTGTAACTGGATACGAAGCGCGGAACATCTGGCGGAAGAATGCGAGCATCACCTGCCACACGTCGATCCGCCACAGATCCAGCATCCTCAATAACGCCAGCTCTGCTGGCGACGACGTCGGGCACCGGATATTTTCCGGAGCCTGGCGATCGGCCCTCCCCATTTTCTCGCCGTTCGACATAATCTGCCGACAATTTTTACCACTATTATCAAATAGTTGTGGCGATATTTTGAAAAGTCTTCGAATCGGACTTTTCATGCCTCGGCGTCTATACGAGAATAGCTCTTAGCAGAGCGATAGGGCCGGCGACAAGCCGGAAAATAACAACAAAGCTCGGGGATAAACGCGTGGCGCAAGCGCAACAGAAACCTGTTTCAGAACCAGAGTATCTCGAGTTCTTTGAACTGAGCCGATCCCCTTTTGCCCAGCTGCCTGTGAAATCTCAGATATTCGACTCGGAACAGTACTCGCTATTGATGTCGCACCTGGCGGCGGCAACCGAGGGCACGGATTGCTTCGTACTCGTACGCGGTGCCGATGGGACGGGCAAGACGACCCTGCTCAACCGATTCCTGAGCAATCTCGACGAAGATTTCATCTTCGCCACGATCGATGATTCCTGCAACACCGATACCAATTTTTACAGCACGATCCTGAAGCAGCTCGGATTTCTGGACATCACCGGCTCAATGACGGAGCTACGGCTCATCACGCAGGCGTACCTTGTTCAGCGAACCTCTGCCGGGGATACGGTTCTGCTGGTCATCGACAACGCACACCGGCTAAAAGCAAAGGTATTGCAGCAATTGCACTGGCTCGCCGAGCAACGCTTCAGGGGACGTCGTGTACTCAGCGTCGTTATGGCCGGCAACTCCGATATCGCCCGCATCGTTGATTCCCCGGCACTGCAGGAACTCCGGTTCCGCAGCCACGTGGACTTTCATATTCGCGTATTCAGCGAAGAAGAAACGGCAAAGTATGTCCATTTCCGTCTTGCTGAATCGGGTAACGCCGAAGCCGTCAATTTTGAAGATAACTCCTTGTCCCTGGTACACCGCTTTACCGGTGGCAGCCGCGGCTCGGTGAACGAGCTCTGCGACGCACTCCTGGCTCTAGCCTACAAGAGCGAGACTCGCACCATTACCGGAGCGATGATTCGCGCCGTCGCGTCCACCCACGAATTCATCCCTCATGTAATCCCCCTGAATGGCAAGGGTCGGCGCAGGAAAGACAAAGTCCAGGAGGAACGTATTCAGGAGCGGGCATCGGCGCCAAAGAAGAAGAAAAAGAGCCGCGTAGAGCACCGCAACGAAGAGTTGGCGCTGCTCAGGGAATCACTGGCCGCGGCCAGGCAGGCCCTGCGCAAGAGAGAGCAAGACATTGCCGACAGGGACGCGCGTATTGCGGAGCTAACGGCCCCACAACGATCCACGGATTAACCGTCCTCCGGGTCTCCAGGACTCAGCACATCGGTGTCGTCATATGCCGGCGGCGCTTCTTCTTCACCCTCTGGTGCTACTTCAGGTGCCGCCTCCGGATCGACCGCAGACTCGGCTTCCGGCGCGGGTGCTGTCTCGGCGCTGCAATTCCACCCCCACCCTTGCAGCTTGGCGACGAACTCATCCGCCTTCTGCGCGCAGTAGCCTTCCAAGGCCTGCGCGCTCCACAGGACCTGGGTTTCGCCGGGTGCTTCGGTGTCCTTGTAGTAATGAACCTCACACGGAACGGTGACACCTGGCTCGGTATAGATTTCGACGCGCCGCGACAGGTCGCCGTGCGTGCACTGGAACTTGCCAGTGTCCTGCGCGAATACTATCGTCGGCACCATCAGTGCCACCAGCACAACGAGCTGATTGCCTTTCATATCGTTCACCTTTCATTAGCCCAAGACGCCGGCCGATTATACCGCCCAAAGTGTTCATAAGTTCCTTAACAATGCGGACTGTGTGATCGGTGTTGGTAGCCGCCCCCGGGATCGAACCGGGAAGCACCTGTTTCTGAGACAGGTAGGTATGCCTTATTCCCTTCAGACGGCCATTGTTGGTCAAGCGCCGTGGAATCGAACCACGATCTCGAGGGTCAAAGCCTCGCGTCTTCGCCATTGGACGAGCGCTCAAGAGATTGGTACGGCTGGCAGGAGTCAAACCTGCGCACACAACCTTCGCAAAGTTGCGCTCTATTCGCTGAGCTACAGCCGTAGGATGTAGGAGCCCGCATGGCGGGCTCCTACGGTTTTTGCCGGATTTACTTCTTCATACGAACAAGATCGTCCAGCACAGAGTCGAGGCCGCCGAAGACAGAAATGTTGCCCACCTTTTCGGTGATCTTCTCCAGTGTCTCGAGCTCCTTGAGACGCAGCGCCACCGCGTTCGTCTCCATCACCTTAGCGGTGTTGAGCAGTGAACGCGTTGCGTTTGTCTCTTCGCGACGGCGGATCACGTTGGCTTGGGCGGCCTTTTCGGCCTCCACCACCTTACCCAGCAGGTCCTTCATGTCACCTGGCAGGATGATGTCCTTCACGCCAACAGACTTCACCGTGATACCAATCGCCTTAAAACGCTTCTTGAGACGGTCAGCTACCGACGTATCGATAACCTCCTTGTCCTCCAGCAGCGCATCCAGCGTACGAGTACCTACGGCACCGCGCAGACCAAACTGAACTTCCTTGTACAGGTGATCCAGAGGATCCTTGGCCGCACGAACCGCCTTCTCGACATCCGTCAGCTGGTAAGTCGCTGTCAGGTTGATGCGCAGAGACACCTTGTCCTTTGTGAGGATCTCCTGACCCGATACTTCCAGCGTTTGCACGCGAGTGTCGAACAGCTCGACTGTTACGCCGCGCTCCACCGCGAAGAATGCGTGGAAACCCGCTGCCAGCGAGCGCGTTAGCTCACCGTCGATGTACAGGAGACCAACGTGGCCCTCCGGTACAACGCGCGAGTAAATTGCCTTATCAGCAATCGACTTCAGCATTGCGTCATTGCCTGCCAGCAGGCGCTTCGCCAGGCGCTCATCCACGTCGAGTTGATCGACAATGTCGATGTGCTCAACACGAATCTCGTGCACGCCCTTCGTGAACAGGTGACGGGTCGCTGGTGCCATGATGAGTGTCACATTGTCGTTGTGGTACACGACAGCGATCTCATTCTCATCGGTCTTAACGACGTCGAAGTGACGCTCGATTTGACGCGGGTACTTCTCGATCAGGAAGTCTTGCAGACGGTGACCGAACAGTGGCGTCGAGATATCGAAACGCTCGACGGTGTATGCGTGCAGAAATGTGCCGAAACGGTGCACGCCAGGCTCGAGGAACTTGACGAAGTCGCCATTACGGAACAGGAGTGCACGCTCGTGCTTACGCACAATAAACTTACGGTAAAACATAATGCGTTCTCCTTTGTTCTCGTTAAAAGATTGGTCTTGCTATGCGGCTTTCGCCAGTTACCTTGAGATCACCTCCTTAGTCGTTGATGAATAATTGAAAGTGTTGAACCTGCGTCGCATGCGCGGCGCAGCAGAATTAGGTGCGGCCAACCTCCACAGTTCGAAAGCGGGAAGACGGTGACCGGCGGCCGGAACTGATATGCGGTGTCTTCCGGAACCGTAAGCAATGTGCTGCGACAGATCGGGAAGAAACTGGATATGAGTTCGAGCGCGACGGGCAACACGCCGACCGGCGATCGTGCTGTTGCGAGTAGTCAAACCTCGCCGGAGGCAGTCGCGGGTTGTGGCAGGATCACTGCCGGAGCGGATTCGAACCGCAGAACTTTCGTTCTTTACCGTTTTGGTGGCTTAACAGGCCGTGGAATGAAATATCGGGATCGAACCGATAACACTACGAGTCTTGGTCGTATGCTCTACCATTTAAGCTAATTTCAGCGGTGTTGGCTGTCTCAGGGAAATCGATACACACATTGCAATGATTAGCGTTTGTGCGCCGGCCGGGAATTCAGAGAACCCGAACCATAGATTGCCGATCACAGTGATCAACGTGGTATGACGGTCATGCCGTCAAAACTGGTCACCCGGGGCGGAATCAAACCGCCGACGCCCGCTTTGTGAGAGCGGCGCTCTGGTCACTGAGCTACCGGGCTGCTGTTTGGTGCGGACAACGGGAATCCAACCCATATCCTGGCGCTGGCAACGCCGCATTCTTGCATTTGAACTATGTCCGCGGTGATTGGAGAAATCTGTCCATTTGATCAGGCTGATCTGGTCTTTTCGCCGGTTTGTCCGGTCCATGAAATTTGTATAGTCGTGCGATTCCGATCGCAATGCCGTGCTGCGAGGAGCGACAGATGGAAACCAAATCGCGCAAGACCAACCACTTGCCCAAGCTGGCAGTCCATGCGAGCATCTTGGCGCTCTGCTCGACGACGGCGGTGGCAGACCACCCGACTCTGGGACTACAGCAAGATGCTGCAGGCCCCGTCACAACGCTGACGGCGATTCCACTGCCAGCCGGCGTGGGAGTTATGGGCTTCGAGTCTCAGTACATTTCAAACAACGCGATCAGCGATCATGATCTCGCGCACTTTGCAGAAGATGGCGAGCAGGTCCATAGCGTCGACTCGGTGGACAACCTCTCACTCAATGCGGCCTACGGCGTGTCCGATAATCTGACACTTGGACTTAATCTGCCCTGGGTGAGTCGCAGAGATATCCGCGAAGGGCATCATCACCACGAAGACGCAGAGCATCACGACGTGCCTGTAGAGGGCGAGATAGAACGCCTGGGAGAGTCGAGCGGACTTGGAGATCTCACCGTCTATGGGCAATATCGATTCCTGGGTGCCAACACCAGCGACCTGAGCGCGTCTTTTCTTTTTGGCGTCAAGCTGCCGACGGGCCGCACCGATGTCACGACTGCCGAAGGTGATCGTTTTGAAACCGATCACCAGCCCGGTAGCGGGTCGCTGGATCTTTTGTCCGGCATCGCGGTTTCACGCCAATGGTCCAACTTGTCCCTCGACGGCAATATCCTTTACTCCTTCGCCGGTAACGGCACGCAGGACTCGAATCTCGGAGACGTCTTCAACTACAACATCGCGCTGTCACGACGATTCGGTCACTCGGCGAGATCCGGACATGGCTCCGCACACACGCACGCCGCGGGAAGGCATTCATCCTGGGACGCAGCACTCGAGCTCAATGGCGAGTGGCGTGATCGAGTGAGATCTGCTGGTCAGGTACAAGAACACACGGGCGGCAATGTCGTCTATCTCGCGTCCAGTGTCCGCTACAACGGTGGAAAGAACTGGAGCGCCTACGCCTCACTCGGCGTGCCTGTAATTGAGAATCTCAATGGGATTCAAAGCGATCCAAAGTACAGGTTCTTCATTGGGGTGAGCATGGCGATGGGAGCCGAGAACTAGACTGAATTAGGAACCGAAATGTACTAACAGTCAAAAATTCTACAGTTTGGGGTGAGCAACCGGGCTTGAACCGGTATCAACCACGGTCACAGCGTGGGGCTTTGCCTTTAAGCTATGCTCACCATTGTTTGGAAGAGACGGAGAGGATCGAACTCTCACAGCCCGAAGGCCTTCACCGGGTTCAAGCCGGATAAGCACGCCAGCCTTGCGCGTCTCCAAAGTTGGTCTGGGCAGCAGGATTCGAACCTGCGACAACCGCGTTCCAAGCGCGGGACTCTGGCCCGACTGAGCTACACCCAGAATGATTGGTCGACCAGGAGTGATTCGAACACTCGACCTCACGCGTATCAGACGTGCGCTCTGCCTGCTGAGCTACTGGTCACTGGTAATCCGGACGAGACTTGAACTCGCACTTCGAGGTTGAGAGCCTCGCGGCCTGCCTGTTAGCCGACCGGATCATTGATTGGCGGGACGCAAGGGACTTGAACCCTCATCGACTGGATCGACAATCCAGCGCTTTGCCAATTAAGCTAGCGCCCCATAAGTGCATAACATACTGACGAACTTGAGCACTAAAGCTAATTTCGCAACATGCATGCGAGTTCATTAAGAACTCGACATGCGAAATTGGCTGGCACGGTCGGTCTTGCACCGACATCTTCCCGGTTAACAGCCGGGAGTTCTGCTTTTGAACTACATGCCATTGGCGCACTGGGATGGATTCGCACCTGCAATGCCCTGTGGGCCACTGGGTTACAGCCAGCTGATCTCGCCAGTGAATGTCCTTCCTTGGTGCTGATGGTGAG
>Ga0255053_10000573_pt1 | contig 20436 bp, 17 predicted proteins | sample JV7_2_22_MG_FD_188635 | JGI IMG/M metagenome (GOLD analysis project Ga0255053, IMG submission 188635) | Seawater microbial communities from Jervis Inlet, British Columbia, Canada - JV7_2_22 | ecosystem: Environmental > Aquatic > Marine > Inlet | place: Canada: British Columbia | collected... | reverse complement strand
ACACGGGCTTGTCGGTAACTGACCTTGCGCGCTACGAACGCCGCTTCAACGGCGTGAAGAGTGAATATCGTGGCGAGAACGTGGGCTATTCGGTATTTGCAGCGGAGACCGACCAGGCATTCATGCGCGACGAGATTCGTGGCGACGGCACCTCAGGACTATATCGCCTGAGTCGTGCACCGATCATCGAAAACAGCGAGCACGTTCACATAGAGGTTCGAGACCGGCTGGACAGCGGCCAGGTACTCAGCTCCCGGAAGTTGTCGCGCTTCCTCGACTACAACATCGATGCGCTCAATGGCACGATCTACTTCAAGCAGCCGGTACCAAGCAGAGACCTTGAATTCAATCCGATTTACATCATTGCGGAATACGAGGCCGTTACCGATGGAGCCGAAGATCTGGTTGCCGGTGGCCGCGTGTCACTACGCAATTCAGGTGACCGCGTTGAAGTGGGCGTAACGCACATCAACGACGACACACAAGGCGCTGAAGCAGATTTGACCGGCGTAGATTTTCGCTGGCAGGTCAATGAACAGACGTTGCTGAAGGCCGAGTACGCTTCAACCAATTCAACCGTTGCGACCGTCGACCAAAGCGGTACCGCGAGCAAGATTGAACTGGAGCACCACAGCGAGAAAGTCGATGTACGTGCGTACATTCGTGAAGTCGATGACGAGTATGGCATGGGTCATCAAAACGCTGCTGATAGCGGCTTCCGCCGCCTTGGTGTAGATGGTCGCGGGCAGATCGGCGATAACTGGGTTGCTGAAGGTGAGGCGATGTGGCAGCAGAACCTGCTGACCGACGACATTCGCAATCTCGCTCGCGCGCAACTGCGCTACGAACGTAGCACCTTTACGGCATCAGCTGGTCTGACGCACGCGGAAGACAAGTTCGACGATGGCGACCAGCGCACCAGTGATTTAGCAGAAGTTGGCCTCTCGCAGAAACTATTAAATGACAAGCTGACATTACGGCTGAGCGGCAGCACTGCCCTCAGCGAAGAGGCCGAGAGCACGGACTTTCCCACCCGAATTGTAGCCGGTGCTGACTACCGAATCATGGAGGGAGTGGATCTCGTGGCAGAGTACGAGGATGCGAGCGGCCGAGATATAGATGCGACGATGAGTCGACTCGGCATTCGGGCGACACCCTGGGCGCGCACCCAGATCAACACGTCACTAACCAATGAAATCAGCGAGTTCGGGCCGCGTCTGTACTCGAATGTAGGCTTGGTGCAGGGCTTTCAGCTCAATGAGCGCTGGACCTTCGATATCGGCCTCGACCAGACCAACACGCTGACCGAGCCAGGCGCGAGACAATTCGACCCGGACCGCGAACTGGTGTCGGGCTCACTTAGCGATGATTTCACCGCATCATTTCTTGGGGCGATGTACACGACCGAGCTCTGGAGCGCGAACGCTCGTCTCGAGTATCGCGACTCGGATATCGACGAGCGTACGTCGCTATTGTTCGGCTGGTACCGACAACCCAGCATGGGTCACGGATTGTCGGCCGGGTTGACGCTCTTCCATGTGCAGAGCAACAGTCTCAACGAGACCATGGCCGCGGACTTCAAGTTTGGCTGGGCCTACAGGATGGCTGATAACAAGTGGTCGTTCCTCAACCGGATCGACCTGATCTTCGAAGAAGCCACGCTTACGGCTGAACAACAGAAGACCTGGCGCCTGATCAACAACTTCAATGCAAACCGGCGTTTCAGCGCGAAGACGCAGTTGTCGCTGCAATATGCGTTTAAGTACGTGCGCAGCGAGTTCGACTCCGCCGCGTACACGGGTTATACGGACCTGATCGGCCTCGATTTGCGTCGCGGCATGCGCGGTCGCTTTGATGTGGGCGTCAACACCAGTATCTATCACTCCTACGAATCGAGTGTCGTCGACTACGGATTCGGTCTCGATGTCGGTTACAACTTCGCGAGCAACGTGTGGGTGACACTCGGCTACAACATCGCCGGTTTCGACGATAGCGACTTCACTGCAGCACGCTATACCGCCCAGGGTCCTTTCCTGCGATTCTCGATGAAAGCCGACCAGCACGCATTGAAACGCGTCGCCGGCCGTAAATAGCGCAACGACCGCTCAAATTCTTGTAACCTGTCGGGCGTGATTGATCTGTCCGAATTTTTCGCCGAGCAGAGTCCGCTGAAGGAATTCTTGCCGGGCTTTCAGCCACGCCCCGGTCAGGCGTGGATGGCCGAAGCCGTGGCCGAAACGATCACCAATCTCGACAAGCTCGTCGTCGAAGCCGGCACCGGCACCGGCAAGACCTTCGCGTACCTGTTGCCAGCGTTGATGAGCGGCCGCAAGACGATTATCAGCACCGGCACCAAGGCACTTCAGGACCAGCTCTACCATCGTGATCTGCCGCTGATTGGCAAGGCTGTCGGACGCCCGGTGACGACGGCATTGTTGAAGGGCAGGGCGAACTACCTGTGCGTGCATCGCCTGGATCAGATCGATGACATTGCTCCGTCGCTGGTCGACGACTACAACGAAGTGCGCGAATGGCGTCACCGGACGGACAGTGGCGACCGAGCCGAGCTGTCAGACGTTGCCGAAGATTCTTCGATCTGGCCACTCGTTACCTCGACCGCCGACAATTGCCTCGGGCAGAAATGTCCGCAGTATTCCGATTGCCATGTCGTGAAGGCCCGGCGTGCGGCACAGGAAGCCGACCTGGTCGTCGTCAATCACCACTTGTTGCTTGCGGACCTCGCGATGAAAGAAGGCGGCTTCGTCGAGTTCCTGCCCGGCGCCGAGGCAATCATCCTCGACGAGGCACACCAGATTCCCGATCTCGCCGTACAGTTTTTCGGCGTCGCACTTGGCAGTCGTGAGCTGCAACGCGTTGTCGACGAAGTGCAGCTGGCGGCGCTGCCATTTATGCAGGCGGACTTGCAGCGCCGCATTTCTAAACTGGATACCGCGATCAAAGTGCTGCGGGCAGATGCGCCACGCCGGGAAGGCCGCCACCAACTCGAAGAGGTCATGCCAGATATGCGCGCATCATTCGACGCGCTGCGCGCGGCACTCGAGGAACTGCAGCAGGCACTCGGGGCCGTCGGCGATGGTTCTATCGATATCGACAAGCTTCGCGAGCAGTTGCTCGGTATGAGCGAGCGCCTTGCCTTGTTGTCCAGCGACGATAGCTGGGACGGACTGCGCTGGATCGAGGTGAATCCGCGCAGCATACGATTCAACCTGACGCCGCTCGATGTGTCCGCGACGCTGTCCGGCATGATCGACAATGGCTATCAGGCCTGGATCTTCACATCCGCGACCCTGGCCGTCGGCGAGGACTTTTCGCATTTCACGACGCGGATGGGCCTCGGTAGCGTCACCGCATTAACCTTCCCGAGTCCTTACGCGCTCGAGGACAATGGTCTCATTTACCTGCCGCCCGGGCTGCCGCAACCCTCCGACCCTGGTCATACAGACGCAGTCCTCGAAGCCGTAGTGCCGCTGTTCGAGCTCACCGGCGGTGGTGTCTTTTGTTTGTTTACGAGCCATCGGGCGCTCAACGCGGCGAAGAAGTGGTTTCGCGCCAACAAGTCGCAGCTCGGTGGACGCAAGTTGTTCACCCAGGGTAGTGCGCCTCGCGACGACCTGTTGCGCCGCTTTCGCGATACTGGCAACGCTGTTTTGCTCGGCACCGGTAGTTTCTGGGAAGGCGTGGACGTTCGTGGTACGGCACTAACGATAGTGGCGATCGACAAACTGCCGTTTGCGTCTCCTGCGGATCCTCTCATGATGGCGCGTCTGGAATACATCCGGCGTGAAGGCGGCAATGGTTTCGGGGAGCATCAGTTGCCACTGGCTGCACTGGCCATGAAACAGGGCGCCGGCCGACTGCTGCGTGATGAGACCGACTATGGTGTTATCGTGCTCTGCGATCCGCGCATCGTATCGCGAAATTACGGCAAGACATTCTTGAAAATACTCGAACCCATGCAATCGACCTCGTCATTCGCGGACGTCGAGGAGTTCTTCGGCCGGCATGATAAATCGGGTGCCGTGGCATGAAGTTGCTGGCGCTCGATACATCCTCGCTCGCGTGCTCGGTCGCGTTGCAGATCGACGACGAGGTCTTCGATCGTCACGCGGAACGGGCACGCGAACACACGCGTTTGCTCGTGCCGATGATCCAGGAGGTGCTGGGGCAGGGCGGCGTAACGCTGTCGGAACTCGACGCCATCGTCCTCGGTAACGGGCCCGGGTCGTTTATTGGCATGCGCATCGCAGCATCGGTTGCACAGGGCCTCGCATTCGGCGCCGGCCTGCGCATCGTGCCGGTGTCGTCATTGCTCGCCGTAGCGGCGGAAGTCATGACCGTCGACGGTGCCACTCACGTTGCCGTATGCCAGGACGCGCACGTGAATGAGGTCTACCTGGGACTCTACGAACGTGATGACGGAGGTTTGCCGGTGGCCCTCGGTGCCGAAAGGCTGCATGGCCAGGGACAGATCGGGGAGCTGCAGAGCGCGCCAGGCCGGTTTACCTCGGCAGGCTTCGGTTGGCAGCGATATCCCGAACTGATGGAAGCGAACAGGGACTTTCTGGCGGCGATGAGTACAGTGCTGTTGCCGGTGGCACGGTTTCTCTTGCCAAGCGGTCGCGCATTGCTAAAATCCGGCGCGACGGTCGAGCCGCAAGATCTGGTTCCGGCTTACCTGAGACAAACTGTGGCGCAACGGCCGGCACCGACGGGGCCTTAACGACCAATATCAGAAAAAGCGTACCTGTCTTGGTTGCGCATGTTTCTCACCACGATGTGCGGAGTATGAAATGAAACGACTACTTTTCCTCGTGTCGGCCGCTAGCCTGGTCGCGTCGCCCGCGGCGTTCGCTGCAGTCAGTGAAGCCGACATTGAGGAGCTGCGTGAGCAACTGGCAGCAGTGTCGCAACGACTCGAAGAACTCGCCGCCGAAAACGCGGAGCTCAGACGCGCCCAGGATCAGGCCGCCACAGAGATCGCTGATGTTCAGACCAGCGTGGCCGAGGTTGCCGAAGCCGAAGCACCCGTTGCCGCGGAAGACTGGTCAGACCGGATCAGCCTCGACGGTGACTTCCGTTATCGCTATGAAACGATTGATGCCGAGGGCAGCTCGACTCGCCGGCGCAACCGGATCCGCGCGCGTGCCAATATACGTGCCGACGTGGCCGACAATGTCGAGGTGGGATTCGGACTCGCGACGGGTGGCGACGATCCCGTGTCGGCCAACCAGACACTCGGCAGTGCAGGCTCGTCGAAGGACATCTCGCTAAATGTCGCGTATGCAGATTGGGAGGCGATGGATGGGCTGCACCTGATCGGCGGCAAATTTGATAATCCCCTGCTGCGCGTAGGCAAGCAGGCGCTGATGTGGGATGGGGACTGGAGTCCGGAAGGCTTTGCTCTGACCTACAAGCGCGATTGGTACTTCGTCAACGCGATCGGCTCTTTCCTCGAGAGCGACACCAGGAAGAGCAACGACTCCTTCAGTTGGGGTGCGCAATTCGGTGCCACTGGCGAGATCGGCGGCGCAACAATCACAGGCGGCCTGGGCTACTACTCGATCAAGGTCCAGGGCGAAAGTACGACCTTTGGCGACATCACTGATCCCGGCGACTATTTCGGCAACACGGCCGTCCAGACGGACGGGCAGCCTTGCGGAACTACGCCGAACACGACATGTATATATTTGTACGATTACTTGCTGACTCAGGCCTTTGCGGAAGCCGCTTTCAGTATTGGCGGTTGGCCGACCTCGGTCTTTATGGATGTCGTCAACAACAGTGATCCGTCCGATAACGATACGGGCTGGACCGTGGGCGCCCGGCTTGGCAACGCGAAAGACCGTGGCCAATTCCAGTTCTCCTACTTTTACGCGGACAAGGAAGCCGATGCCGTGCTGGGTTTGCTGACGGACTCGGATTTTGCCGGAGGTGGCACCGACAACAAGGGTCACTTCCTGAAGTTGAATTACGGCGTCAACAAGGACTGGACAATTGGTGCGCAGTATTTCATCAACGAAACCGATATCCGTTCAGGCAACAGGAGCGACTATAATCGCCTGATGCTCGACACGCAGTGGAAATGGAAATAGCCGGAGTTTGACTGAATGCTACAAGAACTACCTTCCCGCCGTATTCTGAATTTTGCGGGCTTCGCCATTTGCAGCGGCCTGATGGGTTTCGCACTCTACGCGCAACACATCCTGCTGCTCGATCCATGCCCACTGTGCGTATTGCAGCGTGTCGCCGTCATTTCGCTCGCAATCCTGTTTTTGTTAGCCGCACTGCACAACCCTGCTGGCCGCGGTCGGATCGTGTATGCGGTATTGCTGACGCTGCCGGCACTCGGTGGCGCCGGCGTGGCCGGCTGGCATGCCAGGCTGCAGCAGCTGCCGGCCGACCAGGTGCCATCTTGCGGCCCCGGCCTCGGCTACATGCTCGAGACTATGCCGCTTGCCGAGGCCTTGAAGAAAGTTTTTTCCGGATCGGGGGAGTGTGCCGAAATCGTCTGGCAGTTCCTTGGGCTGTCGATGCCTGTCTGGGTCTTGCTGTGGATGCTTGGGCTGGGATCCGCCGCAGTCTGGAACAATCTCAGACGGTAATGCCTGGAGAGATTGTGGGAGCGCGCCCCAGCGCGCGATTCGGGCCAGAAATCGCGCGCCAGCGCGGCTAGAGCAGCATTTTTTCCAGTATTCGCTGGTACATCTGTGACAGCGCCGCAACGTCTTGCTCACGGACGTGTTCATCGATCTTGTGGATCGATGCGCTGACCGGACCGAGTTCGACGACGTCGGCGCCGGCCGGCGAAATAAAGCGGCCGTCCGAGGTCCCGCCCGCCGTTGACAACTCCGGCGCCGTTCCGGTTTGTTCGCGAACAGCCTCGCTTACTGCATCGATGAGCTCACCCGGCTCGGTCAGAAACGGCTCGCCCGAGAGATGCCAGTTGAGTTCGTAATCGATATCGTGGGCATCGATTATCGCGTGCACACGTTCCTTCAGGCCGTGGTGGTCCCACTCCGTCGAATAGCGGAAATTGAATCGCGCCGAAAGTCCCCCGGGCGTGACGTTCGGAGCCCCGACACCGCTTTGCAGGTTGACGACCTGGAAGCTCGTTGGCGGAAAGTAGTCATTGCCATCGTCCCACTTGATCTCATGGAGTTCGGCAAGTACGGGCGCAAAGCTGCGAATCGGATTGTCGGCAAGGTGTGGATATGCGACGTGGCCCTGTACGCCACGTACCTCGAGCATGCCGCTCAATGAGCCGCGGCGGCCTATCCGCACGACGTCGCCGAGGGTTTCCTGACTCGACGGCTCACCGATAATGCACCAGTCGATGTGTTCTTTTCGTGCTGTCAGCGCCTCGACCACCTTGAGCGTACCGTCACGCGCCCGGCCTTCCTCGTCACTCGTGATCAGAAACGCGATGCTGCCGCGATGCTCCGGGTGTTCCTGAACAAAGCGTTCGACAGCGACTACCATTGCGGCGAGGCCGCTCTTCATGTCGGCACTGCCGCGCCCGTAGACGCAGCCGTCGCGAACGTCCGGTTCGAACGGGTGCGTGTTCCATGCAGCGGTATCGCCGGGTGGCACGACATCCGTGTGGCCGGCGAAACAAAACAGCGGGGATGACTTGCCGCGCCGCGCCCACAGGTTTGTGACATCGCCGAAGGGCATTGCCTCGCATTCAAAACCTGAGTGCTGCAGTCGCGTGCTGATGACGTCCTGGCAGCCCGCGTCCTCCGGCGTAATCGACCGGCAACGCATCAGGTCGAAGAGGAGGCTCAGCTCGGGATGCTCTGACGGGTCTGGATCGTGTACTGACATGTAGTTGAGTTACGTACCGTAATTATTTGAATATTAACAATAAATTTTGGCGAATAGAAGCGCAGCGATGGTACCGGCTGGAAGCGTGTCGATCCTGACAATGACCAGCGACCAGGCGAGTGCGGAGCCCGGTTCGATGAATTGTCGAATGGCTGCGCTATCGCTATAGTTACACAGTCGATGCAACAGGCCACGAATGTGTCAAGACGTGTTGCATTTTTTCACTGTTCCAGCAGCAAGGAAATTTCTTATGTCTACCGTTACAGGAACCGTCAAGTGGTTCAACGAATCCAAGGGCTTCGGTTTTATCGAGCAGGAGTCCGGTCCGGATGTCTTTGCTCATTACAGTGCAATTCAGGGCGGCGGCTTCAAGACGCTCGCGGAAGGGCAGAAGGTCGAGTTTACGATTACAGACGGACCGAAAGGTCCGCAGGCGGAGAACATCGTACCGCTTTAGGCACGTGCCCGGAACCGGGCCGTACGAAGTACAAAAAACGGGGCGAGTCCTGGTGACTCGCCCCGTTTCGTTTGTGACCGGGTGGATGTCCCGGTGATCGTCAGCGAAGCTTCTCGAGAAATTCTGAAAACCGCTTTTCAGAGAAGCCGACGGCAAAGAATACAGAGTGTTCGAGTACCGGGCGTTTGATCAGCGTCGGCGCATCGAGCATTGCGGCGAACGCCTTGTCCCTGGTCATGGCGTTGCGGTCGACCTCGGGGATCTTGCGCCATGTCAGGCTCTGTCTGTTGAGTAGCCGCTCCCATTCGATCCGTGTTGACCAGCGTTCCAGCATCTGAATGTCGAGGCCGTCTTCGCGCACGTCATGGAACCTGAATTCAATGTTCTTCCCGGCCAGGAATTTTCTGGCCCGCCTGCATGTATCGCAACTCTTGATGCCGTACACGGTTAGCACGTCTTGCCCTTTCTTACTCTGCGTTCCGCAATAGCTCGTTCAGTCCCGTCTTTGCACGTGTCTTTGCATCAACATGCTTCACGATAACGGCACAATACAATGAGTATTTGCCGTCGCTCGATGGCAGGTTGCCGGGTACCACGACGGAGCCGGCCGGGATGCGCCCGTAGCTGATTTCCCCGCTGTCGCGATCGTAAATTCGTGTGCTCTGACCAATGTAGACTCCCATCGAAATCACCGATCCCTGTTCGACAATGACGCCTTCGACAACCTCCGAGCGGGCGCCGATAAAGCAGTCGTCCTCGATAATTGTCGGGCCCGCCTGCACGGGCTCCAGCACGCCGCCGATTCCAACCCCCCCGGACAGGTGGACGTTCCTGCCAATCTGGGCACAGCTGCCGACCGTTGCCCAGGTATCGACCATGGTGCCGCTGTCGATATTGGCGCCAATATTGACATAGCTAGGCATCAGCACCACGTCGGGTGCGACGAAGGCACCGCGGCGGACGATTGCGTCGGGCACGACCCGGACGCCATCGGCGGCAAATTGTTCGGCGGTGTAGTCGGCGTACTTCAGTGGCACCTTGTCGTAGAAGCGACTGTGGCTGCCGACGACTACGTTGTTCTCCGTCAGACGAAACGACAGCAGTGCGGCCTTCTTCAGCCACTGGTGAACGCGCCATTCACCGTCGATCTTTTCGGCGACCCGTGCCGTGCCGGAATCCAGCATTTCAATAGCCGTGTCAACCGCCGCCACGAGTTCCCGACGTTCGGCGTCGTTTTCGGTCTGGCCGCCTTGCTCGAAGCCGCTGTCGATGATTCGTATGAGATCCTGCATGTCAAAGTCCAATTGGTAGGTTCATTTGCTGGTCGTTTCGCTGTCGTCGATCGCGTCGATGAGGCGTTTCCGCAATCTCGATTTTGCATCGTCCTCCAACGCCGCACCTGCTTCGTTACTAATATAGAACACGTCCTCTGCACGTTCGCCAATTGTCATGACTTTGGCTGCGTCGATGTCGATGCCCTGATCGATGAAGACCTTGCCGACTATGCTCAGCAAACCCGGCCGGTCGGCGGCCTCCAGTTCCATTACTGTTAGTCCCCGCGTGGTCTCAGGACTAAAGTCCACGCTCGTCTTGGTCGTGAACATGCGAGCCTGGCGTGGTAGCACGCGCGTGACCTTGGCGACGTCATCGTCACTTGAAGTGAGTACCCGCGTCAACGACCGCCGTATTTTCGCCATGCGCGATGCGTCGATGTCCATGCGCTTGTCGAGTTCCATGAAGATAAACGAATCGAGACTGTAGTCGTTCTCGAGCGGTACGACACGTGCATCGACAATCGTCATGCCGAGCTCGTCGAGCGCGGCGGTGGCGTGAGCGAATGTATGCTTTTTCCGCGGCGTGTAGAGCACCGCCTCGACGCCGTCGCCGCCAGGCTGCCGTCGCACATCAACGAGGCCAATATCGGAAGTCGTGTCTGAGTCCGCAAGCCACTCCGTGTGCCACGCGATCTCGCTGGTTCGGTGACGCAGAAAATAGCGTTCGGTCAATAACGACCAGACACCGGCGATGCGCTCGTCGCTTACCCCCGCCGCATGCAACATGTCCGTTGCCTCGGTCTGCTTTTCAAGAATGAGCTGCTCGCGGTCGATCGGGTTTTCAAGCCCGCGACGCAGTGCCCGCGACGTAAGTTCGTACAGATCGCGGAACAGCGAGGCTTTCCAGGAATTCCAGAGCTTCGGGTTGGTGCCGCGCACGTCGGCGACCGTCAGTACATAAAGGCAATCGAGGTGCGTCTGGTCGCCGACCAGGGCCGCGAATTCGTGGATGACGTCAGGGTCGCCAATGTCTTGTTTTTGTGCGGTCGTCGATAGCGCAAGGTGGTACAGCACGAGCCATGCAACGGTGCGGGCCTCGTACTTGCTCATGCCGTGCTCGAGGCAGAAAGATTCGGCATCGACGGCACCGAGTTCTGAGTGGTCGCCACCGCGGCCTTTGGCGATATCGTGAAACAACCCGGAAAGGTACGCGATTTCGGGTTTCTCGATCGACTGCATGATGCGGCTGCAGTGCGGATATTCATGGTCGAAGCGTGCAAGCGCGAACCGACGAAGGTTGCTGACGACGAACAGAGTGTGCTCGTCGACGGTGTAGGTGTGGAACAGGTCGTACTGCATGCGACCGACGATGCGGCCAAACGACGGAATGTAGAGACCGAGCACTCCGTACAGGTTCATGCGCCGAAGTCCGTGCGTCACACCCGCGGGCGCACGCAGGATGGACAGGAACAGGCGGTGATTCCTGGGGTTCTGACGAAACTCTTCGTCTATCAGGTGCAGACTGCGTCTGATCAGCCCGACCGTGTAAGCGCTGACGCCGCGTATGCCCGGGTTTTGCTGCAATAGCAGAAACAGCTCCAACAGGCCGGAAGGGTCGTTCAGGAAGACGTTTTCGTCGACGGTCCGCAGAAAGCCGTTCTTGACCTGGAAACGATCGTTGAGTGGCTCGGGCTCCGCGTCCGGGTCCATCAGGATCGCCTCTTCGAAGAGCTGCAATAACATCTCGTTGAGCCGCGACAGGTCCATGACTGTGCGGTAGTAGCGCTGCATCATTTGCTCGACAGCCAGCGTGTAGCTGGCGTCTTCATAGCCCAGCATTTCGGCGAGCCTGATCTGGTGATCGAACAGCAGGCGATCTTCCCGGCGCCCCGTCAGAATGTGCAATGCGAAGCGCACGCGCCACAGGAATGCCTGGCCACCTTTGAGACGCCGCAGTTGGCCCTGCGTCAGAAAGTAGTGATCGAGGAGTTCGTCGAGCGTATCTACGCCGAAATGGCGCTTCGCAACCCAGCCGATCATCTGAATGTCGCGTAGACCACCCGGGCTACCCTTTACGTTCGGCTCGAGGTTGTAAGCCGTGTCATGGTAGCGGTGGTGTCGCTCGATCTGCTCGCGCCGCTTTTCAGCGAAAAACTGCTGCGGTGACCAGATGTGATCGGGGCCGGTTGCAGCTTGCATGTCGGCAAACAACTCGGCGGGCCCGGTGATCAGGCGCGCTTCCATCAGCGTGGTTGCGACAGTGAGGTCCGCGGACGCCTCTTCGACGCATTGGCGGACGCTGCGTACGCTATGTCCGATGTCCAGTCCGATGTCCCAGAGCGCCGTCACGAATGTGGACAGCCGCTGTTCCGCCGCAGAGTCGATCGACTCGGGAAGCAGCAACATGATGTCGATGTCGGAACCGGGATGCAGTTCGCCGCGGCCGTAGCCGCCAACAGCGACGAGCGCCAGTTGCCCGGTCAGGTCGCCGATGTGGGTATGCCAGAGCTCTGTGAGCAAGGTATCGACAATCGCGGCACGCTCGTGCACGAGATCGACGACGGAATCACCGGCTAGAAAACGGCGCTTGAGGTCTTCATCGGCCGCATCCAGCGCGGCCCGGCTTTTAGCGTGTGTCTGCACCAAGTGTCAGTACTTCATGGCCCGTGTCGGTAATCAGCACGGTGTGTTCCCACTGTGCCGACAGGCTGTGGTCTTTGGTGACCACGGTCCAGCCATCAGGCAGCAGCTTCACCGCTGCCTTGCCGGCATTCACCATCGGCTCGACGGTCAGCGTCATGCCGGCCTTGAGTTCCATGCCCGTCCCGGGCGTGCCGTAATGCAAAACCTGCGGATCCTCGTGAAATACGCGGCCGATGCCGTGCCCACAGTATTCGCGGACAATGGAGAATCGATTCTTCTCGACATGGCGCTGAATCGCTGCTCCGACGTCGCCCAGATGCTTGCCCGGTGCCAGTTCCCCGATGCCCAGCCACATCCCTTCACAGGCGACTTCGGAGAGGCGCGTAGCCTGAATCCCGGCCTTGCCGACGAAAAACATCCGACTCGTGTCGCCGTGGAAGCCATCCTTGATGACAGTGATATCGATATTCACGGCGTCACCCGACTTCAGTATGCGATCGCCGGGGATGCCGTGGCACACGACATGATTGATCGATGTGCAGATGGATTTCGGGAAGCCGCGATAGTTGAGCGGGGCAGGCACGGCGTCCTGAACGCCGGTAATGAAGTCATGGCAGAGTCGGTCGAGTTCGGCGGTACTCACGCCCGGCTTGACATAATCACCGACCATGTCGAGCACGGCGGCCGCCAGGCGGCCGGCAATTCGCATCTTGTCCTGCTCTTCAGCAGTTTTAATCGTTACGGTCATCGGATGAGGCTATCTCGGGCGGCGGCGAAAAAGGGGGAAATTAAAGCTAAAGCCCTTTTGAAACCTTTTCCCGCGTTTCGGGCCGGTGGCCGCGCATCGAAGTGTGGAAAAGGGTTCTGACCCCTTTTTCGGGGCGACGCGCTATGGTATAAAGCGCGCGCCCAAGAGGCAATTAATCCACACGCTTACCGTCACAACGCACTGGGTGCCCCACCGAAAAGGGGTTGTGCGCTGGGGTATGCGGAGGCCCAACCCGGAGAAACGAAATGGCAGACGTAACCATGCGCCAGATGCTAGAGGCTGGCGTGCATTTCGGGCATCAGACCCGATACTGGAACCCGAAGATGGCTCCCTTCATCTTCGGCGAACGCAACAAGATTCACATTATCAATCTCGAGAAGAGCCTGCCCCTGGCTCGTGAGGCGAGTGCGTTCGTCAAGGCGACCATCGCCGACGGCGGCAAGGTGTTGTTCGTCGGCACCAAGCGCGCGGCACGCGACGCGGTCCGCGATCACGCGGTTCGCTGCGAAATGCCCTTTGTCAGCCAGCGCTGGCTCGGCGGCATGTTGACGAATTACAAGACGATTCGTCAGTCCGTGAAGCGCCTGGTGATGCTCGAGGAAATGGCCGAAGAGGGCAGCTTCGAAGGCCTGACCAAGAAGGAAGTCCTGGGCCTCACCCGCGAGCGCGACAAACTCGACAAGAGCCTCGGTGGCATCAAGGCAATGAAGTCCTTGCCCGACGTGCTCTTCATAGTCGATGTTGACCACGAGGACATCGCTGTCCGTGAGGCCAGAAAGCTCGGCATACCTGTCGTTGCGATCGTGGACACGAATTGCTCGCCCGATGGCGTCGACTACATCGTCCCCGGCAATGATGACGCGATGCGCGCCATCGAGCTGTACGCCGCTCTTATCGCGGACGCCGTGATCGAGGGCAAGGCGTCGTTGCCCGAGGTCGCACTGGGTGAAGACGAGTTCGTCGAGCTGGATGCGGAAGGCAAGGTCAAGAAATCGACCGGCCGCAAGAAGAAGGCAGGCAAGAAGGCAGCGGGCAAACCCGGTCGCAAGGCCGTGGTAAAGACCAAGGTGTCGGTCAGCAAGGCTGACGACACCAAGGCTCCTGACAGCACGAAGGTTGAGGAACCCAAGGCTGAGGAACCCAGGGCCGAGGCGGTGAAAGCTGAAAAACCCAAGGCTGAAGAGGTAAAAGCGGAGGAACCCAGGGCCGAGGCGGTGAAAGCTGAAAAACCCAAGGCTGAAGAGGTAAAAGCGGAGGAACCCAAGGCCGAGGCGGTGAAAGCTGAAAAACCCAAGGCTGAGGAGGCAAAAGCCGAAAAACCCAAGGCTGAGGAGGCAAAAGCTGAAGAACCCAAGCCCGAGGAACCCAAGGCCGAGGCGGCTGACTCCAAAAGCCCGGCGGTAGAGGACAAAGCTGAAGCAGCTGCAGCCAAACCGGCGAAGAAGAAGGCCAAGAAGGTTGCCAAGAAGGCGGCCAAGAAGGCGGCCAAGAAAACCGCCAAGAAAGCAGCCAAGAAGACTGCAAAGAAAGCGGCCAAGAAGACGGCGAAGAAAGCAGCGGCCAAGGCTGATAAAGACGGCGCGTAGCCACAACAGGAATTTTGAAGAGGTATCGTGATGTCGATCAGTGCATCCATGGTTAAAGAACTGCGCGAACGTACCGGCGCAGGCATGATGGAGTGCAAGAAAGCGCTCGTTGAGGCCGATGGCGACATGGAGGCTGCGGCGGAACTGCTGCGCAAGTCCGGGCAGGCGAACGCCGACAAGAAGGCAAGCCGTGTTGCGGCAGACGGCAGAATCGTAATCAGGGCGAATGGTGCGAGTGCCGTCGTCGTCGAGGTAAATTCCGAGACTGATTTTGTCGCCAAAGACGAGAACTTCGTGTCATTTGCCGAATCGGTTGCCGATGCGGCCCTGAGTTCCGGCACGACCGACGTGGAGGCATTCGCCAGCGAAGCCCTGGCCGATGGCCGCAGTGTCGAGGCGGCGCGTACAGATCTCATCGCCAAGATCGGCGAGAACATCTCGGTACGTCGAATTGCAGCCATCAGTTCGAATGGTCCGCTTGGTCACTACACTCACGGCGCGAAGATCGGCGCAGTCGTGGCGCTGGATGGCGGCGACGATACGTTGGCTCGAGACATTGCCATGCACATCGCCGCGATCAATCCGACCTGCATCGATAAGAGTGGTGTTCCGGCGGACACGCTCGAGCGAGAGAAGCGCATTTTCTCGGAGCAGGCGGCGGAATCCGGCAAACCGCCCGAAATCGTCGAAAAGATGGTATCGGGACGCATCGCCAAGTTCTTGAAGGAAATCACGCTGGTCGGACAGCCGTTCGTCAAGGATGACTCGCTAAGCGTCGGTAAACTCCTCGACCAGGCCGGCGCCAAGGTCACGTCGTTCGTACGCTTCGAGGTTGGCGAAGGCATCGAGAAAAAGCAGGAAAATTTCGCCGAAGAAGTCATGAAGCAGATCGAGGACGCCAAGAAGTAACGTTGAAGATAATTAACGCGAGTTTTCGCTTAAGTCTTTGATTTACTATGCTTCGTTGCTTCGCAAGTACGCTAGAATCGACGCGGTCTGGTTGAACGGCATCACGAGGTGAGTTTCGAAGGAATAAGCATGGGTGATTCTGAAGTTCAATACCGTCGCGTACTGCTGAAACTCAGCGGCGAGGCCCTCATGGGCGACCTCGACTACGGCATCGAGCCACGCGTCATCCAGCGTATCGCGGCCGAAATAGCGACGGCGGCGAAGCAAGATATAGAGATTGCCATCGTCATCGGCGGTGGCAATATCTTCCGCGGCGCCGGGCTGGCGAGAGCCGGCATGGACCGGGTTACAGGCGATTACATGGGTATGCTGGCGACGGTGATGAACGCGCTGGCAATTCAGGACGCGCTCGAGTCTCAGGATGTTTACGCCCGCGTGATGTCGGCCCTGCAGGTTCACGAAGTCTGCGAGGACTACATCCGCCGACGCGCCGTCAGGCACCTCGAGAAGGGCCGCGTCGTGATTCTCGCTGCCGGTACCGGCAACCCGTTCTTCACCACTGATACTGCGGCGAGCCTGCGCGCCATCGAAATCGGCGCGGACGTGTTGCTCAAAGCGACCAAGGTTGATGGCGTGTACGATTCAGACCCTGTCAGCAATCCCGACGCAAAACGCTACGAAACGGTGTCTTTTGATCAATTGCTCGCCGACAAGCTGCTGGTCATGGACGCGACAGCCGTCGTGATGTGCCGGGACAATGACCTGCCGCTGCGAGTATTCGACCTGACACGCGCAAATGCGCTGGTCCAGGCGATGGCAGGCGACAACGTCGGCACTCTGGTAACCGCGTAAGCGGCGAAGCCACGAACACAAGAGGGCAGAAAACGTGTTGGAAGAGATCAAAAAGGATGCGGGCGACAGAATGGCGAAGAGCGTTGCAGCGCTGAAGCAGGAACTTACCAAGATTCGAACTGGCCGAGCGCACACGAGCCTGCTGGATCACCTGACGGTCGAGTATTATGGCAGCCAGGTGCCATTGAACCAGGTGTCCAATGTCGGCGTGGAAGACTCCAGGACGCTGACCGTGACACCGTGGGAAAAGGAAATGGTGCCGGTCATCGAGAAAGCCATCATGGGCTCGGATCTCGGCCTGAATCCGCAGTCGGCCGGGACCGTCATTCGGGTGCCGTTGCCGCCGCTGACTGAGGAACGACGTAAGGACATGATCCGCGTCGTGAGGCACGAAGCCGAGGGTGGCCGCATCGCTATTCGCAACATTCGCCGCGACGCGATCCACGACGTCAAGGAACTCATGAAGGAGAAGATGATCGGCGAAGACGATGAACATCGGGCCGAGGATGAGATCCAGACAATTACGGACAAGTTCATCGCGCAAGTCGATCAGGAGCTCGCCGAAAAAGAAAGCGAGCTCATGGAAGTCTGAGTGGCGGAGACACAGCCGACATCAGATGTGGAAGGCAGTGTTCCCCGTCACGTCGCCGTCATTATGGACGGTAACGGGCGCTGGGCACGGCAACGTACGTTGCCACGCCACGCGGGGCACCGCGCCGGCGTCAAGGCGGTCCGTGCGACAGTGGAGTACGCGGCGCAACGGGGCGTCGAATACCTGACCTTGTTCGCGTTCAGCAGCGAAAACTGGCAGCGTCCCAAGGACGAAGTCAGCAAGCTGATGGGACTTTTTGTCGAGGCACTGCGACGGGAAATCGCGGAGCTGCATCAGAATAATGTAAGGCTGCAATTTATCGGCGCTCGCGAGCTGCTCGACCCGAAGCTCATCGACAAGATCAGCTCGGCAGAGCAGTTGACGGCAGGCAACAGTGGCCTGAATTTGCAGGTTGCAGTCGCCTATGGTGGGCGCTGGGATATTGTGGAAGCGGCGAGGAAACTCGCAGGTCAGGTCGCGGCCGGAGAAATTGACGCCGACGAAATCGATGAGGCCGGCTTCGCCGCCGGGCTGCAATTGGCGGACGTGCCGGACCCGGACCTGTTGATACGCACGGGTGGCGAGCACCGCATCAGCAACTTTTTGCTGTGGAATCTCGCTTACGCGGAACTCTGGTTCAGCGATGTGCTGTGGCCGGATTTTGACGAGTCCGCGCTCGACGCGGCGCTCGATTTTTATTCGCACCGGCAACGGCGATACGGACATACCGGGGATCAACTCGAGGCGGTGAAATGCTGAAAAAGCGAGTCATAACAGCGATTATTGCCGTAATTGTCCTGCTGCTCGTTCTGTTCGCGGTGCCGCAGCCGGTCGCGGAAGCCGTCATTGCGGTTCTCATGCTCGGCGGTGCCTGGGAGTGGTCCGGCTTTCTCGGCGTCCGATCGAGAAATTCGAGAGTCGCCTATGTCATCTTGCTCGCTGTCGTGATGGGCGTCGTCTACTGGCAGGCACCGCAAATCAACGGCCTGTTGTTCCAGGTGGCTCTCGTGTGGTGGTTTGGGGCGTTACTTTGGACCTTCTTCTATCCGACGCCCATCCCGGTCGCAGTGCGCTGGATCGGCGGCATACTCGTTCTCGTGCCACTCTATAACGCGTTGATCGTTCTCTACCAGGTGAACCCGGCAATCCTGCTGGGAGCATTATTGATCGTTTGGGCGGCGGACACCGGCGCATTTGTCGCGGGCAAAATGCTGGGACGCGTCAAGCTGGCCCCGAGCATCAGCCCCGGTAAGACCTGGGAAGGCGTTATTGGCGGTCTTGTCACGGTTAGCCTGCTGGCTGTGTTGGGCGCCTACTGGTTCGATGCCCGAATCGAGGTGTTGGTACCGTTTTGCCTGGCTATCGCCTGCGCCTCTGTCGTCGGCGACCTGACTGTCAGCATGTTCAAGCGCACTGCGGGCCTGAAAGACAGCGGTACTCTGTTTCCAGGGCATGGTGGAGTCCTCGACCGAATCGACAGTGTCGCCGCGGCGGCACCGCTGTTTGCGCTGGGGATCAGTTGGACGGGGCTACAATGATGTGGCGTTCAGGGCGCATTCAGTCGCTCATGCGCAGACTCGGCGAGGCTTCCGTTGGAACCGCCGTTGCTGCCGCAAGTCCACATTACGAGGGGATCGAAAACCGATCCCGGGTGGGCGGCCACTGTCGAATTCAACATTATGATTTTATTAGGAAATATGCCTGAATATGGGTAGCGCAATCGGCAATCTGCTGGCGTTCGTGGTAGCGATCAGCGTCCTCGTGGCTGTGCATGAGTATGGTCATTACATCGTGGGGCGCTGGACGGGCATGAAAGTGCTGCGCTTTTCGATCGGCTTTGGCCGGCCCATCTGGTCGCGGATCGGTGGCAAGGACCGCACCGAGTACTGTGTTTCGGCGATCCCGCTGGGCGGCTACGTGCGCTTCCTCGATACGCGCGAGGGCCCCATTCCGGAAGAGGACGAGGGCCGCGCCTTCAACCAACGCCCGATTCCGCATCGCATTGCCGTATTGCTGGCCGGGCCCGCGTTCAATTTCCTGTTTGCGATTGTCGCGTACTGGGCGTTGTTCATTTATGGCATTCCGACGCTCGTGCCCGCGGTCGGAAGCGTCGAGCCCGAGTCATATGCCGCGGAAGCGGGATTGCAACAAGGTGATCGGATTGTCGCCGTCGGCGACGTGGCGACCGCAGACTGGGAAACGGCACTGCTTGCGATGCTCGATCACATGGTTTCCGATGGCCGCGTACCGCTGACGCTGGAGGCTGCCGACGGCTGGCAACGCCCCGTCTCGATCGATGTCGGCGACGATGCGCGGCGGCTCACTGAGCCGGGCCTGTTGTTCGACGGACTGGGATTCCAGCCTTTTGGGCCAGGTGACTTGCCGGCGGACATCGGCAGAGTTGAAGACGACGGGCCGGCGAAAGGCGCCGGACTGGAGGCGGGCGATCGCATTGTCGCGGTCGATGGTCTGAACGTCGATGATTTTGCAGCCCTTGTCGAGATCGTGCAGGAGCGGGCCAACAAGGAAGTCTCGATCGACTTTCTGCGCGACGGCAGCCGGCTGACGACGACACTGACTATTCAGGAGCGCATTATCGACGGCGAGATTCGCGGCCGCCTTGGCGTGGCTCGCGGCGGCGATTTCGTCGACTTTTACTATCAACGGCGATTTGGCCCTGTGGAGTCCCTGACGCAGGCAGTGGCGCGAACCTGGTCGTCGACTGTATTCACGCTCCGGATGCTCGGGCGCATGATCACGGGTGATGTGTCCATCAAGAACATCAGCGGTCCCATTAATATTGCGCAGTTTGCGGGCGAGATGGCACAACGCGGCCCCGACTACTTCCTCGGCTTCCTGGCAATTATCAGTATCAGCCTCGGCGTGTTGAATCTGCTACCAATACCGGTGCTCGATGGCGGCCAGATCGTTTACCAGTCGATCGAGGGCCTGAAGGGCAGTCCGATGTCGGAACGGGCGCAGATCATGGGTCAGCAGATTGGCATATTCGCATTGATTCTGTTGATGAGCTTCGCTTTCTACAACGATCTTGCGAGAATATTCGGTTGAGCCACCGACACCTGGAAATGCCTGCATGAGACCTGGACTGACAATCGCAATCTCCGACTGGCGGCGCATCGCCACGATGCTGTTGCTGTGTCTGTCGGCAGCGAATGCCATTGCGGACGTGGATCCTTTCGTCGTCAGGGATATGCGAGTCGAAGGACTGCAACGCATCTCGGAAGGTACGGTATTCAACTATTTGCCAATCAATATCGGCGACACCGTCGACCATGTTCGGATCAGCGAAGCAATTCGCACGCTGTATACGCAAGCTCTGTTCGATGACATCGAAATGCGGCGTGACGGTGAGACCCTGATCATTGCGGTCAAGGAAAGGCCGTCGATCGAGAGCTTCGAAATCGAGGGTAATAAAGATATCAAGACCGAGGACTTGATGGAGTCGCTGCGTGGCGTTGGGCTTGCGAAGGGTCGCACATTCGATCGCT
>Ga0255053_10000571_pt1 | contig 20444 bp, 20 predicted proteins | sample JV7_2_22_MG_FD_188635 | JGI IMG/M metagenome (GOLD analysis project Ga0255053, IMG submission 188635) | Seawater microbial communities from Jervis Inlet, British Columbia, Canada - JV7_2_22 | ecosystem: Environmental > Aquatic > Marine > Inlet | place: Canada: British Columbia | collected... | reverse complement strand
ATTGCCTCCAGTGCCGAAGCCGAATGTTGTGTCGATGACGTGAAAATCATGCCACCCCAACCAACAAAAGAAACGACCAACTCTAGGTGATACTCTTGGCACGGCCCCACCTGCTATTCCACAATCCCCCGACAATCCAGGCATCTGAATTGGCCCTCAGTCATAAACATGATTTATCAATTCAGTTGCCAGTAAATATAGATCAATATCTGAATGTCCGCTTTTCCCGAAAGCGGTCGTTCATACAGCTGGAAATCGTATGAATCGAGCGGCAGCATTCGGCCAGAAGCAGCCGTCGATATACGCTAAGGCTGGACTATTTGCCCATGCTGAATAGAATCACGGTGCGTTGCCCAATTAAACGACCAGTAGGCGGCAATAGCTAACGTGAGCAGACTCGTCGCGAAATTGAGCAGATTGATTGGATGTGCTAGCCCCACAGAATAAGGAAAAACCTGATATAGGTAGCTCCACGGTATTAGTGCGCCGAGTGGAACCACGGCTGCCCGGCCGATTGTCAAAGGATACCCGAGCACATGCTCCATTTGATTGATATCCAGCACGAATCTAAGCACTAAACTCAGAAATATCACAATTACAGCGGCAGCGTTTATCGACAAGTGAAAGATTCGAACCCAAGCCTCACTCAAGCGATTTAGCGAGTAAGTTGCGAATGCGAACAACCCGATCGCGAAAACTCCGGATACCAGGGCCAATATCGCCCTGCCCGCAACCTCATCATAGTGCAGCATTGAGAGGTAGTTAGGGAGACGCTGCGCAAAAGCAAATAAACTAAGAAATACTGCGATAAAAAGATAATCTCGGTACACGATCAGCCAGCGACTACCAGCCGACCAATAGCCTGAACTACTCAACTCGGTGAACTGGGCTTTCCTCCAAATAACGATCGCGATCGTGGGCACGATGATCATTAGAAGAGCACTCACGTTTATGTCGAATGTTTTTCCGATCCCAGCAACAGCAGCATATGCAACAACAATACTCGCCAGATAGTTTTTGAATGTGTCGTTGGAAATGGCGACCCATGCAATAAATATCAGGGACGTGACACCAAGAACCGCAAGTCCGATAAACCATAAAATAGCATTTGCAAAAAATATTCCGGAATTGGAAATACCGACAAAAGGATTTTGATTCCCCCCGTATCCTTCAATATACGGAAGCATCGGCGAGATCCCTAAGTACAACAACAACAAAGCTACGATGATTATCGCCATGAAAATGCCAAAGCACCCGGAGATAATTTGTCGAGACGTCGGCCAACTGAAACCCACTTTACTTTGTACGTTTCTACTGGACATTGACGAGCCTCTCAGTTGAGTACGGTGGAGTGTTGCCAGCGACTGTGTGCAAAATATGTTGAATTAGCAATGAAACACGTCACTGATTACGCACAGGCGAATGACCGCTTTGGGTCATTAGCGGACCTTTAGGACAAGTTTAGCCCAATGTCCGCTTTTGCGCGTATAGCGGCCATATGCGCTGTACTAGATTCGCCTCCTAACTCACAATTGGGTGATGAACCTCGTACTCCATAGCGAGCGCCTGACGTTGACTCCGTTCGACGCCTCAGATGTTGATCTTGCGATCGAGATGTTCACCGATCCCGACGTACTCAAATTTGCGGGCGGAGTCATGGAAGAAGAAGAGATTCGCATAGAGATGTCCAACTGGACCAAGAGAGGGGGCAATGGCTGCATCGGTATATGGTGTGTCTCAGATCAGGGCAGCGGCGAACAACTAGGTAGCGCGGCGCTACTCCCTATACCAGTCGAAGACGACGACACTGACTTCGGTCTTGTCGTACCGGGTAGAATGCCAGACGGCGATATTGAGGTCGGATATTTTCTGAAACGATCCGCATGGGGTAAGGGTTATGCAACCGAAGCATGTAAACGGATCATTCAAATGGCATTTGAAGAGTCGCCATTGACCGAGGTCGTTGCGACCATTGAAGCCGGTAACGTCGCGTCCCGAAACGTTCTGGACAAAGCAGGTTTCGTCGATCGGGGAACGATGCGATGTTATGGCGAAGATGGCCCCAACTACCGAATTACTCGCGAGGAGTGGCTGAAGTCACGGCAATCATCGTAATTTGGTTCAACAGCGGTGATGTCCGCTTTGGGTCACTAGCGGCCCTTCAGGGCAAGTTTAGCCCAATGGCCGCTTTGGAGCGTACAGCGGCCATGCAGGTGCCGGATTTTAGTGGCAAAAATTCGACTTCCTGGATCGCTATTGCGAACGTCCGCTTTTCCCAATAGCGGACGTTCGATAAGCTGAAAATCAGGCTAATTGACAGTCCGCTAACGGCCAAAAGCGGACAAAAGGAAACCCCGCCACGAGGACGGGGTCGCTCCCAATTACATCCGTCGCAGTCCGGACCTATCTTTCGCAGTAGTTCGCTTACTTCCAGCGTCTGCCCTATTAATAGGGGCCATCTACGATCAAGGCGTATTCTCCGTAATCGGTTTCGTTGAAGCCGTCTACCAGAACAAATACAGCCTGACCCGCATCCAATAACACTGACACTGTTTCAGTTGTTCCCACCACATCGCTGGAGCCAAGACAACTATTGACTATATCGTCGCAACTGCCGGCAACAGTTAGAATTATGTCAAAAGTTGTGTTTGGTACATGCACCTCAAAAATATACGTTCCAGTTGTATCAGGCACGAAGCTCCAGACATGTTCAGGACCTCTGGGGACATTGCCAGAGCACGTCGGGAGACCATTATCGGCAGCATTTGTAGTATCTCCAAAGCCATTGAATGGCAGTCCCTCCACCACACCTGGGGAAGCGCACGTAAGGGGTTCAGAAGGCTCGACGCAATTCCCAAATTCATCTTCTACAAGTGGTGGAAAACAGATACCGCCGGATGTCCCTTCTACACAAATACCTGATTCGCAGATCAGTCCCTCGGCGCACTGAAAGTCGAGACGGTCAGCACATTGTTCACCTGATTGTGGCGAACAATAGTCTGGCGGCATTAGATCGCCAATGAGTGCTTGAACGTAGAGTGAGAAGTACAAGGCACAAACTTCTGCCGTTCGGTCGGCTGGCTGTCCATCTAGTCCAGGAGGCCCTTGAATACCTTGTGGACCTTGTGGACCGGTATCGCCAGTTAGTCCCTGAATGCCTTGAGTACCTTCTGGTCCGGTATCACCCGTATCGCCTTTGGGCCCCTGCGCGCCATCGGCACCATCCGTGCCCGGATTTCCTTGCGGCCCTAGCGGCCCCGGAGGGCCGGCGACACCCACTGGGCCTTGCTCGCCCTGAGGTCCTGCCGGTCCTTGATCACCTTGTGGCCCTTGTTCGCCCTGATCGCCTTGAGTAATCAACGGGATCAACGTGACACTAAGGTCGTTGTTTCCCGGCGTAATTGATACGGTCCGGGTGTCGTCCTGCCAAAGGCCGCCCGGAATGGCCACGGTCACCACGTGGTCGCCCTCAGCCAGAGATTCGCTCATTGGCGTAAATTTTCCCGTGGAAATACCGTCAATTGATACCTCAGCACCTGTAGGAAAAGACGTAATCTTGAGTGAGCCGTTGGCCGCGATAGCTGCCGCGCTCCAAAGCATGATTAGCGTTCCCAACAGACAACCTGTCAGTTTGCGTGCGGACATGGCTTTACCCTCCACCGTTTTTTTTGTTGGCAGCTCGGCGATCTTGGGGTCTTTCGGGAAGTCTTCCGTGGCTTCTCGGGGGAAGCGAGGACCCGTGGCTTTGCGTCCCTAGCTTTGGCTAGGTTTGCCTTTATCGGCTGCGACCATCTCTGATGCTACGAGGGGTCGTCAATTCGGGGATGTACGTAAACTAGAGTCAGTCTAGGAAACGCTGGAAGGAATGTCCGCTTCGGGTCAGCAGCGGACCATTCCCACTATTTTAGTCTAATGTCCGCTTTCGAGCGTAAAGCGGACCATCGACCCAGCAAAAAACCGCCGATTTTAGGGGCCGCTTACGGCCAGGAGCGAAGTTTTATAAAAGTCCGCTCAGCGCCATGGGTTCAGATGTCAGTTAACGTTAGCGTCGCCGCGACTTTTTCTTTTTTGCGGCTTTCTTCTTTGCAGCTTTCTTCTTCGGCACGGCCGCTGTGGGCGCCGCCTCGTATTTGAACGATAACTTGACTTTTGCGCGGTAGGCCTGGACTTTCCCGTTTTCGACGGTCATGTCGAGCTCGGTTACCTCGGCGACACGCAGCTCACGCAATGACGCTGCAGCCGTCTGGATCGCGCGTTTCGCCGCATCCTCCCACGACCGCGTGCTGGTTCCAATTATCTCCGTGACTCTGTAAACGTTATTGGCCATAGCTCTTTCCTCTTGGTCTTTTTCGCAGCACGGGGACGTGCTCCGCTGACAAGATAGCAGAAACTCCGCTTATTGCGTGGCGTGAAAATCAATGGTTGGCCGAGGCCGGTCACAGCCGGCCACCCGCAAAGGGTCAACAGCAGCCTGACATCATCTTACGAGCCCGATGTCTGCTTCTAAGCGTATGCCAGCCGTTCGGCAACAGTTTTTCTAGATCCAAGTTCTGAACGTCTGCTTTCGGCCACAGGCGGACGTTCGTGACAAAAGAAAAACCCCGCCGGAGCGGGGCTTTTCAACCCTTTAGTGATGTTGAGTTTCTCTTTGTCAGCTTTCTGGCTCTTATTCTTTGTCGTCCACCGCCCTTCGTCTGTTTGTCGCGTTGTATACACGCGAGGAATCACAATCGCTCACGCCGCGGAAAATCTCCTGGGCTTTCTTATACCCGCCCGCGCTGTATGCATCCCAGTCGGCACCCTTTGCCTCGTGGTTCTGGTGGGCGGTTACCGACTTGTAGTCGAACTCCTCGCCACCGCCACCATACGCAGGGAATAACACCCAGCGCCCGGCTTCCGATCCCTGTTCCGTCCGATACTCGGTCCAGGCACGGATTGCCGGCGCGACATCATTGCCAAAGCTCTTGCCTTCCGCGATATTACAGTCCGAGAAAGAAATAACTATATTGTCCGAGGGATCTTCGCGTTCTGGCGGCGCCTTGAACTGTACCGCCGCAAAATTTACGTGGGCGTCGCACGTCACAACCTCAGCAAACGCCGCTGCTATCTCGGTGCCGTTTGCAAGATAATCATCATGTGCGGCGCCCATTGCCTTCGCAGTCGGCGAGACGCCAAGCCAGATAACGTCGAATTCCTGTTCAGGGCCAGAATAGAACTTTGTCAAAGTCCATGCCGTGTAATCGTTCAATCCACGCTCATCGGCCCAGGCGTTCCACTTGGCTGTGGCGGCATCGAGATCGGCCGGCCCCATACCCTCGTGGTAATTGCAGGCATATAACTCAACGGGTACGGCAGGGTCAGTTGGTTCTTCTTGCTCCTGTGCGACACCGTTGTTGCATCCGGCAGCAAGAACCACGCTGCCCAAGGCTAGCGCTATTAGAATTCTCTTCATGATTCTCCCCTTATTGTTGTTTTCAAAAGGCGCTTGAATGCGCGCCAGAGCGCCTATTTGGCGCCGATGCTCTCAATTATAGTAGATACTTGGCCGGACATGACCAGACGAAAATATATCTTAGTTTGTTCTGGGTAAGAGCCTCGCTGCCTCGATGAGCAGTATGCCATTGGCGCTCTGCGTAGCTGACATGGCGCTATCCAGAAAATTCTTGCGTTTTAGTTTGAGCCCGGGATCATTTTGGAGCACGACATGTTTCAACCCATTTCTATCGTGTGCCGAATGTCTCATTTGGGTCAGTAGCGGTCATTCTTACATCCGATCTATTGCGCGATTGAGCACAATTTAGGCCTGTATCAGCTCGAAACAGCCAAACGGTGTTTGGTGAGTTTTCGCCGACAGGGATTTGTCTACATGGTGTCTACACGAAAAATCAGCGCCCCAGGACGGGGCGCTAACTTGTTGATTAATTGGTGCCGGCACCATGATTCGAACACGGGACCTACTGATTACAAATCAGTTGCTCTACCAACTGAGCTATGCCGGCAAGGGTGGCGAATTATTCGCCATTCTCAGGAGCCAAACAAGGCCCTCTGTCGCATTATTGTGCCTGCGGGCAGGTCGCCGCATCGCGCAGCATGACCTTGTCCTCGCCGTACTGTTCGATGATCGCGCTCGCGCCCCTGCCCGGTGGTAACGCGATGTCCACGAAATACACGGTGCCCTCGTTCATGCGAGGCGCGATCTCCGCATCCAACCCGAGTGACGTTGCCTGTAACTCGGTTTTCTCAGCGCCCGTTATGTCGCCGAACAGCCCGAGCGAGATTTTCAATCCCTCGTCGTCAGTGGGCACGAGGTAGGCATCACCCAACCCGCCTTCCCGAAGTTTCGCGAGCATTGCGTTGCCCGCGTCACGATCTTTGATGTTGCGAATCTGCACCCAGTGGCCGACGAAAATCTGACCGCGCGCCGAGCGCAACTGTGCCCGCATCCCCTCACCCGAGTACCGGGTTTGTGCGGTGTCCGCATCCGCACTCGCACGGAACGGACCGACGGTGACACACGACCGGCCAACCACAGCCTCGAGATCAGACGGCTCCCCGGAACCGAGCACCGCGCCCACACTCGCGACCGCTTCGACGGAACGATCTGCCGTAACCGCCAATGGCGGACCGAGTTGCGACTCATCAACGATCGCGACACCCGGTTGCGGCGGCTCCTCGGCAAACCATCCCCACAGAAAGTACAGGATGTTCGCAAGCACTAGCAGTAACAGCAGGTTTTTCATCGTTTGTCGCGTATGTCCTCCAGCATGCGCGCCAGGCCTTGCAACACAAGGTTCGGCCGATGCAGGGGTTCGGTGCCAAGCGCCGTAAGCATGCGCGAGGCGTCCCCGCCGGTCAAGACCACGACCGGATCGTAAGCGTTTGATCGCAAAGTCGTAATTGCTCGCTCAACGGCTCCAATAACCGCGTTCCACGAGCCGTTGCGAACCGCCTTGCCGGTGCTGTCGCCGAAAATTTCGAGACCTGAGGCGGCCGCCGGCACACGATGACCGACCCGCTGTATGTCGCTGGTGCTCGCGGCCAGCACCGCGGACATCAGGGCAACGCCAGGCAGTATCTGACCACCGAGGTGCTGACCGTCAGCATCCAGGACATCGATGGTCACTGCGGTGCCCGCATCAACGACTACGCAAGCTGCCTGAATTTCCGCCCAGGCGCCAATCATGGCGACCCAGCGATCGACGCCCATGCGTCGTGGCTGCCGGTAGCCGTTGCGAACGCCACAGGCCTGTCGTTCTGTTTTCGCGAAGTGAACATCGCGCTGGCAGTGCATTCCGATGACGCCTGACAGTCGCGTCGCGAACGTGGGGCCGGAAACATTGCTCACGAGCACGGCGTCGACCGCTCGTGGCAACCTGGATGTGAGCGCGGCCAGGCCCTTTTCTTTTACCTTGTCCTGCACGATGTGTCCGGTCTTGCCAATGTGGTCGTTCTCGAGCACACCCCACTTGATACGCGTATTGCCGACGTCCAGCAGAAGAGCCTTCACGCGACCATGCCTCAGGAGTTATCCAGGATGATCGAGCCGGAGATGATACGAGTGATCTTGTCTCCGTTTTGCAGCAATAGCGCGCCATCATTGTCGACGCCGCAGGCCGTGCCATTCACACTCCCGTTGGTTTGCTCGACCGTGATCCTGCGACCGCAAAGCCAGTCATGGTGCCGCCAGGAATCGATGAACGGACCGAACCCGCTCGTCTCGAATATCCTCAATGCCTCGACGACATGATCGATCAACGCGCCTGATACAGCTTCGCGAGACGGCGGCACCGCGACAAGACTGTTGAGATCCGTCGCCCGCTGCGACCAACGCGACGCGTTTTCCTGTAACAACGTGACGGGCAGGTCAACGTTCAGCCCGATGCCGGCAACGACGGTCGCATTCTCATCACCGCGGATTTGCGCCTCCGCCAGCATGCCACCGAGCTTGCCGTCACGCGCGACAATGTCGTTTGGCCATTTTAGATTGACGTCGTCGACGCCCGTTTCACTCAGCGCGTTGACTGCAGCGACGCCAATCGCAAGAGTGAGGCCGGGCAGATTATCGGGTCGTGCGGTGAACGTGTACGCGAGTGACAGGCACAGACTCGAACCCGGCGCCGAAATCCACTCCCGATTTTGTCGTCCTCGACCCGCCGTTTGATGATCCGCAATGGCAATCCGGTGCTTGCCTGCAGCAGGTGAAGGTTGCTGCAGCAGATAGGAATTCGTGGAGTCGATTTCCGGAAAGACCTCGAGCTGATCCAGCCTGGCGGCAACATCCGGATTCAGGGAATTATGAATCGCGGTCGCGTCAATGTTGCTCATCATCGGTCGCCTGCTTCTTGCGCCGGAACAACATGAGTTGCGTGTTGCGATGTTCTTCGCCGCTCCGCATGCGCTGAATATTCGAACGATGCCAATAGATGATGAACATCGCCATGACGACTGAATATATGAACAAGGCCTGTTCCGCCGGCAGGCGGGTCGTAGCCAGCCAGATAGGCAGCGCAACCGCGGCTGTCATCGTGGCCAGTCCGACGAAACCGGACAGCACGACGATCCAGGCCCAGACCAGCAATAGCGGAACGATGAAGAAAGGATTTAGCGCCAAATATGTCCCAACGTACGTGGCAGCACCCTTGCCACCGCGAAAGCCGTGATAGATGGGCCAGACATGCCCGAATACGGCCGCCGACGCGCAGCTGATCGTCAGCCAGGTGCGCGATATATCAGGGTCGATGCCGACGAACGGCAGATCGAGCCCCGGAATCACGCCGGCTCCGATCGCACCCTTGCCCACGTCGACGATGATCACGCCCAGCGCAAATAAGACACCCTGAGTTCGCAAAGCGTTGGTGCCGCCGGCATTGCCACTGCCCATCGTTCGAATGTCGATGCCGCCGCGAATCCTACCGATAATCATCGCGCCCATCAGCGAGCCGATGAAATAACTGAGCAGAAATTTGACGCCGAGTTCGAGCATGCAGAGCAACCTTTTTGCCAGTGCCGACTGAGGCATTGTAGCATCGGGGATCCTTTTTCAACGGCTGCCCAATGACGACCCGATCCATTGCCTTGTTTGTTAATCCGGCCGCAGGTCGCGGACGTGCTGGGCGGCGGCTACCGAGAATTCGCGAACTGATCGAGGCCTCCGGCATCGAGACAACGCTGTACGAAAGCGGCGGTGTGGGCGATCTCGAGGCACAGGTGCAGGAACTGGTTCGCGATGGGACCCGTCACCTCATCGTTGCCGGCGGCGATGGCAGCGTTCACGAGGCAGTCAACGGCATCATGGCTGGCGGTGGCAGCGCAGCACTTGGCGTCGTCCCCACGGGCACCGGCAATGATTTTGCCAAAGCAGCGCAAATCCCGCTCGATTGGGAAGCTGCGGCGACCCTGCTCGCTCGCCGAATCGCCGATGATGCATCACCGAGACCGATCGACGTCGGCCGCATGAACGAACGCTATTTTGCAAATGGCGCCGGCATAGGGCTCGATGCCAAGGTGACCCAAATAGCTCATTCATATAACTGGCCCATCGGTGACCTCGTCTACCTGATTGCCATTTTTCGCGCCATGATCGATGGCATTGCAACGCCCGAGATCGAGATTCGTGCCGACGAGTTTGAATGGAATGGCCCGTTGACACTGGCAAGCGTCAGCAACGGGCCATGGATTGGCGGCATGTTCCATATCGCGCCCATGGCGATCAACGACGATGGCCTGCTCGAGCTCCTGATCGCAGGACCCGTAACCCGTCGCCGCATCATGCGGCTGCTGCCGTTGCTGATGCGGGGCACGCACATGGCGGAGCGAGAAATCACCCATGCCAGCGTGCGGCGTCTGCAGGTTCGAGCCTCCGCCCCGGTGCCGTCGCATCTCGACGGTGAAATACAGCCTCTGCAGACCGCGTTCGAAATCGAAGTATTGCCCGGCGCGCTAGACCTTTTGTAGGAGCGCGCCCCTACAAAGACGATTTTCGAGAACCCAGGTAGATCGCCAGCAACGCAATTGCAGCACCCACGAATTCGACGGCTTGCATGGGGCGGGCAAAGAACAGTACATCCCAGACGAAGCTGAGTGTCGGCTGCAGGAGTAGTGCGAGACCCGCTTGCGTCGTTGAGACCTGCGGCAGACTGCTGGCAATCAACAGCAAGCCAATGGTATGCGAGAGGATGCCGTACGCCAGGAGCCAGCCGGCGTCGGCAACCGTGGGAACCGCCAGTGAGCCGCCCTCTGCGATCACGGTGATTCCAAGAACAAGCGCGCACACGGTCGAGACGACTGCAACCTCGCGAGTCGGCATAAAGTAGTCGGAATCGGCGCGCGCGGCACGCATGCTCAACAGATAACCCGCATACATGATGGCCGTTAGAAAACCAAGAATGACACCGAGTCGATAGTCCCGAGCCAGGCTCTGCCAGTCGAACCCGACAATCATGCCGAGACCGACGAGCGCCAGTGGCGCCGCAATGAGCTGGACCGGTCGCGGCCGCTGCCGCAACAGCAGAACGCCGGCCAGCATCATGATGAAGACCTGAAAGTTGGCGAGCAGTGTCGCAAGCCCGGGACCGATATAGATGATCGATCGATGCCAGAAGAACAGGTCCAGCGCGAAAAAAGCCGACGCCAGCATCAGGATCGTCCATGACCTTTTCGACAACCGCAGTCGCCGCCCCGTCAGCACCAGAAACGCAATCAGCGCGACACTGCCGATCGCAACCCGGTAAAAGCCACTCGTCGTCGGGGAAACGGACACGAGCATTACCCATACGGGTGAAAGGCTGATCATTGCGGCGCCCGCGAACAGGCGCACAAGAGGACTCTTCAGGTATTCGAACGCCATTGGCAGATTTGTTTCGACCTAGCCATGCAGCCAGGACATGCGCCGTGTCTCGACCTCCAGTTCCACGTCCTCGATCAACTCGAGATAGCAGGTATCCTCCGGCGCCGCCGCGATTTGGATGCTTGTCGTCACCAGTTCGTCGCCACGAAACACGATGAGCTCCAGTTCGTCACCGTCACGGTAGGCGCGCAAACGTTTGTTGACATTAGCAGAGGTCAACATCAGGCCTTCCAACGCAACTGCCTTGTCGCCTGGTGCGACGCCAGCGAGTTCCGCCGGTCCTCCGTTCGCGATCGAGGCAAACACGGACTTGCCATCCGTATCCGACAGCTTCGCACCGAGCCACACGTCTCGTTGCTTCGAGGCGGACACGTTCCGGCCACCCTTGTCATTATCGCCACGCGACGCTCGCATGTTGAATTCGATACCGTGCGCATGCAGGAGCGGCTCCAGCGGTAACTCACCCGTACCACGCACCGACGCGTCGAAGAAATCGTCGAGATCGAGCCCCGATACTTCGGCGGCTACTGACTCGAATCCGGTCTCGGGCATGCTACGTCCGCTTTCGCCCCAGCGCTTCCAGCACTCCGTCATAACGTCGTCCAGCGAAACGCCGGCATCGGTTTCAGTTCGCATTTTGAGATCGAGCGCTAACGCGATCAACGAGCCCTTCGCATAGTAGCTGACGATAGCGTTGCTGGCGTTCGCATCCTGTTTGTAAAACTTGGTCCACGCATCGAAACTCGACTCTTCGACACTTTGTCGCAGTCGCCCCGCGCCTCTCGCAACGCGGGTGATGGTCTGCCCAAGCAATTCCAGGTAACTGCGCTCGGTGATGAGTCCGGAACGGACGAGCGCCAGATCATCGTAGTACGAGGTGACACCCTCGAACACCCACAGCAGGCCCGTGAATGACTCTTCGGACAAATCGTACGGAGCGAAAACCTCCGGTTTCATACGTTTGACGTTCCAGGCGTGGAAGTACTCATGGCTTGCCAGCCCAAGGAACGTGCGGTAGGCGTCGTGGACATCATCACCGCCGCGTGCCGGCAAACTGTCGCGGGTGCAAACCAGGCTCGATGACCAGCGATGCTCCAGGCCACCATAACCGCTGCCGGGTGCGTGCAACAAAAACAGGTAACGATCGAGGTCCTCCGGAACGCCGAGTAGCGACATCTGCTGTTCGCATAACGTCTGCAAGTCGTGGCACAACCTGCCCATGTCCACGCGGGCCTGGCCACGAATCGCAATCCCGTGCGGAATACCGTTCGCCTCGAACTCGCCGATCAACAGGTGCCCGGCTTCGACGGGGTGATCGATCAGTTCTGCATAGTCGCTGGCTTCGTACATCCCGAATCCATAGAGTTCGGCATCCTTGCGGCGCATCGACGTAGCAACACGCCAGTCGCCCGCGATTGCTTCGTCAGACGGCAGTATCTCGATCTCACAGGGCTGGTCCTCCTTACCGACAACGGCAAAGAAGACACACGGCCCGTTGAAGTACGCGTGCGTCATGTCGAGATGCGCGCCACGGACGCTCGGATCGTACGCATAGATCTCTGCGATCAGCGTCAGCGACCGCTGCACCGGCGCCGCGCGCCAGCGACTTTTGTCGAGCTTGCTCAACTCGACCTCGAGCCCGTCCGACTCGGCGCGGATAGCGACGACGTTGCGCGCGTAGTCGCGGATCATGTAGCTGCCCGGAATCCAGGCCGGCATCGCGAAGACCTGTCCTTCGCTTTCGGGCTCTGCAACCGTGAGGCGGACTTCAAAGAGGTGCGCCGCCGGATCAATTGGCTCGATGCGGTAACGATGCGGTTCAGTCATCGTTCGTCCACTCACCCGTGCGTGGGCTCGACCAGATTCAGGGTCAGGCACTTGGCCGACCCACCCGCCTTCAGAAATTCGGTTAACTCGATCTCGTTAACTGAAAATCCCGCCAGCATCAGCCGTGCCTTCAACGGTTCCGACGCGCGGTGCAGAAAAACACGATCGCCAATATTCACCGCGTTGCATGCGAAGTTGCCGGCGTCGATCGTATCCACAATGATTCGCTTATGCGGCGGTATGCGTGTCTCGATGGCCATGCGCGAGTCGAAATCAAATGCGGGCGGATGGTACATGAGGAATCCATCCGTCAACGGGCAAAAACAGGTATCGATGTGGTAGAAGCGCTCGTCAGTCAAACGTATGGACACGACCTCGAGATCGAAGAAGTCCTGAATCTCCTTGTGCGCCTCAATCTCCGTGCGAAAGCCGTGACCTGTCCATAACCAGGAGCCGCGACGGTCATTCAGGCAATCACCGGCACCTTCGAATCCGATCTTGTCGTCCAGGTCGAGTAGTTCGAAACCATTATCACGGAACCATGCTTTGAAGTGAGCCTCCTCGGGCCGTCGTTCGTGGGGCATGAAGTGGCTGGCGATAGCTTTGTTGCCGTAAACGGCACCCGCGTTCGCCGTAAACACCATGTCCGGCAAATCGGGCTGCGGATCGATCGTCACGACCTCGGCGTACTCTTCGATCGCATCACGCAGCTGGCTCCATTGCTGCCGCGCCAAATCGAGGCTCATGGATCCCTCGCTGCCCGCCATCCACGGATTGATGACGTAATCCACGGTGAAGAAGTCCGGTGGACACATCAGTATCTTGTCGTTGGTCTTGTTCATGCGCTTATTATGGCTTTTTTTGAATGGGAGGCACTTTCCCAAAAACGGGAAAACGGGAGCCGGTCAACCGGCTCCCGTCCCAGTGAATCGTATCCAATGGACGACTAGCGTTGCAACGTCTGCGTATCTCCAAGATGCAACAGCGGCAACGGGTTCGAGCTGGACCCATCCATGAAGTACATCTTACTTGCCGGATCCTTGGAAATGGCTTTCAGCGCCTCGAGTGACTGCAGCTGAATATACGCCGGATTACTCGCAATCGCATTGTTGATTTGCGTGATTTCGTACGCTTGAGCATCCGCGAGAATTCTCTTTCTTGCAGCCTCTTCCTCGGCCGCTGCCCGGCCGGCTTCGGCACGAGCCACTTGCTGCTGTAACTCGGTGCGTACTCGCTCCAGTTCTGCGCGTTCGCGCTCGACCGCCTGTTCACGTTCTTTCTTCTTCTCGATAGCCTCGACGATGAACGGCGGCAGCGTGATGTCGCGGATCAGAACCGCTGTAACAGTAATGCCCTTTGGTGCGAGGTAATCGCGCAAGCCGTCGGTCAGCGCCAACTGCAAGATCGCCTGGGTTTCCTCCTTAAAGAAATCCTCCGCGCGCTTGATGCTCTTTCCCTGTTCACGCAGGAGCGAGCGCAACTTGGGGATCAGGTGTACCTGGACCGTGGCTATTGCGTCGCCTGTCTCCTCCAGAATCCGCGGCGCCATGTTGCCGTCGATACGAAACTGCACGCTGACATCGAGCCGCGTTTGCAACTGATCCTGACTCGGAACGTTCGCGGTTTCGACGTGCGTCTTTTCCCTCGCGTCAAACAGCGTCCACTTGTACAACGGGTTTACCGGAACATGCAGTCCTTGCGTGAAACCCTCGGCAATGACGCTGCCGAACAATGTAGCGACACCGACGCGACCCGGTGGGATCGTTTTCACAAACTGCATCGCTATGAGAACCGCGATGATGACACCGACGGCAATTACCAGAATATTGCGTTGCGAAGCGACTCTGGCCATGAGGATATCTCCTGTGTTGCAGGATAAAAAGGAGTTTGGGATATGTGGGTGAATACAGCGATTTAAAGACAGTTACCAGGATTCCGAGCGTGGCAAATGCAATTCTGCAAGCATGCATCGCACGCTACCGCCAGCCGAACTCTCGATGTCGCCGATGTCCGCAGTTACGATTCGCGCATTGTCCCCGAGCAGCGCGCGCTGCTCATCGTGCAACGAATCGTATGCCTGTTGCGACATTGCGAGCACGCGCTCGCCATCGGCTCCGCGAAGCTCCAGCATATTGCCGGCGAACGCCTCGAGCTGGGCAAAATCGAGCGAAACGACCTCATGGCCCGTTGATCGTAGTCGCTCGAGCACGGCTTGTTTCTGATCGTCGCGCTCTATCGCAGCGTCGCAAACAACGGCAATTTCCTCACCGATATGCATCAACACGTTCGTGTGATATATGGGCTCGCCGTGGCGATCGACGGCCTCGAAGGCGACGACGTCATAGTCCATACGCTGCGCGAAATCGCCCAGCGCATCGAGCTGCGTCCGTGACGACAGGCACGCGTAAGCGACCCGGTTTACGCGGTCGAGCACCATGCTGCCGGTGCCTTCGAGGTAGTGACCGCTGGATTCATGATGCGACAGGTCGACGATTTCTCTCACCTGGAAACCGAGCTGCGCATCGAGGTGTTCGACGATATCCATACGTCGCTCCGTGCGCCGGTTTTCGGCCTCCATCGGATACAGCACGACCCGGCCGTCGGCGTGAAAACTGACCCAGTTGTTCGGAAATATCGAGTCCGGCGTGTGCGGCTCCAGCGTGTCATCGACAATGATCACGTCGATGCCGTTGGCGCGCAGTGCCGCCGCGAGATCCTCGAACTGCTGCAGCGCAGCGCGATGCTGCTCCTCCGGTGTCGCGGCCGTCTTGCCCTGGAAACGGTTTGAAGCAGCGGTCTCCGGATTACTTTCGAAGCGCGCCGGCCGAATCATCAGCACGCTGTTTGCAAGTTGTGATTCGGGATGCGTCGTCATAGAGTTTGATATTGCCAGAAAACACGACTTTGGCCTATGCAGTTTTTCGTTAGACAGATTCGGCAATGCCACTATTGAGTTGACATCTATGGACTCGTTGCAGCTACTGACGGCCCCGGACGGCCACGAGATCCGCGTGCGGATCTGGCAACCCCCCGGCAAGGCCGAGGGCGTCATCCACTTATTGCACGGGCTTGGCGAGCATGTTGACCGCTACGATCGATTCGCGCGCGCGGTATGCGAACGTGGGTTCATCCTGTGCGCTCACAATCATCGGGGACACGGTGATCACAGTGGTGAGCTCGGCTACTTCGCTGATAACAACGGCTGGCACCTCGTCGTTGACGATGCACGACTAGTACTCGAGCACATCCAGGAACGATTTGAAGGGCTGTCGATCGTAATGCTCGGACACAGTATGGGCTCCTACATAGCGGAGAAATTTGCGATGCACTATGGCGCGAGACTGGCTGGACTGCTGCTATCTGCGTCCACCTGGCCGCAACGCGCGAAACTGCTGCCGGCGATGTTGATTGCCAGAATCGAGTCCCTGCGCCTTGGCAAGCACGGCAGGAGTGCCTTGCTGGACAAGCTCGGCTTCAGCAATTTCAACAAAAATTTCAAACCCGCGAGGACCGAGCTTGACTGGTTGTCACGTGACGAGAATGAAGTCGACCTGTACATCGCTGATCCGCTGTGCGGTGGGCCCTATACCTGCGGGCTATGGCGGGACCTGCTCGGCGGCTTGTTCGAGCTCGGCTCCGAACATGCTCTCAGCAGGTTGCCCGCCGACCTGCCCATTCTGATCACAGGTGGCAGCAAGGATTCCGTGGGTGGCGAACGCGGAATGACCCGACTGATATTGCATTACGCACAAACCAGCCACCAACGCATCGCTGTGAAGATATACCCGGGAGGACGACACGAAATGCTCAATGAGACGAATCGTGATGAGGTGACCAGGGACTGGCTCGACTGGATCGGTGCGCGCTTTCAGGCCGCCTGACTCCTCGCGGTGACTCCCGGCTACCAGGAATAACTGGCACTCAGACTGAATTGCCGCCCCATTGCCGGCGTACCCGGAAACGGCTGGTAGTCGCTGTCAGTCAGGTTATCGATTGTCAGCGCAACTCCGATTCCGCTTCCTTGCGGTGGTTCCCAGGCAATCCCAAGCGACGCCAGATAGGTATTGGACGAGCTCGTGCGTAGCGGGTTGTCCGCCTGCTCTCGATATTCGTTATCGATCCGCAGCTCGAGTGGCTCGGCCAATCGGTATCGAATCGCGAGCGTCGCTCGATGTCGCGCAAAATTCAATGCGTAGAAACTTGCATCGACCAACGCGGTGCCATAATCCGCGTCCTTGTCGAGATAGGTATAGCCTGCGGCGACCTCGAGCGATTCCCATTGCCCCGCAAGCAACAACTCTATGCCGAGGACATCGACATCGACGGCGTTCGCCTGGCGCGCAAACGGCGCGCCCGTAGAGAACGTCCAGTCAACCAGGTCAATATCCGCGCGGTGAAAAGCCGCCACATTTCCCTGCCAACGTTCGGTCGTCCTGGACAGCGAAACCGTCATCTGGCGCGCCTCCTCGCGGCCCAGCGAGGAGTTGCCACCGAACAGCCCGGCCGGTCTTGAATTCAGGACAGTGTATCCCGGCACCTGGGATGTACTTGCCCAGTCGAAATCGAAGCTCGTGATCGCAGAGCCACTCGTTTTCGACACACCCAGACCGAGCAACGGCAACACTTCGTTACTGTCACGACTGGAGATGTCGGCCGTCGCACCTACGCGTAATGTCACAGTACGATCACCGTCGAGATCGATAAGGAACGATGGCACCACCGATAACGTCAGGTAACTGCGATCGGTGAACGTACCTTCGGTAAGATCCGTGGAGCGAAGCAGTTCATCCGCCGTTGCCTGCGCGCCGTATCGCCAATCGATCATGCCGGTGCGTTGCAGCGCCTGAAATCCAAGCGCGTACACCCGTGTCTTGTGCTCGAAGGACCCGGGCGTGCCCGACTCCTCGGTCGTGCGATCGAAATCGTAATCATCCTCGAGTTCGCGGTAGTAGCCACCAATTTCCCACCAACCTCGGCTCGAATCCTGTCGATGATTCGCGAACAACAGTGTTGTCTGCGTGTCATCGGTTTCGGCAAGACTCGCAAATCCCGTGTAAGCGCCGGGCCAGCCGTAAAATTTGTCCTGGTAGGCAACAATCGCATCCGTTTGGCTGTTTGCCGTCGATCGCTGCAAGTGCGCGTTGTAGCGCTCGAAGCTGTGGTCACCGTTCGGCAAGCTGCCATCACCCTCGGATCGTGTGAATGAAAATGCGCCACCAAGCGCATCGCCACGAATACCGAACCGCATTGCCTGAAAATTCAGGTTGTCACTGCCTGCACCAAGCATCAGATATCCGCCGTCATTGACAGCCCGCAACCCGTAGCTAACCGTTGCGATGTTCGAATTGAATCCACCGATCGCATTGTCGATGCCTTTCACGACTTCATGGTCGTTCATGGACATGGGGTCGACAGGCAATTCGGCAAAATAGTGGCCCGTCTGTGGGTCCATTACCGTAACGGCGCCGAGTTTGAAACCGGTATTCTCGAAAATGCCGCCCCGGACGGTCACGTCAGACTGACCTTCCGCAAGACCGCGAGACTGCAATTCTGTTGCCGGATCGAAACGCAGCGTCGTTGCGGGTGTCGCGTAGGTGCCAGCGGGCCTGAGATTGGCAACCCGCCGGGCCATAACCGTTATCTCCGCGAGCTCCGTCGTCTCGTCATCGTCGGCGTTCGACTGCGCGAAAGAGACGGGCATCAATAGTGACACCAGTGCAGCAATGACAATTGCTTGTGAAACAGAATGGACGCGCATCGCGGCCTGCCCCCCAGATCAAGCAAGATGGCATTCTGCCAGTGATTGCATTTCGATTGCTACCGGCCGACACTGATTCGCATCGTTTTGATCAGGTGAACCAGAATCATGTCAGCAACATTCGAGTTTACAAACAAGCGCGTTTTTATCTTTGGCGGTACCAGCGGCATCAATCTCGGCATTGCTCGCGGCTTCGCGACGGCCGGCGCCGGAGTTGCCGTGGCCAGTCGCTCCCAGGAAAAAGTCGATGCGGCAGTAACGGAGTTGCGGGAACTGGGTTCGGATACGCGCGGTTATGCGCTTGACGTGCGAGACGTCGAGGTGGTCAGCGATGCGCTCGCGCAGCATGCTGCCGATGCCGGAGATATCGACATACTCGTTTCCGGTGCAGCGGGGAATTTCCCGGCGCTCGCGAATGACATGTCCGCGAACGCTTTCAAGTCGGTCGTCGACATCGACTTGCTCGGATCATTTCACGTCTTGCGTTCGGCATTTCAATATCTGACGAAGCCGGGGGCATCGGTTATCAACATATCCGCACCGCAAGCGTTCGTGCCGATGCCGATGCAGAGCCACGTGTGCGCAGCGAAGGCAGGTGTCGATATGCTGACCAGGACACTGGCGCTCGAATGGGGCCCCTATGGTATTCGTATCAACAGCATCTCCCCGGGACCGATTGCCGATACCGAAGGCATGCGTCGGTTGGCGCCCAACGAGGCGATCGCGGCACAGTATAAAAAGAGCGTGCCACTACAGCGTTTCGGCACAGTCGACGAAATAGCCAAGGCCGCGATGTTTCTGTCGTCGGATGCAGCTCAATACGTTAGCGGTGTCGTACTTCCGGTCGACGGTGGCTGGTCGGTCGCCGGCGCTAGCGCAGCGGCGCTAGCGATGGCGCAACAACACGGGTAAACGCTCGAGTAGTTGCGACGCTGCTATGGCAGGTTCGTTCGTACGATCGATATATAGACCCGCAGCAATTTGAAAAGTTCGACGCAAACTGCACGGTTCGTCGCATTAACATATAACAAATTGTTCGATGCTTTTCGAAACCAAATCTCCCAATCAGACATCTAACCTATAAGCACAACAAAACGGTACACGTTGATGTTGTGTTGTTCGCATTTGGGTTAGTAATGTTCTGGCAAATTTGGAGAGGGGATAATGAGTAATCGAAAGCTACGAAATTATGTTGCAATAATCCTGGTAACTGGTTTGGCAACACCTATGGTCGGGCTCGCTGCGTCACCGAGTCAGGTTTATGATGATCCGGTCACTGTATCTTATTCGGACCTTGATATTAATTCACTTTCAGGGGCGCAGACTCTGTACTCGCGCTTGCAGAGAGCAACGGAAAAGTTTTGCGGTGTCGAATCCTATACAACGATTCGGTCAGTGCGGGTTGTGGCTGATGCCAGGGCATGTTTTGCAGGATCTCTGTCGGCAGCGGTCGAGAAGATTGACAGTGACACGCTGACAAGTATTCACACCAGCTAGTCAATAATCGCTTGGGCAAAAAAAAGCCGTTCCCTTTCGGGAACGGCTTTTCTGTATCAAGAGCCTGGCAGTGTCCTACTCTCACATGGGGAGACCCCACACTACCATCGGCGCTGAACGTTTTCACTTCCGAGTTCGAAATGGGATCGGGTGGTTCCCGTTCGCTATTGCCGCCAGGCAAACCGGTCAGGTGAAGGTCGAAACCTGCACCCAGAATAAATAACAATTTGGATAGTTTTTGACGAATTGAGAAGTATTTCTTCGTGTCGCATACAACATGTCACACGCTCTTAGAGCGTTTTGGCGTTATATGGCCAAGCCTCACGGGCAATTAGTACTGGTTAGCTTCATCCATTACTGAACTTCCACACCCAGCCTATCAACCTCGTAGTCTTCGAGGGCCCTTCAGGGAGCTCAAGGCTCCAGGGAAACCTAATCTTGAAGGGGGCTTCCCGCTTAGATGCTTTCAGCGGTTATCCCGTCCGTATATAGCTACCCGGCAATGCCACTGGCGTG
>Ga0255053_10000564_pt1 | contig 20579 bp, 22 predicted proteins | sample JV7_2_22_MG_FD_188635 | JGI IMG/M metagenome (GOLD analysis project Ga0255053, IMG submission 188635) | Seawater microbial communities from Jervis Inlet, British Columbia, Canada - JV7_2_22 | ecosystem: Environmental > Aquatic > Marine > Inlet | place: Canada: British Columbia | collected... | reverse complement strand
AAAATTTACCTTCATGAGAAGGTTTGGATATCCTTGATCATGCCATGCTTTATTTTGGGCACAGGCTGAGAAAAGTACCCATTCCCCGATTTTTGATATAAGACCAATTTCTTCTGCTATTGAAATGAAATCCTCAGGCAAAATCATGCCTTGCTCTAAATGGTTCCAGCGAATGAGTGCTTCAGCCCCTGTAATATTGTTGTCTGTTGCTGATACAATCGGCTGGTAATAAACCATAAATTGTTTTTTTTCAATCGCTGTTCTCAAATCAGACTCTAATTGTAAGATTTCGGTTATTCTGACATGCATCTCATCATCAAAGATTTCAGCATGTGCCTTTCCTGTAGCCTTTGCACGATACATGGCAGAGTCGGCATCCCGCAGTATATCCTCTGCACTTTCATATCCTGTGGCACTTATAGCTATTCCGATGCTTGCAGAAGTAAACAGTTCATGCCCGTCGAGATTAAGAGGTTTTTGCAGTTCGGTCTGTATTCTATCAGCAACTCGTGATGCAGAACTTACGTCTCTTACATCATTGAGGAATACAGCAAATTCATCTCCACCGAAACGTGCAATCCTGTCATTGCCAGCGACACGGGCAATTCGATCTGTCGGACGTGTGCCAATCTCCAGTCTGCGAGCAACCTCTACAAGAAGTTTGTCCCCGATTGTATGACCAAGGCTGTCGTTAACTACTTTGAAGCGGTCGAGGTCTATGAAGAGGACGGCAAACAGGTAGTCATTTCGCCATTTAGTACGTTTAAGCATTCGCTCGAGGTATGATATAAAATTAACACGATTCGGGAGATTAGTTAACTGGTCATAATATGCCATATTATGAAGTTCTTCTTTTGCCCTCTTACTTACATCGTTTTGAATCTCTAAACTTTCAACGGTTTTTGAAAGCTCCACAGTACGCTCTTGAACTTTATTTTCCAAATTATCATGTGCAATTTTTAATTTGTGCTGAGCTTCCTGGCGTTGGCGTATTTCTCGTTGTTTTGTTAATAGAAGCACATCTATTTTTTCACTGTATTCTAATAACTTATTCATAGCGGTCTTTGATATTTTCTTAATTAGATAAACGACCCCAAACACTAGTCCAATTACAATGACCAACAGGAGTATGATCGATCTGAAAGGAATATAATCAAGCATTGAAGACAGATATTTTGTATTTACTAATATTAGGATAGAAACAATAAGTAAAAGCACTGTATGGAGAATTCTTGTATTCTGTCTTACAGCACTTATGACTTCTTCTTTATTATGATCTAAGTCAGTTGCCATACTTAATAATTCCCGATAAAGACACAACTCAGTTTAGTACCCTTAAATAAGTTCATATAACCACATGTAACTTATCGGAACTACAGCATTTAACTTGAATTCAGGTTTTTAACCATTAACAAGGCGAAACCGTTAATGTTTTCTGAAGAGATGTCTTATTGATAACTTCAACAAAGAGTTTGTATCAAGATTGCCGCTGTTCTACAGATAATACAAATAAATCTTCAGAATATTGACTGACTCAATTTTATTGATATGACGGATTTATCAATAAAAATCAACGTGTTCCGAGCTTATTGACTTTTAGGTGTTATTGGTGACCTTAAATCTTTCTTCATTCTGAGGATAACATGATGGACATAAATACACTATAATTCTGCTACGTCTCAAAATAATAAATCCTCTACCGGAATAAAAAGCAGTCAAATTCAATAACTCGTGGATGTTTAAAACGAATAAAGTATTGGATTGTGCATCCGGAGTCAATAATTATTATGAGATAAAAAATTAAAGATAGAAAGTCAAAAATCTGGAGTACAGATTATTTAAATTAAAGAAAACTTTTTTATCTTTTATGTTTTATTTTTAATATGATCTTATCCGCCATAGGAGTGCAGTCCTGACAGTACAAGATTTACTCCCAGATACGTAAAAATTACTGCTATGAACCCAACAACCGCAAGAATCGCGACCCTTTTCCCTCTCCAGCCGCCTACAAAGCGGGCATGCAGATAGAGCGCATAGACAAACCATGTTATCAATGACCAGGTCTCTTTCGGGTCCCATGTCCAATATTTTCCCCATGCGCTGTTAGCCCAGATAGCTCCCATGAGAAGTCCGCCCAGTGTAAACAGGGGAAAACCAACGGCAATACTTTTGTAAGTAATGTCATCAAGCATTTCGGATGTCAGGGATAAAGCAGAAAAAACATTTTTTAGCCTTAAGCCAAATTGCCATATCAAAGATATAAGCGCCAGCGAAGCAATCCAGCTTGCAACAACTATCCCACCTGAACTGCTGCGAAAAGTTGCCTTAAGGAAGTGGCTCTCTACAAGACGTGCTCGCTCTGCTCCAGTAAGGCTCAAAAAATCAATTCCCATGGCTATAAGGACGATCAGGAAAATTCCGGTTATAATACTCCAGAATATATAAGTTTTTTCATTTTTGGACTCTGTAATAACGACAATATAAGCAGCCGCAGCCGCAAAAGATGTTCCAAAAGCGGCATACCCTATAAAAGCCAGAAAAACATGGAATAGCAGCCAGTTTGACTGAAGCGCGGGGATCAGTGGCTGTATATCTTTGGTAGTGCCTGATACATCTATGAATAACAATGCCAGTGCAGCTATTGGTGTAACAAATGCACCAAGTGAGCGGTTCTTGTACTTGAATTCAATTACAAGGTGTGCAACAATCAGTGACCACACAAAAAATATCAATGATTCATAAAGATTTCTTAGCGGGGCTGCTCTCAGGAGTGACTCAACAACACCTGAAGCAGGATGCGAAGCTGTCCAGAAGTCATAAGAGTGTACCCACCTGATAATCAGGGCAATAGTCTGACTTACAAGACCGGTGATAGTCAGGACAGTGGCAACAATGCCAACCGTTCTGTTCTTGATTACAAGAAAGATTACGTATATGATCATTGCGGTTAAATATAAGCCTGCTGATATATCAAAGAAATTTGCGCTGCTCATTTCTTACTCCTCCCCTCTATAGCTTTTGTAACATGTAACAGGATTTTGTCTATCTCTTTTTCGAAATTCAATCTGCTTCGATTGACAGAACCTCCTGCCAGGATTCGAACTGAATTTTTGTCTTTACTAATATTAATCCATAATTTTCTGTGGCTGATGAAAAAGGAAATATATAAAGCTATCGACATAACAATGCATGCGAGGTAAATAAGCCATACACCGGGATCCTTTGTGACCTGAAGGCCTGTATATTCGATTCCGAGGAAATCCACAAATTCTATTTCGTGTACAGCTTCAGGGATAACAACTGTAGTTTGATCTTTAAGAAACCATCCAATAAATTTCTCTCTCCCCGGTGATTCTACCTCTATGGCGACTGCAGGATTAACCAGTTGTTCCTTGTAATATGAGTTTGTGCCAAGTGCATTAGTATACCTTTCCCTGTCAAGAGTAGGAGAAAATCCAACGATGGTTCCTTTTATCTCTGTACCAGGAATTTCAAAAGCATCTCCGCGTCTGAGCGTTAATGTGTTCATTTGTCCGTTATCAGGTTTGAGTTTTAATATGAATCTTCCCAGTAAATTTGGGAATTTACTGAAGGTTGGCTGCAGGGTGTTGCTTCTTCCGCTGCCCGGAGTATCCTGAACAACAAATTCATCCAGTACACCGCGCAGCATGCCGTAACTGGATTGAAAAAAAGTAATGCCCTTATATTTCAGGGGACTGTTGACTTCAATAACCTTTTTCATGACTTCCTTGCCATTTTCGAGGATTACAAGCTCGCTCTTAAAATCAAGGGGTGTTGACCCATCTTCGTAATATGATGTGCTGTACCAGTTACACTTTATTGAAAATCCGAGAGGGATCGGTTCTGTAGGAGATTTATAGGCAAGACTGGACGTTCTTCCTTCCGGGAGATTCAGGTAACCCTTAAAACCAAAACGTATACCAATGACAGCTCCTATGAAGATCATGATTATACTGAGATGTACAAAATAGGCACCAAGTCGTGCATATTTCCCTTTCTGGCTGTACAACTGTACCGAGTCGTCTTCTGTTGCCTCAAAGAATCGATATTTGGAAGCATTGAGTATATTGGAAATTTCGTCTTTTGCAACATTGAGGCTGGTCTTTATGGTGATCTCTTTTTTTACTGGTAATGCTTTAATTGCTCTTTCGGATTTTGGCTTAAGCGGTCTCTGAATAAATTTCCAGGTCTTTGGAATCCTGTCAATTGAGCATACAAGAAGATTAATACTGAAAAGAATGAGAAGGCTGAGAAACCACCATGAACCATACATGTCCATAAACCCGAGTTTCGCGAATACGTTATACACAGCAGGAGCTGAAGAGTCTCCAAAGAACTTGGCAAGGAGAGCAATGTTTTTTGAAGGGTCAGCCTGCTGCTCAACTATAGTCCCGACTATGGACAGGGAAGCCAGAGCTATTATGATAAAAATTGCGAGCTTGACAGAAGCCAGAGACTTCCAGATTGATTCAAATAAGTCGTTCTTTTCTTTATTCTTTTCGTCCAAGTAAAAACCTCCAACACTAACTATAATTTATAAAATAGCTTATAAATATAGCTGTTCAACAAATATGAAGTCAATTATTCTCAATAATTACCCAAAATTATGCTTCAGCACCGGTAAAATCGGCGCCAAGGCAGTTAGAGTGGTTACTCCAAGAAGGAGAGGCAAAAAATTAAAAAAAACTTTCATCTTTCTATATAAATAAACCATATAATCATGAAGAAAATATGAATAGCATATTATTTTGCCTCTTTCAGGACAACAGGGGTTTTGCAGAAAGTAATTTAACTGATAGAATATATCCTGGAATATACAATGATCAGGCACGTTCTAATATTCATAACCGTGTTATTAGTTATTTTTCCCCTTTCAGCTCAAGGCAGGGAAAAGACAATTAACATCCTATATACCGGCAGTCTGCATGGTCAATTGGAAACGTGTGGCTGTTCTCCCAAAACCGATTTTGGGGGATTGGCACGGATCTCTGGTTTTATTCTCGAAAACAGGCATGAGTTGTCTCCCTATATACTCATTGATGCGGGTAATTTTACAGACAAGGATACGCCACAGGGAAGGCTAAAGGCGGAGACTATTTTAAAGTCATTTAAAATTATGCAGTATGATGCTGTAGCTCTTTTACAAAACGAGAGGGTGTTTCCTGATGATTTTTTTGTTTCACTCATACAAAAATATAAGACCCCCTATGTTTCGGATTCTTTTCCGTGCGACAGGAGCCTCTTGGTTACTCATGACTTAACCGAGATTAATATCAGTTCTGACCCTGCTGTTCGCATTGAAGGTAAGCTGAATATCCTGTTAACGGAGCAATCGATTGCGGATTCAAAAATGACAGATGGCTGGGATCTGATAATAAATTCTTCAGGAGTAGAGATGGATGATCCTTTTCAGTTAAATGATTCAATAATTGTAGCAGGGTATCCCAGAGGCAAGAAACTTGGTATTTTAACTTTGTATATTGACAATATGGGTAGAGTGACTAATTTCAAACACAGGTTTGAGGCGCTTGGTTCTGACATTAAAGAAGACGGAATGATCCGCTCTGTACTGGATAATTATGATTCAAAGGTTGCAGAACTATTAAAAAATGCTGAGGAGCCTTCAGCAGGTATTACTTATTCAGGGGTTTTGAAATGTGCCGAATGCCATGAACCGTTTGTAGAAAGCTGGGAAAAAACAAAACATGCCAGGGCTTTTGCAAGCCTTGAAGATACTGGCAAGTCGTTAGATCCTGAATGCCTGATATGTCATACAGTGGGATTCGGTGAAAGCGGGGGGTTTTACACTATTGAATCAACTCCAAAACTGGCAAATGTACAGTGTGAAGAATGCCATGGGCTTGACAGGGAACATCTTGATGATTTTTCCCGTCCCATGAGACCGGTGACTGTTTCTGTTTGCTTAAAATGCCATACAAAGGAAAACAGCCCGGACTTTGATTATCCGGTATATTACGAAAAGATTAAGCACTAATTAAGAGGAGGCTGATAATGGATTTCAGGAAATCACTTATATTCTTTGTCTTAATGTTATTAATATCGAATTTTTCATACGCAGGGGATATGCCACATATTGTAGGAATTTATGTTGAGGTGCCGGGGCATGAATTTGCATTTGATGGCAAAACTGTAGATATCGTGGAATTTCTCAGTTTTTATTGCGGACATTGTTTCCAGTTTGAAAAGGCGATACCTGTTATAAAGGGGAACTTCCCGAAGAAGATCAAATGGAAGACAATTCCGGTTTACTGGGGCAAGGGATCACCAAAGCCGGGAGAGGCATATCTTATCGCGAAAGAGGCTGGCAAAGGGGAGCAGATGAAAAAGGCTATTTTCGAAGCGATCTTTATTGACAGAAGGGATATAGGAAAAATTGAAGTGCTGGAAGATATTGGTAGCAAAATAGGTCTTGGGTTTGAATTCAGTAAAAAGTTGAGGGCTGGTGATAAGGCAAATGATGCAGAAGAAGCAATGGCGCTGATGAAGAAATACAGGATTCATGAGACTCCGTCATTAATTGTTGCCGGTAATCTCAGGATAAGTCCCGGCCTGCTAAATAACAGTGTGGATCTCATGCGGGATAATACAATAGCAGTATTAAAGAGCCTATTTAAATAAATGGCATATATTTTCTTGAAATACATTTTTGGGATTAAATAATATTGAAAATACTTGCATTAGAGACTTCCACTTTAGCTGGCAGTATAGCGATAGTTGATGATAACTATGGCATCATAGGCGAAGTCAGTATCAATATTAAAATTGCCCATGCCGAAAGGCTGATGCCTGCAATAAAATGGCTTCTGGATGCTTCCCATATTTCTGTCAATGAAATTGATGCATTTGCGATATCTATAGGCCCGGGCTCATTTACAGGTTTACGAATCGGATTGAGCACAGCTAAAGGCCTTTCATATGCCACAAAAAAACCGTTAGTCCCTGTGCCGACCCTTGATGCTTTTGCCAGGACAGTTCCGTATTGTTCACATATGATATGCCCGATGTTTGATGCAAGGAAGAACGAGGTTTATGCCGCATTTTATAAATGGGGGAAAACCGGCTGCGAGACGGTTATGGACATTCGTGCAGTTAAACCAGAAGATCTGCTAAGAGAAATCAGAGAACCTGTAATTTTTATGGGAGATGGAGCGAGACTATATAAGGAACAGATTATAGATACGTTGGGCAGCAACGCATTTTTCGTTCCCGAATCAAAAATGTTACCTGCAGCATCTGCTGTTGCAGAGGTTGCTCTGGAAAAAATAAAACAGGGTATTACCACTGACCCTGTAGCTCTTACCCCACTTTACATCAGGAAATCCGAGGCCGAGGTTAATTGGAAGGGATAGTCATCAGGAACATGTCAGTTGATGATCTCCCTCAGGTGCATGCCATTGAAAACCTCATTTACAGGGACCCCTGGTCTATAAGTTCCTTAAGTTATGAACTGAAAAACAGCGAGGCAATACTTCAGGTTGCTACTTCCAGAGAATCGATCATCGGATATGTTTGCATTCGGTCTATACTTGACGTAACACATCTATTGAAAATTACTGTATTGCCTGTATTCAGGCGCAGGGGAGTTGCATTTCATCTTTTCGAAAAAGCATTGCAAAAATTAAGGCAGGTAAAGGGTGAAAATCTGCATGTTACTCTCGAAGTAAGAGAGTCAAATAATGCTGCAATCAGTCTATATGAAAAATCCGGATTTAAAGAAAATGGCAGAAGGAAGGGCTATTACAAGAGCCCTGATGAAGATGCCGTAATAATGGGATTGAACATACACAATGGGACAGGAAATAAAACTACTCAGGGGCAAAGTGACAAAGGCACATAGGCACATAGTTTTAACAACAATACGTGGAAAATATTTTAATCTTTTTTCACTTTGCCCCTTTGTTACTTTGTGCCTACCTGGGTAGTTACTAAATTTCATTGATGAGCTGTATGAAAAAATATAAATAAGGATATCTTAGAAAACTATAATAATAATATATTGGACAATTCCTCGTGATTATTTAATAATCACTCCATTCCGTTTATTTCCCAGGCAATCAAAAAAACAAGTACAAAAAGCGGTGTAACTGTCTTTACAGATGCTGCAAGGTGTAACACTTGGAAGGATAATATTAATTGTGACTAAATCAGAAACAGGCATTGTGAAGTGGTACGACAATGGAAAAGGTTTTGGAATAATTGCACGAGATGAAGGTGGTGAAGTTTACATTCATTACAGTGCTGTTGTTTGTGGAAAAAGTGACTGTGTGTTAGCCGCGGGTGTCAAGGTGAAATACTCGATATTTCGGGGTCCGCGCGGGAATCAGGCGCAGAATGTAATAATCTTGAATTAGCATTCCTATTCAGGTGTATTCAGGACAGTTACAGGGGGTATCCCAATCTCTGTACATAATATGTGCCGACTGCTCTGCATGAAGCAGGAAATCCTGTTTCTGAAATAATTCTATTATGAAATTCACAATGGTAGCAATATGGTTTCTCATTGATAACCCAGCAGATTCTGCCTCCATTTTTCCCTCCGTTTAACCCATCAGCAGAAGTATCAATTGACACAGGACATATGCCCAGTTCAGCAGTCTTCGCTCCATTTGGCTCTCTGCCACATTTCCTGAATTCCCAGCAATTGATTTTTAGCGTCATTGGTATCTCTTTTCTTCGAATCAAGCCCTCTTTAATGAAAAGCAAATTTGTTGCCAATTTGCAACTCATTATTATTATGGGTTTTTTAAAAGACTCATCTGCTTTATTGCAATAATGACAGGATTTTTTTGCAGTTATTGCAAACAAAAAGCCCCTTTCTTATTGCTCTGAACTGGTAAAATTATATTAAGAAACTCAAGTACAGGATAAAGAGTTACAACATTTTTGACGATATTAAATAAGGCATACATAAAACCATTATTTTTGTAACTGATTATGAAAAGACGGGAATTTTTAAAAACGTTAGCATTTGGCGTAATCGGATTTGGGATCGCACCTGAACTGATGGCGCAGAATAATGAATTTGGTTCAACAGCTGATACGTATCAGATCGATGATCATATAAAGGATTATTTGCACAAGATGGCGCATTTCAATAAACCTCACAAAGATGACATCCTTATCGACAACATCAGATACAATATTTTTAAATCCACTGTTAAGCGGCTCAGGCGTCTTCAGGGATACGTAGGACATGGAAATTTCCAGGTGTTAAGTCTGGATCAAGCACGAAAATTTGCCCGTAATGCCTCTCGGGTTGGGGAATTCACCAGTGAAGAATTGAGATTTATGGAAAAGATCTTTTATGAAGAGGCACAACGTTACGGTTTTATTGGTAATAAACCTCTGAAACAATTTACAGAGCGGATTCAGAAAAAGAATGTTTACAAAGTTCCTTATACCGGAAACTATCTTTATAAGGGCGTGCCTCTTGAAACATTAGAGAGGATAAAGCGGCAAGTAGGGGGACAATTAATTTTGACATCAGGTGTGAGAGGTGTAATGAAGCAGTTTCTGTTGTTTCTGAATAAGGCGTATAAAGCCGATGGTAATTTATCACTTGCTTCAAGATCGCTTGCACCGCCGGGATATTCATTTCATGGTATCGGTGACTTTGATGTGGGTCAGGTCGGATTTGGAGCATCAAACTTCACCGAAAAATTTACTGAAACAGAGATATACGAGAGACTCAGTGATCTCGGCTACTTAAAACTCCGCTATCATGAACAAAACCTGTTAGGGGTACGTTTCGAGCCCTGGCACATAAAGATTAATGCAGACATATAAAAAACAGGCTGATAATAATTATTACTCATATAATCTTATGAGCCGAGTCTGTTTATTTTTCTATCTGCTCTCGATTATAATCGCAGAGGGAGGTGTTTGATGCATTTTTTCCTGTTTCTCGCTTTTGTAATAGCCGTAGTTTTTGTCGCTATAGCATTCCAGAATCCGGATCCTGTAACATTGACATTCATTAAATGGGATTATTCAGGTCCTTTGGCTGCTGTACTGGCAGTTCCTTTTGCTGCCGGCTTACTTGCCGGAATATGTGTTGTTTTTCCATCCTGGTGGAAAAGGGTTATGTCAGCGCGTTCGTTCAGAAAACGTGTTAAGGAACTTGAAGCAAAACTGTCTGAGGCCGAAAAGAGCATTGAAGTAAAAGCTCCTATCCCCGAGCCAGCGCCATTAGTAGAGAAGCCATAGGCTACGTGTCAGATTTATCGATTATCACAAATCTCTGATTATTGCTTTCCCACTTAAAGTATTTTAAATCATTAATATTCCTGTTCATTACAGAAATCACTGCATGTAGCGTATCGGGAAATTCCGGTTCTCCAAAGACCGTCTGTGCTGCCACATCTTCTTCTGAGAAATATGATTCATGGTCACAATGTGAGTGATAAAAGGCTATTATTATTTCTCCCTGCTTTTTTGCGGATGATTTGATAAAGTCAAACTCGCTTCTCTCAATTGTATAAGCTGTGTGCGCATTCCTGGGATATATGGAGGGATCTTCTTCATGAAGCCTGTTCTGAATATTATTACAGCGGTGCACTGTCTGCCTGTCACCCTTGCCCGTAATAATACCACAGCATTCATCAGGGTATTCCTTTAATGCATGTTGATATATACTGTCTAAAACATCTTTACGCAGTTTCATAATTGTAATTAACTGTAATTTATTATTGTTTAATTAATTATTAACGCATCATATTTCATGACTCAAATACCTGTCCCCACCGTCGGGGAAAACCGCCACTATTATACCTTCAGTTATCTGTTCTGCTATCTGCAAAGCTCCGACCATGGCTGCACCTGAAGAGTGTCCGACCGGCAGCCCTTCAAGCGCAATTATTTTCTTTACCATATCATAAGCTTTTTCAGTGTTAATATAGAGCGTTTCATCTGGAAGATCAGGATCATAGAATCCAGGAACTATTGAGCTTTCCAAATATTTCAGACCTTCAATACCATGCATTGCATCGTCCGGTTCAACAGCGATGATCCTGATATCAGGATCGAACTCTTTCAGGGCTTTGCCTGCTCCCGTTATTGTTCCGGTTGTTCCCAGACTAGCAATGAAATGGGTTATTTTACCCTTTGTCTGTTCTAATATCTCCGGCCCTGTTGTCAGGTAGTGGGCTTTCCAGTTTGAAGGATTGTTGTACTGGTCGGGCATGTAGTACTTATCAGGGTGCTGGTCATAAATAGCCTTTGCAAGCTTGATAGCCCCGTCTGATCCTTCAAGTGGACTTGAATATACAATTTCTGCACCAAAGCCGGTGATTATTTTTTTCCGCTCTATGCTGGCATTATGGGGAATAATAATTTTTGCTCTGTATCCCTTGACTGCGGAGATCATGGCATAAGCTATGCCTGTATTACCGGATGTTGAATCAAGTATAATCTTATCTTTTGTGAGCTCTCCTGTTTCTTCTGCGTCCTTGATCATCTTAAAAGCTGCCCGGTCTTTAACTGAACCGCCGGGATTAAACCTTTCCAGTTTTGCAAAGATTTTTACATTACTGTTAATCTGGTCAGTAATATTGTTCAGGCAAAAGAGGGGAGTCTTGCCTATCGTATCAAGAATGTTGCTGTCTATTGTGTCAATTATTTTCATAGAATTTAATCCCCCCTTCACCCCCCTTTACAAAAGGGGGGAACTATGCAAGTCCCCCTGTGGAAAAGGGGATTAAGAGGGATTTTTCATTATATCCCTTCATATTTGCTTCCTTTTTCAGTATGGAAAAGTTTGGTACTTAAATACCTCTCCCCTGAATCAGGGAATACTACTACTACTTTCTTGCTTCTTCCTAATTGTTGTGCTATTTTCTGTGCAGCAAAAAAGTTAGCGCCGGAAGATATGCCGCACAGTATGCCCTCATGTCTTATGAGCATTCGTGTGATCTCGTATGCATCTTCATCCGAAACTTCTATAATCTCATCGATTATGCTTTGGTTCAGTATCTCTGGTATAAATCCTGCCCCGATGCCCTGAATATCATGTAATCCCGCTTTCCCGCCTGACAACACGGCACTCCTGGAGGGTTCAACAGCAACAATCTTTATATGTTCTCCTGATTCTTTTTTCAGCACCTCTCCAACACCTGTGATCGTACCTCCAGTACCTACACCTGCCACAAACGCGTCAAGTTCACCAATCTGTTCTAATATCTCCCGGGCTGTAGCTTTTCGGTGTGATTCAGGATTCACAGGATTCTTAAACTGCTGGGGCTGAAAATAACCTTTTTTATGAGAAATTTCATCAGCTTTTTCTACTGCGCCGATCATATCTTCAGTCCCTTCAGTCAATATCAACTCTGCCCCGAATGCCTTGAGCATAGTTCTTCTTTCTATACTCATTGTTTCAGGCATTGTAAGTACGAGTTTGTAACCTTTTGCCGCGCAAACAAAAGCCATCCCTATCCCTGTATTTCCGGATGTTGGCTCGATTATGGTATCACCCGGTTTGATCTTGCCGTTTCTTTCTGCGTCCGCTATCATCGCATGACATATCCGGTCTTTTATGGAGCTGCAAGGGTTGAAAAACTCGATCTTCGCATAAATCTCAGCAGAGTCTGCATCAACAAGTTTATTGATTTTGACCATCGGCGTATTACCGATGAGTTCCAAAACGGAGTTTACAGGGTCTGAGTAAAAGAAAGTTTTTTTCATTATCTTCTTCGATTTATGATAGATCAAACTACGTCATCCTGAACCTGTCTGCCGACAGGCAGGCTTGATTCAGGATCTCTTAGAAAATTAATATTATACACATGATCAGGTAAAAGTGAGTATATTGGGATTCAATATCAGCAGAAATTTATTTTTCCCTACTCTTCAAAATCATATAACCCGAAAACAGGATTAGGCCACCTCCGATCAATGCCTGAAGTCCCGGCACTTCGTGTAAAAAAATCAGTGCCAGCATTGTCGCCCCGACAGGTTCAACATAGCCCAGAATTGCGGCCTCATTTGCTGTTACGCTTTTAAATCCCTGAACATAAAGCAGTGGGGCGATGGTCGAGTGGACGATACCCATTGTTAAAAGATATGGCAGAGTATTCATCGACAGACCTGTCTCGAGTACAAAAGGAAGCAGTATAACTGCAACAATACCGTTTTGTACGAATATTATGAATAGAGCAGAGTAGAGCGGTGCTATTCTTCTTATAATGATGATCAGTAATGCATATGCAAGTCCGGACATGGCTCCTGCGATAATTCCAAGATTTTCATTGCCTCCTCGGAACAGCTCTACTGAAGGATTTTTTGATCCGAGAATGAACCATAAGCCCAGGGAGGAAAGAGAAATAGCCAGCCATGCGGTCTTCTGAATTTTTTCCTTTAATAATAATGGGGCCAATATTGCTACAAAAACCGGAGCGGTATAGTGAGTAAGCACCGCGTTTGCTATTGTAGTATTCCTGAAAGCAAAATAGAACAGCAGTGCGTTTGCAATAAAACAAATGGGGGCAAGCACGAGAAAAACGGCGCTCCTCGAGTTGCTTTCCGCATGTCTCGCCTTTTTAAACTGTCCTGCTGATATCAACAGGAAAAATTGCAGGAACCCGGCGATAGTGGAAGCATAAAATATAATGTAATGGTTGGGTAATTCGATTTTACGGATGAAAATCCCGAGAGAACTCCAGATAAGAATTGCAATTACTATTTTTAAATAACCCATAATTCCGAATATCAAACATTATCAGCAAATTTTATTTTCAGAGCTTTCTCTACGACTGCCGGAACCAGTCCGGTTACAGATCCCCCGAATGATGCAACTTCTTTGACCAGTGTTGACGACAGAAAGGTGTAATCCTGGCTTGGCATCATGAAGACGGTCTCGATATTCGCATGAAGCCGTCTGTTCATAAGGGCGATCTGGAGTTCGTATTCAAAATCTGATACAACCCTGAGTCCTCGAATAAGTGCAATGCTCTTTCTTTTTTTTGCATAATCAACCAGGAGGCTGTCAAATGATTCAGCCTTTGCGCCTCTGATCTTTATGATCGACTTTATAATTAAATTTAGCCTTTCTTCAACAGTGAACAAAGGCAGTTTGTTTTGGCTTGGCGCTACAGCGACAATGACTTTGTCGAATATTTTAAGAGTTCGTTTGATCAGATCTATGTGACCATTGGTAATTGGGTCAAATGTTCCCGGATATATTGCTGTCTTTTGCATTAAATCCCCCTTAAGAAGATATTGTAAATTATAATGCAGAATGAATTTATTATTGTTGTGTTTCCTGCATTATCAGGTTGACTCATAAAAACTCAGAACTGTATCACCATATTTATAATCTTTAATTTTATGCAGTCTGTCAAATCTGTCAGGCAACTTTTTTTTAGTAAAATGTTCTGCTATAACAATGCCTTTATGTTCGAGAATAGTTGACTTGTCGATAGCAGACAGTGCGTGCATTATTTCATCTGTATGGTAAGGTGGATCAAGAAATATAATATCAAAAGTCATATTATCCAGCTCTGCATTTTCGATAAAAGAGATAGCCTTTTTTGTTATAACACGAGTTTTTTCAGAAACACGCAGCTTGGTGGATATTTTGCCTATGCCTATTGCTGTACTTTTGCTTGCCTCCACAAATACCGCATTTGAAGCCCCGTGTCTGATCGCTTCTATCCCCACTGCTCCGGTACCTGCATAAAGATCGAGAAACCTGGCATCTTTTACCCGACCCCTGAGTATATTAAAAATAGCCTCCATGACTTTATTAGCTGTTGGTCTTAAACTCTTTTGTTTTTGAGACGGCTTCATTCGTGATTAAATGAAGATTAACATAGTGCCAGGATTATTAAAACAGTTCATCAGAAGAATAAATGTCTGGTGGCTACAAGCCTTCTTTTTCAGAAATCATGTTCTAAGTATAATTGAAATGATATACTTTCCATTAAGTCACGGCATGGGATGAAATCTGAAAATTGTATAATATTTCTACTTATAACTTCTGTTATATTTTTTTATAATAAGATATCTGATGATGTTTTTGCCGGGGAAAATATTATTCATAGAACTGATGTAAATAATACTTTCGTTATGAAAACAATAGCTGATAACTTGGAAAAGACTGTGAATTTTCTTGCCGAAGAAATTGGGTCAAGGGGTCACCTTGAGTCTGAAGCACTCAAAAAAACAGCTGATTATATTAAATCAGAGTTAAAGGCATATGGTTATGCTGTTTCAACCCAGCCATACATATATAAAGGCAAGACTTATGAAAACATATTTGTTGAAAAACAGGGGCATAAGATGTCCGATAGAGTCATCGTAGTAGGTGCACATTACGATACGGTGGCAGGAACTCCAGGTGCGGATGATAATGCCAGCGGAATAGCAGGGATTCTTGAACTTGCCAGACTGCTTGCTGATGAGCCACTTGACATGTCTGTTCAATTTGTAACTTTTGTACTTGAAGAGCCGCCTCTATTCAGAAGCAGGTTCATGGGAAGTTATGTGTATGCCAGAAGTCTGAAAGGGACAGGAAAAACTGTTGAAGGAATGATCTGTCTTGAAATGATCGGATATTTTACAGATGAGCCGGGCAGTCAGGTCTTCCCTCTGCCTTTTTTCCGGTGGATATATCCCACGACAGGTAATTTCATAACTTTAGTAAGCAACTTGAAATCAAAAGGTTTTTTGAAACGTATAAAGAGTGGTTTTGAAAGGGGCACAAATCTGCCTGTAGAGACTCTGTCGACTGTTTCATTTGTTCCGGGAGTAGATTTCTCTGATCACAGGTCCTTCTGGAAATTCGGATATAACGCCGTAATGGTTACCGATACAGCCTTTTACAGAAATCCAAATTATCATGAAAAAGGGGATGTTCCAGCTATGCTCGATTATAAAAGGATGGGTGATGTGGTTGAAGGGCTGAAGTCGGCAATAGAAGAATTAGCAGGAGGGAAGTGACCGGAAAGTAAAGAGTGAATTTTATTACCGTGAGTCTTTAATTACTTCAAGTCATCGCGAGTCAGTAAAGCTGCCTTACCGGTACTATCTGAAACATTAATTTCGTCACACCATCTGTGATTGTAAGGCAATCCCCAATTGCCGAGAGATTTTATCGTTGCCATTCCATTGGCTTCCAGTTCATTTTTCATCTCAAGGAAAAGTTTTGCCCCGCTTAGTGCATCTTCCCCGGCCCTGTGCGGGCAATCGTTAATTATATCGTATTTATTAAGCATGTAATCGAGGCGGTGACTCGGAAATTCCGGATGGAGCCTGCGTCCAATTTTCAAAGTACAGAGCGCATAGTGGCACAAATCAGCACCAAGACGCTTAAGTTCATATCGCAGGAACCTTGTATCAAACGGCGCATTATGAGCAATAAGTACAGAGTCTTTCATGAATTCTATAATCATTGGGGCGATGTCTTCAAACAGGGGGGCATCCTGAACCATCCAGTTTTCTATGCCATGAAATCTTGTATTTGTAATTGATAATTCCGGGTTTATAAGGGATTCAAATCTATCGATGATTTCACAATTTATAATTTTAGTCATACCTATTTCACATACACGGTCAAATTGTGAGATACCGGTTGTTTCCAGGTCAACAACTACAAATGTATTTTCATCAAAGGATCTTTTCATTGCTTATCAATAAGTTACGAATGCGAATCGTTCAGCCACTTAATATCCGGCGGTTTTTTAACAGGAGGTTCCGGGGTAACCTCCGGGTAACCGAGCAAAATAGGACCGAAGATTTTCTCATCATTTTTCAAGTCTAAAGATTTTACAATTTCATCGTTGTCAGTTACAAGCGAACCAAAGCCGACCCAGCAGCTGCCAAGACCGAGTGAATAAGCAGCTAACATTATATTCTGACATGCCAGTGGGCAGGATGAAGCAGCGTAAGGCCCTTTTCCGATAACAAATATAATTACCGGGGCAGAGTAATAGATAGGATCTTCTAATTGCTCATATCTATTCATGATCAGATTATATCTTTCCGGGTTTGTTGTTTTTATGCCCTCAAGTATTTTTTTTGCAGTAGGAATCGCTGTCTCCAGCATTTTGTTGCGAATCTTGCTGCTCCTGACAACAACAAAGCGCCATGGCTGACTGTTCATCCCGGAAGGCGCATCGTTGCCTGCCTCGATTATCCTGTTAATAATTTCTTCAGGAATTTCCTCCTGATTGTAATTCCTTATAGATCTTCTTGTCTTGATCAAATTTAAAAGGTCATTCATAATAGCCTCGCTGTTATATCAAAAAATAGGGATTATTTTTAAGTTTCATTAATTGGTTGTAACCTGATGGCATTTAAAGCACCTGTCTTTCGGGGGATGGTTCTCTTTCTGTGAATATTCTTTCCCTTCTCCATGACAGTCAAAGCATTTTATTTCTTCTGTTATAGTTATATGATCCTCATCTGCAGGAAACGGAATAACGTTTTCTAATGAAGCAATATAAAGGATTGCTACAATGGCTGCACCTGTTATAGGGAAAAGAAATTTTTTCATTATTGATTTTTCCTGTAACAAATCTAACAAATTATTAAGAATACATCAATTATGCGTGAATATCAGAGATCTGTTTTACATTTTTTCAGGACTTGTGATATGTTCTATAAATCTGATATAACATTTGAAAGTGCAGAGATGATAAAGATCATAAGAAATGGTGTGCAACATTATCAATTATGCGTAACTATCGAGGATGTATATGAAAATTAAGAAAGCTGTGCTGGCATATTCCGGAGGCCTTGATACGTCTGTAGCAATTAAATGGATGAAAGAAACCTATGGATGTGAAGTTATTGCGTATTGTGCTGACCTTGGGCAGGCAGAAAATCTCAAGGCGGTAAAGAACAAGGCATTAAAGACCGGTGCGTCGAAAGTATATGTACTGGACCTGAAAGAGGAGTTTATAAAGGATTATGTATTTCCAATGCTCAGGGCGAATGCTGTTTATGAAGGTGCATATCTTATGGGAACGTCGATAGCAAGGCCTATTATAGCGCAAAAGCAGATTAAGATAGCAAAAAAGGAAAAAGCTGATGCAGTTGCTCATGGAGCTACAGGGAAGGGTAATGACCAGGTAAGATTTGAGCTGGCTTATTACGCGTTGAAGCCTGATATAAAAGTTGTTGCTCCCTGGAGAGAGTGGGAATTTGACTCTCGTGAATCATTGATGTCTTATGCCAGAAAACATAAAATTCCTGTTACCGTTACAAAACAAAAGCCATATAGTACTGATAGTAATCTTTTCCATATTAGCTATGAAGGCGGTATACTCGAAGACCCATGGGCTGAACCGGCTGATAATATGTTCACTATGACTGTATCTCCTGAGAAGGCGCCGAATAAGGCCCAGTACATTAATGTTGGGTATAAAAATGGAGATCCTGTAAGCTTGAACGGCAAAAAACTGTCTCCTGCCAACCTTTTGAAAAAGCTGAATACAGTTGCTGGTAAACACGGCGTGGGAAGGCTTGATATAGTTGAAAACCGGTATGTGGGCATGAAATCAAGGGGTGTATATGAAACACCCGGCGGCACAGTATTACATATTGCACACAGGGCTATTGAATCCATAACCCTTGACAGGGAAGTTATGCATTTGCGGGATTCACTCATTCCAAAATATTCGGAGCTTATATATTATGGATACTGGTTTGCTCCGGAAAGACTTGCGATGCAGAGTCTTATTAACGAGACCCAGAAGGGCGTAACAGGAGAGGTTAGGTTAAAACTTTATAAGGGCAATTGTATTGTTGCGGGAAGAAAGGCCCCGAAATCTCTTTACAGTCCTGAGCATGCAACATTTGAGGCAGAACATGTTTATGACCAGAAGGATGCTGAAGGATTTATCAAGTTGAATGCTCTTCGACTGAAATTAAACTCAAAAAAATAAATTAGAAAATTAAATATTCAATAATATTTATAATTATTTTTTCACACTTACATTATTATGACTGATCTGCAGTACTGGCTTGCCCTAAACTCTTTGCCCGATATTGGTCCAGTAGTTGCCAGGAATCTTTTGTCTGCGTTTGGAAGTCCGGACAATATATTCAATATGACAACTGCAGAACTTAGGCAGGTTGAGGGGGTTGGCGAATACAGGGCTCAGAAAATTATTTCTTTTAAAAGCTGGGATGATGTTCAAAGAGAAATTGAAAAGGCAGAAAAAAATAATGTCAGAATATTAACTCTGGACAATCCGGATTATCCAGAAGGGCTTAAACAGATTCACGGCGCTCCGGTCATTCTTTATGTAAAGGGCGATCTGGAGAGCGCTGATAAATATGCGATTGCGATGGTAGGCTCGCGGAGATCGACCGATTATGGAAGGCATGTTGCTAATGGCATGGCTTATAAACTGGCTTCATCCGGCTTAACGGTTGTCAGTGGGATGGCGATGGGTATTGACACCGCTTCTCATAATGGTGCCCTGAAAGCAGGCGGACGAACTATAGCGGTTCTCGGATCAGGTATTGATGTTCCGTATCCAGCCAGTAACAGGGGGCTTATGAGGGCGATCGAATCATCAGGGGCGGTAATAAGTGAATTTCCGTTTGGAACTCAGCCCAACAAAGAAAACTTTCCCAGGAGAAACAGGATCATAAGTGCATTATCTCTTGGTGTTATAGTCATTGAAGCCACGCTTGACAGTGGTTCTCTTATTACAGTAGGATATGCGCTCGAACAGGGCAAAGAGGTGTTTGCTGTTCCCGGACAGATAACTTCGATGAATTCAAAGGGGACAAACAGCCTTATTAAAAAGGGTGCAAGGCTTATAGACAGCGCTGACGAGGTTATTGATGAATTGAGCGCCCAGTTAAAAGGTTTGCTCAAAGAAGATAAACAGTTTCTGCCGGAAATGAGTAAAGATGAAAAAGAACTTTACGGCTATCTTGCGGCAGAGCCCAAGCATATAGATAAAATAACGAGAGAGATAAATATGACAACCCCGAGGGCGCTGTCTGTTTTACTTGCTCTTGAACTAAAAGGTGTTGTAAGACAGACTGAGGGGAAACATTTTTCTCTTCACTGAGAGCAATAAAGGTTTATTTGGAACTGCCGATAAATAAGGCGGATAAAATTATAATGGGGATTTTAAATCAGGAGCAGAATTAAATGAAGTCTCTTTTAATTGTCGAATCTCCGACCAAAGTTAAGACATTAAGTAAATTTCTTGGTAAGGAATTTACAATCAAGGCATCTGTAGGGCACATAAAAGACCTGCCCAAGAAAGAGCTTGGTGTTGATATCGAAAATAATCTTGCCCTCAATTATGTAGTTATTGAGGGTAAGGAAAAAATTCTCAAAGATCTCAAGAAGGCGGCCAAGTCAGCAGACAAAATCTATCTCGCTCCTGATCCGGACAGGGAAGGAGAGGCGATTGCATGGCATATTGCGGAAGAATTAAATGGTGCTTCAGAGAATATTTTTCGAGTTGAATTTAATGCAATTACCGAAAAGGCTGTAAAAGACGCAATTAATAATCCAAGAAAAATCGATAAAGATCTTGTGGATGCACAACAGGCGAGGAGGGTATTAGACAGGC
>Ga0255053_10000561_pt1 | contig 20661 bp, 19 predicted proteins | sample JV7_2_22_MG_FD_188635 | JGI IMG/M metagenome (GOLD analysis project Ga0255053, IMG submission 188635) | Seawater microbial communities from Jervis Inlet, British Columbia, Canada - JV7_2_22 | ecosystem: Environmental > Aquatic > Marine > Inlet | place: Canada: British Columbia | collected... | reverse complement strand
CTGCCATCCGAATGTAGGCCAGAAAAATATGATCGAAGAAGTTAACAAATATTTTAAAAAAACATAAATGTACCTAAAACCGGTTCAGACTCTAAATTGTAAGGAGGAAACCATGAAACATTTATTCGGCAGAGTTGTGATAATGTGTTTAGCCCTGCTCATTGTTGGGACGGTCGCTGTTGTTAGCGCACAAACCAAATATCCTAATTTAGGACAAAAGGAATATGTTATTAAAAGAGGCTTCACCAAGGAGGCGCTGAGTTGTATTGAATGCCATGCCAAAAAGATGCCTGGCATCCTTGAAGGTTGGCGGGCCAGCCGTATGGCCCACGCCGGGATTTCATGCTACGACTGTCATGTAGTGGACAAAACCTCGCCCATGGCCAGCCAATGCGAAGGCCTCAAAGGAACCAAAATTTTTATTTCACCCATGGTTTCTTCCAAAACCTGTTCGCGCTGCCATCCCCAGGAAGTGGAACAGTTTCTTAAAAGCGGCCACGCCGAATAAGCCAGCGGCGCAGTGACGAGTCCCGAAAGAGCCGGCCTCAGCAAACTTCAATTCTATTACGAAGGCGGCGGTTTTATGACCCAAAAGAAATTTACCTGGGTCTGGGGCACTCCAAAAGAAGCGACCAATTTTGAACGGGCCGCACGTGCTTCCGGCTGTCAGCCCTGTCACGGCACCAAGGTAGAGTTGGGACCGGACCACCCCAACATCGAGATTTATATGGAGAGCAAACACGGCCAAAAGTTTCAGGTCAGCGGTGACGAGTGGACGTGGGACAGCCCTCCGGAAACATGGGAACCGAGGGATTATTTAGCACCGACCTGTGCAGTCTGCCACATGAGCGGGATCGGGGATTTGGCCACCACCCATAACGTGCAGGAGCGCTTGAAGTGGGACCTGATGCACAAAAAATCCGTGGTTCGCTCCGGTAACCGCGGTGACGGTGTCAAAGGTGAACAACTGATGCTCAAAGTTTGTGCCAATTGCCACGGACCTTCCCATGTTAAATCACAGCGCGATGTGCTGGACAATGCCGTAGGCCTGTACAACGTTTACTGGGACGGCGCAGTGAAGATGAAGAGAGAACTGGCGGACAAAAAACTGCTGGGCAAAGATCCCTGGCAGGACGGGTTCCAGGAACTGATGTACTACCTGTGGCACCATGTAGGAAGACGGGCCCGGCAGGGCGCTGCAATGAACGCACCGGACTATGCCCACTGGCAAGGCTTCTTCCAGCTCTTCCAGGTGTACCAGGATATGGAAAATATCTATCACAAACGGTTGAAGACCGGCAAGGTTGAGGAGTACAGTCCGGTTATAAGTTCAGCACCGTATTAAAAACTGGTAATAGGTGATTTCCTTGTTAATAGGAGACACCTGCATCCGGCATTTCTTCCTTACAAAAAATCCCCGCTTTCTGTCCGAGAGGAGCGGAGATTTTTTTGTTTATAAACATTATCGTTAATCATCATTCAGGAGAGCAGGACCTTGATAAATATCCTTATTTTAGGATCAGGTGCCGGCGGCCCCATGGTCGAAAACACCCCGCGCTGTGAACTGGATGAGTCGGAGTTGTAGATAAACATTATCGACAAAGACAATCAGCACCGCTTCCAATACGGATATCTCTTTATACCCTTTGGTGTTTACTCCAAAGATGAGAATTCACGTTTGCGAACACAAATCCAAATTTTGATGCTCCTTCTTGATTTAAGACTACTATTTGCACTGTATTGTCGCAAATATAGCAATATGTATCTATAAACACATCATTTTGATATGTAATGGAAACCACACGAGTCGGATCTGATTCAACTCTAGGCAGGTAAATTTGCCTTTTTTATTCGCCAAGACCCCCTTTTTTCCGGACCATGGTTTGACACCAGATGCAAAAATGAGATAGGCTGCATGTATCCATTTCGTATCTTAAATGATTCTAGCAAAATTGATATTTGGACATTCCCAATGGATCTGTATGTGGCTGATATTTGGTTTTCTGGCAGGCCATACGTTAATCTGAGCTCCGACTAATCTTGATTATGGAAAAAACCGCTAACATTTTTCCCATCATCGACTTACACAAGATAGATAACTAATTTTTGTGCCCTTTAAAAAGAAACAAAAGGAGGTAAAAATGGAAATACTCGCACTCAATTCAAGCCCTCGGAGTGGAGAGCATAGTAAAACCGAAATGATGCTCAATTGTCTTGTTGAGGGCATGCGCGATGCTAACGCAGGGGTCGAGATTGTGAATCTTCGCGAAAAAACCGTTAAAAATTGTATAGGTTGTTTCACTTGCTGGACCAAAACCCCTGGTAGGTGTATTCACAAAGATGAAATGACAAAAGAACTATTCCCAAAATGGCTGAAATCAGATGTGGTGGTCTATGCGACACCCCTTTATCATTATACGCTAAACGCCAAGATGAAAGCCTTTATTGAACGTACTCTTCCAGTCCTCGAACCGTTCTTTGAGAAACACGATAACCGGACCGTCCATCCCTTACGACAAGCGCCTCCTGATGCTGTAGTGCTCTCAGTAGCTGGCTTCATGGAAATGTCAGTCTTTGATCAACTCTCCCATTATGTCAAGTTTTTATTTGGCCGTCATATGAGGCTGTTAGCTGAAATATATCGGCCGGCCGCTGAGACATTGGCCAGCATTAAGGATAAAAAAGAGGACGTATTCGAAGCAACTTTCCAAGCAGGACGAGAATTGGTAAACTCCAGGAGTGTCTCCGCCGAAACATTAGATCGAATCCAGCAACCAATCACTGATTTTCAAACTTTTGCCCAAATCGGTAATTTGTACTGGAAAACCTGTATTACCGAAGGTGTAACACCGAAAGAATTTCAGGAGAAAAACATGATTCCTCGACCGGATTCCCTTGAAAGCTTTATGTTGCTTTTCCCCTTTGGTATAAACTGTGGAGTGGTCGCTGACCGAAAAGTATATCTACAATTCCTATTTTCCGGTGAAGTGACTGATTCATGCCATTTCATTATACAGAGCGGTAATGTTGATGTAAAAGAGGGTAACAAGAAAGATCCAGACATTACTATTGAAACACCGTTCGAAATATGGATGGATATAATGACTGGCAAAGCTGATGGACAACAGATGTTCATGGAACAGAAATACAAAGTAAATGGTGATCTATCATTAATGATTCAATTATTCCAAAGAGAAAGCAGCGATTAGTGATTCCCAGACATAATGGGTATCAGGTCAAGGGACACCCATGCTCTTATTCGCATCGCTGATCCAGATGGCCCAGAGTCAGTGAAAGTAAACAAGAAACAAACCGTCCTTTTATCAATGGGCATTCTTTTTATCTGTGCAGCGGCCGTTTTGTCCTATCACGCAGTGGATAATTCATTGTCAGAAGAAGACAAGCAGTATATCCCGATGTACTTAAGTAGCGTTGAATCTTTACCAGAAACTCCAACATATAGAGATGAATTAGATTTCATTATTTCGGTTCAACGTTCCGTCCTAAATATCGCACCAAGGAATGATAGCTTGCCATTTGGTCAAAAAAGAGAGCCGAAAGAACTGTACGAAGCAAAAACTGGCATGTGTTTTGATCGAAGCAGGGTCATTGAGAAAATACTTAGATATTCCGGCTTTAAATCCAGACATCTTTCCCTATACTCTAAAGAAAAAACAGGTTCCGCAATTAAGTCTCTCATTACTCCTGATGTTTCATCTCACGCTGTAACAGAGGTTTTAACGAAAAATGGATGGTTAATTGTTGACTCAAATGCACCCTGGGTTTCTACGGATACAAATAATCAACCCATGTCAATTAATTATATTCAATTCAGCATCGAAAATTCTGTTCCCATACAGTGGGGTAAAGAGCCACCGACAAGTATCTATGTAAAGCCATTTATTTTCGTCTACGGATTGTACTCAAGGCATGGAAACTTTTACCCACCATATAACTTTATTCCTGACATTCATTATGGTGAATTCGTTCAAAATGTACTGTAAATCACGAATAACGACGCTGCACCTGACCGCTATTCCACTGCGCTCCCACCTGAAGCAAAATATTGACACATTTCTCAAGATTTGGCACTCCAGCAAACCTTACATTGCTGCCATAAACGGTTACGCCCTGGCCGGTGCCTGCGAGTTAGCCCAGATTTGCGACATCAAAATTGCATCTGAAAATGCGGTCTTGGGTGAACCCGAGATTCGCTTTGGCACCGGGCCTCCGGTACTGATCACGCCCTTTAGCGTGGGTTTAGCCAAAGCCAAGGAACTGCTCCTGACCGGAGAGACGCTGACCGCGCAGGAAGCTGAGCGTTTGGGTATGATCAACCGGGTCGTGCCGCTCGATCGACTCATGGCCGAGTGCGAGAAGACGGCTCGTAAAATCACCAAGATCGCCCGTGTAGGCGTCAAGTTCAACAAGGCCGCGATCAACCACGCCTTCGAGAACATGGGCTTTCTCAACACTATCTATCATAATCTCGACCTTGTCACGCTTTTTGACATTACCCGCACCGAAGAACAGGAAGCATTCAACAAGATCCGCAAGGAAAAGGGGCTCCGTGCAGCCCTTGATTGGCGCGATGCACTGTTTAAGGAAGAGGATTAGTCGTAGACAAGTATTATGAAAACACGGCACTGTAAAATTAATCGGGATCTCTTTCAAGAAGCCGGTTTAGCTACTTTTTTTCCCTGTTTTTGCAATTCCCTATCAATAATTTTCTGAAATCCGGGCAGGGTCCGATCCCGTAAACGTTTTCCATTGATAAAGACGGTGGGAGTACCTCTTACATCTGCCCTGTTTCCATCCCGAAGGTCCCGGCTGATCCTTTCCTGAATAAGCGGATCCTTCGTTTTTTCATCGAATTTCACCATATCTAAACTGAGTTCAATGGCGATATCCCTAATTTTCTTGTCGTTCAGCCGGTTGTAATTTTTGAACAACAGATCGTGAAACTCCCAAAATTTTCCTTGACTTTCGGCAGCCAGAGCGGCTGTAGCAGCTTTTTTGGCAAATTTGTGGTTGTTGAGCGGAAAGTTCTTATAGACAATTTTTACTTCCTCAGGATATTTCTCGAGCACCTGCTCGAGTACCGGCACAAGCCTTGCACAGTACGGTCACTGAAAGTCATCGAAGACGGCAACCACAACCGGCGCATCATTCGATCCTCTATATGGGGAGCCGGATATATCGATGTTCTGGATAAAATCGAGAACAATGATCTGTACTGTTTTGTTTTTGTTGCTGTTGAGAATGAGTGAGTCTCCCCCTGGCCCCATCTTAATTTGATCCACATGTTTGCCGACATCCATTTTGACTTCTCCGTTGGAAGTTGCCGAATAGATCAGAATCTCTCCCTGGTCGGTCAGTACGAAAATCCGCCTGCCATCCGGAGAAATGGCCGCATCTATGGGAGCTGCGTCTTCTAATTGCATTGTCTTGTATGGGGTCCACTCAACCGAATCAGAAGCGGATAAATTCGGAAGTAGGATCAGGAGAAATAAAAAGGTAATCAGCGCGGTTATTTTTATATTTTTCCAATTCATTTCATAAACTCTCCTTAAATATTTTTTAAAAATTGACCTGACAGAAATGTTTCCCTTATTGGTTCAGCTTCAATTTCACTCGCCAACCCATGGAGTCCCGTTGTCGTGTCGTGATATTTATGCGACGACCGGGTTAACCCTGGGCGAGACCGATGCTTTGCAATGTCTCCTTTATTTCATCCAAAACCGCCGGGTCTTCTATGGTGGCGGGCAATTTCCATTCTTTGTTGTCCGCGATCTTCTGAATGGTACCTCTCAGAATCTTGCCGGAGCGGGTTTTTGGCAGCCGTTTTACCACGGTTGCAACTTTGAACGAAGCGACCAGTCCGATCCGGTCCCGAATCATCTGAACGGTCTCCCGGATGATCTCATGGTGGTCGCGCTCAACGCCGGAGTTGAGAACCAGGAGCCCGATCGGAACCTGCCCTTTGAGCTTGTCCTCAACTCCGAGAACCGCACACTCTGCCACATCAGGATGATCGGCCAGAACTTCCTCCATAGCACCGGTGGAAAGACGGTGACCGGCGGTATTGATGATATCATCCGTCCTGGACATGACATAAACATATCCATCTTCATCAATAAATCCGGCGTCGGCTGTTTTGTAGTTTCCGGGGAAATCCTCAAGATAGGAGTTTATAAACCCCTGGTCATTGTTCCACAGCGTGGGAAGTGTTCCCGGCGGTAGTGGAAGCTCAACCACCAGCGCCCCTATTTCGCCGGCTTTGACCGGATTGTTTTTTTTATCCACGACTTTCAGATTCCAACCCGGAGCCGGTTTGGTAGGAGATCCCTCTTTAACAGGGAAATGATGAAGCCCGATGCAATTGGCAGATATCGCCCAGCCCGTTTCCGTCTGCCACCAGTGATCGATGACAGGGATGCCGAGACTTTTTTCAGCCCACTTCAGGGTATCGGGATCAAGTCTTTCGCCTGCTAGAAACATCGTCTTGAAGTTGGTAAGATCATAATTTTTTATCAACTCGCCACCCGGATCTTCCCGCTTGATGGCCCGAAATGCCGTCGGTGCGGTGAAGAGGCACTTCACCTTGTGTTCGGAGATCACTCGCCAGAAAACACCGGCATCCGGTGTTCCAACCGGTTTTCCTTCGAAGAGAATGGTGGTGCAACCCTTAAAGAGCGGGGCATATATAATGTAGGAATGTCCGACGACCCACCCCACATCGGATGCAGCCCAGTAAACATCCCCGGCATCTACACCATAGATCGCCTTCATAGACCATTTCAGGGACACGACATGACCGCCGTTGTCCCTAACCACACCTTTGGGTCGTCCTGTTGTACCTGAAGTGTAAAGAATGTAAAGCGGATCGGTGGCGGCCAGCGGTACGCAGTCGTGGGGTTTTGCGTCTGCCACTGCATCGTTCCAGTCCAGATCCCGCCCTTCGATCAAACTGGCGGTTTCCATCGGTCTTTGCAAGATGATGCAGCGATCGGGTTTTGCGTCCGCAATATCGATGGCTTTATCCAAGAGTTGTTTGTATGGGATGACTTTCGTCACTTCTATCCCGCAGGAGGCTGAAACAATCACTTTCGGCTTGGCATCGTCAATGCGAATCGCCAATTCATTTGCCGCAAACCCACCGAACACCACCGAATGGACCGCGCCGATCCGTGCACAAGCGAGCATGGCAATAATGGATTCGGGTACCATCGGCATATAAATGATGACACGATCCCCCTTTTGAACACCCTGTGCAGCCAGGGCGCCTGCGAAGGTGGCAACATTATCCCGCAGTTCCAGATAGGTGAACTTCTTGATCGTATCGGTAACAGGACTGTCGTAAATAAGGGCAATCTGCTCCCCTCTGCCGTTTTCAATATGGATGTCCAGGGCATTGTAGCAGGAGTTTATCTCACCTCCGACAAACCAGCGGTAAAAAGGCTTATTGGAGTCGTCCAGGACCCTGTCCCATTTCTTATACCAGTAACAACTTTCTGCAACTTCACCCCAAAAACCATTCGGGTCGTTTATCGATCTTTCAAAAGCCTCGTCGTACAGATTAACCATGTTTTTCCCCTTCCTTAGGTTGCTTACGTTTTTTGGCGGGAGAGCCATCTTAAAATTTATATCACATCAGTTGCCCGGTATTCAACCTGAAATTATTTTTAAAATACCACTATTGCCTTTGAACCTATGTTGCCAAGTCATTTATGTAACGATAGATGGTCGAACAACCTATATAGTGCCCGAACGAAAGGTTGGGTCCAGGTTACCTCTAAAACACAGGGTTTTTGATGAAGATAGGGGAAAAAAGCCCGAAGAAAAATACGGCTTTTGGGAATTAATCAGTGGGGTTTTAAAACACTTTTAGAGAGAGCAATAGAGAAACCCGCAAATAACCTTCGGATAAAAGAAGGTGGATTTTTTGGGCATCGTACAGCCGCAGCTACTTACGCGTTTCACATCTTCAATGGAAACGTCATTGGTAATGATGGCCATCTGAGCTTTTTCGCTTATGACCTTGGTTACACAATCCGCAAAATTCCTCTCGTATTCAATGCAGGGTGATCTGTTTTGCATCTTTCCCGGAATTCCCAGGATTTCCTGGATAATAAAATAGTGGGCCACTGTTAAATCCAATTTTTTAATTTCATCCGGAAAATCCCACTTCATCGCTTTAAAGGCTTCTGGTTTGAGCTGAACAATATAGGCATTTTCTTTAAAAAGGATACCGAAGGTCCATTCCTTGCCGATAATGACATCTTTGATCTCACTTGCATCAGTCACCGGTTTGATTTGGAAATGTTTTTCAAATTTTTTCACTGTGGCAGCTTCATCAAAATTATCCAACTTTTTAATCAATCGATGTGTAGGATGAATTCTAAGATCATCTGCTTCGGTGTTGGTCAGCCAAATGAGATGATAATTATAACCTTCTTGCCCTGTGTGGACGGGATTTTTGTTCATCTTCTGCTGCATATAAGCCAAAGAACCGGCATAGCGATGATGACCGTCTGCCATGATGACTCGCTTGTCTTTCAGCGTTTCAACAAACCGAGCAATTATGGACTCATCGTTAATAACGCCCAATACATCCCTTACACCATGAGAATCCTCGGCGTCGCAGATCGGATGGCTGATGCATTCATCCATATCGGGCTCCAGTGCAAAGAACGTATCGGTATATAAACCGTGGGTTGGAGTGGCATTGAGCCGGGTTTCGGCAATCAGGTCACGCTGGACGTTGACGGCCTCCGGCATGATATTTTCGTGTCTTAGGATAACGTTTTCTTTCCAATCATGGACCCTGATTTTGCAGATAAATCCTTTACGGCAATATTTTCGGAGATCAGACGACAGTTTAAAATATTGATAATATACGTAGATGCCGGGTTCATCATCCTTGACAATATATTTTTTCTGCCGCCATCTTTTTAAAACCTTGGCTGCATTTTGAGCCGGTTTATCCCCCCTGGGGACAGAAATATGGATGCTGTTCAGCGGATTACGGTAAAGCTCTTCTCGTTGTTTTTCGGCGGTCACATCAAACAGCGGAGAGGTCAGCTCTCCGATATTTTCTAGTAGCGTTCTGTTGTACCGCCAAGCCCGAAACGGTCTGATTTCAGCCATGATCCCGTCAAAACTACCTAAGCTTTTGGATTTAGAGCAATGTGGGTGTAACGACCCAACTATCGGTTTGAAATTCGTGAGATTGAAGAACCCTGCAGCTCCGAATATCGGATTAACCCACTCCTACTAAACCCAGCCCAACAAAGATAATAGTAACACCAACCAACTTTGGGAAATACCGGGGTTCTTTTAGTAGAACCATTCCTAGCAGTGCACCGACAGGGATGCTGAGCTGGCGAAACGCTGCAACATAGCTAACATTGGTGACATAGTTCATGGCGGCTAAAACCATACCATAGGTCAAGTAGATTCCGATCCCGGTTATGGCCGCCGATCCTTTGAAATAGTGAACAACATCATAAAAACCCTTTCGTTCACGGGGATCAAAGAGCAAAAAAATACCCAGCCACAGCGAACAGGCGCTTCCCTCCAACAACAGGTAAACCAGCGTGGCGTCTATCGGGCGAAATTGGTTGCCCGGGAGCTCTCGAAGGTACCGGAGTGCAGTATCATCTGTTACCGTATAACCTGTGATACCGACAGCGGCCAGGACAGCCAGAAAACAGGACAGGTTTTTATATCTTGATATGTGAAACTCATCGAATGCTTTCATCGGCAGGCTGAGGCATCCGAAAACAACAATAAGGATACCGATGATGCACCACACACCCAAAGGTTTACCATTTCCCAAAAAAAAGGTGATGATAAAAACAAAAATGACCGGCAGGCTGCGTGCAAGGGGATATGCAATGGACATATCACCGGTGCGGTATGAACCTGAAAGCGCTGCCATATAAGTTGCCAGAAAAAAACCGGATATGACCACAAATATCCATACGGTCAAGGGAACAAGTTCTATTTTGTTCAAGTAAAGCGGGAGGATGACTAAGGGGCAAATAATGCCGGTTGTGTTGGCCACAAAAAAGAATGCGATGGACGGATGCGCCTTCTTGCTGAGAAAATTCCAACCGGCATGGGTAAAGGAAGAAATCAGGAGAAGGATTGCGGCGATCACGGACATATCTCAAACCTGTATTTTGTTTCCTCTCAAAAACCTGATTTTAATTTTTTTTTGCTTCCATCGGCATTATATTCATACCACCCTTTGCCAGTTTTTCGGCCCAGATGGCCTGCCTTGACCTTGCGCCTGAGCAGCAACGGTGGATACCATCGGGAGTCGCCGGTTTCATGATACATGGCCATCATGGCACCATAAGTTACATCCAGACCCACCATGTCGCCGGTTTCAAAAATACCCATTTTCCTTCCTGCTGCCAGACGAAGTCCCTTATCAATATCCTCAACGGTAGCCGCACCCCGTTCTACTAGGTTCATCGCTTCAATGGTCGATGGAAAGTTAATCCTGTTTATGACAAACCCGGGGATATCCCGGTTGACCATGATCGGCTCCTTTCCGATCTGCCTGACAAAGGCTCTGCCCTTTTGAGTGGTCTCAGCACTGGTGGCAATGCCATTGATGACCTCAACAGCCTGCATCATCGGTACCGGACTGAAGAAATGAAGTCCGAGAACCTTTTCGGGCTTTTGGGTGACAGATGCAAGTTCTGTAATCGGAATTGCAGAGGTGTTGCTTGCAATCAATGCCTCCGGACCACAGATTTGGTTCAGTTTCTTGAAAATGTCCTTCTTAATCTCTATCTTTTCAAAGACAGCCTCTATTGCCAGATCAACTTCTGCTGCTTCATCAATATCTTTTGCTATGGCAATGCGGTTGAGGATGGTTTCTTTGTCTTCATCCACCTTCCCCTTTTCAACGAATTTTTCAACGGACCATTGAATATTTTCCATTGCCCTTTCAAGAGCATCCTGTGAGACATCGTAGATAAATACCCCAATGCCGGCCTGGGCGCACACCTGGGCGATTCCGCTTCCCATAAGGCCTGACCCAACGACCATCACTTTTTTTATGCTCATGATCTCTCCTGATTTTCTACTGTGCAAATAAAAATTATCCCACAGCTACAGCGACAGGGTTGGTAAGTACTCACTCGGCACCATCCCAGCAGTAAGTACAGACTCTCTCTTTGGGCAGGCCGATCGAAGTGACCAGATCACTTAATTTTTGATACTGCAGTGATGTTAGTTTAAGACGACGGGTGATGCTGGCGATCATGCGGGCATACTTCTCAGAAGAAAAATCTGCGTATTCATCAGGTGTATCTGTGTTCTCGTCCCCCTCAATTTCCCGGATGGCTTTCCTGGAAGCCAGGTCCAGAACAGACCTCGATCGTGAGAAATTCAGAAACTTGCAGCTATAAACCAGCGGCGGACATGCCGGTCGCATATGCACTTCCTTTGCACCGTAGTCGATTACCCGCTGGATGATGTCTTGCAACTGTGTGCCCCTCACAATCGAATCTTCACAGAAAAGGACACGCTGTCCCTCAATCAGTTCTTTGATCGGTATCAGTTTCATCTTAGCCACAAGGTCCCTTACCTCCTGCTTCTGTGGCATAAAGCTTCGTGGCCACGTTGGTGTATATTTGACAAACGGTCTCTTGTACGGAACCTTAGCTTCAATGGCATAGCCGATGGCGTGGGCGATTCCGGAGTCCGGTATTCCCGCCACCATATCGATGACGGCATCATCGTTTCTCGCCAGGGCGGCGCCACATCGATATCTAACGTCCTCGACATTGATCCCTTCATAACATGAAGAAGGATATCCGTAGTAAACCCACAGGAACGCGCATATTTGCATACGGTCCCCCGGGGCCTTCTTTTGCTCCATGCCCTCTTCTGTGATCAGAATGATTTCGCCCGGGCCGAGATATTTCTCTACCTGGTAGTCAAGGTTTGGAAATGCACATGTTTCAGATGTGGCCGCATAGGCACCGTCCTTCTTCCCAATCACAATGGGAGTTCTCCCGAGCCTGTCTCTGGCGGCGTAAATGCCATCATCGGTCAGCAGTAGTATGGAGCATGATCCTTCTATCAATTCCTGAGCATTTTGCAAACCCGCTGCAAAAGAATCTTCTCTGTTGATCAGTGTCGCCACAAGCTCGGTGGGATTGATATACCCACCACCCAGTTCTGAAAAGTGAGTCGTCCCCTTGTCGAAAGCTTGCTTGACTAGAGTTTCAACGTTCTGAACAACTCCGACGGTGACGATTGCATAATTCCCGAGGTGAGATCCGATGAGGAGCGGCTGATCCTCGTAGTCGCTAATGGCGCCGATTCCCCATTTGCCTTTAATTTTAACGAAATCATTTTCAAACTTGGATCGAAACTGTGAATTGGTAATATCGTGGATGTATCGTGTGAACCCGCCGGGACTCTTCGTTGCAAGCCCTCCACGCTGGGTCCCAAGATGGGAGTGATAATCGGTTCCATAAAAAAGATCACTGGCGCATTCAGATTTCGAGGCCACTCCGAAAAAGCCGCCCATGATATCCTCCTTTCTGTGATTTAGACAAAAATTTTCCGGTTCTATCTCAATATCTTAGAACTCTAACCGAGTCAAAATTCGATTAGATGTTTTTCGTTATCAGTTATCAGTTAAATGGGTTTTAAGAGCAGATGCAACAAAAAATGAGCTTTAACGAATCTGTTTCTTTTGAGCATAATCGTGCAGAGAAGTCAAACCTCAGATTTTAGGGGAATTCACTCCCCGGTCCATACTGGAACGCGTTTTTCGAGAAATGCATCAATACCCTCTGCTGCATCTCGAGCCATCATGTTTTTGGCCATCACCTGACTGCAGTATTTATAGGCGCTGCCTAGATCTTTGTCGATTTGTTCATAAAAAGCCCGTTTTCCTATTCTAAGTGTCAGAGGAGATTTTGCAGCAATCTTTTCAGCAAGATCACGGGTCACCCGGTCGAGTCGGTCCAGAGGTACAACGCGATTCACCAGGCCGATTTCATAAGCACGTTGGGCCGAAATCATGTCACCGAGCAGTAACATTTCCATGGCGTGCTTTTTTGTCACACTTCGGGATAGGGCAACCATGGGTGTCGAACAAAATACACCAATATTTACTCCAGGGGTGGCAAATTTTGCGTTTTCCTCTGCGACGGCCAAATCACAAGTCGCAGCAAGTTGACAACCGGCAGCGGTCGCGATTCCATGAACTTTGGCAATTACGGGTATAGGCAGACGGACAATTGACAACATCAGGGTTGAACAGGTTTGGAACATTTTATCATAATATGCCCGATCCGAGTTGTTTCGCAGATCTTTAATATCATGACCCGCACAAAACACTTTCCCTGCACCCGAGAGAACCACAACCTTGACGGAATAATCGTCGGAAATGGTTTCAAACTCTCCGGTCAACATCTCCATACATTCAATGGATAGGGCGTTGTATGCTTTTGGCCTGTTGATGGTAAGGTGGCAAATGCCAGGGTCGTCTTTTCGAAGGATAAGGGAATCTGTGGCAGTTTGATTGTCAGGCATCGGCATTGTCTCCTTATTTTGTCTTAACATTTTGCGGTAGCTTCTTTGCGAGAATATCAACCGCTTCTTCCACCATCTCCTCAAGGACCTGCCGCGCCGGTTTGATCTCATCGATCAGCGCCGAGACCTGACCGGCAAGGCCCCCTACATGGCTGGTTTTGTTGGCCTTTACAAAACTGGCCAGGAGTGCATAGGAAATCAGGTGACCCTTACGTTAAGATCCCCTGGTTCAAAAGCGCTTGTGCAGCCTCTTCCCCACGCCCGCGAAAACAGTTAAGATCCAGATAGATTTGAACAGGCGAAGCAATCCGCACCCCATGCGTTTCATAGCTGCCGGAGAAAACCCCCTGGTCATAGGGCGATAACAGGCTTAAATTCGCTCCACTGGTCACCTTTCTTAAACCCAGTTGCCAGGTTATATCTTCTTCCGTTTCCTCAATGTACGCAAAGACCTTTTGATATCTGACGGTCGGAGCCAGCCTAGCGGCGCCTGAAAAGCAGGTAAGCGCATAAAGTGAACCTTTCCGGTTGCAAAGTGCATCCAGCTCCGTTTCAATTTCAGTGACATCTTTCAATGAATAATAATCTGTGATCCGGCTTTTTTCAAAGGAATAGTTTTCAGACCACTCTTCTAAAAGTGACTCCGGTGTGTTCAGAAAAAATCCATTTTTTTCAGTTTGAATCCATTCCCGGTCAAACAGCAATTTTTTAACGTTTGAGACCTGCCCTAAACTGACTTGTGCTTCTTCAGCCAATTCCTGAATTTTCCATACCTTTTTCGGGTTGTTAAAAAGTACCCTGAGGATCCTTTCCGCCCGTGGTGAATAGAGAGAACGCAAATCCCGTTTTTTTGTAAAAACATTCGGCTTTCCTTCCTGCTCAATATAAATCTCGTCAAAACAGAGCCGACAATTTCCGGCCAAGTCTAAATACCCCATCTTTTCCCGGTTACAGATTTCCGCAGACTTCGCAGAGATATACGGGGCTATAAAAACGCCATAAACATCGTGAAACAGATCACGGTGGCACAAAAGCTGATTAACCGCCTGTCGGGCAAGTCTTGGCTGGCCATTTCCCATTATCTCTAACATCAGATATTTTACACCGCTGGGGCGTGCGATTTTGACCATTAAAATCGGTGGGATCCCTTCCGGAAAAGTGTGTCTCCTAATTTCTTCGATTTTTAGAAAAGAAACCCTGTTTAAACAGATGGTTAAGGCCTCGACCGCTTTTTTTTCTAGAAGATCAATGGATAATTTCATTATTTAAACCTTTTCAGCAGTTGCTGAAATATCTTATTATAATGAAAATGACATTCTGTCAAGATTTTTTATTGAAATGTAATTTTCAACATTTGCTGAAAATTACATTTATAGTGAAAGTTAGTTTACATACCCGATCTTTTTAGAACAAAGCAACCGATCATTTTCAATCCAAGGCTGTTTCTGTGTTTTTACACCATTTTTTGCGTTTTTTCGGTCAACATCTTGCTTTAAGATAAAATTTGTTTATTTTATAACCACCGGAAACAATTGTTAGCAGTTTTTTTCCGTAAAAGGCGAAAGCGTGGTTGTTGATAAAGCCTTCGCAACCGTTTATTAAATCAGAGACTTTTGATGAACATCATTGAAGCCAGGCATTTAACCAAAACTTATACCATCGGTAGCAGACAGATCCGTGTATTGGACAATGTATCGCTTTCCGTAACCGACGGGGAATTCCTGGTGGTTGAGGGAAGCAGCGGTAGCGGCAAGACAACTCTGCTTAGTTTGCTATCAGGCCTTGACAAACCGACAGCCGGCAGGATTTTTATTGAAAAAAAGGATATCACCGACACAAAGGAAGATGATCTTGCTCCGCTCCGAAACAAGGTTATCGGGTTTGTATTCCAGTCGTTTCACCTGGTACCTTCACTCACCGCCTTGGAAAACGTTATGTTTCCGGCCGAACTAAGGCGTGACCCAAAAGCCCGAGAAAAAGCGAAGGCCCTTCTCCAACAGGTTGATCTCGATCCGCGATGCGACAACTTCCCCCATCAACTCTCAGGGGGTGAACTGCAACGGGTGGCGATCTGCCGGGCGCTGATCAATCGTCCCAAAATCATTTTCGCCGATGAACCGACCGGAAATCTGGATACCGAAAACGGAAGAGCTGTTCTTAAACTCCTTCTTGAATTTCACAAAGAGCGCCAAACCACACTGATTTTGGTGACCCACAACTTCGAAATTGCAGGTATGGCAGATCGGATGATTATCCTTAAAGATGGCCGGATAACCGATTTCAACAGCAATGAAAAGCATTCTGCTATATAGACGTTTTATTATCAGGCAGATTATCCGTTCGCGGAAACAGGCAACTGTTTTCGTAATGTGCGTAACACTTTCGATTGTGGCCCTTATCGCATTAAACGGCTTTTCCATTAGTGTCCACACATCTCTTCTCAAAGAAGCAAAAACACTTCATGCCGCAGACATCCTGGTTCGATCCCATCATGAACTATCGACGTCGATCACCGATGCCGTTTCCCGACTCGAAGACCTGAATCTAATCAAAAGTGCCCAGGTTTACGAGTTCTATTCCGTGGTTCGGGCTGGGGATGATCAAGGATCTTTATTGGCAAAGCTAAAAATCGTGACGCCGGGCTATCCCTTTTACGGGAACGTGGCGCTGCAGTCCGGGCGTAAATTGAAAAGCGTCCTCAGCCGGGGTCGCATCATCGTGGCGCCGGCTCTGTTGGACCGGCTCAAGCTCCGTATTGGCGATCAGTTGCACATCGGGCAGGCGCTCCTGACCATCGAAGATGTGGTGCTTGAGGAGCCCGATCAGCCGGTAAATTTTTTCTTTTTAGGCCCACGGATCTTTATTTCCGAAGAAGATCTTGAAAGGTTGGACCTTGTAAAAAAGGGAAGTCGGGTCCACTTCACCCGTTTGATCAAAGTAGATGACGAAAAAAGCATCGACCGAATCGCCGATCAACTGACAGCCGCGGCCGACCCGGATTTTGAACGTGTCGATACTTACAGAACAGCCGAATCCGGAGTAAAACGATTTTTCGACAATTTCCTCTTTTTTCTCAGCCTCATCGGCATTTTTATCCTGCTATTGGCCGGTATCGGTATCCAGAGCTCCCTGGCCGCTTTTTTAAAAGAAAAAGAGAAAACGATCGCGATAATGAAGACCCTCGGGGCAACCAGCGGATTCTTTACCCGCCATTTCGTTATTATCCTTGCGCTGCTCGGTCTTTTGGGGTCGAGTCTTGGGCTTTTATTCGGTTTTTTTCTACAGCATTTCATCGACAGGCTTTTTACGGGGTTTTTGCCACCCAATGTAAAGCTTATTATCTCCTGGAACGCGGTAATAGGAGGCTTGGGGCTCGGTGTCCTGGTGGTCGCCTTATTTTCATTTTTGCCTCTATACAGGTTAAAGGAACTAAAGCCGGTTTCAATCTTCAGAAAGGAATTTATCTATACGCAGAAAGGATTGCCATATTATACGATCGGTTTCGTGATCTTCCTTTTTTTCATCGGTATGGTTTTGTGGCAGATAAACGTCATTAAGACCGGTCTCTATTTTGTTTTGGGCATAATCCTGCTCATCCTAATCACTGCAGCTGCAACGGAAATCGTTCTCTATTTCCTGCGAAAGCTAAATGTTCGTACGCTTACGATCAGACAAGCACTCAAAGGATTGTTCCGACCAAAAAATGCAACCAAGGCGATCATTATAACATTGACCGCCTCGCTTTCGGTTATTTTTTCCATCTATCTTCTTGAACAAAACCTGGACGCCGGTTTTATTGAATCATACCCCCCGGATGCCCCAAATCTTTTTTTTCTAGATATTCAACCCGACCAGTTAGATAATTTTTCACAAACCCTCGGCTTGAAGACCGAATATTACCCGATTATCAGGGCAAGAATGATTGCGATCAACGGCGAAAAAATCAACCGCCAAAAAGAAAAGCAAAAACGGGGAGACAATCTGTCTCGAATCTTTAATCTTACCTATCGAAACCGCCTGATAACGGATGAGGTTATCATCAAAGGCAAAAAATTGTACCGAGATGACTGGGGAGATCTTCAGGTGTCGGTGTTGGACAAGGTCACTGAGATGAGGGAGCTGGATATCGGCGACCGTATTACTTTCAAAATACAGGGGATACCGCTGGAAGCAACGGTTTCAAGTGTTCGCACCCATTCGCGCGAATCGATCCGGCCATATTTTTATTTTGTTTTTCCGGAGAAAGCCCTGCAGGACGCTCCCCAAACAATTTTTACCGCCATCCGGGTCGAAAAAAACCGGATACCTGCCCTGCAAACCAAGATCGTGAAAAAATTTCCGAATATAAATGTTATTGACGTCACCCAGACCCTTTCTATCTTTGCGAAGGTGCTAAAAAAACTTTCCAATATCATCCGTTTTTTTACCCTGTTCAGCATCGTTGCCGGTGTTCTCATCATTTTCAGCTCTGTTTTAGCAACACGATTTGCCAGAATCCAGGAAGCGGTTTACTACAAGATCCTGGGTGCCAGAGGCGCTTTTGTGCTAAAGGTGTTTATATTGGAAAATCTCTTCATAGGCCTGGTAAGCGCCAGCCTCGCGTTGTTATTTTCGCAGATCGGCAGCTGGGCGATTTGCACGCGGGAGTTCGATATTACCTACCATATGTTTTTATTTGAAAGTTTGCTGATGGTACTGGGCGCGGCGCTGTTCGTCGTAGGGGTTGGATTGTTGCCCTCAGTGTCCATCCTTCGCCAAAAACCGGTTCTGTTTTTGCGAAAACAGACAGATGAATGACGGTTGGCACAACTGATAAGATGCCGGTGGTCGATAAATGGACAAAGCCAAAATTATTTTCTTAACCATTTTTTCCCTTAGCCTCTCTATCATCGGGTGCGGTGAAGAATCCGGTCCTACTACACAAAAAAATCCGCTGGTATATGAAGGTAGTATTGTGGCGATCGGTGACAGCCTGACAGAGGGTCTGGGCGTTGAGGAAGAATTTGCCTATCCTGCCCTGCTTGAGCGACAGTTAATGGCGCGCGGGCACCGATACAGAGTGATCAATGCAGGCATCAGTGGCGAGACAAGCAGCGGAACACTCTCGAGAATAAAATGGGTCTTGAGAATAGATCCGGATATCGCAATCCTTGTCATCGGAGCAAATGATGGACTCAGGGGAGTCAATTCCGACTTTATAAAATCTAACATTACAAAGATCATACAATCGCTCAAGGCCAATGATGTAATCGTCGTACTTGGGGGCATGCGGATCGTTCAAAATCTGGGGAAAACCTATACGACTGCTTTTTCCAAAATTTACCAGGAGATTGCTGAAACTGAGAAAGTTATTTTAATCCCCTTTTTCCTGGAAGGAGTTGCCGGAGAACCCAAGCTCAACCAGGCTGACGGAATTCATCCAACAGCCAAAGGCTACCGCCGGATTGTGGAAAACATTTATCCATACGTGGTTGAAGCGATTAAAATCAACGCGCTTATCCCGCGATCTTTTTGAGCAACCAGGCCATATTTTGGCCCAGGGTTGCCATCGTCCCTTTGGCTTCTTCATCCTGTTCCACCTCGCCGGGCTGCAGGCCGAAACCGATGTTCCAATAACTTGAACCGGGCACGACCATCTGGCTGATGAAGAAAAAGTGATTCAAGGAGTCGAAGGTATGGATGGCTCCGCCTCGCCGGGCTGCCACCACTGAAGCGCCCACCTTGCGCTGCAACATACCCTTGTTGGCAATGGACACCAGGCCGGCTCGGTCGATCAGCGCTTTAATTTGAGGTGTAACGCCGGCAAAATAGACCGGTGAACCAAGGATCACCCCGTCTGCGCCCACCATCTTTTCGATGCACTCGTTGGCGATGTCTTTTTCCACCGAACAGCGTTGATTTTTGTTTTTAAAGCACTTGTAACAGGCAATGCACCCATCAATTTTCTTTCCACCCATCTGATAGAGTTCGGTTTCGACCCCTTCCTTTTCCAGTTCATCGAAAACCCATCGGATCATAAAAGCTGTATTTCCATCTTTTCGTGCACTGCCGTTAAAGCCTATGACTTTCATTTGAAGTCTCCTTTCCATTGTAATGTTGCAGCGTAAACGCCGCTGATGTTTGTTTCAAAGTTTACCGAGGCAGGCAATTTCCCAGACACAAAAACCGGATGCCATTCGTTTGAGCAGCCCATCGGGCCCCGATGAGCACACCCCTTTAAGCACACTCGGCTTTTGAAATCAAACCAAAAGCGAAAACTCTGGGTCTTGTAATAAATTATAGGAAAATCTGATCGGGAAATTGCAAATCTATCTGTTTTGAGTTATACCCTAACTGAGCATAAATAAAATGGGAATTTGCCGTTCTTTTATATTTCATCTATTGAAGAGATACTGATGTATCATATGTTCAATGCAACCCTTCAAATCTGAAGGTTTTTATATTAGTTTGCCATTTTATTTATGCTCAATTAGGGTTATAGAGAAACGAATTTATATTAACCTTTAAAAAGTTCGGCGGGTTGGAAAAAAGGAGTCAAATATGATGGATGGACAGGGAAATTCAGTTAATTTCAATTTTGACAAAAATAATCTTTACCGCGAGGAATCTTTCACCGATCTGAAGATCGGCACAATCCGGCGCCTGACGCCGGTTAATCTCAACGGTTCAGAAGATAAAAGTCGCAAAACCGTTTTCGTGGGCCAGACATCTCTCATGTCTCCTAACGGACCGGTACCGCTTCAGGCTGGAATTCAAGCCAAAGAAATCCAGCAGGCGATTAAAAGATTCCCCGAAGCGATGGAAGCGGCCATGGAACAGCTGATTGAGGAGGCCAAAAAACTCCAGGAAGAGGCAAAGTCAAAGAATCAAGAGCCGGAGTCCCGGATCATTCTTCCCGGGAGGTAGTATTCAGACCGCCTCGACCCTGCTCAGTAAAATATTTTTTTTCACTCGTTTTTTTCACGTGTTGCTGCGGCGGCAAAGTCAGCCATAACCAACCCCATGTACTCCCGCACATCTTTTGGCGGAGGCTGGATCACCTCCCGTTGTTGCAGAACCAGTGATTTCGAGGGACATTTAAAGGCACAG
>Ga0255053_10000560_pt1 | contig 20678 bp, 20 predicted proteins | sample JV7_2_22_MG_FD_188635 | JGI IMG/M metagenome (GOLD analysis project Ga0255053, IMG submission 188635) | Seawater microbial communities from Jervis Inlet, British Columbia, Canada - JV7_2_22 | ecosystem: Environmental > Aquatic > Marine > Inlet | place: Canada: British Columbia | collected... | reverse complement strand
CTCGGCAAGGCATTTCAACTGATGATGGTGATTGCCGAGCCTGTCGATGCCGTAATTCCGTTGGATTCCGTCGGCAATGTCGCGTTCGTCAATTTTGTTGCCGTCGTCGCCATACTCCTTTCGTGTTTTCTCGCTGGCCTGGCTGCCACAAGCGCGTGGGGCCGGAAGATCTCCGAGGGAGCAGACGAGAGACTCCAGCTCTTTGTCCCCGGCTACTCGCTCATGAGGGAAAAGGTGAGGACTGCGGTCCGCAGTAAGGATGCCGAGGAATCACTTCGGCCCGTCCTGGTCCAGTTCGACGATCAATCCCAGATCGCCTTCGAGGTCGATCGGTCTCCAGACGGCCTAGTGACGATCTTTCTGCCCGGGGCCCCCGATCCTTGGTCGGGTTCGGCGATCTTTGTCACGGCGGAAAGGGTTACCCCTATCGACACGGAAGTGAAAGATGCTCTACGGACCTTCAAGAAGATCGGTAATGGAGCACTGGCTGCACTGGGATCCGTACGGGCGGAACCCCTTCAATACGGGGCCTGAGGTGAAAGCTGATATGAAACCGAAAAAGGCACTTGGGATAGTGATCCTCGCCGTTCTTGCTGGGCAATCCGTTCAGGCTGCGGATTGGAGTTTCTTTGCCGAGTTCAGCTTCTAGTTGGCGTACAATCGCGCGATGAAGACTCCAACGATTCTTGCCTTGTTACTGCTGGTTTCCGCGTTTCCCGCTTTAGGGCAGAAGGTCTACGTCGACTACGACAGCACCATCCCTTTCAGCGAGTACAAGACCTTTCAGTATGTCGAGACCCAGGAGGACCTGCGGGATTTTTCGCGGACCTCTCATGGGCTCGTCGTCAGTGAGCTGCGCCGCTATGCCACCGAAGGTGGACTCGAGGAGGTCGATTCCGACCCCGATTTCTATCTCGCCTACTACACCGCTGACCGATTCGATCTGAACCTTGCCATGTCCGATCTGCGATACAGCTACGGTGCCAATTTCGATCTCGGCGGCTACTGGGAGGGTGGCGTCGGCACGCGCACCCCCGATTCGTTCAATTTCAAACAAGGCACCCTGGTGGTGGATGCCTGGGATGCCGAGCGTGGGGAGCTCGTTTGGCGCGGCATCGCCACGGCGGCGGTTTCGAGCAACCCCGACAAGAACGACAAGAAGATCGAGAAGGCCCTGAAAAAGATCATGAAGAAGTGGGACGAGGCCAAGGGCTACCGCGTTCGTGCCATCCGCCAGATGAAGGCCGAGCAGGAGAACTAGAAAGCACCTCCCCGCCACGCCAGGCGCACCCAGAAAGTCCTACCCGGTTCATTGATCCGCACCGGGTCGGGATCGAACAGATTGCCCCGATTCAGGTGGTTGGCATAGGTGCGGTTAAAGACGTTATCGGCGCCTGCGAATAGCGACAGCGATCCCAGGATCCTGTACCGACCGGAGAGATCCAGCACGCCATGGCCCGGGGTCTCGCCGTAGTCCTGTCCACTGCCGGTGATGGGATCGTCGTCCACTCTGTCTTGCGCTGCGGCCCACCGGAGGAGTCCCATCGCACCCCATCGATCCGCTCCGTAGGCGAGCTGCAGCCACCCTTCGAATGGCGGAATTTGCGCCAGGGGACGATCGTCTGTGCGGTTGTCACCCCGTACCCAGCTGGCGACCCCAGAGAATTTCCCACGTTCTCCGAGGCGGTAGAAGCCCTCGGCTTCGAGCCCGATCAATCGAGCTTCCAAATTGCGATAGATCGTGGCGCCGTCGCTCTGCAGGATGCCCTCTTGGCCGTGGGCCCGATCCCGCAAGATGAAATCGTTCGCCTGGTCCAAGAAGCCGTTCACGATCCAGGTTCCAGTCTGCTCTTGTGATGAGAGACCGAGGTCCAGTTGATGGTGCTTGGCGGTGGTCAGCTGAGGGTTACTGACCCATCTCTTGACGGGGCTCATGTTGTTGGAGCCATAATAGCGCTCGGTGGTGTCGGCTGTCCGGGTGCTGCGGCTCAGACCCGTGAACAGCGTCAGATCGGGCCTGAGAAACCGCTCGTACCGGATCAACCCGCCCCATTCCGAGTGGCTCCAATCGTCTGCCCGAGTGCCGTAGTAGTACGAATAGAGCTGATTGGGACTACGGTTCATACCAGCCGGCTTCAAATCCGCCTTGGTGGCGTCTGCAGAAAAGCGATCGAATCTGCCACCCAAGACTAGCCTCGATCGGGTCCCGAGATTCTGGACCCCTTCCAGAAAGATCCCACCTTGGCCCAAGGTGGCGTCAGGCCACATGACCGAATGCAGCATTCCCACCATGCCTGGGTTGGGGCCAGCAAATCCCACGGCGTCACGGGTGTTCTCCTGGTATTCGAGGCCCAGAGTCAGGGTGAGATTGTCGGATACCTGGCGGTCGGCGCTGACTCGGCCGCCGAGAGTATCGGATGTGGACGGGACCCGCATGGCCATGGGAGCGGTCCAGGGACGCAGAGAGTCGTTGTCCATCAGATGATCGACGGCCGAGTAGTAGAGCTCGCCTCGTAAGTCGACCAGACCGATCCATTTCTCGCTACGCCGAACCTGCAACCGAAAAGTGTCGGCCGCATCCTCAGGCGAGTCCATTCCTGCTCCGGCAAAGAGCGCGTTGTCTGTGCGAACCGCTTCGATCCCCAGCTCCAGCTGACCCGTGGCAGCTTCGCCATAACCCAGCATCACGTTGGCGTGCTGGCTGTCGAATGCCGACCGGATCTCGTTGCCACTGCCATCTTCGTAGTTGTCAAAGCTCCGCGCACCGCCCTGCGCCCGCAAAAAAAACTTACCGATCCCCAGGGAGGCATCGATCCCCAGCTCTGGGTCCTGGTGCCAGGAGCCGAACGCGGTGGCGATCTCGGCTCGCCAGTCGGTGGGTTCAGAGAACGTCGGCACATTGCGTTCGAAAAGGACCGTCCCGGCGGTTCCCCCCGGACCAAATCGCATCGACTGGATACCCTTGATCACAGTTATCTCGTCAAAGGCGTTGGGAGATGCAAAGGAGCTCGGGGGGTCCATGCGATTCGGGCAGCCCCCATGGACGAAGGCGCCGTCCACCTGCACGTTCAGACTTCCTTCACCGAGCCCACGAATTCGTGGCTCCAGGCCATGTCCCCCCATCCGACCCACCGAGACACCTGCCACCCCACGCAACAGATCCGCACCATCGCCGATAGGCACCTCAGGCAGCTCATCGCTGCTGAGAATCCTCACGGCAGGTACGACGGGCCAATCCCCCACTACCTGGATCTCTTCCTCGACCACGGGGATCTCGGCCGACTCCGACTCGACCTCTTGCGCCCAAAGACCGGACCTGACTGGCAACATCAAGATGAACGCAGCTGCAAAGAGAATACGGATGATTCTCGGACCCTCCATGATGAATCCTCCTCGGCGCGGACGCGCGCCCGGCTGGAATTGAAATCTCAGCTTCGCTGGGAAAGGTGGCGCTTTAGAGAGCGCCAGAGGTTTGAGGCGGGGGAGGGTCCGGGGCACTAGGTGGGAGGTTCTGTCGGGATTCGTCGCCGCTGTCGGCCAGACCTGCTGGGAGAAGGGTATCCACAGGCAGGTCGATGGGCACCAGTCCCAAGTGCCGAGCAAAGGAGGAAGCTACTGCGTCGTCATTCGCCCCGTCGGCTGAACGCACACCACCGCAGTCACCGAGACGGGGATTCCCGGTTTTGCCGCAGTCACAACCGCCCAACAGACAGACACTCTCCCCGCCGCAGCAATACTCCGACTCGGCCTCCCACAAGGAGCTGCAGGCCAAGACCGGCCCGATGCCGAGCCACAGACAAACGACGGCCGCGATGACTGGACGGAACCAGGTCCAGCGGCCAAGACCCGCGCACATCTCAGCAATGTTTCTATCACCAGAGAGGTCGAGCCACACCACTCATCGGGGTAGGTAGTCCATCCACCTATCTACCCCCACCCCAGAAGAGCTGATAGGCCACCGTCACCACGTCGAAATCCGCCCCGATCTCCGTAAATGCGCCTGTGTGGGCAGCCATCTTGAGGGACTGTCGACGAGTCAACGGGACCGACAAGGTCCCGCCAACCCTCGAGTTCCGCTGGAGGTCGAACTGGTCCACACCGTTGATCGTGGTGCGGCCACCACTGTAGTAGTTGGCATCCAGGCCCAGCCACACCCGGTTCTCGAAGTTGTAGCTCAAATGCCCCTGGATACTGCTGATGGGGTTCTGATCTTGGGACGAACCGCCAAAGAAATCGTCATTGGTCGTGAAGAACCAGACGCCTGCGGCTACTTCCAGAATCCAGTGCCCCTTGATACTCGAGTACCCGACCTCGGGCTTGAATGCCCATCGGTTGGCACCGAAGCTGATGACCCTGGACGAGTCGTACTGTCCCGTCGGGGTGGCGACCGTCAGACTGACACCGAGATTCCGTCCCTGCTTGTACTTGGCGAACTCAGCTGGCGCCAGGGCCGGCCCACCGAGCACGTTGACCGCCACTCGGGCTCGAAGGAACGAGGCACCTGATCGGCTGTTGGAGACGAATTGGCCACTCAAAGTGCCCGAACCACTCATGTGCAGATAGGGCATGGCGACGGTTACTGAGGCCGATCGGCCTGCGAGACCAAACGATCGCAGGTAGGACAAGATCGCTGTGGTCGACTTCAGCTCGACATCCTGTAGAGGAGACGCCGCGTCCGTCAAGACGTTGCCTTCCGAATAGCTTCCGATCAGAGCGAAGAAGTTGAGACCAGTGGGCAGGGTGCGATAGGCACGGGGCTCGAGCTCCTGGGCAGCTCCCATGCGGCAGACCAGGACCCCCACCAACACGATCCACAGGAACCGCTTCCAGCGCGCATTTATCCGGCCTACCCTCGAATTGGCTCTCTCCATCGGAGGTGATTCTGCCAGATTCTTGAAGCTGAATGCGTCCTTTAGGGCATGAACAGTTTCAAGAAGCAGGTCAGGGGGCCTGAGCCACTTATCGTCGACATATCAAATCTCTATCGATACAATTACTGTATTACACATATTGTATCGATGGAGAGCACATGCCTACAGTGACGATCTCACCCAAGTTCCAAGTCGTGATCCCGAAGCAGATACGGGAGCAACTCCGCCTTACCCCGGGCCAGAAAGTCGAGGCCATTGTCTTTGAGGATCGAATCGAGTTGATTCCCGTACGACCCGTCCAAGAGCTGCGAGGGTTTGTCAAAGGAATCGACACCACGATTGAGCGGGAGGCGGATCGCCAATGAACGTCGTGGACTCCAGCGCCTGGCTCGAGTATTTTGCCGACGGTCCCAATGCCTCATGGTTCGCTTCCGCGATCGAGACTACGAATGAGTTGATCGTGCCGTCATTGACGATCTACGAAGTCTTCAAGAAGCTGACCAGTGTGAGCGGCGAGAATGCAGCGCTCCAAGCCATCGGAGCCATGCAGCAAGCCCAGGTCGTGGATCTCGATGCGGCCCTTGCATTGAGCGCCGCTCGTCTCGGTCTCAAGCACCAACTGCCACTAGCAGACAGCATCATCCTGGCAACGGCAAGATCCTTCGATGCCACTTTGTGGACACAAGACTCGGACTTCCAGGGCCTTCCTGACATCAAGTACAAGCGCGCAACAACGTGATGTGCTTTCACTTGATATCAATGCTAGCATGTGATAGCATTCGGCCATGGCTAGCTTGAGTGTGCGCAGGATCGACGACGACGTCTACAGGCGGCTGAAGATTCGTGCCGCGGAGCACGGAGTGTCCATGGAAGAAGAGGTGCGACAGATTCTGGCCCGGGCGGTGGCCGCGCCTGAGCGTCTTGGAGACCTGGCGCTGACACTCTTTGGCGCGGGTCACGGTGTGGAATTCGAGCTTCCCGTGCGCGAACCACACGAACCCATGAAGCTCGATTGATGTTCCTCCTCGACACCAACATCGTCTCTGCGGTCATGGCACCCTCACCACCCGAGACCGTCCTCGACTGGCTCAATCAGCGGCAGACATCGCATCTCTATCTCTCGACCATCACCATGGCCGAGATCGGATACGGCCTTGCCGTGCTCCCCGACGGCAAACGTCGCCGCCACTTGCAAGATCGATTTGAGAGGTTTGTAGCCCAAGGGTTTGCGCAGAGGATTCTCTCATTTGATTCGCCTGCGGCGCGCGTTTACAGCGAGGTCATGGGACATCGGCAGCAGATTGGCCGCCCCATGAGCGTCCTCGACGGCCAGATCGTCAGCATTACGCGAACTCATCGCATGACCCTCGCAACTCGCAACACTCGCGACTTTGACGAGTGTGGGGTCGACCTCGTCAACCCATTCGACACATAGATTCGGTCAGCTCGACTCATCTTCTCGACGAAGGCGCTGCCAAATGCCGTCCTCACCAAGAGCCCAGCACCAATTCAGATCCCAGCCAAAGCCACCAGGGCAACGCCGAAGATGATCGTCGTGCTGGCCACGGCCGAGTACGGCAGGACATCCGCCATGGCGGTGGTGATGTCGATAAGAATCCCCAGAACCATTCCCATGGAGACAAGCAGAACGGCAATCGGGACAATGGCCACCAGACCACCCAAGATCGTCGTCTTCACGAAATCGAGCATCTTCTTCACAGCTACACCTCCCCGATCTCACAAGTGTGAGCTAAGGATATCGCCATCACCGAGGTTAGAGCGCCGATCGGGGAGGAAAACCCCGGGCGCACTTACTCCAGCATCAGCGTTACACGCACCAGCATGCCATCAGAGTTTCCAACGAGCCCGAAGCGATCGAGCTCGATTGTGCGGTAGTAGAGACTGCAACCGAAGTAAGGTGTCAGCCACCAGTTCAACCCTGCCGACAGGATGCTAATTCCTCCACCCGCGATCTCGCCATCGGTGAGATCCAGAAAGGACCAACGCAGAGCAAGCTCCAACGCGCCCCAGCCCTTCTGGTAGACGGAGCGGGCCACAGGTACCGGTCCGAACACCGCACTCCTGCGGTTGTAGACCCGCATTTCCTTGGACACAATCCACGAGCTGGTAATGTGATAGCCGTAGAAAACCGGGTCTCCAGAATCCGGAGCGGCCACGTTATTGCGCAGGTACTCACCATGGAGCCAGAACGGACCTCTGCGCCAGGAGGCCTCCAGATCGATGGCGGTGGCGCTGTCAGCATCGAACAGACAGTCATCGTCGGAGACACAGGTATCAACAAACACTGGGGACAGATTGAACTCGGGGTCGGTACGGTATCGCAGCCCCTCCTTGGCATCGGTATAGCGCACACCCAGGCCGAGATGGAAGAGATTGCTTTCGTCTTCGGAGATGAACGGTAGTCCGGTGATTCGACCGACGACCTGACTGGCACTCTCGTCGAAGCCCTGAGACGCATCGAACCAATCATTGAATCCGCCAATGGCCCAGGTGAAACGCCGATTCGGCACGACACCGTTGAGGACGAACCCGACGTTGCGGGATGGCAGCAGTGCATCCGACACCGAGGTGCGCTCAAAAATCGGTAGGTAGAGTCCACCCATGATCCGTTCCATGGAGATGGGCTCTTTCTGCTTGCCCAGGCTGATACTGGCCCGCTCGAGAAAAGGGATATCCAGGCGATAGTCGAACAAGGTGATGTCGTCGCTTTTCTCGGTGTCGAACCCCTTGTCGAAGGCGTTGGTGGCGCCGGCAAACGTGTAGACCCAAGGCCTCTTGAAGTTGAGCGTACCGACCAGGCCGAAACGGAAGCCTCGAATCTCGCCACGGTTGTACTCATCGAGATCCCCGACCTGCTCGCGGCTCTCTGCATCCTGGTAGAGCCAATTCTGTCGATCGAGAACAACCGCCGCAATGAAGATTCCGGAAACAGCCCTGGTATCAAACCGATTCCACCTCTCCTCGTGTTGCTGAGAGAGCGGCGCAGCGAAGGGTGGAGGTGTGTAGGCAAGCCACTTCCTCTTCCCGACCTCCTCTTCATCGCGGATCGAAGCCAGGTAGTTGCGGGCGATCTCGCCTTTGGCGATGGCGAATCGGGCATGGGTGGCGGTGTCGAGCAGGACATCAATGTTCTCGCTCGGATCTTCGTCGAGGATGAGAAAGCTCGCAGGTTCCCCGAGCGTCAGGTCTCCCAACAGAACACCATTCTGTGCATCGAGGCCGATGTCCGCCTTCGACGAGGCGATGCGGTCCTGGGTGACCAGCTTGAGTTGCCCGTTCTTGATCAGGATGTGGACCACCGCATCCTCGCCCTCGCTGACAGTTGCGACCGGCCGCACGTTGCGGATCAGGATGGTCACGTCCTCACTGGTTTGGGACAGCAGAGGGCTGCCGACCACAATCGCCGCAACCAGGAGAACCAGGCAGAGTCTGGGGCCGAAACCTGTCAACTGCAACCTACAGCGCCAGCCTTGCCCGCACACCCAGGACCCAGAGTGAATCCTCTTCCGGGTTCAGGGCCGGATCCTTGAGGTATTGGATATCGGGGGTGATGGCGAATTGAGGAGAGATGTTCCAGCGGAAGTAGAGCTCAGTTGTGAGCTGGTCGCTCAAGTCCGGCGCCCAGGTGTCTTCGTTGACCTCGCCCCAGTTGAAGCCGAATCCCAGGACATTGCCGCCAGGATCGGGCTGGTAGCCGAAGCCGAAGCTGACCGATTTCTGCATCAGGCTGCCGCCGTCGTCGGCGTAGCCCGCCCGAATGAAAGGCAGCCACTTCTCCTGGAGGTATCGACTCCACGAGAAGTTGGCGCCCCAGCCGCCGGCCTCCCTTGCCTCGACCCGTTCGTCGGCCTGCCAGAGAGTGAGATGGGTGTTGTTCAGGTAGATCTGGTCGTGGGCCGTTGTCCAGCCGATCTCGATCGATTTGAAGTACTCGTTGTCCTTGAAGAACGTGTTGAAGCCTTCCCAGAACTCGGTGGGATCGGCGTTGCGGTCCACCAGACCACCAATGAGAAACAGATTCTTCGTGATCATGGCGCCCGCTGCGGCACCCAGCGTGGCGTCGTTGGGCACCGCCATGGTCAGCGTCCCGGTGCTGAAGGCGAAGTTCAGAAACCCTGTCCACGGACTCGCCATGGCGTAGACATCGACGTAGTCTGTGGCATCCAGAAAGCCGCCAAATAGAGCGATCTTTCCATCCTTCCAGCGCTGCCGCCAATAGAAGTTGGTCCATCTCCAGCCCTGGTTGCTGAACGGCGGTTCGATCAGGCCGATGTAACCGATATTGAACCCGAATCCGCCGGGCGCCACATCCGTGTAGGCATGCCGGTGCTCGATCTTCCAGACCAAGGCACCTGTGTTCCCCGACTCGCGACCTGCCAGATCCCATGATCCATAGAACCGGGCAATGCCGCCTCCAGCGTTGTCCTCGCCGGGGCTTTCATTGGCCTTGAGGTAGGCAGCCGAGTAATCCACCGAAAGTGAGATACCCCGCTTCTCATGCAAATTCTTCTTCCACGCGAAATAGGGATCGAGGAGCCGCTCCTTGATAATTCGGCTGGTCGAAGCCTCGTCATTGGCGATCTGGTTGTCGACCTGATCTGGGCCCCGAACTTGGGCCGCTGCCCTGCGGTCGACGCCGATTCCGCCTCTTCTCCCGCCGCAGGGTCGTCACCTTGGGCCGCTGCTGGATACACGGTTGCCAGCACCACAAGAATTGCTAGAAGAGAGCGGGTCAAAAACATCATTCGTTGACTCCTTCGTTGCGGGCAGCAGCTCGCGGAGGGTAATCCGATGTTCCAATTGGTTCCTGCTATCGACATCGAGGATTCCAAGGATGATCAGCGGAGACGGCGCCGCCTCCCAGTCGATCTTCACCAGGCCGAAGTTCAGATCGACGAAGGGACCCGCAACCCGATACTCGTTAGCTACTTGGGAATACTTCTCGTTGACGTGGGTCAATCCGCTGGCAGTGAAGTCGTAGAGAGGATACGGACCCTCGTTAGTCCTCGACAACTCCGAGAAGTGGACATTGCCGGTCAGAAGCACCACGCCCTCGGCCCCCGTTTTCTCGATGAGATCGAAGAGCCGTTGCCGCTCGTGGGGGTAGTTGCCCCACTCGTCCATCCCCTTCTGGTCGGGGACGATCTGGGTGCTAGAGGCGATGAAGCGGATGTCGGCCGGTTGGCGGAGTTGCTCTTCGAGCCAGGCCCATTGGGCCGGCCCTAGAAGCGTGACGCTCGGATCGTCGTTGGGTGCAAACTTGCCCAGACTGCCGCCGACCCCCTCCGGGCGCTCGGCCAACAGAAAGGGGCCCTTGAAATATCGGGTATCGAGCAGGATGATCTGGACGGTCTGTCCCGGAGGTCCAAGAGTCTCCGCCTGATAGACACCGCCTGAGCGCCGCCGTTCGGAATCGGCTGGTTCGCCAAAGAAATCGAGGAAGATCTGCTGCGACTCCTCTTGGAGCGCGAACTCGGCGCCACCCTCGGCCTTACCGTAGTCATGGTTATCCCACACCGCCATCACCGGTACGTTGGCTGTCAGATGCTGCCAGTCCGGATTGTCTGCCAGCTCCTGCCACTCTTCCTGTAGTGACTCGGGCGTCACATCGAAGGTCGTCTCGCCATCGAAATCGCCGTAGATGGCATCACCCAGCGAGAGATAGAGATCGGGTTCGGCAGCCACGACCGCACGAAATATCGGCTGCTCCACCCATTGAAAGGCGCACGAGCCAAAGGCGATTCGGGTGAGCGGTGCCTCGACGCCCTGAACTGCGGCACCCTTGTCGGGCTCAATCGGGGCCTGCTCGGTGGGTGCGCAGCCACTCACGAACACGGTAAGCGAAAGAAGCGCGAGGCATCGATTCACTTTTTGTGTTCTCGAATACGGTCGGTCATTCGTGACCCGCAAAGGTGCACTTCCGGTTTAGGTATCTGCCACTGAGGAACAAATCGAGGCGCGCCAAAGCGTCCCGATCAGATTCCGATTCCCCAGACCTCACATTTCGTTCTTGTGTACCGTGCCGTCCTTCATCACGAGGTCGAGGTTGTCCTCGTCGAGGATGACGTCGATGTCCTCGAGCGGGTTGGCGTCCCACAGCAGGAGGTCGGCGTAGGCCTCGGGCCTGATGGTCCCCAGGGCATAGGTTGGATAGGGATCCTTCGGGCCGGACCACTTGAGCACGGTCCCGGCATTGCCGGTCCAGTGCTTGAGGGCCTGGGCTGGCGTGAAGCCTGCGGCGACGTTGCAGGTGATGTCCTCCTTGATCATCTCCACGAATGGCAGGCCAAACATATCCGACCCGCCGATGATGAAGACACCCTGCTCATTCATCATCCGCGCTGCCTCGCGAGCACCTTTCCCCACCGCGACGCCCTTCACTTTTTGTTCGTGCGTAAAGAACCCCGGCATGGCATCGTAGTCACCAAAAGTGTTCACACTCATGAAGCACTGGAAGCTCCAGACCACCTCTTGACCCATGGACGCCATCCGTTTCACCGTTGGCTCGGTCACCAGGAAGCCGTGTTCGAAGGAGCGAACCCCCAGGTCCAGAAGCCGGTTGTATGACTCATCATGGTAGGCGTGAGTCGCGACGTAGGTTCCGTTGTCAGCTGCGATCTCCACAGCCTGGGCCACTTCGTCGGCGGCCAAACCCATGATCTCGAGCGGGTCGAACTCGCTTGCCACGCCACCGCCACCCATTACCTTGATGAAAGCTGCTCCCCGGCGGAGATTCAAGAGTACTGCTTTGGTGACCTCATCCGGTCCATCGACCACCCAGGTATTTTGGGTGCGCTGGCTCATATCTATGTGGTTGGCAAGTATCTCTGGCGGCACATTGCGGCCCGCCCAGTCGCCGTGACCACCAGTCTGTGAGATCGCACCACCTGAAGAATAGACGCGCGGACCCGGGAGGAGCCCCATATCGATCGCCTTGCCCAAGTCGAGTGGATCACCGGCGATGTCGCGGATAGTGGTAATTCCCTTCATCAGCATGTCCTTGTTCATGTGATGAATGGCGAAGGCGCCGCCGGCTGCGCCGTCCCACCGGGTCTGGTAAGTCGCAGTGCCTTCGGGCGGATTGAGCATCACGTGCTGGTGCATGTCGATGAGCCCCGGGGTCATCACCTTGCCGCTGCCATCGATTCGGGTGGCATCGGCTCGAGCTCCCGTCGACCCCGACGACACCGCCTTGATCATGTTGCCTTCGACCAGGACATTCATGCCCTTTTGGAGCTTGTCGGCGAAGCCGTCGAAGACATCGACGTTGGTGATCAGAGTCTGCGGTGGCGGCGGCTCTTCTTCGGTCTCCTGGGCAATCACCGGAGTGATGCCTGTCATCAGGAGCAGCACAGCAAGCGCCAGGGTGAGTTTCGTGTCCGGGGTCATGTTTGTTCCTCCTTTTGTCTGATTCAGGTCTAGTTGGCGAGCTCGTCGAACTTCGCCATCTCCTCGCTCAGAGCCGCATCGAACGCCGTGATCGACTCGTCCATCTGGCTCGATATCTTCGCGAACACGTCGAGCCAGGGCTGGTTCGGCGGGCCTTCGCTCGTCTCCATGATGTTGTGCAGCATGGTCAGGATGGCCAGCGGTTTGGAGGGCTCGCTGATGATCTGGACCAGGGTCGTGCCGGTGGCCACCATGCTGGACTCGAGGCTCGCGCAAAGCTCATCGACCTTCTTGGCCTGTGAGGCCAGTTCGCCGGAACCCTCCAGCGCGCCCGCGACTTCTTCGCGTGCCGCCTGGGCCCGGAGCACCGCCTGCACGCCCTCTTCGGCCTTCTTATAGAGCTCCATCCAGGCGTCGGCCTTGGCGTCGGTCTCGGCCCGGCTATAGGTCTCGTTGGGATTGGCCATCAGTTCGAAGGACTGGGTCTGCGACTGGCCGTCGACTGTTAGACGGACCTGATAGGTGCCCGGCGCCGCGATTGGGTTGATGACCACTGGCGGCAGCCCCGGAATGGCGGAGACCTTCGGATGGCGCATGTCCCACATGAAGCGGTTCAACCCCTTGCCGACTCTATCCTTCAGACGGGTGTCAAGACTCGTTAGAAATGTCCCCTGGTAGAACTCGATAGAAATGTCCCCTTCCCGCCGCCGTCGTGGGGGGTGGGCTGTGGGAAACGCGGAGCGTTTTCCAAGGGGTGTGGGAGGGTGCCGGGCGGGGGTGCGGGCGGGGCAGCGCCGTCTGAGGGAACAGGGCCTTACCTACTCGCAACTGCTCGAAGGGCTGCGCCACGATTTGGCTATCTACCTGTTACGAGATCCGAATCTGGAGGCATCTGAGGTCAGTCGAGAGCTGGGCTACCGTGATCCCGCCATCTTTACTCGCGCGTTCCGACGCTGGACCGGAACTACCCCCAGCGAGTTCCGGCGCCTCGTTTCCGTCTCTTAGACAACGGCAGAACCACTGGAGGTAGAAAATGTTGACGAATCCGGATCAAGAATGCGAAAATGTGCATATGAAACGTACAAGTCTTACGCTTGATGAGCAACTTCTTGAACAAGCACAGCGCCTCGGAGGGGAACGAACCTACTCGGCAACGGTTAATCGCGCGCTCGAAGACTTTGTGCGACGTGTCAAGGCCCGAAGAATCCTCGAACTCAGAGGATCGGGCCTGTGGCAGGGCGATCTCGGCCAGATGCGCCGAGACTCCTAGGTGCACAAGCCGTGATTCTCGTCGATACCTCTGTCTGGATCGAGCTCTTTCGCGCGAATGACACCGTGGACCTAGAAGCCCACTTCGACCTCGAGGAGGTCGTGACATGTCTGCCCGTGATCCAGGAGGTGTTGCAGGGCTTCGACGACCAGAGTGCCTACAGCATCGCTCGCGAAGCGATGCTCGCGCTACCGATCGTAGAATCCCCGCTCTCTGAAGAGGTCTTCCAACTGGCTGTCGATCTCTATCGATCTTCTCGGCGAGCGGGGCTCACCGTTCGCTCGAGCGTCGACTGCCTCATCGGCGCCTGCGCGTTACGCAACTCTCTCACCGTGCTTCACCACGACCGCGACTTCGAAGCGTTGGCACGCATCGCACCTCTCGAGGTACGTAGGGTCTGAGTCAGGTCGCAGCAGATCTCGCTGCTACCGATCCCTCAGCGGATTGATGACCCGAATCCCGGGGAACTGCAAGAAGTCAGAATCCGTGGTGTAGATATCGCGCACGCCATGTTCGCGCATCAACACCGCCGTTCGAACATCGAAGAAGAGATTGCCGGCCGGGTGGATGAGTCCTGCCAGAACCTCCTGGACAAGAGGCCAGTGCCGCTTACCGGCCTCGAGAACGGTGAAGCCGGATTAGCAGGATGATCTCTCTAATGATCTAGGATGGCAAATGGACTGAGAATCTTGCGCTCGAGGTGCGCTATGACCGATTCCGCTGTCAGCCAGGCCAAAATCTGAGAAACCTGATGTATGAAGTTCTGCTGGCGTCTTGCCGGCTTGGCTCTACTGTGCTCCTCCCCGACGCTCGGCGCGGTCTACTACGTCTCGAGTGAGACCGGCAACGACGCCAATGACGGCCTGACTCCGGGAAGCGCATTCGAGACCGTCAACTACGTTAACTCGCTCGATCTTCAGCCCGGAGACGAAGTGCGGTTTGTCTGCGGCGAGACCTGGCGGGTTCAGTCTCTTGTGATCACTCGCTCCGGCTCGCCCGGGAACCCAATTGTGTTTTCTTCTTACCCGGCCGACTGTGCCGACAAACCCACTCTGTCGGGCGCCCAACCGATCGCCGGCTGGGGTGCCGCCGACACCAACCTCTACATGGCGGACCTGGATACTGGTGCCAACGGTGGGCTCTTCCCGTTGGGTCTCAATCAGCTCTTTCGCGGACCCGACCGGCTGCCCTTCGGACGCTGGCCGAACATCCAAGGTCACCCCGACGGCGGCTACGCGGAGGTCGATAGCCAGCCGAGTCCCGATCAAATCAGGGACACCCAGCTGCCAACCGGTGACTGGACCGGTGCGGTTCTCCACATCAAGGGCATCCGCTGGTACATGCTCAACCGTGAGGTCACCGGTGATAGCGGCTCGACGCTGACGCTGAACGACGACGTCGTTTGTTGGTATGGATGCGCCCAGTGGGGCTACTTCCTGAACAATCATCTGGACACACTGGACCGGGAGGGGGAGTGGTTCTGGGACGAGGCCACCAATCGGGTCTATCTCTACACGGAGTTCGGTCTACCAGACAACGGCACGATCGAGGGTTCGGCCATCAGCGACATGGAAGGGTCTCTGTGGGGAGCCGTCGTCTTGGGCCGCAATCTGCAGGAACACATCAGCTACGTCACGGTCGAGAATCTGCAGATCGAGCGCTGGTTCGACGCCGGCATCACGACGCCCATCAATCTGGAGGCGGATGAAAATTTCGATCTGATCATCCGCAACAACCACATCTTCGACGTCGAGACGACCGGCATCCGACTGACGACATGGGTCTGGGACGCTGCCAACAACGGCAATGGGCCCAATGGCTGGCGCGGCGGTCGTAATCACTTGATCGAGGGCAACTCCATCGACGGCGCCAACCATTTCGGCCTCGACACCTATGGAGTCGACACACAGATCCTGTCGAACGAGATTCGCAACGTGGCCCTGATCGAGAATCTGGGCCGTTCGGGAATGGGCTGTGGTTTCACCGGTACCAACTGCACCGAGAACGGCGCCGGGATTCGACTCAAGCACGATCCCGGAGCCGCCAACAGAACGTCCCGCGACAACACCTTGCGTTACAACCGACTTCACACGGTCGGCATGAACGGCATCGACGTCTTTGGCCGCAACATGACGCTGGAAAACAACGTCATTGACCAAGCCTGTTGGTCCAAGGGAGATTGCGGCGCGATTCGCACGTTTGGTCGCGACAACCTGGGTTCGACCCCGGTCTACAACGTCGCCATCCGCGGCAACATCATCCGCGACACCCTGGGCAACACCGACGGCACGCACCCCGATTTCGAGACCCTCTTCAGCCTCGCCATCTACCTGGACAACTACTCCCGCGACATGGTGGTGGAAGACAACACGGTAACCGGATCGACCTGGACAGGGGCACTGTTTCAGCGATCGACCGGCACCTTCACGGGAAACACCCTCTACGACAACGTCGCTTCAAGCTGGGGCTCCGAGCTCTCCGTCGTCGATCCCGGCTCCCTGGTCACCCAGAGCAACAACATCATGTTTCCCTTGGGCGTCAACCGTCGCTCGTTTCGCGTCGGCGACCCTGCCTACCTGACCTCCTCGGACGACAACTACTTTATGAGCCCCTACTACACCACCTCCATTGCCATCGACTCGGCGGGCTGCTGTGACAGGACTCTGGGCGAATGGCAGGTCTATAGCGGCTTCGACAGCCGCTCCGTCGCCCATTGGTACTCCCAGACTCCTGGGTCCGAGCCCCGTTCGGAAATCTTTATCAACGACACCACTCAACCCATGGTCTTCGACCTGGGAGGGGTGATCTATCGCGATCTGGATCAGCGTCTGGTTGCGGGCGCGGTATCAGTTCCCGCATTCAGGTCGAGAATCCTGGTAGAGGAACCGGACGGGATCTTCGCCGACGGATTCGAGTCCGGCAGCACCGCGATCTGGAGCTCCTCGACTCCCTGACCGGGAGCCATGGGATATCCTTCGGCCTTCTTTCGGGAGGCAATGAAGGTGGACCCGCTCACCCACACCCTTGTCGGAGCTTCGCTGGCCGCGACGCGGTTGGGCGATAAGACTCGGCTGGCCACAGCAGCCTTGGTCATCGGCGCCAACCTGCCCGATGTGGACGTGTTCTTCTATTTCAAGGGAGGGGATTTCGCCCTCGGCTTTCGCCGGGGTTGGACGCACGGCATCCTGGCGCTGGTCGTGTTGCCGGCCGTCCTGGGGACGATTCTGTGGCTTTGGGGAAGGTGGCGAAATCAAGGAGGCTCCGGCCCACCCGTGAGACCAGGCTGGCTCATGGGTCTCTGCTATCTGGGATGCCTCACCCACCCGTCGCTGGATTGGCTGAACACCTATGGCATGCGCTGGTGGATGCCGTTCCGGGACACCTGGTACTACGGCGATTCCGTATTCATCATGGACCCATGGCTGTGGCTGATCCTCGGTGTGGGCTTGCTTGTCGGCCGCAGGCCCTCCAGGGCTGCTGGAACCAGCGTGGTCACGATGGCAGCGCTGGTTGTCTGGCTTGTCGGCTCGCGAGCACCAGACTACCTGCCAGTGGTCGGCTCGGTCTTCGCGACCCTCCTGCTGGCCTTCTTCTGGAAGCCCCGAGTTGGCTGGCTTGTAGCTCACCGCGCGGCCACCGGAGGCCTCATCCTCGGGGCCCTCTACATCGGCGCCCTGATATCGCTCCACTCCATCACCGTGGCCCGTACCCACGCCGAGTTGGAGCGCCAGGGCCTCACAACCTACCAGGAGCTGATGGCCGGCCCCACACCTGCCAACCCCCTGGCCTGGGACATCGTGGTCGGAACCGAGGGTGTCTATCGCTGGGGCCGCCTCGACTGGCGTCAGGGAGGTCATCTTCTGATGTCCGCGGCCGAGCTGCCGGCAGCCAGATCCTCTGCCAAGTGGGACGACATCCTGACCAGCGGACAGTCTCCTGGGTTTCTCAGATGGGTCCGGTTTCCCTGGATCGAAGAGGAAGCTGCTGCTGCTGAGCGTCGCATCTTTCTCATGGATGCCCGCTACACACGGGACCGCCAGGCCGGCTTCGGCGCCACGAGGATCCTGCTCCCTATCGACTAGACAAGCTCCCGAGTCGATGAGCGGAGCCGCCAGACCAGCCAGGAGAGGGCCGCGAGAGCCAGTATGGCGACGGCCGTGGAGATCTTGAGAGGACGCCGGTCGACCCAGATTCTCACCTGGTGTTCTCCAGGTGGCAGCTCGATACCAAGTCGGTGGATGTTGGCAGCCACGATCGGTGTCTTCTCGCCGTCGATGGTGGCCCGATACAACGGCAGAAACGCCCTCTGTACCACCAGTGCACCCGGCACAGGGGAATCGGTTTGCACCGCTAATTCCTCGGGCCCGGATGTCACCACCGACACCGACCCAGGCGGGCCTCTAAGGGCCGGTCCTCCTTCCGGAAAGACGGTGTCGGTCCGGGGATCGAAGTCGTCGGAGACCATCCAGGTCAAGGCCGCATTGAGATGGGGAGCGCGCCGAACATTGCCGACCAGCGCCACCTCCGCGGCCGGTCCGAGAATCCTATAGACGAACATTCCCCCGCCCACAGTCGGTGATCGGGCAATCAAATCCACTTCACCACTGGTACTGGGATCGAGCTCGCGATGCAACAGCAGATACTCCACCCCGGAAGCTGCCAGAAGTCGAATCCGGCCCAGGTCCTTCTGGCCAGCAAAGGATTTGCCGGTGATTCGGGTCAGAAACGAGTCCAAACCCTCTGGTGAAACGCTAAACGCATAGCGTCTGCCCGCCATGATCCCAGCCGACGGATAGAGCTCGCTGAAGATCTGTCTCTGCAGCCACAGAGTCCGGTAGTCGGGATACTCCCGCAGGGGGATCTCGCCGGTTCCAAAGGCCTCTTTGCTCTTGCCATACATGACGTTGGCGCCTGCCGGAATCACATCCAGGAGCTGCGATCGCGCCATGTACGGTGCCACTTCGTCGATGGCGACGATCGGTCGCAAGACCGTGAACTGAAACAGGAGATGCGTCAGGAGCACTCCACCGCCCACAACCGCCGGCCAGCGGCGGCCAAAGCGCCACAGGACAGCAACAGCGGCCAGGGCAATCAGACTCAGCAGGGCGAGCCCAGCCCAGCGAGTCCTTTCGTAATTGACCATCTCATCCGGAAAAGTGGAGGGAATCAGAGTTCGCAGCCATTGGTTGATGTCGACCGAGAAAACCGTCAAGAAACCCCAACCGGCTAGAAAGAGCAAGCCCAAAGCCCCGAGCGCGAGCCCTACTGGCGGACCGTTGCGCTCTCGATCGACAAAGCGTTGAAAACCCAGGGCGCCAAGCAACGAGCCACCGATCGCAATCAGAAGCCAAAACTTGATCGGCAATCTGAGAAGCGACGCTCCCGGCAAACGCCAAAGCAGAGAGACGATGGGGTTGTAGCTACCGAGAACCAGAAACATCCCCACTCCGAGAGCACCCCACGACCACCAGCTCACCCTCGACCTGGGCTTGCCGCTCAAGAGAAGAAGGAAGAGAGCGACGATCCCGGGATAGAGCGTCAGCAGGAGCGGCTGGCTACCCGAGTAGAACTGCTTGCCCCAGAACGTGAGATCGGGTTTACCAAAGGCGAAGGGCAGCAGGAGCTCGAGAGCCGTCATCGGATGCCAGCTGCCCACGGTGGCCGCCTCGGGGGAGAAACCCCAATAGCCCCGATAAGTGAGTGGCAGGATGCGGATGAACTCGACCAGCTGCGGCAGGGCCAGTGCGAAGCCCAGCCCGACGCCCGTCAGGGACCAACGCCACGAGATCCCACGCCAACCCCGTTGGGTCAGAGCAGCTGAAAAGGCGAGAACCAACGCCATGGCAGCAATCATTGGATCCCCACCAAGCAACAGCAGGCACCAGAGAATTGCCACCGCTGCCAGCCGGGAAGCTCGCAGCGAGGCGTTCGACAGCTCGATCATCGCGGCGATGAAAGCCGGGGCCAGGGCGATCCCTGCCACCATGTTGTAGAGATTGAGCATGGAGAGGAAGAATCCGCCCGATACGTACAGGACACCGGCTGCCCAGGCGGCCTCCTTGCGAAGCCCCCAACTTCGAGCCAGCCAGAAGACACTGAACGGTGCCAGCAGCAGATGGAACCAAAAATGAGAGTTCAGCACCCAGATGGGGCTGGCCACGAGGAGCAGCACGTTGTCGGGGTAGAAGGCCGCCGCGTTGGGATTGCCCGCCAGCGGCTGTCCCCCATCCCGATAAGGGTCCAGCAGCGGCAGATAGCCATCCGCCATCGCTTCGGCCTGGACCCATTTCTTCTCCAGATGAGCGTTGAGGACATCCCGGAGGTAGAGGGTGTGGGAGCCACGAATCAGCGGCGCCATGAACCAGAGAAGGATCAGAAAGGTCGGGACCACATAGACCAGCAGGAACCGCCACGACCTTGTTGCAGGGTCTTTCACCACTTGGCCCAAAGGATACCCGTTCGGGAGGTGGAAGTGGAGAAAGGACGCTGCTGTCGCTTGAACCTAGAGCCCGAATCCGACGCCGATCCGGATCATCCACGGTCGGTCATAGGGGTTGGGGCCACCGCTGTCGTAGTTGACGTCGTAGAGAAAGGTCATATAGGTCGCCGACTTCGCTCCCATGGACAGAGCGAAGCCCGGGCCGATCAAGATGGCGGTGTGGTCGAGATTCACCACATCCAAGCCGCCTCCCGGGCCCGCGGTCACAAAATCCCAGCTGAGCTGCTCCACCCCGCCCTGGACAAAGATGGGCCCATAGGCGAAATAGCGACCGAAGAGCGCACCACCGATCTCGTCGGTGGTCAGATCAGGCTCGAATCGCTTGTCCTTGCGGTAGCGATAGACGAGGCTGCCGCCCAGATGGAACCTGGGATGGACCCGATAACCCAGCTCGGGCGCGACCTGCACCGAGCTCACCACATCACCATAGGAGGCGCCAAGCCAGCCACCGACATAGAAGCGACTCTTGACCGTCGAGCTCTGGGGAGGTGATGGCTTTGAGGACGGCTCCTCCTGGCCCAGTACGGCCCCCGCCAAGAGCATGCTCAAACAGAAACAGACGATTCTCATACTCATTTGTCCTTTCCAAGGGACAGATAGCTTCCTCACAGCCGACAGAGCCCGTGTT
>Ga0255053_10000559_pt1 | contig 20683 bp, 20 predicted proteins | sample JV7_2_22_MG_FD_188635 | JGI IMG/M metagenome (GOLD analysis project Ga0255053, IMG submission 188635) | Seawater microbial communities from Jervis Inlet, British Columbia, Canada - JV7_2_22 | ecosystem: Environmental > Aquatic > Marine > Inlet | place: Canada: British Columbia | collected... | reverse complement strand
TTCCCAAAACTCTATTCTGCCATGGGCTTTGTCAATGGAAGAAGTAGCTCTTCCCTGACCTTGATGACAAATAGTGCACCCGAATTGTTGGGGCCGATGGTTCTCAAGATATAAGTAATGAGCTGGGTGCGTAGTGTAAGGAGAGGGGTAACTGCTCTGCGCAGGATTATCAATTCCAACATGGCACGATGTACACCTATCAACTTTGTTAAGATCTTCAATATAATATTGTTCGATTTCTATTTTAGGTTTCTTAAGACTTTTCAATAACTTTTCCAGTTCTTCTATTCTGGAAGAAAAAGGAAATAACTTCAGCTTCTCTGAATATTTCTCTAAAATTAGAGTAAAACTCTCAAATTTTTTCTTCAAATCATCTCTTTTTAGGACCATCTCTTTTTTTCGATCTTCAAGAATCCTGATTCTTCCTGTTAATTCTTCTATCTTTTTTTTATTCCTCTCCTTTCTGAATTTCTTGTATTGATATTCTTGCTCAAGGAGTTTATTCCGGGCAACGAGAAGGTCATTCTTTATGCCGGAAATTTCTTTATCAACGTCTTTGATTCCTTCCTCTATCTCTTTATATTCTTTCTGCTTTTCAGGTTTATCGAACTCTTTTTTTTCTTTATCCAAGAGACTTTTTAGCTTCTGATATTCATCTTGAACCCGGGGCTTTTTAAACTCTTGCCTGGCTTGTTCGAGTTCTTGTGCTGTTCTCTCATACTTAAGGCCATAATATAGCTTTTGGTAAGTTTTCCATGGCCTTAAGGCTCCTATTTCTTCCCACAGAACCCATATGGAAAAAAAGATTAGTAAAAAAGTAAGAACAAGAAAATGGAGAGCAAAAGATTTTTCTTCTTCTTTTTTTTCTTGGAAAGGCATGTGTTTAAATATTAAACCAAGGAGTAACCCAAATATACTTAATGTTCAACGTGAGTCTCATGATAATTTTTATGGCAATTCCTATCATTGACCATAAAAGAAAAGAGCTTATTAAGTATCGAGTCAACCCAAGTTTATGTAATAAATTTGGCTTTTTTTTCCGTAAATACAAATAGAGCATGATCATTCCTACAGAAAAATAGAGGATAATAATGCTGCCTCCCATCAAAAAACCAGGGGTAGATCTTGAGTTTACACCGAAAAGTTGAGTGAGGTCCACATTGATTTCGGCCACAACCCTGCTTGGATCCCATTCCTGCCAGGGCCAGAACCAAAGCCAGCCAGGTCCTCTCATGAATACCCCGATAATGATGAGGGAAATCCAGAGAACAAGAAACCCGAAACAAAAGATCAATATCTCAAATTTTCTTTCAGCAAAGGAAAAATATCCATTCCCTCTGGGATTGATATCAATATAAGGTATAAGCATTAATCCCACAATAATAAGAAGGGGAATAATCGCCCCCGCTATCCAGGGATCAAAGTAAACCAGGAGTTCTTGAAGTCCTAAGAAATACCAGGGGGCTTTGGCAGGATTTGGAGTAAGATTCGGATTAGAGTGTTCTTCTAAGGGAGCATCGACAAAAATAGACCAGGCTAGCAAAACTATTACTACCAATATAGCAACTAAAAACTCCTTCCTTGCTAAATAGGGCCAGGTATGAATTTTCTCTTTTTCGAATTTATTTTTTTCCTCTTTGGCCGAGGCTTTTTTTCTATCGTTCTTAAAAGCCTGAAAAAAGGCAAAAAAGCCAAAAAATCCAACCATAACCATCATGATAATAATGGCCACATTATCTGGCTTTGATAAGATTTTAAGCAGATTTTCCATGGTATGTTTTTATCTTTATAATGGACCTGAAATACCACCGTCCTTCCTCACCCTCCAAAAATGAACGGCCATAAAAACAATAGCAATAATAGGTATCCCTATACAATGCCAGACATAGGCCCTTAATAAGGCATTGGCACCAACCTGAGAGCCTCCTAACAGAGCAAAACGAAGGTCATTGTAAGCAGTCGTTCCTACCAGTTCACCTAAAGGACCTTCATGACCTATGACCGGTGCTGATCTGGCCATATTGGTTCCTACAGTGATGGCCCAAAATCCAAGTTGATCCCAGGGAAGAAGATAGCCAGTAAAGCTAAGGAGAAGAGTTAATACTAAAAGGATAACTCCAAGAACCCAGTTAAACTCTCGGGGGGGCTTGTAAGAACCCGTCATGAAGACTCTGAACATATGGAGCATAATGGTAATAACCATAAGATGAGCTGCCCAGCGATGAATATTGCGAAGGAGGAGCCCAAATCGAACAACGAATTCCAGGTCTTTCATATCCCAATAAGCATGCTCAACAGCAGGACGGTAGTAAAACATCAGCAATACTCCTGTTATGGTCAATATGATAAAGAGGAGGAAAGTTATTCCTCCCATACACCAGGTATGCTTTAACTTTACGCCAAGCCTTGTTATCCTAACTGGATGCAAATGGAGAAAAACATTGCCTAGAATCTGAAGAGCCCGATTCCGAGGCGTATCTTCATAGCCATGGCGGAATATCGATTTCCATAATTGAGTTTCTGTTATGTTTTTGAAAATATTTCTCATTTTTAAACCTTTAGCAAACTTTTAGGATAAATTATATCAGAATTCATACCGGGAACCCCTTTGTAGATTACGCTTTTGTCAACTATTAACTCCCCTTCTGGTGTTAAGACTATTTTAAATCTATCTAATGGTCTTGGGGCAGGACCGGCAAAATTTATCCCCTCCCTGTCAAATTTACTGCCATGACAAGGACAATGGAATATTCCCTCTGAAGACTTCCAATTTGATGTGCAGCCAAGATGAGTACATATCAGAGAAACGCAAAAAAAGCTTCCATCTTCCTTTCTGACTATACATATTCTATGACTATCCTTGTAGGATGAATCCACCTTCCCCAAACTATAATCTTCAGGTTTCCCTGCAGCAAACCGAGCTGGGGACTCAAAAAGAACTCTGGGGAAGAAAAACTTGACTGTGGCAGCAACGCTGCCCACTAAAAAGGCAATTATGCCTCCCCATCCAAGCTTAACCAAGAAATCTCTTCTGGATAAAAGGATCATTCCAAGACCTTAAAAGATTCCTTTCATTTCTCTACTTTCTTTTTTTCAGTTCTAAATTAATCTCTTTTACCTCTTCTTCGGCTATGGTTACTTCTTGTGAAGGGAATTTCATCTTCTCATGCCACGTCTTTAAAATATATGTTCCAGGAGGAATATTCTCAATCCTAAAATTTCCATCCTTATCTGTTTTGGCAAAATAAGGACTCTCTAAGATAATTATATAAGCTACCATCTCAGAATGAACATTGCAGAGTATTATTACTTCGCCAGGCTTATTAAAAGTATAATCTCTCACTCCTCCAAGCCCCCAAGTTCCCAGATTAAATTTTTCAACTTTTCCAGGGGCAAAAATATTGTGTTGCACATCATCACTGTTTCGAAAGTCTACCGTTGTTCCCTTCAATATAGGAAGCACCCTAGGAATAAACACAAGGTTCTTTTGGTCAAGTTCGCTATGCTTATCAGGCGGAGGATATTCCTTCTTAAGGCTTTTGCTTTCTAAGTAAACGACGACATTCCCAGAGTGGCGAGCCCTAAAAACTTTTGCCTTGCCAGATAAAGTCCCGGTTTCCCCTTTTTGGTCTACACTAGCTTGGGAAGAGAAAGCAAACATTAAAACTAATCCTCCCACGATTAATAATGAACGGATTAAATCCTTTTTCATTTTTTTTGTTTTCATCCTCTTCCTCTTTGTGGTTTATATTATATTTTTTTTAAGGCAAGAATATCAACGCATTCCTTATAAATTTTTTTTAGATAAGAATGTAGTAAATCTCCTTAAAAATTGTGATTTAGAAAATTTAGCAGTTAAGCAATCTCTGATTGAGATCCGATCTTCGCTCAGATCAAGCTTTCCAATTCATTGAAATCTCTTTGTTTCCACTAGATGACTTTTTGATTGCGAACTTACTCTAGATAGTCGCTTTCTTCTGGGTTAGATTACAAACAATACAAAAACTGAACCAAAAGCACAGCTTTAAAACCCAAAGGCCAGGCGCACATTAAAAGCATCATTGTTGTTTTTGTAAAAAACGGCTTCAGTTATTAACTTAATATTAGCTCTGAGCGTCCACACAAGTCCAACAACAGTATTTTTCTGATTCAGAAGCTCTAGATCATTAGCATCTTCCACCTTTAATTCTTCATACCTTGCTTCTGCTATCAGCCAAGGGAAAATATAATAGGAAGCTTCAACATGCCAGGCATTAGAATCTGCCTCTAAATCAGTGGCAAAAGGATCATTGTTTTTTCCAAAAACATAGGCAGCAGAGAGATCTAAATTCTGGAAAGTCCAGCGCGCACCTGCACCAAAGCGATTAAAAGTATCAGAAACACCGTCAACATCCGCTTGCCCAAAATAGGCGAAGGCAGCAAGCTCGAAAGCGTTATCAACCCAGAATCCGGTGGGCAAAGCGCTTATTGCCTTATCTGCGGCTTCTTCTGTAGGAGCAGATCGGTTATAAGCTGTTCCTCCCAATTTGAAGCGAAAGGTTCCATAGCTATCAATACCACCTTCAGGACTTACTACGCCTGCACTATAAAAAAATCGGCCGCCCACAATTCCGTTCAACTCTAAGCCAGGTTTGCCTCCTCTTAATCGAAAGCGATTCGCACTTCCAGGCACACGCCAGTTGTTATACAGATAGTGCTCCTTACCTAACCTTAAATGGTCAAAAGCCATGGGTAAAGGATTGATCTCGAATGAGCCAACCCTTAAATTTAGTCCTCTCTCAGATTTAAAAAGATTGTAAAAACCCATCCAGGCTTCAGCCCCTACTTCTCCTTCTTCCCATTCAACTTCAACAAAGAAAGGAACATCCTCCCCCATAATTCCAACCATAAAAAGCTCAACTTCATGGGGATATTCAAATTCAACTTCCTTGTCTGCTCCCTCTAAAGGTATCTTCACATCAGATAGAATCCAGGCACCCAGAGGAAAGGAACCGGGTATACCTCCAGGCCAGATGGCATTAGGCCAGACTTCTTTCCATGGTTCTGCCCCCATAGAAACAGGCTTTTCCTTTATATATTTCTCATCACCTTCAGGGATCTGATAACCATTAAGCCTAAAGCTCTCTCCAAAAGCTGTAAGTTTAGGAGCGCTAACATGGCAAGTGGAACAACTTGTTTGGAATTTCCTGGCAAAAGGTGCAACTCCATAACCATGTTGAGGGAAAAGACTGAAAATTAAAATCCCTAATATACAAAACATGGTTGATTTCAGAATTTTTTTCATTTTATCTCCTTATTCTATAGTTATAATCATTCATATCGAATATATAAGAATAATAGAATGCACTACTTTCCTAATTTTGTCAAGGTTTTTATGGTTTTTTTGGTTAGTAATAGATCAATAGAGTAATCTTGACAAAAAATATGATTACTTATATTGTCTATAAAATAAATAGGAATTATAATATTAATATTGTACAATAAAATAAAGGAAGCCTGAAATATATGATAAAGAAAGCAAATTTCCATCAACAAGGTCTAGGCCCGTATTGCTAAAATCCTTAATCTTCTCGGTCAAGACACAAAAACTTTTGTAAGAAGAACAAATGTGATTGGAGAAAATGAGTTTCAAAGGAGGATTATAATGAGAAAATCTATTTTGCAGTTTATGAAGAAAAAGGGAGTTTTTATAAATGTAATTTTTGTTTTGATTCTGGCCTTTGTTTTTCTGGCTTATTCTTATGATAAACCCCAAAAGGAAGGTAGCAAAGAATACATAGGCTCAGAGTCATGCGCTGTATGTCATGAAGAACATTATCAAGGCTGGAAAACTACACTTCACAGCAAGATGGAACAAGAACCGATAAAGGAAGGTCCGAATAAAAATATCCTTGGGGACTTTTTAAGTAAGGATTTCCATCTTCCATTCACTCTAGAGGATGTGGACATGCTGGTCGGAAGCCGCTTTAAGCAGCGGTATGCAAAAAAGATAGGTGATGACTATTACATGCTTCCTGCCCAATGGAATGTAGAACCAAAGGAATGAGTCGCATATCAACCGAAAAATGACTGGTGGGCACGGGAGGGCGTCTATCCGAAAGAATGGAATAAGCGCCCCACCTCAAAATTATGCGAGGGATGCCATACGACAGGCTTTAATACTAAAACAAAGATACCTGCAGAACGGAACATCACCTGCGAATCATGCCATGGCCCTGGCAGTCTTCATGTAGAAGAAGAAGGAAAAGGACATATCATCAATCCTGCCAACCTTAACCATGAGCGCGGCAATATGATTTGTTTCCAATGCCATATGAGCGGCCGCCCTCCTAAGGGCGAGTTTGGAAATTATGCCTGGCCTGTTGGCTATAAGCCAGGGGAGGATTTAAAGAAATATTGGGTTTATGCCAAGCCAACAGGAGAGAATGCCTATGAGATGTGGGCTGATGGATATGCTCATAAGAATCGGGTTCAAGGAAATACCTTTATCCAGAGCAAGATGTACCGTAAAGGGCTTCGTTGTTTTACCTGTCATGACACGCATGGAAGCCGCTACACCTCTTTCACTGTAAAGTCTGGCGAGAATAACTCACTCTGTCTCCCATGCCATGGAGATAATGCTCTATATGCAGTATTCAAAAATGACCTTTCAGAACATACCCATCACGAGTTAAATAATCTGGGAAGCAGATGTATCGAGTGCCACATGCCGAAAACTGGTAAAAACGCTATGAAGTGGGATGCAAGAGACCATAGTTTCACATTCATATCGCCCCTGGCTACTATCAGGAATGGGACACCCAATGGCTGCAATAATTGTCACAAAGATAAATCTCCTGAATGGGCATTAAAAGAGGTTATTGAATGGAAGTTTGAATGAATCATCAAAATTATTTTACGAGGAGAAGGGATAAGAATATAAGAAAAATTTCATCAATTTTTTTTCTCTCTACTCTCTATTTTTTTATAATTTCATTAATGCTTGGTGTTTCTGATGCTTTCGCTTACAGGCCTTTTGTTTCAACGGATGCCGCAGTGGCAGATAAAAACGAATGGGAAATCGAATTAGGGCTCTTTAGTATGAGTCACGATAAAGGGGAAAATGAGATTTTCATTCCAAGCCTCAGGATTAACTATGGAATATCGAAAAATTGGGAGATTGTGGGTGAGTTTGACCTTCAAGTTTACAAGGAAGGAAAAGACCGAGACAGCGAGTTGACAGAGCCAGCCCTGTTCTTGAAAGGAGTATTGCGCGAGGGATTGCTTCAGAACAAAGAAGGATCAAGTTTTGTTGTAGAACTGGGGGTCCTTCTTCCTTCCACAGTTGAGGGTAAAAGGAAAGCAGGCATTGAAGGTATTGTGGTCTTCTCAGGCAAAACATCTGATTTGGTTTACCATCTTAATTTAGGTGGAGAATTGGATAGAGAAGAGTTTGCTCCTCATGGTATCTGGGGGATCATACTAGAGTATCCTTTTGAAGGGAGATTTCGATTGGTCGCAGAGGTTAATGGTTCTTTCCAGCGTAACGGACAGCCAGAAAATTCGGGCTTGATTGGCTTTATCTGGGAGAATGGAGGATTTGATCTTGATTTTGGTATCAGAAAAGGATTCTCTACTGAAGCTTCTGACTGGGCATTAACAACGGGAATAGCAATTTCTTTTTAAGGTAAGAGTTATTGTGATATGAACGAAATCATTTTTTGCACATCTGTGGTAGGCAATTTACAAGTGTGGTTTTCACAAATATAGGCTGCAGCCTTTTCATTTATTTTATTCTGGCCCTTTACAAAAGGTATGATCTTTTCAATGGCTTTGCCCTCTTCACCTTCAGGATGGAGGATTAAAACCTTTCCTGGAAGAAAACGGCGGCGAATCGTATGCAGCATTAGATTAGTATCCTCTTGATGCAAATCACCAGCAATAACAATCTCTTTTGTCGGGCCAACAGCAAAGTCCAAGGCAATGAGAAACTGAGAAAACCCAGTTGGTGAGCGGCTGATCGTCTTGCCGAAGCTTTCTATTGCCTGTTCCGCCTTTTCTTCGAGCTCCTGCCTCATGGTTATCCGGCCAAGACGAAGGAGATTAAGAGAAGCTACGGAGTTCCCAGAAGGTATCGCTCCATCATAGACATCTTTCATCCTGGCTATGAGTTTTTCATTATCGGCACCGGTGAAATAGAGACCTCCCTCTTTGTCATCCCAGAATAGTTTTAGCATATCATCAATGAGAGTCAGTGCCTCCTGTAGGTAATGCGCTTCAAAAGTAGCTTCGTAAAGATCGATCAATCCCCAGACAAGGAAGGCATAATCATCCACATAGCCTGGAAGAGCAGCTTCGCCTTCTCGGTACCGGTGCAGAAGTCGGCCATCCTTGCGGCGTAGCTCCTTCAGCAAGAAATCAGCCGCTTTACAGGCGGCATCAGCATACTCGGGCTCATTCAGTGCCTGAGCTCCTTTGGAAAGAGCAGCGATCATAAGGCCGTTCCAATCAGTGAGAATCTTGTCATCTTTGGAAGGATGAATCCTTTTCTCGCGAGAAGCAAACAATCTCTGGCGAGATTGTTCCAGAATCTTTTTGAGTTCTTGAGGCGTCATTCCTTCATTCCTGGCAAATTCTTCAAGTGATCTGCTTAGGTGAAGTACACTCTTGCTTCCCTCAAGGTTGCCCTTTTTCGTTACCCCATAAAATTTGCAAAAGAGATCTCCTTGCTCCTCTTTGAGGATTGCCTTGATTTCATCTTGCGTCCAGACATAGAATTTCCCCTCTTCTCCTTCACTGTCGGCATTCTCGGAAGAGTAAAAAGCTCCTTCAGGAGAGGTCATATCCCTCAGAACATAAGTGAAGATTTGCCTGGCTACTTCTGCATATTGCGCCTTCCCTGTGGCCTGATAGGCCTCAACATAGGCAATGGCCAGCATTGCCTGGTCATAGAGCATCTTTTCAAAGTGGGGAACGAGCCATCTGGAATCAGTGGAATAGCGGTGAAATCCGAAACCTAAATGGTCATACATTCCGCCTTTCCACATGGCATCTAAGGTTTTTTCAACCATTTTTAAAGCTTTCTCCTCACCGCTTCTCTTCCACCAGCGTAAAAGGAGTGAAAGATTGTGGGCACTCGGAAACTTGGGAGCTTGGCCAAAACCACCATTGGTTTTGTCAAAACTATCCTTAAACTTTTGATAGGCCTGTTTCAGATTCTCCTTTGTAAGATCTCCACTCATTGGAGATGAGGATATGTTCTTAATAGTCTGAGTGACCTGGTTTCCAGCCTGAAGAGCACTCGGCCGGTCCTTTCTCCATAGTGAAGCGATCTGATTAAGGATCTCCATCAATCCTGACCGTCCAAATTTAGCTTGTTTGGGGAAATAGGTGCCGGCGAAGAAGGGCTTTTCGTCCGGTGTCATGATGATAGTCAAAGGCCAACCACCAGAACCAGTCATATATTGACAGACAGTCATATAAATGTTGTCGATGTCCGGACGTTCTTCTCTATCCACTTTGACGGCAACAAAATACTGATTCATGAGTTGAGCGACTTCTTCATCTTCGAATGATTCTCGCTCCATCACCTGACACCAGTGGCAGGCAGAATAGCCAATGGAGAGAAAGATAGGCTTATCTTCTTTTTTCGCTTTCAAGAAGGCTTCTTCACCCCAGGGATACCAATCAACTGGATTATCAGCATGCTGCAGAAGGTAAGGACTTTTTTCAAAAATGAGACGGTTTTGGCCGTTCTCTCTAGCGGAAGAAGAATCATTGGATTGATGGACTTTTTTTGCTTCTTCAGAGTTCAATTCGCTCTTCATAGAAAAACCTCCCATACTAAAAAGAATAATGACAATACAAAGGCAAATGAGAACACCCAGACCAATATTTCTCTGCGAGATATTTCTCTTTTTCCTCATTCCTTAATCTGTTTAATCTTATCTCCTTCATACTTATACCTTGGCACACCTCCAACCTTATGGATCTTTATCATACTTACCTTTAAATTGCCGTCTTCCCCTTTTTCCAGCCAGAAATCAATGTCGAGAGTAGCTGTTTTTACTGATCCATCAGGCTGTTTCACTTGCGCATTGAAATCAACACACGCAAAATAAGTCTTATCTTCGAGGACCATCACCTTTTTATGAAGTTCAGAGAAATCAAGATTCCAGACCCTTTGTTCTTTATCGTCCCAGATTAAAAAAGAGTCTCCCTTCAGCTTTGTGTCCGAACGGATGTAGTCGAGAATAGCCTCTTTGACCTGGTCGGGTTTGATTTTTTCTGCCTTCCCTGGGTGCTCACCAGGATGTTCTTGTGCCCTGAGCTCACTACCAGAGAATAAAGCTCCGAGTAATATCAGGGTTACAACCATCAAAAAAATCATGTGCTTCATAACACACCTCCTCTTTTTTGGAATTAATAAGAAATAATTCTTTTTTTTTAGATTAGGAATGCTCACTTCTCTAACAATTTTATTATTATATTTATATATTTTATAATTTCTATCGTGATAGTAATATAATATCATACAGGTTTACTACTTTTCAATATTTATTTTGTAACAGTAAGCATCTCCATTTCCGTGATAACTGGCTGCTATGTTCAGGACAAAGGTTTTGGAGATGCTTCCTTTGTAACATGCTGTCTATAATAATTGACAAGGGTTTTTATCAGCGTATAATGCCTCTTAGAATTATAGGCATTATCGGAAATAGCTCTGAAGAGGATAATTTAATATAGTAGGAATTTTTCCCTATAAAAACTACGGAGCACATAATTATACTTTAGATCAGAAAAATAAAAGTATTCCTGATGCTCAAGATTAGATTATTTTAAAAAGAAATAAAAAGATATTAGCTAAACCTCATAAGATGAAAGGAAATCAGAGGAGGGTATTATGGAAGTTTTTAACAATGTATTGAAATTTCTTCATGTGATAGGCTTCGTGTTCATGTCAGTGCCTTTATTTAATCTTATTGTCGTTAATGAACGAGCTATATTGGGATCATCATTTAACTACTCTACTGATCGCTACATGGAGAATATAATCCGAAGGGGTGCAACCAGATGTTACGTATTCCAATGCACCGTAGCAGTTTCTGGTGTGTTACTTCTGATTTTTGGTCCGCTAGGCATTGAGACCCTTTGGACAAGCTGGATTATGCTAACTAAAACGCTAATCTTATTCACTCTTATGAGTTTATTATCTAATGTCCATTTCAACCTTCAGCCTAAAATTGAATCCCTTATGTCCACGATAGGCCCCAGTGACGCCGCGCCCGATGACTTTGCAGCTCAACTGAAACCTTATCGAGTAAAGCGCAAGCGGATGGCAACTTTCTGCCTGTTCTTAGTGATTACTGCCATTATTTTAGGATTACAAGTTTACGATGCCTTCAATCCAGTTTTAAACATCATTCTTATTGGAATGGCCGCACTTTTTGCCTGGAAGGCAAGCAAAACACTCATTCGATTTGGCTGGATTTGAGTAGAGTATTTCTAGTTCTTTATGAAATATTTCCTGTTTGATAAAGGAGAGATGATTGGCAGAAACCCATATTCCCGGCATTTTGTTAGGCTATCGATGGAATCTTTAACAAGGAGATATTTTCTGAGATAAAATAAGGAGAAGAGAAAATGAAAGCAAGGATCATCGCGATAATATCAATTGTAGTAGGGCTTGGAGTGATTCTTCCTCAATATGTCCTTTCCTATCCCCCTGCTGTAGGTCTCCTGGGGAAATCTAAAAACTGTCTCGTCTGCCATGCCAACAACGGTCCCTGGAATGATGAGGAGAATACAATCATTGATATTCTAGACAAAGAGACCAAAAGGTCACTTATGCAAGCTGACGGCAGTTTCTTGATTGAAGCACAGAGAGGTCAGATTAAAACAGTGCTAACTGTAATCGGTCGTAAAAAGGGAGATAAAGAAGAAGCGCCCTACAGAAATGCCTGGTTGTATGTCGATGCCAAAAGGATAAAAAGTAATTCATTGTTAAAGTTTGCGCCTGGATGGAGTGTGAATCTGCCAATGGCCTGTCGAATAGTCGGAGACAAACTGGGAGGCTTTAACGGAGCAAAAATTACTGTGCTTCCTATGAGTGTCCGACCTGGTGATGATGCTCAGGATGCTGATTTACAGCTTCAGGTGATGCTGACCAAGGGAGAATCTGTAAAAGGAAAAGCAAAAAAGGGAATGAAGGGTAATTATTTTGAACGGGTTGTCAGGTTGAAGGTTTTAGAATAAAAATGAAGTAATATCATGAAAATAAATAATATTAATGTTGAGATAGGCAAGCAGTTCTTTGATGAAGTCAAAAAGATCCCTCCAGGGCTAAAAATATAGAAGGACGCTGAAACTTAGAGGCTAGCAAGCCTTAATCCAAGGTAAAGGTAGAATTTCCCCGCCGCAGTAAATTTTTTCGCGCAAAAACCTTGACAATAGGATTATTTTTTGTATAATTGTTTCATATATTCGAAACTATATAATTAAGAAATTTATTAACTAACCTTGATTATTCACGGATCGAGTTTGCCAGATTGCCACGCTCCGCTCGCAACGACGATGTTATTTAAAATATATGTCGTCGGATGCGAGGCACAGGGTATGCAGCTGTGGTTCTTCACCGCAAATGCCCTGTAACGAAGCAGATGCGGTGAAATCGGCCCGCCCGAAGGGTAAATTATGCCGACATATAATAAAAAGAAACGCATTTGAAACCGATCGAATGTTCTGCTTGAGGTGAAATCAGCGTAACGAGCAGATATCAATGAAAATAAATATTAGTGTCGGCATAATTTATGAATAAATCAGGTTATTTATCGGGTGGCTTAATATGAATAAAAGAATTTATGAACTTCATGCTGATGTCTGCAAGACATTAGCAAATGCCAAACGCCTTGAGATATTGAATGCTTTACGCGATAAAGAAATGACCGTAAGCGAATTGGCGGAGCGGGTTGGTGCTCTTAAAGCAAATATCTCCCAACATTTGGCGGTAATGCGGCAGAAGGGAATACTGGCGACAAGAAGGGATGGCGTCAACATTTATTACCGGATTGCAAATCCTAAAGTAATCCAAGCATGCGATATTATGAGAGAGGTGCTCTTCGAGCAATTAAAAGAGAACGAGAAACTAATGAAGGGCATTCAAAACTTGAAATAAAAGCGAAACTGTCTACTTCTGATTGATATCTAACAAGGAGAAAAGTATGCTTAAAAAGCTGACCTATTTTTCGATTGATCACCCTAAACTGGTCATCACCCTGATACTAGTCCTGACGGGCTTGTTTCTGTTCCAATTCCCTAAGGCTCATATCGACACCGACCCGGAAAACATGCTTGAAGCGAATCAATCCGATCGGGTGTTCTATGATCAGGTAAAAAAGGACTTTGGTATCCGGGATATTATTGTCTTGGGCATCACAGATGAAAACGGTATTTTTCAAGCCGAAACTTTAGGTAAGATCGCCCGCATCACTGAAGATATCCTGAAAATCGATGGAGTCGTCATTGAGGATGTCATAAGCTTCACCACAACAGATAATGTCACCTCTGAGGGTGGGCTGATGAAGGTGAGCCGCATCATGGAGGCCGTGCCCCAAACAAAAGAGGATGTTGAGGCCATCAAGGCGAGCGTTTATGATAATCCGCTCTTTGTTGAGAAGATCGTCTCTAAAGACGGTGATGCTGTAGCCCTTTATATCCCCATTCAGCAAAAAAATATGAGCTACGACATTTCCAAGGAAATCGAATTGATAGTACAAAAGGAATTGGGAAGAGGTCAAAATTACTACATCGCTGGCCTGCCGGTTGCAGAGGATACCTTTGGCTCTGAGATGTTTTTACAAATGGGCATCCTGGCCCCACTGATCGGCCTGGTGATTTTTCTACTGATGTTCTTTTTGTTTCGCAAGGTCTCGCTCGTAGTTTCTCCGATGATTGTAGCTATGTTCAGCGTGGCTTGGGGCATGGGCGCACTGATTGGCCTTGGCTTTACCGTACACATCATGAGCTCCATGATACCCATCTTTCTGATGCCCATAGCCGTGCTGGATTCCATCCACATTTTGAGTGAATTTTACGACCGCTATCCTGCGCTGCAAGACCGGAAGCAAACCCTCCTGGCGGTTACGGACGAGCTCTTTACTCCGATGTTCTACACATCCATAACGACGGCCGTCGGATTTGGCTCTCTGACCTTGGCCGCTATCCCACCTGTCCGAGTTTTCGGTGCTTTTGTGGCCATTGGCGTCATGGCCGCCTGGCTTTTGACGGTAACCCTTATCCCGGCATCTATTATGCTGATTAGGGAAGAAAAGCTATCAGCCAAGGTCGCGAAGCAAGAAAAGAAGCCTTCGCTTTTGACTAAGCTTCTGCCCGAAGTGGGTCGCTTTGCCTTTGGGCAAAGTCGAATAGTCGTGTTTGGAGCCGCAGCCCTTTTAGCTGTTGGAATCTGGGGATTCACTAAAATTGTGGTGAACGATAACCCTGTGAATTGGTTCAACGAAGACCACAAAATCCGTATCGCTGACCGAGTGATGAACCACTACTTCGGCGGCACCTATATGGCGTACTTGGCCATTGAAGGCCATCAGCCTGACGACATCAAAAGGCCTGAAGTCATGGCCTACATCGGCGAACTTCAAAAATATCTAGAAGAAAAGGATGTGGTGGGCAAGACCTCCTCGGTGGCAGATATCGTGAAGCGGGTAGAACGAGTACTGAAAGGAGGTTCTGAAGCCCAGAACAGAATTCCTGAAAGCCAGGATGAAATCGGACAATATCTGTTCCTTTTTCTTATGTCCGGCGACCCCAACGACCTTGATAACTTTGTGGATTATGATTACCAGAAGGCCAATATTTGGGTGCAAATGAAACGGGGGGACAACCGGGATATGGAACAGGTTGAACAGGCTGTGCAGCAGTTCTTCGATAATAACCATGTTCCCGAAGGCATTGAAATCCGCTGGTCCGGCCTCACCTACATCAATAAGGTCTGGCAGGACTTGATGGTGAAAGGTATGTTGAAAGCCGTGCTGGGTGGATTTTTAGCCGTGTTTATTTTGATGCTCATTCTATTTCGCTCCCCTGGTTTGGCCTTTATCTCGATGATGCCCTTAACCTTTGCGATTGTTCTCTCCTATGGCTTAATCGGTTTTATCGGGAAAGACTATGACATGCCTATTGCTGTCTGCTCGTCGCTGGCTCTCGGCCTGTCCATTGATTTTGCCATTCACTTCATCCAGCGATTCCGACGCAAGTATCAAGAATGTGGCGACCTGGAAAAAACTTGTGACAACCTATTTCAGGAGCCGGCTCGAGCCATTTCTCGAAATGCCTTTGTCATCATCTTTGGATTTCTGCCCCTGGTGTTTGCCAGCTTGACTCCGTATGTTACTGTCGGGGCCTTTTTTGCCATGTTGATGTCCTTCAGCGCGCTGACGACCTTGATACTGCTTCCTGCTTTGATGCGAATCGTGGGGTTTAGATTTATAAAAAGATAAGCAAGGGAGGAACCTATGCTAGATAAAAAACGTATCCGATTCATCACTTCAATATGGATTTTTTTTATGCTTTTGACCCTCGGATTGGCTGAGGCCCAGGAAAAGCTATCCGGGCAGGAAATCATAAATAAATCTCAGCAGATATTTTTCTATGTAGGCAAAGATATGAAAGCTAAGGTCTTGATGAAACTTATCAGTAAGAGCGGTAAGGAACGAATCCGTGAGTTGACCATGCTCCGTCTCAATAAAGGCGAGAGTGGTGAGCAAAAGTATTACATGTATTTCCACCGACCAGCCGATGTTCGAGAGATGACTTTTATGGTCTGGAAGTATCTTGGAAAAAATGATGACCGCTGGCTGTATGTGCCGTCTATTAAACTGGTGCGCCGAATTGCAGCCAACGATAAAAACTCCAGTTTCGTGGGCTCAGATTTTACTTACGAGGATATTTCCGGCCGTGAAGTTGTGGAAGATACACACGCACTAAAGGGTGAAGAAGAGCTAAACGGCAAATCCATGTATGTCGTAGAAAGCAGACCAAAGGAAGAAAAAAGCGCTTTCTACAGCCGCAAAATCTCGTGGATTGATCAAGAGACCTTCCTACCACTAAAAGAGGAATACTATGATAAACGTGGTGATCTGAGCAAGATCTTCACAGCAGACAAAATCGAATCGGTCCAGGGGATTGCGACGATTATGCAACGAACCATGGCCAACGTTAAGAATGGACACCGCACAATCGTGACTTTTGAGGAAGCAAGCTACAATATCGGATTGAGAGAAGACATTTTTTCTGAGCGCTATCTCCGAAGCGCACCGCGGCAATGGATTAAATGATAAGATTTTTACGTACCGGGTTGTTAGTTTTCCTTTTTTCAATAGGGATAAGTCCTCTAATTGCTGAAGATTTCGATATTCACGGTTTTGTGCAAACCAACTTTTCTTTACGAATTGCAGCGACAGGAGAGGCTCGCACCTTCAGCGGCAAGCCGCTACCTGATTACCTTCTTGGTGATGAAAGAGTCCAATTGGAAATAACGCGCTTCGGGGCAACTGCCCAGTTTCTGGGGAAAATTGACTTGTTCTATGATGCCGTAGATAAACGTGCGGATTATGATGTCCGCGAAGCTTACATAGATCTAACGCTCGGTAAATTTGATATCCGGGCCGGCCGACAGATCATTACTTGGGGTGTCGGCGATTTGGTCTTTATTAACGATGTGTTTCCCAAAAATTGGGTGGCATTTTTATCCGGTCAACCTTTGCAATATCTAAAATTTGGCTCGGATGCCATCAATATAAATATCTTTCCTAAATTTGCCTCGATTCAAATTATTGCCATCCCATTTTACCGAGCAGACGTGCTGCCGCGCGGCGAGCGCCTTCTGGCCTTTGATCCTCTGCCAACCTTTGCCAACCGAGAGGAAGTTCAACCTGAGATGTCCTTTAAAAACACACAAATTGCTGGGCGTCTGTATCGATATCTCGGTAATTTTGACTTTTCATTGTATTTCTACAAAGGATTTTGGGGGAGTCCGCCCGGAATGGTTTTAGACTCTGCCGAAAGTCTGTTAACTTTCTCCCATCCCCGTCTCAATGTTTACGGCGGCAGTTTGCAAGGAGCTTTTTTAAAAGGAGTATTGAGCGTAGAAGGCGGCTATTACGATTCTCGGGATGACCAGCAAGGTACAAATATGGGAATCGAAAATTCTCAGATCCGTTTCTTGGCAGGTTATCAGCGTGCCTTGGGAGAGAATTTAACCCTCGGCCTTCAATACTATGGAGAGCGAATTCAGGACTATACTGAATATGAACAGAATCTTCCTTCGGCCTTTCCCCAGCGAAAAGAGTGGCGCCACACTTTGAGTTTGCGCTTTACTCAGCTTTTGAAGTATCAGACCTTGCGATTTTCTTTGTTTATTTTTTACAGCCCTAATGAGAAAGACTATTACCTCAATCCAGAAGTAAAGTATGATTTGGGAAGTGGGGTATGGTTCGCTGCGGGAGGCATCTTTCTCGGTGGGAAAAAAGACCATACTTTCTTTGGTCAATTTGAAAAAAATGATAATGTCTACTTCGTTTTAAGGTATGAATTTTAGGAAAATTAAAAGAAAACCAAAAAGAAAGAATAAAGGGTAATTATTTTGAACGGATAGTCAGGCTGAAGGTTTTAGAATAAAAGTTATACAAACGCAATTATTCCAGTGTCATCGCGAGGAGCGAAGCGACGTGATGATCTCGTTAATTCATCTTAAGAGATTGCCGTGCCCTTTCGAGGCTCGAAATGACATCGTAAAAATATATATTGCATTTATATTAGTTAGCAGATTAAATAAATAAAATTTGATCAGATGTGGTTTCTGTCAGAAATTTAGTTATTCCCATGCTTTTATTCACCTTCTTTGTAATCTTTAATTTCTCATTAAGAAATTACGGTTGAGTGCGTCTAGGTCTATCTTCTATCTCGGCGAAGAGCTTAATAATTTCATCTAATTGTGTTCCACCAAGATGCATATCTGCCATTTCATGTTCTTCTCTTAATATTTCTGTTGGCTTCCTGTTAGTCATAACACATATCTCCTTTTCTGAATCGTTATCTCCCAAGACGGAGACTTTAGTTTTCTTTTTAGGCCTCGATAAAATTTCATTTTTTTTCTTTTCAAATTCTTTTTATTCTTACTATCCAATCCTTGGGACCTTCTTGTTCATATTCCCACTCATACTTCCCTTTCTCTTCAGCTTCAAATTGGTAATAGAGAGGTGTTGGATCATGGTCATTGATGATCCTCAAGGCCTGCCCCTGTTCTAGACTCTCCCAGGACTGAAATATCTTTACATGTCTTTCAAAGGGAGGTATTGATCGTAAGTCTAACTCAACATTTCCTTTCCCTTTTGCCACATCTTCAGGCGTAAAACAACAATATCCCATCTTATCACACTCCTTTTTAACATCTTCCCATTCTTCTGGACTCAGCACCTGAAGGGCGATCTGATAAAGAATATTATCTTCCTTAAAAATATGGCCATCGAGTTCCAGAGAGAGATACTCACCTAACTCAATAACCTTCTCCTTAAAGGTCTTAAATTCATAGTCATCAGGGTTATGAGCCAGTTTGTATAATTCCTTTTTTCTCTTACGGAATTCCTCATGGTCCATCTTCATGATTTGAGGTGGTTCCACGATATCGTGGCTCTCTAATGCTGGAAAGAGAACATCTTCTTCTCTCTGATGATGGCTTTCGGCTTCTATTAAATGATGAGCAATCTCTCTCAGCTTTTCTAGATCCTTTCCCCAACTTTCAAAACTATTTTTTCCTCTAAGTCCTTCTACAAGAGAGCTTAATTCTTTAAGGTTCTCTTGAATAACCTGATGTTCTTCCATAAGCGTATGGACAGGATGAGGCGCGGAGACTTCGATTCTCTTGGCAACAAGAGTATCCTTTAAAACTTCAAGATGAATATCGCATAAGCCTTTTCGCACCTCATCATGGGAAACACCCCCTCTAATCAATTCCTGCTCGACAACAGCTAATGTCTTGGCATCTACTGACTGGAAAAAATCCTTTGCTTTTTTCTTCGTCTCATCAGACACTTTTCCTCCTTTTAGCTCTGTCAATAATTCTTTCAACTCCTCCTTTTTGTCTTCTTTCAGAGCAATTCTCTTTACCTTCAAAATCCATTCGTCAGGTCCTTCTTTCTCATAAGAGATCTCAAATTCCTCTCGAGCTTCAAGCAGATAAGCTAGAGGCACCGGATTAAATTCCACGATTATTTTTAGGCTTTCTCCTTTTTTAAGCTCATCAAGACGAGGAAAGATCAATCTTTCCCTTTCCTGGTGTTCTAAGCCTTTGACATCAATCTTATTTGTTAAACTCATTTAAATCCTCCTTTCTTCCAATTTTAGCCATTTTTGTATATCTTTTTTTTCGACAAGCATAAGCTTCACATTTTCCATCCAAAGGTTCTGAAACTCTTTTTTCTCCTTCTCCTTGGCTGCCTCCCAAATCACTTTTTCCAAAAGTCCCTGCAATCTCCCTGACTTCTCCCTGGAAAAGGGCACTCGCTGTGGATAAAATTTGACCAAAACTTCTCTGTGGTTATCCAAGCGCTTAAACTCAAAACACATGGCACTTGGGTCAATTTTTTTGGGACGAAAAACAAGAAGATTTTTTCTCTTAAATTTAGGACCAAGACCTTTAAAACCCGTCGCCGGCGCTGCCCCGGTCAAAAAACTGAAAACCTGTCCCATGACACCGTAGACGCCCTCGTCCGCCTCTCCGTAGATTGTGATTGTAATATCTCCCCGAACAGGAATTTGATCGGGATAGAGCCTGGCCAAGGCTTCCTGGCAACAGAGGTAGGCTGCTGTGACTGTAGGGCAGGCGTGCCCAGCCATTTTGACGGCATCTATGAAGCTGTATTCTAAAGCGACATCTTCCCGCTTGAAGGCTCCCAATGTTTCTGCCAGAGGCTCTTTGATTTTTAGCGGTTTGACGTCCTTAAGAAAATCTCTGAAATCAGGAGACATTTTTTATCTACGCCTCAATGTAAATTCCTAACTATGAAGCGATGCTTCATCTTCTAATAAACTTGCTAGGGTTATGGATTTTAATTCTGAAATCACATGTTTCTCTAACGCATCTATCCTTGTCCTCAGAGCGCAGATCTTGATGTCTGGACAAATACTTTTTTTAAAAATGCACTCATTTAGTTTTACCGGACCTTGAAATATATTTATTAGGTCTTTCAGGAATATTTTATCCGGGGAAGAAGCCAATAAAAATCCGCCGCCTTTCCCCTTATATGAATTAAGCACACCCCTTTTATTCAATATCTGAAGAATCTTTCGCAGAAAAGGGTTGGGAATTTCCAATGTTTTGGCTAATTCTGAAACAGGAATTCTCTCAGAATTCTGTTTAGCGATATGCATAAGAGCCTTTATGGCATAATCAGTATCTCTATTAACGAGTTTCATTTTAATAAACGTTTATAATGATACTATTTAAGTATCATTATGTCAAGAAAAAAAATATTTTTTTTATATTCTTTTATAATGTTTTTCGGATTAAGGTGCCTCGAAGTATTTGAACGAACGAAAAACATTGAAAAGCTTTTGTTTTGATAGGTACGCCATCCTATCAATTTGACTATTTTATGCGTAATTATGGGGACAAAATAATTATTTTGTC
>Ga0255053_10000555_pt1 | contig 20741 bp, 18 predicted proteins | sample JV7_2_22_MG_FD_188635 | JGI IMG/M metagenome (GOLD analysis project Ga0255053, IMG submission 188635) | Seawater microbial communities from Jervis Inlet, British Columbia, Canada - JV7_2_22 | ecosystem: Environmental > Aquatic > Marine > Inlet | place: Canada: British Columbia | collected... | reverse complement strand
CACGCTGCAGTCCCAGATAGACGAGAAACGACACGCTCGCGGCCGAGAACCACGCTCCCTGGAAGAGGAAGGCAAGACGCTCGTCGAGGGTTCCGATCAGAGCGACGCCGATCCCGGCGACGAGGGCGATGATCGCCGATCGGTTGATCCCGCCCCGATACCAGTAGGGCCCCGCCTTCCGGTAGAGGCCGGCCAGGTCGAGTCGCGTCCTCCGGATCAGGAGATAGTCACACACGATCACGCCCCCTACGGCGCCGAGCAGTCCCGAGTAGCTGATGAGCCAGGTCTGGTACATGTCCAGAAGCTTCCAGGGAACGATAGCGATCCCGATGAGCCCCGCGATCGTTCCGCCCATCCGGAAGCTTATCCGGCGCGGTGCCAGGTTGGCAAAGCTGTTGGCGGGCGCCACGACGTTGGCGGCGATGTTCGTGCTCAGCGTGGCGACGACGAGGAAGAACATCGCCCCGAGCCCGAGGAGCGGGCTGTTGGCTTCGGCCGTTACCCTCGCCAGGAGGTCGATCGGGTTCCAGATCGCTTCGCCGTAGATGACCAGGGTCGCGCTCGTCACGGCGACCCCCACGAAGGCGAAGAGCGGCATGGTCGTCAGAAGACCCAGCGCCTGTCCGGAGATCTGATCCTTCTGGCTCTTCGCATAGCGTGTGAAGTCCGGGATGTTCAGCGACAGCGTCGCCCAGTATCCGACCATCGCGGTCAGCCACGGCAGGAAGAGCACGAGCAGGAACCGAGAGGTGGGAAGGGGTTCTTCCGCACGGATCAGCGCGTTCGACTCTCTCAGGATCGTGCCCAGGTCCCCCACCCGGCCCACCGCCCAGACGAAGAGCGCGGCGCCCATCAACAACAGGACCGGTGCTGACAACGCCTCCAACCACTTGATGGACTCCGTGCCCGCCCAGACGAAGTACATGTTGATGAGCCAGAAGGCCAGGAAGCTCAGATAGTGCGGAAGGCCGTACCCCATGAGCTCCCACGAGCCTCCCATCCGGGCCCACGTCGGCCACAGGGTCGACAGGAGGATGTGTATCGCCAGCCCGCCGATCCACGTCTGGATGCCGAACCAGCCGCATGCCACGATCGAGCGCAGCAGCGACGGCACGTGCGCTCCCCTCAGCCCGAAGGCGGCCCGCGCATACACCGGGAACGGGATGCCGTACCGGGTGCCCGCGTGGCCGTTGATCGCGAGGGGAACGAACACGATGGCGTTGCCGAGCAGGATCGTCATCAGGCTCTGCCACCAGTTCATCCCGCTCTCGATCATGCTGGCCGCGAGCATGTAGGTCGGGATGCACACGCTCATGGCGACCCAGAGCGAGGCCAGGTTCCACCGGTTCCAGGAGCGCTCGGTGATCCGCGTCGGGGCCAGGTCGGCGTTGCTGAAGGGACCCGGAGGCAGCTCGCCAGCCAGCTCGACGAGACCCTCCCGTTCGACCTCGCCGAGACCCGCCCGTTCGACCTCGCCGAGCCCGCTCACCCGGAGCCGGAAGCTCGCTCCACCGCCACCGACAGGGCCTCACGCGTGAGTACCTCGACGAGCCGGACTCGATAGGCCGCCGACGCGTGCATGTCCTCCATCGGCTCGAGCTCTCCGCCCGCGGTGCGTGCGGCCTCCTCGACAACCGCCTCGGTGGGTTTCTCTCCGATCAGGACGGCGGCCGAGGCGCTCGTGGCGAGGGCCGGGGCACCCCCCACGCCCAGATAGGCGAGGCGAGCCTCCTGGATGCGCCCATCGACGTCGAGGGCCAGCCTGGTCGCCAGGCCGGCCAGCGCGTAGTCGCCCTGACGGCGGGCGATCTCGCGAAACGCGCACCCCGTCCGCTCACGTGGGCCGGGCAAGGCAATCTCGATGAGGAGCTCGTCCGGCTCCAGGCTCGTGGAGAAGAGGCCGAGAAAGAACTCCTCCGCGCGGACCCAGCGCTCACCCTCCGGCCCGCGCACCCGGCAGCACGCGTCCAGGGCGAGCAGGGCGGCGGGAATCTCGGAGGCAGGATCGGCGTGTACGGCGCTTCCGCCGAACGTCCCCCGGTTCCTGATCTGGGGATGGGCGATGTGGGGCATCATCTCGGTCAGTAGCGGCGCCAGCTCGGCCACCAGCTCGCTCCTCTCCACCGCCCGTTGCCGAGTCATGGCTCCGATCCGCACACCGCCCGGGCCGGGGCCACCGTCCCCTCCCTCGTCCTCGTTGCGGCGGATGAACGCCAACCCGTCGATCCGGTTCAGGTCCACGAGAACGGTGGGCCTGGCAAGCCGGAAGTTCATGGCCGGGATCAGGCTCTGACCGCCGGCCAGCGCCTTGGCGTCCCAGCCGTGCTCCCTCAGCAGGGCGAGCGCCTCCTCGACCGAATCGGGGGCGTGGTACTCGAAGGACGTAGGCTTCACGCGCCCTGCTCCCGGCCGCCGGCACGGGCCTTCTCGATGAGCGCGAAGAGACGGTTCGGACTCAGGGGGATGTCCCGGATCTCGAGCCCCGGCGCCCACTCCTGCAGGGCGTCTTCCACCGCCTGAGCGAACAGGGCCGCCACCGGAATCGCCCCCGCTTCGCCCACGCCCTTGATCCCAAGGGGGTTCAGGGGCGATGGGGTCTCGATGTGCGCGGTCAGGATCGGCGGCACGTCGGTGGCCGTCGGCAGCAGGTAGTCCATGAAGGACGCGTTGTGAAGCTGGCCTTCGGAATCGCAGTCGAGCTCCTCGTAGAACGCGTTCCCGATCCCGTGAGCGACGCCGCCGTGGATCTGGCCCTCCACGATCAGCGGGTTGATGACCGTGCCGCAGTCGTGCACGACGACGTAGCGCTCGATCTCGACCATCGCGGTCTCCGGGTCCACGCTCACGACCATCGCGTGGACTCCGCTCGCCGTGGCGCCACGCCGGGGGCCGAAGTAGGAGGTCGCCTCGAGGCCGGGCTCAGTTCCGGGCTCCACGGCGCCGCGCAGGGGATTCGAGCGGAGCGCGAGCTCGCCGAGCCCGATGGAGAGATCCGGCGCTCCCTGAACCCTCACCACACCCTCCGTGAGCTTCAGGTCCTCCTCCGCGACCTCCAGGATCTCGCTCGCCTTCCGAAGGATCTTCTCCCGGACGGCGACGGCCGCCGCGTGGCAGGCGTTTCCCGCCACCACCGCGCCGCGGCTGGCAAACGTGCCCGTTCCCCAGTGGAACTCGCGGGTATCGCCGGTCACGACCCGGATGTCGGTAACCTTCACACCGAGCTGGTCCGCGACGATCTGCGCGAAGGATGTGAAGTGCCCCTGTCCCTGCGTGCCGACGCCCGTGACCACGCAGACCTTTCCGCTCGCCTCGACGCGGACCCTGGCACCTTCGTACGGCCCAATGCCCGTGCCCTCGATGTAGGAGACGATCCCGATCCCCCTCAGGCGCTCTCGGCGGGACGGCCCGTCTCCGTCCGAAGCCGGGCCCCCTCCGTCCGAGGCCGACTCCCCCCCGTCCGGCTCGCTCGGGCCCGCGCCTCCCGGCTCGTACCCGATCAGCTCGATCGCCTTGTCCAGCGCCGGCTCGTAGTCGCCGCTGTCGTAGACGAGCGGGGCAAAGTCCTGGAAGAGGATCTCGTGGTCGTGCGGAAACGCGTCCGGCGAGAGGAAGTTGCGACGCCGGATCTCGGCCCGATCCAGCCCCAGCTCACGGGCCGCAAGGTCGAGGAGACGCTCCATGATGAACACGCCCTGCTGTCGCCCGGCTCCCCGGATCGGCGTCACGATCGGGCGGTTGGTGAAGGCGACGCGGAACTCGCTGTAGTAGTTCGGGAGATCGTAGGGGCCGAGCAGCGTGCACTGCGTGTTGATCGGCAGGGTGAGGCCATACGGGTTGTAGGCACCCGTGTCGTGCACGAACACGTCCTTCACCCCCAGGATCCGCCCATCCGAGCTCAGCGCGATCTCGGCCTCATGCAGTTGTCCCCTCTCCTGGGTCGTCGAGAAGAAGTTCTCGAACCGGTCCTCGATCCACTTCACCGGCCGGCCGAGGCGCATCGAGATCCAGGGAAGGAGCACTTCGTCCGGATAGAACATCATGATCTTGGGGCCGAAGCCGCCGCCGATGAACGGGGCGACGACCCGAACCTGAGACTCGGAGAGGCCCAGCATGGAGGCGAGCCCGTTGCGGATCGGGATCGGCGCCTGGGTGGTGTCCCAGACGGTCAGCTGGGCCGAGCGCTCGTCCCAGTCTGCCAGAACCCCGCGGTTCTCCATCGCCGCCGCGACGCCCCGATCGTACGTGAAATCCCGCCCGAGGACGAGATCGGCCGCGGCGCGTGCGGCCTCGTAGTCGCCCTTCGTCTGAACGGCGTGCGCCGCCAGGTTGGATCCGAGGTCCTCGTGGATGACCGGAGCTCCCTCGGCGAGGGCGGCCCGGACGTCGGCCACGGCGTCCAGGGGCTCGAGATCCACGATCACATCTTCCACCGCATCCTCGGCCACGTAGCGGCTCTCCGCCACGACGACGGCGATCGGCTCTCCGACGTGGCGGACTTTATCTCTGGCGAGCGGCACCTGTGTCCGCGCATGGAAGGTCATCCCCTCGATCGGCGCCGGAGGCACAAGCAGCGGCCCGGGCTGCCAGTACTCGCCGAGGTCCGCCGCCGTGAAGACACCGATCACGCCGGGCCGCTCGAGGGCAGGCGCCGCGTCCACGCCTCGAAGGAGACCATGCGCCACTTCGCTCCGCACGAACGCGGCGTGCAGCGTGCCGGGGAGCTGCACATCGTCGACGAAGGTGGCCCGGCCCGTGAGGAGCGCCTCGTCCTCGTTGCGCCGGATCCTCGCCCCGAAGTACCGCGAGCTCACGGGCTCCCTCCGAGGTCGGCCGCGGCCGCCTCGACCGCCTCCACGATCTTCTGATAGCCGGTGCACCGGCAGAGGTTGCCCGACAGCGCCTCCCTGATCTGGAGCTCGGTCGGATCGGGGACCTCGTCCAGAAACGCGACCATCGTCATGAGGATCCCGGGCGTGCAGAATCCGCACTGGAGGCCGTGCGCCTCCTTGAAGGCGGCCTGAAGCGGGTGCAGGCCGTCATCCCGTGCAAGCCCTTCCACGGTGCCGATGGAGGAGCCGTCTGCCTGAACGGCGAAGACGAGACACGCCCGGACGGGCTCACCGTCAAGCAGGATCGTGCAGGCGCCACAGACGCCATGCTCACATCCCACATGCGTGCCCGACAGGCCGACCTCGTGGCGCAGGAAGTCGCTGAGGAGGAGGCGAGGCTCGACCGCGCGCTCGTACCGCTCGCCGTTCACCGTCACTCCGATGGGGACGGCCTGCGTCGCTCCCATGGCTCCTCCCTGCCGTCCGCCTCTAGTTGGCGGCCAGCGCCTGCTCCAGGTCCGCCAGAATGTCCTCGTAGTGCTCCACGCCCACCGAGATCCGCACCATCGACGGACCGATCCCTTCCCGCTCCCTCTCCTCGGGAGGCAACTCGGCATGAGTCATGGCCGCGGGATGTTCCGCCAGCGATTCCGTGCTGCCGAGGCTGACCGCCAGCTTCACGAGCTCGAGGGCGTTCAGAAACCGGAACGCACCCTTCTCGCCGCCTTCGACATCGAAGGAGATCAGTGACCCCGGAGCGAGACACTGGGCGCGATACACGCCGAACATGGGGTGATCCTCGGCCATCAGGCCCAGGTAGTTCACGCCGCGCACCTTCGGGTGGTCGTGCAGATAGTCGGCGACGTACCTGGCGTTCTTCACCTGTGCCGTCATGCGCATCTTGAGCGTCTCGAGGCTCCTCATCAGCAACCACCCGGTCCAGGGATCCGCGCCGGAGCCGATGAACGTCCTCAGCGTCCGGACCGTGTCGATCGCTTCGGAGCCTCCCAGGCACGCGCCGGCGATCACGTCGCTGTGGCCTCCGATGAACTTCGTCGCGGAATAGAGCACGAGGTCGGCGCCGTGACGCATCGGATGCTGCCAGAGCGGGCCCAGGAAGGTGTTGTCCACCATGACGATCGGAGGCTTGCCGTCCTGCCCCAGCGAGCGGGCCAGCGTGGCCGTGCCTTCGATATCGACCAGAGCGTTGGTCGGGTTCGAGGGCGTCTCGATGAGGACGACCTTGAGCGGACCGTCGCCCACTCCCTCGCGGATGCCCTCTTCGATATCGGCGATCGGCCGTCCGGCGGGAAACGGGACTGACCTGATCCCGAACTCGGGCAGGATGCGGTTGACCAGATAGTCCGTCCCGCCGTACAGCGGCTCGCTGTGCAGCAACACGTCTCCCGGCCGCAGGAAGGCGAGCAGAGCGGTGGAGATCGCCGCCATGCCGCTCTTGAACACGGCGGCGGCCTCGGCCTCGTCCCACAACGTCAGACGATCCTCGAGGATCTCCAGATCCGGATTGTTGAGACGGCTGTAGATGAGGCCGGAATGCTCGGTCGGGCCCTTCTCGCGCAGCCCCAGGGCGATCTCGAAGTAGGCCTTTCCCTCCTCGGCGCTCTCGAACACGAAGGTGGACGTCTGGAAGATCGGGGACTTCAGCGCCCCCTCCGAGAGCGCCGGATCGTAGCCGTAGCTCATCATCAGGCTCTCGGGGCGAAGACGATGTTCCCCGATGTGGGTCTTCTTGTATCGTGGGAGCTTCGCGTCGTCGCTCATCATGGCTCCTGCGCTCTCGGACTACCCCGTTGAACTCCGCTCACCAGCGGCGTGAGACGGAGGCTCCTGTCCCGAGCGTCGTAGGCTCTTTACGAATCTAGGTGGATCGAATTCGCCGGCGTGGGCATGTGTCGCCCGGGCGGCGGCTCTGGCTGGCTATGCCGTCGCTTCCGGCGCGCCCTCCTCGGACGTGGGATCGAGCATCCGCTCGACCCTGGATATGCGAGTCAGCGGGAACCCGCCCCGCTCGGCATGCTCGTGGAGCAGGCTCTCGTCCTTCGCGATGTACACGCAGTACAGCTTCTCGGCGGAAACGTAGCTCTGCACCCACTGGATGTCGGGGCCGAGGGCTCGAAGGACATCGCAGGACTTCTGCGCGACTTTCTGGAACTGCTCATCCGTGAGGCTACCCGCTCCCGGCAAATCGCGCTCGATGACGAATTTCGGCAAGATGTTCTCCCTTCGGTCCAAGTCTATGTCGGTCTCGTGAGGCAACCTCGGCAAGATACGGAGGTTTGGCCCGCCGATGTAGTGCTGCCGGCTTGACGTTGTAGCGATATATCGCTATCGTTCGTTACCGATATATCGTAACTTGACTCGACGGTCGCCCGGCGGTGTGCCGTCGGAAGAAAGGGAGAGCGAGGGATGAGCCGTAAGTGCAACGATTTCGGCTTCGGCGAGTGGGCGGCGTTCTGCGGCCCGGGCTTCGCCGCGTTCGGCCCCCGCGTTCGGAGCGGAAGAAGCCGGCAGCGCTTCGGACGACGCGGGGATCTCAAGTATGTGATCCTCAGCCTCCTCGACGACCGGCCGATGCACGGCTATGAGATCATCCGTCGCCTCGAGGAGGACTCTGGCGGCATCTACTCGCCGAGCCCGGGCTCCGTCTACCCTACCCTTCAGATGCTCGAAGACCAGGGTTCCGTGATCTCCGAGCAGCAGGAGGGCAAGCGCGTTTACCGCATCACGGATGAGGGGCGCGCGCTGCTGGGTGAGCACGGCGACCGAGTGTCGGATTTCACTGACCGTTTCTCCGACTTCACCGACCGTTTCTCGACGGGCGGCATGGGCGACCTCACTCGCTCGTTCGTTCGGCTGGCGCAGATCAGCTTCGAACGGGCGACCAGGAAGGCGGCCGATCCCGAGGCGCTCGGGAAGCTGCAGGAGATCCTGGAGCGCGCGACACGAGAGGTCGAGGAGAGCTGGCCCGGACCGGGCAAGCGGGCAAGCAGCAAGGGCTAGTGTGACTTCTGAGACGGTACACTACGCTGGAACGCGGATCGAGACGAAGGGAATGGGACGATGCCTGACTGGGTAATCTGGGTGGCGATAGCGGTCTTCCTGATGAACTGCCGTGGCGGCTGTCGCTTGGGAGCGAAGAGGATCCGCGGACACCGAGACCGAATGCGCGACCGCATGACCAACGGGGAGATGACGGGCATGGAGTCGCAGCCGAGGTTGGCGAGCGGACGGGAGGAGTGGCTCGGCGGGAACCCGCAGCCCCGTTCTCGCAATGCGGAGGTGAGAACGACCCGGCGAGAGACGCCGCTGGAGGTGCTCCAGAGGAAGTTCGTGCGCGGCCCCATGACCCTGGAGCAGTACGAGGCCGAGTTGGACAAGCTCGACCGGTTGGAGTAGCCCGCGAGGGGGATCAGCTCTCCAGCTTCTGCGTCATGCAGTCGGTGAAACGGCCGAACATGAAGTCGGCCACGTTCTGAATGATGCCGCCGCGGCCGAAGGAGGCCAGCCGGCCCGCCAGGCTGACGCTCTGGGACACGTCGACGTGGGTTCCGCCATTATCCATGGGTCGGAGCTTGCTGTGCATCTGCATCTTCACGCTGCCCGAGCCTCGCGCATCCTTCCCTTCACCGTGCATCGAGACCTCGCGGTTCTCGACGTCCAGCTTGTCGAAGTGGATGGTGCCCTCGAAGGTCACACCGATCGGACCCAGCCGGAGACCCATCTCGCCGCGGAAGTTCCGGTCGTCGACCTTCTCGGTGAGCTTCGCCGCGGGCAGGCACTCCACGACGCGCTCGGGGGTGGTCAGGAAGTCCCACACCTCCTCAACCGTCTGGTTGATCTCGAAGCTCTTCTGAATCTCGATCGCCACGTGGCGTCTCCTTTTCCGTGCTTGGGAGCGGCGACCCGCGTCGGCGTCGTCCGGTCGGCGCCGAAAGTCGAGCGACGCGGCGTTCGCCGCAAGCGGTCGGCGGAGTCAGACCGCTCGCATCGCCTCGGGGATCGGCTTCCGCGCGGCCGACCAGGCGGGAGGAAGTCCTCCAACCACTCCGGTGAGGACGGCCAGAGCCACGCCGCCCAGAAGCGCGGCCGGCGTCGTCCTCAGGGAGAAGCTGATCTCGCTGAACGTGAGAAAGTTCGTGGTTCCCGTGCTGATCAGGTTCAGCGGCAGCGAGAGCAGCACGCCGACGATCCCCGCGACCAGCCCGAGAAGGGCCGCTTCGATCAGGAATGCCCCCATGATGCTGCGTCTCTTGAAGCCGAGCACCCTGAGCGCTGCGATCTCTTGAGTGCGGGCCGACACGGCCGCGTACATCGTGTTCGCGGCAGCGAAGCAGGCTCCGACAGCCATTACCACAGCCAGGATGTTCGCCAGCACCAAGAACTGCCGGGTGGTTTCGGCGGTCTGCCGTGAGTAGTACGCGGATTCCGTGAGCGCCCTCACCCTCAGGCGTTGATCGCCCTCGATCCGCTCTACCAGGGCTTCTGCAGCGGCCGGGGAGGCAGTGCTCAACAGCACCGACGAGTAGTACTCCGCCCGCCGAAACGCACCACTCAGATCTTCTGCGGCCCCCCACACCTCCGAGCCGAAGCTGGAACCGCCCGCCTCGAAGATCCCGACAACCCGAAAGACGAGCTGCCCGATCGTGATCTCGGATCCGAGGCGGAGGTCGAGGAAACGACCGGCGAGCTTTCGTCCCACGATCAGCTCCGCTCTGCCGGGCTCGAAGCGACGGCCATCGATAACCCTCACGTCCGGCCGAAGCCGAAACGACTGGGGGCCTACGCCACGGAAGGTCACGTTGCTCAGCGAGCCGTCCTGGCGAGGCAGGTTATTCAGGATGATGACCTCGCCGGCAGCGAACGCGGTCCCGTCTTCGTCCCTCGCGACACCAGGGAGAGTCATCACCTCGCGGCCGCGCTCGAGCGAGAAGAAGCTGCTCGTTTCGCTCAGAGCGCCCTCGCGGAGAACGACGACGTGCGAGGGATTCCCCGAGGCGGAGAACGCCGACGAGAGCCCCCCGGCGAGTGACAGGACGCCCATGTAGACGAGAACCACGAAGGCCACCGAGGCGATCGTCATCGACGTCGTGCCGCGGCGGACGAACAGGCTTCTCGCGCTGTACTTGATGGGCAGCTTCATCCTCGCCTCAGGCCACCTTGCGCAGCCCCTCTACGACGGAGCGCCGCGCCATCGCATAGCCCGGCACGAGGCCCGAGAGCGTACCGATTCCCAAGGCCGCGGCGAGTCCGAGCAACGCCACGTCGGAGCGCAGGGTCAGCGTCTGGAAGAGCAGCAGCTCGGACGACAGCGCCCCGGCAGCGAGGTGAAGCAGGGTGGCGGCCAGCGTCACACCCAGGAGGCCTCCCACGATGCCGATCACCATCGCCTCTGCCGTCAACACGCCGAGCACGTGCCCTCGCCCGAAGCCGAGCGTCTTGAGAACCGATATCTCCGTGTTCCGCTCGCGTACCGCCATGGCCATGGTGTTCGCGGTGATGAAGAAGACGGAGACGATCACGGCGAAGCCGATCGCCCCGAAGAGGAGCTCCACGTTCCCCATCATCTGCACGAAGGCGAGGACGAACGCCTGCTCCGTCTCCGCCTTCACCCGCGCCTCCGAGTTCTCGAACATGGCCTCGGCCGCCTCGATCACGGCCGGTACGTTCTCCAGATCGTCGACCAACAGCCAGAAGGTACCGACCTGCCCCGGATTGCCGAGCGCCTCTTCCATGTAGTCCCTGTGGAAGAAGACCTGGTTCTCCTGCGCCTCATCCTGTGAGTCGGTGAAGATGCCGCGCAGCACGAGGTTCAGGTCGATCGGGTAGATCTCCCCCTGCAGGAAGATCTCATCGCCGATCTCCCAGCCGTGCTTTCTTGCGAGCGCTCGGCCGGCTACGAACGACCGGCGCTCGGCCAGCCAGGCCGCCGCAGCCTCCGGCTCGATCTCCAGATCGTCGAAGACGGCGAGGAGCGTCTCCGGATCCGTACCGAACTGGGAGAAGAAGTTCTCGCGCCTCGTGTCCTTGTAGATGCCGCCGAACCAGGAGAGCGGAGAGACGACTTCCACGTGGTCCAAACTCTCCAGGCGTCGCCAGTACGCCTCGGGCAGGTCGAACTGGAGCGAGACCGCGTGCCGCACCACCACCCGGTTCTCCGACGCCTCCGTCTCGGCCGGATCGAAGGTTTGCAGGAGGGCGCCGAGGACACACAGGAGCATCACCCCCAACGTGAGGCTGGCGACGGTGAGCGCCGCCCGGCGCTTGTTCCGCAGCAGGTTGCGCCAGACGAGCTTCCTCATTCCTCACTCGCCGGGGAAGAAGCTGCACCGTCCACTCCCATGGCGGCCTCCTCCGAATCGCTCCACAGCTTGCCCTTGTCGAGGTGAAGGAAGCGGTGCGCGTGCCTCGCGGCGCGTGGATCGTGGGTCACCATGATGATCGTCTTGTCGAACTCATCGTTGAGCCTCTCCATGAGCCGCAGGACCCCCTCCGCGCTCTCGGCGTCGAGGTCTCCCGTGGGCTCGTCGGCCAACAGGACGGTCGGGTCCGTGACGACGGCCCGAGCGATTGCCACGCGCTGCTCCTGGCCTCCGGAAAGCTCGCGCGGATAGTGGTCCTTCCGATCCGTCAGGGAGACGACTTCCAGGACGGTCTCCACCTTGGCGCGCCGATCGGCGGAGCTCAGTCGGCTCAGCGTGAGCGGAAGCTCCACGTTCTCGTAGGCGGTGAGGACGGGGATGAGGTTGTAGAGCTGGAAGATGTAACCGATGTGACGATGCCTCCACGGGGCGAGCGCGCTCTCGTTGAGCTGGGAGGTGTCCTGGCCTGCCACGATCACCCGTCCGGAGGTTGGCCGGTCCACCGCGGCGATCAGGTTGAGCAGAGTGGTCTTCCCGGAACCCGACGGCCCCATGAGGGCCACGAAATCGCCTCCAGCCACCTCCAGATTCATCTCCGAGAGCACCTCGACGCGCAGCCGATCGCCCCCGTAGACCTTGCTCACATCCTGGATCCGGACGACCGGATCGCTCATTCGCCCTCCAAGGCCGCTATCGAATCCGAACCCGTCGACCGTCCTCCAACCCGGCAACCCCGGTCACGGCGACGCGCTCCCCACCGCTCAAACCTGAGCGGATCTCCACGTCATCTCCCACTTGCTCTCCGAGCGCGACGGCGGTGCGCCGCACGCGGCCATCCACGACGAGGAAGACGTGGGGACCATCGGCATCCTGCAGGACCGAAGCCTTCGGCGCGACCACCATCGGCTGGCCGGCCGCCGCGCTCCCCTCCCCGGCATCCTCCTCGAGGAAGGCGACGTTGCAGCTCATGTCCGGCAGGATTCGATCGTCCCTGTCGTCGATCGTGACCTTCACCTCGACGACGGCCCGCTGGCGATCAGCCGTCGGGACGATCTGACGAAGGCTCCCGTGGTACTCTCGGCCGGGGACCGCATCCACCCGAATGACGGCCGGCTGGCCGAGCGAGAGACGCGAGATGTAGCTCTCGTTGATGTCCGCTTCCACCTCGAGGGATTCGGGGTTGGCGATCCGGACGATGGCGCCGGTGGCCTGCTGCGTGGTGAAGCCGCCGGGCGCCACCATCTCGCCCACCTCGATCCGCCGCTCGATGATCACGCCGGGTATCGGCGCCGTGATGACCGCATACTGAAGCCTCGCCCGGGCGTTGGCGAGGCTCGCCTCGGCCACGGCGACCTGAGCATCCGCCACCTCGAGCCGGGTAGATTCGGCGTCGTATTCGGCTTGCGCGATCGCGTTCTCGGTGAGGAGCCGGGCGAAGCGCGCCTCCTGCCGCTGGGCGTCCGCCTGGTTGGCACGCGCCTCCAGCAGCGCCGCGCGACGTTGCCTCAGCGCCGCTACGAGGTCATCGCTGTCCAGGACCGCGATCGTGTCGCCCCGTTCGACCCGGTCGCCCTCATCCACCAGCAGGCGCTCGACCCGACCGATGATCTTGGCGCCCACCGACGCTCGCTCGCGCGCATACGTGTAGCCGGTGGCCGTCAAGACCCGGGAGGCCTCGCCGGGAGTCAGGACGCGCACCGTCGCCGCCTCGATCTCCGGGGCCATCCAGGGCAGCCTGGGGACTCCAACGACTGCGAGGAGGGCCGCGGCAGCCAGGAGCACGAGCCAGACGAGGAGCCGGCGGGAGCGACCACCCCCGCCGCGCTTCTTCGCCGCTCCTTCGCGGTCCATGCGCAGCACCGAAAGATCGGGCTCTGATCCGCCGGGTTCGTCGGTCACTTCAGTCAGTTTCGTCTGCCTTTCTCCTTACCAAGGTTGGGAAGAAGGCCTCCCTCCACCAGTCGCGACCGCAGCCCGCCACCTGCCTCCCGATGGAGGGCCCCTCGAGCATAGCGTCAGCCGGGGCATGGGCCTTATCCTGAACCGGAGACGACCCTCAAAGGAGCCTCCCATGATTCCGGCTGCATTCGACTACCATCACCCTTCCGACATCGACGAGGTGCTCGCACTGCTCGACGAGCATGGGTGGGAAGCCAAGATCCTGGCGGGCGGGCAGAGCCTGATTCCTGCCATGCGGTTTCGGCTCGCCGAGCCCGGCACGATCGTCGACGTGAACGGACTGACGGAGCTCGAGCGCTTCGAGGAGTCCGATGGCTTCCTCCACATCGGCCCGATGGTCCGGCATGCGACCATCGCCGAATCCAACCTCGTCCACGACCGGTATCCGCTCCTGGCCGACGCGGCGGTTGTGATCGCCGACCCGCTGGTTCGCAACCGCGGCACCGTCGGCGGATCGCTCGTTCACGCCGATCCCGCGGGTGACTGGGGCTCCGTGATGCTGGCCTACCGGGCCGAGCTCACGGTCCGGCGAGTAGGCGGCGAGCGCACTCTTCCGATCGACGAGCTCTTCCTCACCACCTTCCTGACCTCGCTCGAGCCGAACGAGCTCGTGACCGGTATCCGCATCCCGGCAGCGAGCAGCCGGCAGGGGGGCGCGTACGAGAAGCTGGAGCGGAAAGTGGGGGATTTTGCCACAGTGGGCGTGGCAACCCAGATCGCCCTGGCGGAGGACGGCAGCGTGAGCGCGGCGGGGATCGGGCTCACGGCCGTGGGCGCGACCAGCCTGCGGGCCGCGGGCGCGGAAGGAGAGCTTCTGGGTTCCGGCGCCGATGCCGCGGCCATCGAGGCGGCGGCCGTGAAGGCGGCTGAGGCATCCAACCCGACGGCGGATACAAGAGGTTCCGAAGAGTACAAACGCGACATGGTGAGGGTGCTGACCGGACGAGCGCTCCGCCGCTCGGTCGATCGGGCTCGCGCTGCTTCCGGACCGGTGGGGAGGAGATGACGATGGCCACGACGATGTCCGTATCGGTCACGATCAATGGCGCCGAGTACACGGCCGACGTCGAGCCCCGAATGCTGCTCGTGCACTTCCTGCGCGACGAGCTGGGGCTGACCGGGACCCACATCGGCTGCGATACGACGCATTGCGGCGCCTGCACGATCCTGTTGAACGGGACCCCGATCAAGTCCTGCACGATGTTCGCTGTGCAGGCCGACGGGCAGACCCTCACGACCGTCGAAGGGCTCATGAGCAACGGCGGGCTGAACCCTATCCAGGAAGCGTTCAAGGAGGAGCACGGACTTCAGTGCGGCTACTGTACGCCGGGCATGATGCTAACCGGGGTGGCGCTTCTGGAGTCCAGCCCGGAGCCCAGTGAAGCGGAGATTCGCATAGCGATCTCCGGCAATCTCTGCAGGTGCACCGGCTATCAGAACATCGTGCACGCGATCCAGAGCGCCGCACGAGCCATGGCCGGGATTGACCCGAGCGTAGACGGCGGTGCCGGAGGCGGGAACGGCGCGTCCGAAGGAGGAGAGGAATGAGCACCTCACAGGATCTCGGGGGTCTGGGCTGCTCGGTGAAGCGTAAGGAGGATGCACGCTTCATCCGTGGACAGGGCCGCTACGTCGACGACGTCAAGCTTCCGAACATGGTCTACCTGGAGCTCGTCAGATCGCCTTTCGCTCACGCGCGAATCGGGAGCATCGACACCTCCGGCGCGCTCGAGATCCCGGGCGTCCTGGCGGTGATAACGGGCGAAGACCTGGCGGAAGCGAACCTGTCCTGGATGCCCACCCTGTCGCACGATCAGCAGATGGTGCTCGCCACGGGGAAGGTGCTCTTCCAAGGACAGGAGGTAGCGGCCGTCGTTGGCGAGACACGCTTCGCGGCCGCGGACGGCGCGGCAGCCGTCCGGATCGACTACGAGGAGCTTCCCGTTCTCCTGGATCCCCACAAAGCGTTGGACACCAGCGCCCCGATCCTCCGTGAAGACCGCGAGGAGAAGACGAACCACATCTTCCACTGGGAGTCCGGTGACCGGGAGTCGACGGACCGGATCTTCGAGGAGGCCGACGTCACGATCGAGCAGGACATGCTCTATCAGCGCTGCCACCCGGCGCCGATCGAATGTTGTGCCTGCGTGGCCGATTGGGACGCCACCAACGAGAAGATGACCATCTGGATGACCTCTCAGGCACCCCATGCGCACCGGACCATTTTCGCGCTCGTGGCGGGCCTGCCGGAGCACAAGATCCGCATCATCTCTCCGGACGTGGGGGGCGGCTTCGGCAACAAGGTGCCGGTATATCCCGGGTACGTCTGTTCGGCCGTCGCGTCGCTCACGCTCGGGCGGCCGGTCAAGTGGACGGAGGACCGAACCGGTAACCTCTCGAGCACCGGTTTCGCGCGCGACTACCACATGCGGGCGGAGCTCGCCGCCACCAAGGAGGGGAAGATCCGGGGGCTGCGCGTGAAGACGCTGGCCGATCACGGAGCCTTCAACGCCGCCGCCCAGCCCTCGAAGTTCCCGGCCGGCCTCTACAACATCTGCACCGGCTCGTACGACCTGGAGAACGCGTTCGTGGAAGTGGACGGCGTGTACACGAACAAGGCGCCTGGCGGGATCGCCTACCGCTGCTCCTTCAGGGTCACGGAAGCCGCCTACCTGATCGAGCGCGCCGTAGACGTGTTGGCCGACGAAATCGGGATGGATGCAGTGGAGCTGCGGCGGAAGAACTTCATCCAGCCCGATCAGTTCCCGTACGAGACGTCGCTCGGCTGGAGCTACGACAGCGGCGACTACGAGGCGGCTCTGGACAAAGCCCTCGAGATGGTCGGGTATGACGACCTTCTGCGCGAGCAGGAGGAGAAGCGCGCCCGAGGCGAGATCATGGGGATCGGGATCTCCAGCTTCACCGAGATCGTCGGCGCCGGACCCGGGAAGACCTTCGATATCCTTGGACTCGAGATGTTCGACTCCTGCGAGGTCAGGATACACCCGACCGGCAAGGTGCTGGCCCGGATCGGCGCGCAGACTCAAGGACAGGGGCACGAGACCACCTTCGCGCAGATCCTGGCCGAGGAGCTCGGCATCCCGGTGGATGACATCACCGTCGAGCACGGGGACACCGATACGGCTCCGTACGGGCTCGGCACGTACGCCAGCCGCTCCACGCCGGTCGCGGGCGCGGCGACGGCGATCGCGGCGAGGAAGATCCGGGAGAAGGCGAGGAAGATCGCGGCCCACGTGATGGAGGTCGCCGAGGAGGACGTGGAGTGGAAGGAGTACGAGTTCCGGGTGAAGGGTGCGCCGGATCGCTCGATATCGATGGGAGACATCGCCTTTGCGGCATACACGAACACCCCCGAAGGCGTCGAAGCCGGCCTCGAGGCCGTCAACTATTACGATCCCCCGAACTTGACCTTCCCGTTCGGCACGTACATCTGCGTCGTGGACATCGACAAGGGCACGGGCGAGTGGAAGGTCCGACGCTTCGTCGCCGTGGACGACTGCGGCACCGTGATCAACCCGATGATCGTGGAAGGGCAGATTCACGGCGGCCTGACGGAGGGGTTCGCCATCTCCTCCATGCAGCTGATCGACTTCGACGAGAACGGGAGCATGATCGGGAGCAACTTCATGGAGTACCTGCTTCCAACGGCCGTCGAGACGCCGACGTGGGAGACGGACCGGACGGTCACTCCCTCTCCGCACCACCCGATCGGTGCGAAGGGCGTGGGCGAGTCGCCGTGCGTGGGCTCGCCGGCGGCGTTCGTGAACGCCGTAGTGGATGCCCTTTCCCCCTATGGCGTCCGACACATAGACATGCCCATAACCTCGGACAAGGTGTGGAAAGCGCTTCGCGACGCGGGCGTCAGCGAGTAGGTCCCTCGCGGCCGGACCGGGACGATGAGTCGGGGCCCCACGGCCCGGAGGCAGGCGCGGCGTGACGGACGAGTTGGCCTACCGGCGGGCTGCCGAGCTCTCGGAGCGAGGGCGAGCCTACGCGATCGCCACCGTCGTAGCGCGCCGGGCGCCCAGCTCTTCCAGGGTCGGCCAAAAGGCGATCGTCGAGAGTGACGGTGGCTTCCACGGCTGGCTGGGCGGAAGCTGCGTCGAACCCGTGGTCCGCAGGGAGGCACGGGAGGCGCTGCGCGACGGCCGCCCGCGCCTCATCGTTCTGGCGCCCGACGCACGATCGGATCGGCCGGATGCCATCGTTTACCCGATGACCTGCCATAGCGGGGGTACCGTGGAGATATATCTGGAACCGCAGCTACCGGCCGCGCTCCTGCTCCTGTACGGCGATTCTCCGGTCAGTCATGCGCTGGCCGCGATGGGCGAGCAGGCCGGCTACCGCGTTCGGCTTCTGGACGAGCCCGACTCGAGGGAGAGGCTCGAAGCCGACATGGGCGACCAGGCAAGGCTGTACGCGGTGGTCGCGACGCTCGGCGAGTGGGACATGGAAGCCGTCGAGGACGCGCTGCGAGCCGGCAGCCACTACGTGGGCCTGATCGCCAGCCCGCGTCGCTCGGACGAGATGCGACGCCTTCTGCTCGCCCGGGAGTGGGACGAGGACGAGCTCAGACCACTGGTGGGCCCGGCGGGTCTGGACATCGGTGCGCGCGAGCCGGCCGAAATCGCGATCTCGATTCTCGCCGAGCTCATTCAGCGCCGGGCCGAGCACGCTCGGAAACGAGAGGACCGAATCGCGGCCGCAGCCGAGGGGAGCCTTTCAGCCGGGAAGATCTCGGACGGGAACAGCCCCGAAGGCTTTAGCGGTCGCCCGCCGACCGTGGCTCTGGACCCGATCTGCGGGATGGAGGTGCAGGTGGACGGAGCGCGTCATACGCTCCAGCAGAAGAGCGCGACCTACTACTTCTGCTGCTCCGGCTGCAAGGAGAAGTTCGAGCGCGACCTGGCGCTGGCCGTCGACTCGTAGGCGCTGCCGGACTCCGTCAGTCCGCGATCGGCGTCAGATCGGTAGCGACAAAGCCGAGCTCCTCATCGACCGCGTTCTCCACGAAGTCCGCGAAGAAGTCCCTCGGGTAGCCCAGCGCTCCGTCGTACTCGACCATGACGGAAAACGGCTTCCGTGCCAGCGCCGCTTCCACGTCCGCGAAGAGGTCCGGTATGGTCGGATACTCAGCCAGATCGTAGGACTCCGGTGGTCCGCCGTCGGAGAAGCTCACCGCGACGACCGCTCCGCCCCGAACCTCGATATGAACCGGCCGAACTCCCGGCCCCCCGCAGAAGCAGTTGAGCCGATAGTCGAACTCGTAGGCGTCGATGGCCGCCGCGTTCCACTTCTGCAGGTTCTCCTCGAAGGCGTCACGCTCGGTAGCCAGGGGGTTCGAGCAACCCGGCGGCAGCGATGCCGCGAGCAGGATCGCAGCCTCAGCGACGCCGCGTGTTCTCATACGTCATTCCTCCCGTGGCCGAGCGGCAAGATACGGACAGGCGAGATACGGACAACTGGGCCCCCTCGGTGCCTACCGGACTTCTGAGACAGCACACTAGAAACGCTGGAGCCGGCGAATCCCTGACGTCCGGGCGGTCGGGACGCGTGTCATGGACCTCCGCGTCAGCAGGACGGTAGAGGGAACCATCTGAACCCGGAGGCCGAGCTTGAGGGACGAAATCCGCAGCATCGCCGATGAGATGGAGCGCCGCGGGTACGTGGCCGACCGCGCCATCGCCACGGCCGTTCATCTGGGGCAAGCGCTCGGGAAGCCCCTCCTGGTCGAGGGCGAGGCCGGCGTGGGTAAGACCGAGATCGCCAAGGTGCTGGCCGAGATCCTGGGGACGGAGCTCATCCGGCTGCAGTGCTACGAGGGGCTGGACGTGCACACGGCGCTGTACGAGTGGAACTACCAGCGCCAGCTTCTGCGAATCCGGGTCGAAGAAAGCGGCGGCACGAGCCCTGAAGAGCTCGAGGCGACGATCTTCGGACGAGATTATCTCCTGGAACGTCCCCTGCTCCGAGCCATCACACGACCCGTGCCGCCCGTACTTCTGATCGACGAGATCGACCGTGCCGACGAGGAGTTCGAGGCGTTTCTGCTGGAGCTGTTGTCGGACTTCCAGGTATCCATCCCGGAGCTCGGCACGATCGAGGCGACCACGCGGCCTCACGTCGTTCTTACCTCCAACAGCACCCGGGAGCTCAGCGATGCTCTGCGCCGCCGGTGTCTGTATCTCTGGATCGATCACCCATCGTTCGAGAAGGAGCTTCGGATTCTCCGCGCCCGCCGCGGGCGCCTCCCAACCGACGTGGCGGAGGAGATCGTCCGCGTCGTCCAGCGGCTGCGCGACAGCCGCCTGTACAAGACGCCGGGGGTCGCGGAGACGCTGGACTGGGCGGAGGCACTCGACTCTCTCGGGGTCCGGAGCCTGGATGAGGACGTAGTCCGAGCCACCCTGGGGTGCCTGCTGAAGGACCGGCATGACATCGCCGCCCTCGCTGCCAACGGGCTCGGGGAGATTCTGGAGGGCGCGCCCGCAGCGTCGGACCCTTCGTGACCGCGTCGGCTCCGATGGAGCACCCTGCCGAATGGACTGCGCGCCTGGGTCGGGCTCTCCGGGAGGAAGGGGTGCGTTGCACGGTCCTGGAATCCCTGACCGCCTGCGAGGCGCTCGAGCAACTCGACGCCTCCGACGGGCTCGACGTGTACTTCGGGCTCAAGGCGGCCTTCACCTCATCTCCTGACCAGAAGACCGCCTACGACCGCTGTTTCTGGGCGCTTTGGGGGGGAAGCCAACCCGGGAAGCCAGCGTCCGCGGACGGGAGGCCTTCGGCGCGTAGCGAGCGAGAGGTCGCTGGAGGCGGAGCCGCACCCCCGACCGTCCTCGAGGGTCTTCGTCGAGCCGGCGCTACGGAAGATGGCAAAGCACGGCAGGCCTCAGACGTCGCAGGGGCCTCCTACAGCCCCGACGAGCGCCTCTCCCACCGCTCGTTCGAACGGATGGACGAGCGCGACCTGCGCCGCGTTGACCGGATCGTCGACCGAATTCTGCTCCGCCTCGCCACCCGCAAGAGCCGCCGGTACCGTCCGCACCGCCGCAAAGGGCGGTCCGATCTTCGCCGCAGCTTCCGAGATGCCGTCGCACACGACGGCGAGCTCCTTCGGCTGGCCAGGCGGCGGCGAAGGCTGGAGCGGCCGCGCGTCGTCCTCCTGTGTGACGTCAGCGGCTCGATGGAACGATACAGTCGCTTCCTGCTTCGCTTTCTACTCGCGGCCGGACGCGACCGGGATGTCGAGAGCTTCGTGTTCTCCACGCGCCTGACGCGGCTGACGCCCTGGCTCTCGGCTTCGCATGTGGATCAGGCGCTCGACTCGCTCGGAAGCGGCGTTCACGATTGGTCGGGCGGGACGCGAATCGGAGAGTGCCTGGACGAGTTCATGCGAACGCACGGACGATCCCTGCTGGGGCAGCGGACCGTCATGGTGATCCTCAGTGACGGCCTGGACCGCGGCGATGTGAATCTCCTGGAGCGAGCCATGCGCGCCATGCACCGAAAGGCCAAGAAGGTGATCTGGCTGAATCCGCTGCTCGCGAGTCCC
>Ga0255053_10000553_pt1 | contig 20795 bp, 23 predicted proteins | sample JV7_2_22_MG_FD_188635 | JGI IMG/M metagenome (GOLD analysis project Ga0255053, IMG submission 188635) | Seawater microbial communities from Jervis Inlet, British Columbia, Canada - JV7_2_22 | ecosystem: Environmental > Aquatic > Marine > Inlet | place: Canada: British Columbia | collected... | reverse complement strand
CCATAACCGATAAAAAAAGGGGGAAAGACCAGAAGTCCATCCCCCATTTAATTAATATAGAACTCAATTAGAACTTAAGCGATATTGCGGCGCCTCCCGAGATGCTCTTCCCATCCGCATCCGCGGAAGCGGCAACATCCAGGAATCCTCCCAGGCCAAAGCCAGCGTGGATAATGGCATCGGCACTGTCAAGTGCGAGATTCTTTGAATAGCCTGCCCTGAGCTGAATACCCACAAGATTTATTTCACCACCCACAGCAATCTCTCTGAACTCAGCTCCGGAAAGGCTTTCAGTGGTGGTCAGGTCTATGTCGGCAACTACCATCACTATTGGGAGATCCCAGGCAATGCCTGCCCGATACCGGGATTCCAGTTCCAGGGTCCCAGCTGTTCCGGGAAGTGTAAATTCCGGGGAATTGACATTTCTCCCCACTAGTCCGCCTCGCAATGTCGGCAACAGCTCGAATTGGAGACCTACATCAATAGCTGTCGCGGACTCACTCTTCCCATTTTTTGTCAGCTCGTCTTTGATATCAGGATTTGTATTATTGAGTAGAGTCAGGGATGTGGCATAGGTCTTGGCCTGGATCTGCCTGAGGTTGACGCCCAGGGCATACGAACCGAACTCCTTGGCCCCTGTGAAGACAACCTGTCTGTCTTCAATTCCCCTGAAGAGCAGTTCTGAATTATTTGTGCCGATAAATGATGGACCTGGTGTTGTATCAATATTGGTTGTGTCCATGGAAGTGATCATCGAGGCGATAACTTCATAATTGTAGCTCACAGCACCGGCTAGACCGAAGACGTTCATGCTCACACCGCCGGAAGTGTATATCCTCAGATCTACAGAGTTTTCACCAGCTACATTCAATTGACCCATCAAACTTACTATCTGATTCAGGTCAGTTGTGGAAGCGGTAGCCGCCCAGGTGGCAAAATCCAGCCCTCCGGAGATATCTTCTATCTGGCTCAATGTATCGTCAATGTCGATGTGATCGGAAAACCGTATCGTGGCAGGAGCTACAAATTCAAACATCCTTCCCCGCGCAAGGCCAGCGGGGTTGTAGTTGACCGACCCAACCCCCTTCGCAGCAGCTACGTAAGCCCCGCCCATTGCCTGTCCGCGAACATCCGTATAGGGAAAGGGAAAAGCATGCGCCGAAGCGACAGCCAATGCCAGCACCAGCACCAAAATAAGCAGAATGCAAAACCTCTTCATATGTCCCTCCTTGAAAGGTTAATTGACTTTGATTGAGTCGTAAAAAGTCCATTCATGGTTTTTATTTCGCGGAAAGCGAAAAATGTCATTTTCACTTTCCTCTCAAATCTTTAATAGTGGTAATTATATCTACATTGGTAATCACTGGCAACATGTCTATTTCTCCCGGGGAAATCAGGATTGACCGAAAAATTAAATAGTGTATAGAATATCCTACTGACACTGGGTGATTGTGGGACAATACAGCCGTGAAGAACAATTCAAAAGTCAGAAAACCAAACCCTGGGAGAATAATTATGCCGATAGAAGGTGACGGACACACGCTTGCGGTTTTCGTGGACTTCGAGAATGTGGCCCTTGGATTCAAGGGGAAAAAGGGTAAGGATAAGAAGTTCGAGATCAACAAGGTCATGGAACGTCTTGTGGAGAAGGGCAAGATCGTCGTGAAGAAGGCTTACGCCGACTGGTCACGATACGCGGATTACAAGCGCTCTCTTCACGAGGCGGGCCTCGAACTCATAGAGATCCCCAAACGCCACCTGGCGGGGAAGAACTCGGCCGATATCAGGATGGTCGTAGACGCACTGGACCTTTCATGGGCAAAGGAGCACATCGACACTTTTGTTATTGTTTCCGGTGATTCGGATTTTTCGCCCCTTGTCTCAAAGCTCAAGGAGAACGGGAAGAGTGTTATTGGGCTCAGCCTGCAGGAAGCGGCTTCCAACCTTCTGATGGAAAACTGTGACGAGTTTATCTACTACGAGGAGCTGGACAACCCCGTGGGTATACCGCCCGTACTTGGAGACTCTCTTCCCAAGAAGCGCAGGGAGATATTCCAGCTGCTTGTGGATTCCATCATTGCGCTTGTAAGGGAAAACAAGGAAATACTGTGGTCGTCCATGGTCAAGGAGACCATGAAGCGAAAGCGTCCCGCATTTTCTGAATCGGCCTACGGATACAGAACTTTCTCTGAACTTCTGGAGGATGCCGAAAGGCACCACCTGATCCATCTCAGATCAGACCAGAGAAGCGGCACTTACATTGTCGTTGGATTTGGCAAGGAAACGCCTGGGAGTTAACCGGCCAGCTTGCCTACGGCAAGTGTTTCTAATTTCCCTTCGGCTAGCTCAGGGCAGAGCTTGTCGAAGGCTGGTTTCCAGTTTCTGGTAACGAACATATCCCGCCGGCTTATGGCCGATTCCAAATCCCTGGACTCTGGTTAAGAGAGCGGAAATCTAAGATCCATAATCCAGATCAACTTATCATAGGACTGCTTCATCCAGCCTTCGCATGACTCTTCGGTGTGACAAGCGCAACGTGTTTGCTAACCCCCGACACCTAACCCCCGACACCTGACACCGAATCTGCTACCTCATCCCGTGCATGGATATGCAATTCCCTTTCCTCACTCCAGGAAGGTGACCCCGTCAAGATCTTTCAGGTCCATGTCGGAAGTGATGAGCTCTGCACTGAACTTCCTGGATGTTGCGTAAACGATGGCATCGGCCATGGCAAGGTTACCTTCGATCGAAGTTTCAGCGGACTCCAGCGCCAGGGCGGCATCGAGATCGACCACGTGACATTGAGTCATGTGAGCCGTGCAGCGGATGGCCGTTTCCTCGCCTGATGTTCTAAGAAGGAATTTGAACACCTCATAGATAACGATGCTCGGAACAAGGATCTCCTCGGAATTGGCGGATAACTCATTCCCGTAATCAGCACTGAGAGGGCCGTCCGTAAAGAACTCTAGCCAACCGCAGGAATCGATGAGTTTCATCAGAACCTTTCACCTTTTTCACGATATCCCTCAACAGCGGTCTGTCTGGCGCTTCCTTTCAACTCTCCCAACGGGCTCTGGGGGATCATGTAAAGGATGCCGGACTTTTCCATGACAAGCAGTTTCTGTTTCGGTTGGAGACCCAGTTTTCGGCGGATATCCCTGGGAATCACTACCTGGTATTTGCTCGAGATCGTTATTTCCATGGCTATCTCCTTGCCGTTTTACAAAATATATATCGATGAATAAAACGTAAGACATTTTACCAGAACAGTCAATAATGTTTTACAAAGCAAATTCCATTCCAGTAAAGCAAGAGAATGGAGAACAGATTTTACATGATCTCTAATCCCGTTCACGTTCAGGGGTTACCAACCAATCACACATCCCAATACTCGGCCCCCTTTTTGCATTTCAATACACCATTGGCAATCTCAGGGATTGCCTTGCAAAGTCTTCGTGGTGGTTCTATAATGGAGCCAATGTGGAACCATAAGGAGGTTTTATGCCGGTTAATCTATCCATAAAGAACGTTCCGGACGAAATCGCAGAGAAACTGCGTCGCCGTGCTGAAAAGAATCATCGTTCGCTGCAGGGGGAGTTGATGAATATTCTCGAACAGAGCACTACAGAGGAACGACATCTTTCACCTTTGGAGCTACTGGCGGAGGTCAGGACATCCGGTCTGAGGACACCGGATGAAACTGCCAGATTCGTAAGGGCGGACCGGGATGCGGATCTGCGTCGTTGATGCGTCAGCGATGGGTGCCCTGCTCTTCGGAGAACCAAAAGCCGAGGAACTTGCCAGTATTCTTGAAGGAGCGCGGCTGGCCGCTCCAGCCTTGCTCTGGTTTGAACTTGCAAGTGTTTGTCTTAAGAAAATTGTCGCACACCCTGAATTGGATTCTCAACTTATATCGGCTTTAGGTTCTCTTAGCAGACTTGCCATCGATATTGTCCATGTTGATCATTTCGCAACAGTAACCCTGGCAAGAGAATCAGGTCTTACAACATATGATGCGAGTTATCTGTGGATAGCCATCAATTTGGGAGGGGAACTGATCACCCTGGATGAAAAACTGGCTCAGGCCATGGTGAGCAAGTGATCGTTGGATGTCAGTAAACCCGTTCAACCTGTTCCCTAATCCCTGTATTCCACCCTAGACCCCAACCTGCACCATTTCCACCCTAATCCCCATTCCACATGCCGAGGCCCACCGTTTCATAAAATAAATCGACGGATTTGAAGTCCACCGCTCAGCCTGGGCTACCGCCTGTTGGGTGGTTTCCAACTCAACCGCAAGCTGCTGCTGGGTCAGCCCGGCTTCTTCACGGGCCATGCGGAGCAGGTATCCCGGGATATCCCTTTCGGAAGTCGGTAGCCGCTCCCACAGCCTGAGGTTCTTCCATTCGAGGTATACCCTGGGCCTTTTCCTTACAAGATCGAGTTCAGGGAGCCTGCCGGTTCTATCCGGCACTCGGTAACTTTTCATCCGATCTTCCGTGACCATTTTTCCAATACCTCATCGGCGGGTAAATCATCCGGAAATTTCCGGTAAAGAGACCGCACAGCTGCAAGGGCCTCTTTGACATCCTCAGTGAGAGCACGTTTTTTCAAGTGGTCTTCATCAAAGAACTGGTTCTGAGCCCTGTACAGAAGAAAGGAGTTGACCCCATCAATAGGTGATTCCCAATGTTTCCACGCAGCCAATCGGTCAACGAGTAAATCTTCAGGGCCGACGATCTGTATCCGGAAGCAACCCACTATCAGGACCGCTTTTCTTTCATCCTTTCCCAGGTTACCCGAAGGGAACTCCAGAAATATCCTCGCCCCATCGTGGATCCAGTGCCTGCCGTGCTTTATAAATCCGGTTTCAATCAAGGCTTTTCTGACCGCAGGGGGGACGTGCCCAACAAAATCCAGATCCACAGTTGTGTAGGCCCCGCCAGTATAAAGCTCGACAGCACTTCCTCCCACGAGGACCGGAATCGCCTCTTCCAGATACAGACTCTGTAACCAGTGAGCGATAGCAGCAGTACGGCTCAGTCCTTCGGCCATTTTGACTATATTTTCAAATGAACTGTCCATTGCTATTACAATATATATATTGTATTTAGCATTGTCAATGGTGGTTGGGGATCTATAACCCGTATACGTACCCCTTCGGCCTATGACCTGTTAACCGTGTCCCTGGGCCCGGGTTTATTGATCCAGGATCCCCTTCGACAAGCTCAGGGCGGGCAATATCCAAGATCGTGATGCGTAATGTGTGACAAGTGATTTGTAATTAGTGATTGGTGATTAGTTAAACTAATTTCCAATCTCCAATTTCCATTTTCTAATATCTAATGCTCTAATGTTCTATCCCTATACGTCGATACAAATAAAAAAGGGCTGCATAAAATGCAGCCCTTCCAATTTCTGGCGGGGTCGACGGGACTCGAACCCGCGGCCTCCGGCGTGACAGGCCGGCGTTATAACCGACTTAACTACGACCCCTGTATTTTCTCCCCGCTGTTATCCGGGGTTGCTCATATGGTGGGCGGTACAAGGCTTGAACTTGTGACCCCCGGCTTGTAAGGCCGGTGCTCTCCCAACTGAGCTAACCGCCCTCGGGACTCATACTTATAATGATCTGATCCTGTGTTGTCAACACACTAGTTGCTCGCACAGTCAGGTCTGCTGACCTGACTGTTAATGGGGCTGCAGAGAATCCGGATCCGGACTTATATCATCTGTTTTCCTGTCCCTGAGGGGTGGAATCAACTCTTTTTCAATTGATTCCCTGAGTGCCATCTCAAGGACGTCGTCCATGCTCTCAACGCTGTGGATAGTAAGCCCTTTCAGGATCTCTTTCGGTACATCCTCGAGGTCCATCTCGCTCTCTTTTGGAATAATGACCTCGGTGACTCCCCCCCTGTTGGCAGCGAGAAGTTTTTCCTTGAGCCCACCGATTTTAAGGATTCTGCCCCTCAGGGTGATCTCACCAGTCATGGCCAGGTCATGTCTGACCGGGCGCGCTGTGAGCGCAGATGCGAGGGAGGTCGCCAGGGTGATACCTGCAGAAGGACCGTCTTTGGGAATGGCCCCTTCAGGTACGTGCACGTGTATGTCAACTTTCTGGTAGAAATCCCTGGGTATGGCAAGGTCATCTGCCTTGGATCGGATATAGCTCAGTGCCGCCCTTGCGGATTCCTGCATCACATCGCCCAGTTTACCCGTCAGGGTCAGGTTACCCTTGCCATCTACGATAGACACTTCAGTTTGGAGCAGTTCTCCTCCGGTATCTGTCCAGGCAAGACCGGTAGTCAGTCCGACCCTGTCTTTATCTTCCACCATTCCATACTTGAACTTGTGGACACCCAGATATTTATTGACCGCTTTTTCGGTGATCCTGATCTGTTTGGTTTTTTCCTTGCCCATCTTCACAATATCACGAGCCACTTTTCTGCAGATGGAAGCGATCTCCCGTTCGAGGTTTCTCACACCGCTTTCTCTCGTAAAATGGCGAACGACTGACAACAGCCCGTTGTCCGTAAAATGCACCTGCTCAGGTGTCAGACCGTTTGCTTCAACCTGTTTTTTCACGAGAAAATTCTTCCCGATATTGAGTTTTTCAGGCTCGGTGTAACCCGCAATACGTATGATCTCCATCCGGTCCCGTAAAGCCGCCGGGATCGGATCCAGCGAATTGGCCGTTGTTATGAACATCACCTCTGAAAGATCGTAATCCACTTCCAGGTAGTGATCGGAAAAGGCAAAGTTCTGTTCAGGGTCCAGCACCTCCAGGAGGGCGGACGAAGGATCGCCTCTGAAATCCATGCTCATCTTGTCCACTTCGTCCAGAAGGAAAACCGGATTGACACTCTTGGCCTTCTTCATGGACTGTATGATCCTGCCGGGAAGGGCTCCAATATAGGTTCTCCTGTGCCCGCGGATCTCGGCCTCGTCCCTTACTCCACCGAGAGACAGGCGTATGAAGTTCCTGCTTAGAGCACGAGCCACTGATTTACCAAGGGAAGTTTTTCCCACTCCGGGCGGTCCTACGAAACAGAGGATAGGGCCTTTAAGTTTACCAACCAGTTGATGTACGGCCAGGTACTCAAGGATCCTCTCCTTGGCCTTCTCCAGCCCATAGTGATCCTCTTCCAGGATCTGTTCAGCCTTGTTGATATCAGTCTCATCATCGGTCCTGTTTTTCCAGGGAATCGATATGAGCCAATCGATGTAGTTGCGTACTACGGTCGCCTCGGCGGCCATGGGAGCCATCATTTTAAGGCGGCGTAGTTCCTTTTCAGCTTTTTCATTAACGTCCTCAGGCATGCCTGCTTCTTTGATCTTCTCTTCGAGCTCCTGGATCTCGGCCTTGCTCTCGTCCTTTTCTCCGAGCTCCTTCTGGATCGCCCTCATCTGCTCATTCAGGTAGTATTCCTTCTGGGTGCGCTCCATCTGACGCTTGACGCGGCTTCTGATCTTTCGCTCAATCTGTAATATCTCTATTTCAGACTCAAGGACCTGGAGCAGGGCTTCGAACCGTTTGGGGGTTTCCACTATCTCCAGCAGCTGTTGTTTATCTTCTACCTTGAGGATCAAATTAGCGGCCACGGTATCCACGAACTGCCCGGGATCCTCGATAGTGCTGATGTTGGCCAGTATCTCTTGCGGAACCTTCTTGCTCAGTTTTGCGTAGCGTTCGAAACGATCAGTAACGCTGCGCATGATCGCTTCCAGCTCAGGGTCTCGGGCACAGACAAAGTCCACCTCCACGTAGTCGGCGGCGAAGTATTCCTCAGTTTCAATGTACGAGGATATTTTGACTCTTTTTTGCCCCTCCACCAGGACTTTAACTGTGCCGTCTGGCAATTTCAGCATCTGAAGCACTGTGGAAAGGGTCCCCATATCATAGACGTCCTCTGGTCCAGGATCGTCGGTCCTCGCGTCCTTCTGGGCTGCGAGGAGGATGCTCTTTTCGCCTTCCATTGCCTCCTCAAGGGCCCTGATGGATTTATCCCGTCCGACAAACAGGGGAACGATCATATGTGGAAACACTACAATATCCCGAAGGGGAAGAACGGGTAGTACCTGATTTATGAGCGTATTGTCGAAATGTTCTGACATGAATAATCACTCTCCAATCGATAATGAATACAGGCAGAGGGCACCAGGCCCTGGATCGCCTGAGAGAAAAACCCCGGCTATAAACTTTCGGGTTCCCGGTGGCCCGGGGTCTGGTTCAGGTAAGTATCACGAGACCTTTTTCTTCTCTTCCTCTCCGGACCCTGATTCATAAAGAAGGATAGGGTCCGCTTCAGAAAGGACTACATCCTCGTTAACGATGCATTCCTTGACGTTGGGCTGCGTCGGAAGGTCATACATGATATCCAGCATGACGTCCTCAAGGATCGCCCTCAATCCTCTGGCGCCTGATTTGCGATGAATAGCCTCCTGAGAGACCGCCTTTAGAGCTCCATCTGTGAACTTCAGAGCCGTATCCTCGAATTCGAAGAATTTCTGATACTGCTTCACCAGGGCGTTCTTCGGTTCGGTAAGGATCTCCATTAAAGCATCTTCATCCAGATCGTGAAGCGTAGAAACAACTGGGACCCGGCCTACAAATTCCGGGATCATACCGTAACGGATAAGGTCCTCCGGCTGCATCTGTGAGAGGATCTCGCCAATATCCTTTTCCGTTCTAGCTTTCACATCCGCACCGAAGCCCATGCTCTTCTTGCCGACTCGCTGATCAATGATGGAGTCGAGGCCTACGAAAGCCCCGCCGCAGATAAACAGGATGTCGGTCGTATTGATGGGTATGAATTCCTGCTGCGGGTGTTTCCTGCCGCCCTGGGGGGGAACATTGGCGACAGTTCCTTCAATGATCTTCAATAAGGCCTGTTGCACTCCCTCACCGGAGACATCCCTCGTAATTGAGGGATTGTCGCTCTTTCGCGCGATCTTGTCTATTTCATCAATGTATACGATACCCTTTTCGGACCGGCCCACGTCGTAATCCGCGTTCTGCAGGAGCCTCAGGATGATATTTTCTACATCCTCACCCACATATCCGGCTTCAGTGAGTGTGGTCGCGTCGACAATTGCGAAGGGCACATTCAGGATCCTTGCAAGGGTCTGGGCGAGCAGGGTCTTGCCCGAACCGGTGGGTCCGATCAGGAAGATGTTGCTTTTTTGAAGCTCCACATCGTCCGAGGTTGCCTCTATGCGCTTGTAGTGATTGTATACAGCGACAGAAAGAACCCTCTTTGCTCTATCCTGCCCGATCACGTACTCATCAAGAGCATGTTTTATCTGTTCCGGCTTGAGAAGCCCCTTTGATATGCGCTCAGTCTCTTCCTGCTCCCACTCTTCCTCAATGATATCAGTACACAGGTCAACGCATTCGTTGCAGATATAAACTGTGGGCCCCGCGATCAGCTTGCGAACCTCATCCTGTGTCTTGCCACAGAACGAGCATCTGAGAATCCCGCTGTCCTTGTTTTTTTCCTCGCTCATCCCGCCTCCTTGCTGGTTTACTCTGCTTCAGAGTAAAGCGGCCTATTCTTCTTTCTCCAGAGCCGTGCGAGTTGTGATCACTCTGTCTACAATACCGTATTCTACTGCTTGATCGCCAGACATGAAGAAATCCCTGTCTGTGTCTGTCTCTACTCTCTCTAACGGTTGTCCTGTCGTGTTTGACAGTATCTGGTTCAACTCATTCTTGATCCTGATAATTTCCCTGGCGTGGATGTCTATATCAGAAGCCTGACCCGAGAAACCTCCCATGGGCTGATGTATCATGATCCGTGCGTGGGGCAGCGCCATACGTTTTCCTACAGTGCCTGCTGAAAGGATCAGAGCCGCCATACTGGCTGCCTGGCCGATACAGATTGTTTCTATTTCCGATTTAATGTAACTCAGGGTATCGTATATGGCAAGGCCAGCAGAAACAGAACCCCCGGGGCTGTTGATATATATGTGGATATCCTTTTCCGGAGCTTCCGCTTCAAGGTACAGCAACTGTGCGATCAGTACGTTTGAGACTTGATCGTCTATTCCAGTGCCCATGAAGATTATCCTGTCTTTGAGCAGGCGCGAATAGATATCGTACGCTCGTTCGCCTCGGTCAGTCTGTTCTATAACCATGGGAATGAGATGCATTTCTTCCTCCCGAATCGTTGTTATTGTCGCAAAAAGTCCGAGAGCGGCTTTTTGCTCCTCGGGAAGCGAAAAGCGTGGTTTCCGCTTCCCTCACGTGGTGTTGTTATTTGTCGCAACAAGTTCGTGAGCGACTTGTTGCTCCCCGGGAAGTGAAAAGCGTCGTTTTCCCTTCCCTCACTAATCCATAACTATATATTAAGGTTATGGATTCGGGCGCCCATGCACGGGCGCGATTGTAATGCTGCGCAAGTCATTCATTTGGGCGCCCTTCAATGGGCGCGTTGATGACTTCTTGCAAAGTCATCAACTTTGACAGGGTCGTAAACTTTCAGCTTTTTTTCTTTTTTGCAGCCTTCTTTTTGGGTTTGACCTTGTCTTTTTTGCTTTCGGTTTCGCCTTCAGGTTTTACCTTGACCTCCTTGATGTCGGCCTTCCCGATCAGCAGCTTAAAAACCTCTTCCCGCACAATACCGAAAGCAACGTCCCTTATTGTACCATCTTCTGTATATTTCTTCTGCAGGTCATCAAAATCCTTGCCGGTCCTTAAAGCAGCCTCCCTGATAAGATCTTCCACCTGCTCTCTTGTTGCCTGGATCTTTTCCGCGTCCGCGATATTGTTTATCACATAGACCAGCCTGACATGGTCAGCAGCTGTTGTTTTCATATGATCTTCATGTTCAAGGATAACATCCTTGACCTTTTCAGAGGGCATCCCGGACCTGACAAGGTTCTCACCGTATTCCTGGATCAGATAACGCAGCTCACTGTCCACCAGGGAGGGAGGAACGTCAAATTGGTTATCCTCAACCAATTTCGCCGAGAGGTTACCCTTGAGAGCCTTTTCAGATTCCTCTTCCCTCAATTTCTCCAGATCCTGCCGGATCATATCAGTGAGATCCTTGACTGTTTCATGTTCACTGACAGACTTCGCGAACTCGTCGTCCAGGTCGGGCAGCTTGAGCTCCTTGATCTGTTTCAGTGTAACCTCGAATGAAACTGTCTGTCCCGCAAGCTCCTGGTTCGGGAACTCTTCGGGGAACGGTAGATCGAAAGTCCTGTTCTGGTCCGGCTTCATGCCCACTATCTGTTCTTCGAAACCAGGGAGCAACTCGGACCGTCCTAGCCTGACAATGTAGTTGGAAACGTCCATCCCCGCAACGGGCTCTCCCCCACGGCTGCCTTTAAAGTCTATTTCAGCCACATCATCACCTTTCAGGGTCCTGTCTTCAAAAACAGGAACTGCTTCGGCGCGACGCTCTCTCATGCTGTCTATGAAGTGTGACACCTCTTTTTCAGTCACTTTGCTGACAGGCTTTTCCAGTTTCAGCCCCTCGTAATCGGCCAGTTCGAATTCAGGCATTAATTCAACCATAGCCTCGAAGATCAGAGGTTCTTCATCCTCTGATTTTACGTCCGTAAGGTAGGGATTTCCCAGGGGATCCAGGTTGTTTTCATCCAGGGCCTTGCGCGTGGCAACTGACACCAGGTTATTTACAGCTTCCTGCCTGGCGTCCTCAGCAAATACCTGCCTGACCATCTCCATCGGCGCCTTTCCCTTCCGGAACCCCTTCAGGTCTGCCCTTTTCTGGATCTGTACAAGGGCGCGATCGATCTCTTCTTTGACCTGATCCCAGGGGATCTCTACGTTGAGCTTGCGCTCAACTGAGCTTGTTTCTTCAACATTGATCTTCATGTGTATACTGATTCTCCTTGCCGTTTCTAATTTGCGTGTTCAATGTTCAATGTTTAACGTTCAACGTGAAGAAGTAAAGAATTACGTATTGTTGTGGAAATAAACGTTGAACCTTGAATGTTACACGTTGAACCGGTCTTAAACAGGCCGATTTTGGAACCTGAATCTACCCTAAAACAATAATTTGGGCAACACGTAAATATCTGAAATCCTGTCTGATTTTATGTTTGACCCGGGAAATCACCATGTCTTGGCGGTTCCTGATATTGAGATAAGCGACATGGCATATTCAGCAGCATTTTGACAGGAAACAGGAAATCGGAAAACAGGTACTGATTCCGCATGAAAAGTGGTGCGAGAAGGGGGATTCGAACCCCCACACCGCAAAGGTACTGGGTCCTAAACCCAGCGCGTCTGCCAGTTCCGCCATTCTCGCATTTGCATATTATAAATCAAAAATCCCTTTTTCACCACAGAGTCACCAGTCTTCGCCAAGGCTACGACCCGGCAAGCAGAGGACACAGAGTAAAGCTGAAGTTCGGGTTTAACCACGGAGACACGGAGTACACGGAGAAATTCCAGAGCTTGGGTTTGAACCACAGAGGTCACAGAGGACATAGAGGTACACGTATCGGAGTAACGGAGTGTGGGGGTAAGGGGGTTTACTCCCCTCCCCTGGCGGGAGGGGAACCAAAGGGGAGGGGGAAGTGTAAAACAAGTACAAGAAACCTGAAACAAGAAACTGCCGGGGCTAGCCCGGCAGTCATTGCGAGGAATGTCGCCTGAAGTTGCATAACGAAGTAATCTTATGGTTAGTTGATCTTGGATTTTGGACCCTGGATCAACAAAAATAAGTCTCGTGACCGATACGCGTAATCTCTCTCTTCCCTCTTTCCTTCTCCCTCTTCCCTGTCCAGTCAGCCAGCAACGGGCCCGGACCCTGCATTATGTAAAAATCATACCTGATGATTCAATGCAGGACCTGGGTCCGATGTATGCTGATTAATAACCACCCATATGCCTTCCGTAGCCACCACGTCCTTCGTGCCGATGCTCACCGAATCCGTCTCTTAGTTTGCCGAAGCGATCGGTACCCAGGATCTCGCGCTGTTTTATCCGGTAGTTGAACATGGCCTCGCTCATCTCCGAGCGGATCTTGTCCAGGGCCTTGTACTTTTCCCTGGCTCCTGACACAGAAAAGCTGTCGCTTTCCAGGTACTCGGCAAGATCCCTGCGCAGATCCCCGGCGTCTTCTCTCAGATCGATCATGCTGTGCTGGTGGCCCCGATGAAGATCATCAAGTTTATCTATCTCCTTGGGAGTCAGACCGATATCTTCGGTCACCTGATCTCGATCCCACCACATTCCGCGGTGATCGTTCAGGCCTTTACCCGAATAACCCCAGCCTCCCCCTCCGGGTCCCTTGGCCATCGCCACACCGGCGAGAGCCACTACCAGAACTACAGTCCACACAGTTACCTTTTTCATGGTGTTCTCCTTTATTAAGGTGATTTATTCGTCATCAGGATAGACACCGCTTTTTGAAAAAGGTTTAAAGCCCAGACAATCCAAATGAAAACATGGGTTGTCTGGGCAGTTTCTGGTTTCGGGTTTCTAGTTTCTAGTAATTGATTTACTCTTCCCCCTCCCCTTCGACAAGCTCAGGGCAGGTTTATGAAACCAAAAAATGTGAACTATCCCCAGGCTCCAAGTTGCTAAAAAACTATATCTTTGGCATTTTGTTCGCATGTCATCTGTAACTGGAGTTACTCACCGAACAAGTAAAGTTACCGTAGTTCTTGCAACCTACAACCGACCCGACGTACTCCGTGTAGCCATACGATCCGTCTTGCGCCAGACCTTCAAGGATTGGATTTTGGTTGTTGTGGGAGATCATTGCGACCCCCGAACAGAGCAGGTGGTCCACTCATTTTCTGATGAAAGAATCTCCTATTTGAATCTCCCGACCCGCTTTGGGGAGCAGGCAGGTCCCAATTCAGTGGGGATGGCCCTTTCAGATACAGAATATATTGCCCTGCTTAACCATGACGATGTCTTTCTGCCCGACCATCTGGAAAACGCCTTGAATGCCCTGGAAGAATCAGGCGGAGACTTTTTTCTGGGCCGCGCAGCAATTGCCAGAAAAAGTGTTGATAATGAGAATGGTGGTCGCCGCCCGATATTTGCTTTTTCGAATCCCGCCCAAAGACCTCTCACTATGATATTTCACAGACACAATGGATTGATTGAGCCGGTTAGCACCTGGGTATTTAAAACTGCTCTCGCCAGGCGGATCGGGCCGTGGAACAGCCATCGTAATATAATTCGATTGCCTCCTCAGGACTGGGTTTTGAGAGCTTGGCGGACTGCTGCACGTTTCATATTTGGTAAAGATATAACTGTCCTGTCCCTGGCAACCCAATATCAGTATCCCTCTGAAAAGGGGAGTTACTATCGTAAGAGCGCAGAACATAAATATCTTGATAAACTTCTGGAAAACGCTGATAATGCGTTTTTTCGTTCTCACATAGAGGATGAACTCAATCCCGGGGATGGGATACAGGGAATGACAAGGTTGTACGGGGCGCACTCCCCCCTGGGAAGATTGCTCGTAAAGTTGGCTGCAAATCCTGTTACGGCTATCGTCTATCGCCTGACAGGGCTAGACATATGCTCCGCACTCCTCCCCTTTGCAGGTGCTCGAAAAGGCGAGGGGATGGAAAATCTGTTCAAACTCAGAACAGGCATTGGCCAACCTTTCATAGAGAATTACCGATCTCTTTTGAATCGGACGATCTCGCAATTTGGGGGAGAAAAATGGACCTGAATTGCCTTATTTACATCCATCGAATCACTCGACAAATTCCTGTGTAGACCTCCTGAACATTCGCCGGGAAACTTCCGGTATGAAATGCCAACCGATACCTCTTTCGGAAACCAGGCTGTGGCAGTGGGAAAGTGGGAAGCTGGTCCACAAAACAGGTGGGTTTTTCTCCCTTATCGGCCTACGTGGAATTGCAGTTTCTGATGAATCATACAACGAGCAACCATTTATCCACCAACCCGAGGTCGGAATACTAGGTAATCTGATCCGTAACGGAAATGGTAATCCTCAGATCCTGGTACAGGCAAAGAGTGAACCTGGAAACGTTGGCAATGTACAACTTTCGCCCACCGTTCAGGCCACCGTGAGCAACTACACCCGTATCCACAAGGGTGCTCCAACACCCTACCTTGAACACTTTCTTTCGCCGAAACCCAACAGTATTTTCTCTGACAGTCTCCAGTCTGAACAGGGCAACCGATTTTTGGGCAAGTACAACCGCAACCTCACTGTTTTAGTAAATGGAGATGGACCAGATCCTGTATCAGAGGTTTGGCGTTGGTGTGACGTGGATTCTTTGCTGAGCGCATTACCCATCGAATTCGCTGTAAACACGGACTTGCGTTCTGTCCTTGCGGTTTCCGATTGGGATCTTCTGGCCGGGGAGAAAAAACCCTTCGGACTCTGGCGAGGTCACGGCGGATTTGGTGAGGCTCTTTTAGACTCTCTTTTTGCGATCAATGGTGAATGTGAACTGCCCACTTCAGCTATTCTTGGTATTCTGGAACGTTTGAGAAAAAAGACACCCCTAGGCCCTGCAGGTTGTTCTCTGGCAAAATTGGCTGGCTGGAACTTGAATGCGGATAGACTTGTTGATGAGGAAGAGAAACTGTTTGAAGTGCGAGGTTACCGCGTCCATGCTCCTGACAGGGAAATTACTCATTGGGATCAACCCCTGGTGCGTGACCTGGGACAGGGTGAGGTGCTGTTAGCATGTCAGCTGCGCAATGGTATTCTTCACTTTCTTCTGCGGCCCAGCTGGGAGATGGGATTCCTGGAAGGAATCCAGTTCGGCCCTTCGCTCCAGAAACCTCAAACACTGGAAATTTTTCCTCCTCCAGATGTTTCTGATCCTGTATCTGATTTAATTCTGCAGGGTGATTACACAGATCATATCTCAACACATTTTTCTGAAGAGGGGGGCCGTTTCTTTCAAAGCATTTCACTTTATAAAATTGTAGAGTTCCCTGAATCAGTTCTGATACCAGATAGTGATGAGTACTGCTGGGTTACTCTGGGGCAGATTCGACAACTGCTGAAGTCACCAGGCAACTTTACGAATGAGGCTCGCAGTGCCATCGCACTCCTTTTATCATACCTCCCCGGCCCCAGCTGATATGGTGTCCGACCCCATAAGGCACTGGGCGCAGATCAACTAATTTAACAAGGTCAAACAGGAGATTGAGTGAGAATGCAGACATCGAAAATCAACATTATGCTCGACCTGTCCATTCTGGGAAAGTGTTATGCAAATAATGATTTAAAAGGCGGCATTTTTCGATATCTGGACTGCCTTTTTGAAGGTCTCCTGAATATAGACGGAAATCACATCATTCCCTGTGCGGGCGGGGATATCAACAGCCCCTGGGACGTAGCCGATTTCCTTTCGACCATAGATTCTGACTTTGTACCGGATATGACTTATTCCCAGCATCAAAGAACCTTAAGCGAGATTTTGACAAGTCTGGGTGAAAGGGTAAGATCCAGACAGCGTCCCATACTGGATTTTATTAAGATCAGAAGAGAGGTAGTTCGTATTGTTCTGAAGACGCTCCTGACATTTGTTGAGCCACTGGACAGCAAAAAACTCGAGGAGTCAGACTTGTATCACTCACCCTTTAACCCTATCCCCGACCAGGTGAGGGGAAAGTTTCAGATCAAGCGATTTCTTACTGTTCACGACCTGATTCCCACTCGCTTTCCTCATTTGGTGCATCCAAGTCAGACAAGGCTTCAGAAAAAGGCGATCAAAAGTGTTGGACCGGAAGGATGGTACATTTGTAACTCCGAGTCCACAAAAAATGATCTGTGCGAATTTTCAAGAGAGATCAATCCTGACCAGGTCGCGGTAACTCATCTGGCAGCATCGCATCATTTTAGTCCATGTGAGGACCTGGAGGAAAGAAAAGCTGTGAGGAAAAAGTACGGGATTCCTGAAGATATTCCCTTTGTCCTGAGCGTATGTACTCTGGATCCAAGAAAAAACCTGACCCAGGTTATCGAAAGTTTCGTACAGATAGTGGAGCAGGAAAGTATATCTGATATCCGGCTTGTCCTGGTAGGAGCTCCGGTCAGAGGTTCAGAGAGTCTTTGTAATCAAATTGATGCGGTGGGAGAAGCAGGAAAAAAAATAATCCTCACCGGTTTTGTGGATGATGAAGATCTTGCTGCGCTGTACAGCGAGGCTTCAGTTTTTGTCTGTATCTCCCTCTACGAAGGATTCGGACTGCCGCTCCTTGAGGCTATGCAATGCGGCCTGCCCGTTATCGCTTCTGACGTCTCCTCAATACCAGAAATTGTTGGCGATGCCGGCATTCTGGTGAATCCTCTGGATAGGGATGGTATCTGTCAGGCTATGCTGGATTTGGTGGATAACGGCAAGTTGAGCCACACTCTTTCAGAGAAGGGATTGGAGCGGGCAAAGCAGTTCTCCTGGGATAGATGCGTAGAGGAAACCGTAGACACCTACCGAAAAGCCTTGGGATAGTTATCTTGGGTATTTTCGGGTCGAACCTCAGATTTTTCACGTTGGTCATTGGGAGTTGGTCAAACAACCCTCTTTCCTCCTTCCTGAACCCTAATCTTTACCACCCAGCTCACTCTCAATCCCCGGAAGCATCCGAGCCAGGTCATTCAGGGCATGAAACAGATGACTCACCCTGTTTTTTATAAGAGGGGGCATTTCGGCGAAGGTCGCGCCCGCATTGGGAAAGAAAAATACCTGTTCGTAATCTGAGCCTGCCGGACCCTTCATCTGGGTGGTGATCATGCCGTGGGCGCTGCCCTCAGTCTCCCAGGTCCTACCGTCCGGTGACGCTAAACACAGAGCACATGTGTAGTGGGCCTGCCGCTCGTTACCCGGGACCTTCTCCATCTTCGCGAGAAGGTGGGCCATATTCGCCTCGATGTCGCTGTCTTCCCCAGCGTATGCGGATGATTCGACTCCTGGCTCCCCACCAAGAGCGTCAACCACAAGGCCCGAGCTTTCCGCCAGGGCCACAAGACCTGACCATTTTGCCACAGCAAGTGCCTCTACCCGGGCATTCTCTGAAAACGTAGACCCCTCTCGGGGTATTTCAGGGGGGTCCCCATCCGCATCGTCCAGGGACATGATCTCGTGACCTGCCTGGTTCAGGTGGGCCTTCATTATGCGTATCTTTTCCTGATTACGGGTACAGAGGACGATTTTCATGGATAAACTAATAGCAGGAGTTGATAATTTTTTACATTCAGCTTTTTCTGGAGGTCACCGCGGAAAAAGATGAAAGGAGCTGACTGACATCGTCGCTATTACACTCGGGGCAGACAACCTTTTTAACTCCTGCTTCAACCATGGGCATAATCACCTCGAAGATCTCCTTGCACGCCGCACACAAGAACTCATAAACAGGCATTTTTACCCCCTTAAAATCAATTATGAAACATTCATTTAGCTGATCTATCCTCAGATGATTTCCCCTTCAGGTAATTATTACGGTTACCTGAGTTGGAAAACAAGGAGAATATGTTTAAGAAGAGATTTTTTTCTCTGAAAGATTCTGGCGAACTCGGATTGAAATTTGCAAACTGGAAACCAGAAACCAGCCCTCGGCAAGCTCGGGCCCTGAGCCCGTCGAAGGGAAACTCGGAACTGAAAAAGGCCTCCCACAAAGGGGAGGCCTTTTTCTCTACTCGTCCTTGATTGCAGCTTTAAGCTGCTCCATCATTTCCGGCGGGATCTCTGTCAGACCGTGCTCCGGGGCGTGCTCTTCAGCAAGCTTGATGAGTTCTTCTTCAGTCTCGGCACGTCCTTCCCAGGCACAGTCGGTCATCCCTACGTCTTTGCACTTCAGTGTTTTGCCCATTTGGTACCTCCTGTTTTTCTGTTTCGTTATCCCTTCTCCTAAACCAGTTCTGTCTATAAAGAAAAGTGTACATGCTGGTGTGTCAATGGCAAGGTCCGGGACTTCCACGAGCACCCCCACCACGGTTGTCAGTGCCGCTCCCAAACCGGGCCTGTGAGGGGCCGACGGTAAAACTACGGTTCGCAGCTCAAATGGCAAATCCCGGTTGGCGTCGCTGCCTGGAACGGGAAGTATTTCCCCCTGATCCAAACAGCCACGTTGACCAGACTGATAAGAACCGGGACCTCAACCAAAGGACCTATCACCGTTGCGAACGCCTGGCCAGAATCGATACCGAAGACAGCAACAGCCACGGCGATGGCCAGTTCAAAATTGTTGGACGCCGCTGTGAAGCTCAGTGTTGTGGCTTGCTCATATGTGGCCCCCGCTTTGTAGGACATGAAGAATGAAACCAGGAACATGACGATAAAGTAGATTGTGAGCGGGATGGCGATTCGCAGCACGTCAAGGGGAAGCTGAACGATGACGTCCCCTTTCAGGGAGAACATCACAACGATGGTAAAAAGCAGGAAAATAAAGGTCAGGGGACTAAGTCTTGGCAGCAGCTTTTCCTGATACCACTCATCACCCTTAACACGTAGGCCGATGAACCTGGTCAGGATGCCTGCGATGAATGGTATTCCAAGGTAAATGAAAACCGACTGGGCGATCTGGGTCATGGAGATGTCCACGGCCAGGCCTTCTAATCCAAACCACCCGGGCAGCACTGTTATAAACACCCAGGCATAGAGGGGGAAGAAGATAACCTGGAAGATGGAGTTGAAAGCCACCAGGCCAGCGCAATATTCCGGGTCCCCGGCAGCCAGGTCGTTCCAGACTATGACCATGGCTATGCACCGGGCAAGACCGATGAGGATGAGACCCACCATGTACTCGTGGTGGCCAGACAGGAAAGTGATGGCCAGGCCGAACATTAGGACCGGGCCCACCACCCAGTTCTGGACCAGGGAAAGCGCGAGGACCTTGCCGTTCCTGAAAACTTCATGGAGCTTCTCATATCGGACCCTGGCCAAAGGCGGGTACATCATGAGGATGAGCCCGACAGCGATTGGTATATTGGTGGTTCCCACCTGGAAAGAATTAACCAGGTTTTTGGCTGTGGGGACCAGGTACCCGATGAGCACACCCGCGGCCATAGAGAGGAAGATCCACAGGGTCAGATAACGATCTATAAGACTCAAACGCCCTTTTACTTTCGCCATTTGTAGAACCTCCCTGGTGCCTCGATACTTTGGCATATTTTACAAGTTATCAGCAGCTGTCCGGTTTCTTTTGCTGCAGCAGCGCCTGGAGCTTTTCCCGGTCTGCCTTAACCTGCTCCATGTGCCCCATGTTTTCGGAAAGGATGTCGAGCAGTTCCTTGTAAACTGATTCGGAACTCTCCATAATCCGGTAAAAAATCCAGACACCCTGACGCCGGTCCCCCACCAGCTCCGACTGTCGCAGGGTAGCCAGGTGGCGGGAGACTGTGGACTGGGGCAGTCCCATGATCTCCATGAGGTCGCAGACACACAGCTCACCGTGCGCAAGAAGCGATATGATTCTGAGTCTGGTCTCGTCGGAAAGAGCTTTGAAAAGCTGAGCTGTTTCTTTCATAGCATCTATATATCCGGATAAACGGATATAGTCAACTTGTCTTGCATGGAAGGGCATATTGTGGGGTCGCAACGACGCTGACCTTCGGCCAGAGTCCAACGTCCAATGTCCAACGCCCAACGTGGTTTAACAATGCTCTAATTTCAAATGCTCTAATGTTCTACACCCACACCCCTACACCCTTCTCCATCGTCCCTTCTCCCTGTTTCAAATAAGGGTGAAATGGGGTCAGAGCACCTAACTTCCCCTTCTCAACGCTTCGCGGGCCGCATCCAGGGTTTCGTACATCTCACTCGAAGCATGTTCAGGAATATCAGGCTGGGGCAGGCCTTTCTGTCGCAGAGCA
>Ga0255053_10000544_pt1 | contig 20970 bp, 13 predicted proteins | sample JV7_2_22_MG_FD_188635 | JGI IMG/M metagenome (GOLD analysis project Ga0255053, IMG submission 188635) | Seawater microbial communities from Jervis Inlet, British Columbia, Canada - JV7_2_22 | ecosystem: Environmental > Aquatic > Marine > Inlet | place: Canada: British Columbia | collected... | reverse complement strand
GCCCCGGAAGGACGCCGCGAACAACAGACAGATCAGGGCAAAGTGATCGAACTCAAACGAGTTGGCGGCCTGCATCATGAATATGTTCGCCGGACCGCTTAAATATGCCGCCTGGATGAATAAACGGGAGGCACAGCGTGAAAATATCAACGAGCGCCTTGCTGATAACGAGGTCTTGCTCAACCTGCGCATCATCAACCCATGGTGCTTTGTTGCGCCATTCGGTTATGTAGTCGCGCGGGATCACAGATCCGGCTCCACTTGCGCATTGACCAACAGTTTCCACGACGGCAGCCGCTCTGCGTCTTTGGCTGGCCTGCTTGGTAGAAGCGGCGTGTATTCACGCGAACTCTGCTCGACATAGTTTCTAAGGGAGTCTGCGATGTCGGCGGCCCCAGCAAGTTCGAGCAAGTAACCAAGCCTTTGCGCCCACGGTACAGGAGCCGTGTCCGCTGCTGCAGGCATTAGGGACGGATCGCATTGTTCGGCAAGTTCGGAAAGGATCGTCGCGACCTGATCCAGTCCGCCCACACGGTTAGGGTATCCCGCGAGATCAATTGCCGTTGCTTCAGGCGTTGAAACCAGGATTTCGCCGCGTGGGGTGTTGAAGCGCCTTACCGGAATGTCGTTTATGCGTTTGCGGGCAAAAAAGGCGACTCTTATTTTGCCGCACTTGATTGGTCGGCGGTTGCCTTCCAAAAACACCTGAAACTCCTGGGGCCGCTGATGGGCGGCGCCGAAGTATTGCGCCGCTGATAACAGCCCAGCGTAGTAAGGCTGGTTCTTCTGTGCCATAAGAGCCGGGATGAACTGCTCCGCCGGCAGGCAGCCGAGCGAACGGTATTCCGGGGGCACGATCACGTAAAAACCACGTGCGGGAGAGGCGATCAGGCCCTGATGGCTCAGCCGGTTCAGCGCCAGCTTCGTGGCTGGCGCTGAGACTTTGAGGCGCCCCCGAGCGTCAGCCGAGGTAAAGTGATAGCTTCCACGCGAGGCGAGGCGCTCAATATAGTCTTTTGCTATTAAATGGCCCGAATTCGATTTCACTCTCGTAAAGCATCGATTATTAATACTTTATGCAAGTGTTTTCTAAACAATGACCCTGGTAACGATATCAAGGGTCCATACCGGAAACATAGGTAACACTTTTGCACCAACCGGGTTTTCGGTGGGCTCGAGCCTGCAGGTTTCGTGATCGAACTAGCCGAGATCATACTGCATGAAGCCGACGACCCCTTAAATTACTTTCCGATCTTTTTGATTATCGTGAGCTACTCTCTAATTCCTTCCAGTGTCAGGAAAAACGAAAAGTAAAGTGCGGTGTCTTCAATCCGCTGAAAGCGCCCTGTTTTGCCGCTGTGGCCGGCGGCCATGTCGGTCTTCAATAGCAGCAAGTTGTCATCGGTCTTGAGTTCGCGAAGCTTGGCCACCCATTTGGCCGGCTCCCAGTACTGCACCTGGGAATCATGCAGGCTGGTAGTAACCAAAATGTTCGGATAGGCCATCGCCTGCACATTGTCGTAAGGCGAATACGACTTCATGTAGTCGTAGTATTTCTTCTCCGCCGGATTGCCCCACTCGTCCCACTCGCCGGAGGTTAACGGAATGTCTTCGTCCAGCATGGTTGTCACGACATCCACGAACGGCACCCGCGTGGATATGCCCTTATAGAGTTCCGGCGCCATGTTGACCACGGCACCCATCAACAGTCCACCGGCGCTGCCGCCACGGGCGTAAAGATGCTCCGGCGAGGTGTAGCCCTCATCGATAAGAAACTTCGACACGTCGATAAAATCGGTAAACGTGTTTTTCTTGTTTAGTTGGCGACCGTCGTAATACCATTCGCGGCCCATCTCCGAGCCGCCGCGAATATGCGCGATCGCGTAAATAAATCCGCGATCGAGCAGGCTCAGCATATTGGCACTAAACGTCGGCTCTATGCTGTAGCCATAGGATCCATAGCCATACTGAAAGAGCGGATTCTGCCCGTTTCTCTCCATGCCTTTGCGGTACACAATCGACACGGGTATCTGCGTGGCATCGCGCGCCGTCGCGAACAGTCGCTCCGTCTGATAATCATCGCGATCAAAACCGCCGAGCACAGGGCGTTCCTTGATCTGTTTGTGCTCTTTGCTGGCCATATTGAAATCGTAGGTGGACTCCGGTGTCGTCATTGATTCGTAGGTGTAGCGGAACCATGCTGCGTCGAATTCATAGTTATCGTCGGCATAGGCGGTATACACGTCTTCACCGAATTCGATTCGATAGGTGTCACCCGTGGTTCGTTCGATAACTTCCATTTGCTTGATGCCGTTTTCGACAATCGTAACCACGAAGTAATCCTTAAAAACCTCAATGCCCTCGATGAGCGCGTCATCTCGATGTGCAACGATTTCCGTCCAGGCATCTTTCGAGGTGTTATCAAGCGGCGCTTCCAGAACGCGAAAGTTTTTGGCACCGTCATTTGAAATTACATAAAAACGATCGCCACCGTCTGTCACAAAGTATTCATGATTACCTTCTCGCAGTAGAAAAACGGTCGGTTCGTCCTCGGGCGAGTCGGCTGAAACGTAACGTATCTCGGTGGAAAGAGTCTGTGAGCTGGTCAGGTAGAAGAACTTGCCCGACAATGATTTGCTAACGCCAAGATAGTTGGTTTCGTCCTCTTCCTCATAGACCAAGGTGTCGTCTGTGCTCCCAAGCTTGTGGCGAAAAACCCGGTAAGAGCGTAGCGTCTCCGGATGCTGCTTGGCGTAAAGCACGGTTTGACTGTCGTTCGCCCATTGGAAATTGCTGGTCATGTCCTCGATCCTGTCTGGCAGTGTCTCGCCGGTTTCCAGATCCAGAAAATGCAGGTCGTAGAATCGCCGCCCCCGTGTGTCGACGCCGTATGCAGCAATCCGGTTGTCTGGACTGACCTTGAATCCACGCACGGAAAAATAGTCGGCTTCGCCGGCCAGTTGGTTGACGTCCAGCAATATTTCCTCATCCGCATCCAAAGAGCCTTTCTTGCGGGCATAGATCGGATATTCGCTGCCCTCGACAAAGCGGTAGTAATAGAAGTAGTCGCCGCGCTTGTATGGCGCAGACTCGTCATCCTCCTTGATGCGAGACTTGATTTCATCGAACAGGAGTTCCTGCATGCCATGCATCGGTGCCATCATCTTTTCGGTGTAGGCATTCTCCGCGTCCAGATATGCAATGACATCCGGGTTGTCCCGCTCTTTCAGCCAGAAATAATTATCGATGCGAACATCACCGTGAAGTTCGAGACGGGCAGGCTTCCTCTCTGGCATCGGGGCTCCGGATTGCTCTTCGGCACAAGCAGCAACAAGCACCGCCACAAGCAATAAGGGCATTAGTTTTGTCATTTCGAAAATACCGTTACAGGGGGTACAAGCGGTGCATTATGCCAGCTTGCAAGTCCATGGAAAAAGGGGTCAGATTTAGATAGAGAAATGGTGGCGACCTGTAACTTACCTTGTATCGCCATGGCCTTCGCAAAATCTTTCGATTTTTCCGGCTGTATCGGACAGTGTGGGCCATAGTGCTTCGAGCTCGCGTTCGTATTTCTGCCACTTGTCCGGATGTGGTGGTGTGAGCGTTGTCCGCGAAAGCGGCATCGCTCCGCCATCCAATTGCAGGTCGTCTGCTTCGATACCTGCAAAGCGGCTTAGTCTCGTTAACGATTTTCCAGGATCGGCGACAAATGCCCGGTAGGTGATCGAAGTCCATCGTTCAGTCGGCAATGGCGCCAGTCCTTCCATGATGACTGTATTGCTGGCCGACCATTGAAAGGCGGCGATCTCTGCCAGAGACCTGCCTCGCATCTTTCGCCAACCTTGTGGCAAAAGGAAACACCATGCCGGCCTGTCCCACCCCGGCAGGCTGGGGAAAGTTACGAACCTTCCGGTCTGCAATCCGAGCGTCCAGGCTTCGATCAGGCTCGCAATAGTCTGCCGCGGGTCCCTGTGCAGATATATAAACCTTGCTCGCGGAAACACTTTGAGCAGGAACGGAATATTGAGTGCATTACGTGGTGTTTTTTCCAGCAGACAAACCGACGATGGCCTTCGTGAATCCGGCCGGCCGAGATAAGGCTCTCCCCGATGATCACGGAGCAGGTAGAGAAAACAGCTACGCAGGAGCCGCCGCGTCTCCGAATCCGCGTGCTCTTCGCCCAGGCTTCCGGAGTCAAATTCCGGATTTTCTGCCCGCAGCTTCGGGAATGCCCGCAGGATTGCGTGACTCTCGCCGCCGATCGTCCACAAACCGGGGATTTGTGCCAGTTGCTCGAATAGCAGGTTGCTGCCCGAGCGCGGAGCAGAAACAATGATGACCGGATCCTTGAGTACTACCTTGATATCAATAGCGGAAAATGCGCTGGTGGCCCTTCGTGCTACCTCCCGCAGATCCGTTTGTGCTTGCGGTGCTTGCATTCGGTCTTTACGACTCTTAGCTTCAGTGCGGATCAGAAGAGATCGCTGACTGATCTTCGGGAAAACAATTGCATGGAATTTTCAGGCGATCAGTCTCGATGCAAGCCCTGGGACTGCATGGTACACCGGGGTGGGTCTTGTAGCTGCAACAACAACGTTCGGCGGGGGTTACCCAGTCCAGTATCAAATGGACGCGACCGTCCTTCCCATCGTTTCTGACAGAGTGCACGCGGCGATTGTTGATTTCGAAGACCTCGCCTTCCTTCAAATTGATGGTTTCGTTGCCGACCGTGAAAAGGACCTTCTCATTTGTTACCACCGGTATATGCACGCGGTGTGAATGTGCCAGCGAAAAGTTTTTATCCTGATGCGCTGTAATTTCGCCGCCGGAACCCAGGCGCACCAGGCTTGCGCGGATGAAATGGCCGTGACCGTGAAGCTCGTGCAGCCCCCTCGCTTCCGGAAGGGATTCGTAGTAGTTCGCAATCAGTGCCAGTACAGGTTGCAGCACCGGGCCGAATAGGTCCATTGGGGGCAGCCGCGTCGGGTTTGTATGACGAAAATCATCATCGTAGACCAGTCCGATGATTTGCGTGTCCTGATGAACTTCGTATCTGTTTTGCCTGGTGGTGTCGCCGGCCCAATGCTGCGGAGTGAGCTGAAGCACGAGATCCTTGAGCGGCGCAATATCGAGAACGGCCAGCTTCTTGAAGTTGCCCTGAAAGTTCATGTCACAATGCTTTTTGAGGCTGATGTCCTAGCATTGAGGGTAGTCCGGCATGCCTAGAATCTGCTTCAGCCAGAAATCATGTGGCGGTAATTTCCGGGGCGCCATAGTCAGTCGCTCTACGATCCGCCGGTGAACCGCGCTCGGCGGACGGTCATCACCGTATCGCTCGCCGTATTCCTCGTTCATGAAATCCATGCCGTACATCACTGCTTCATAGCTTGAACGTGTGAATAGCTTGCCCGTATCAATCGGTGTTCGATGATCGCCAGGTATTCCGGCGGAGGGCAGCGGCGTATCCGGCTGCCCCGGCAGGAACTGATCTTCGAAGTCGATCGCTGCCACAGGTTTCTGACGCCAGAAATCCAACTTGGCCTTCAAACGATCGTGGATGCGTTCCGGTTTGCGGATCTCACGCCAGAATTCACTGTCTTCACGGCGAGTCAGGCAATAATGCATATTGATGAAGTCGAGAATCTCATAGAAACGATTTGCCATGATCCGGTTGAAGCGAAATGCCAGTGGCTCCATGTCGCCCCGGTAGGGAAAGTGCTCCGCAAGCATGACTGTTGCAAGATCGCTAAGGTAGAGGCCGGTCGATTCCAATGGTTCGATGAAGCCGCCTGCGAGTCCGATGGCTACGCAGTTTTTTACCCACGCTTTCTCACGCACACCAACCTTGAAGTGGACCAGTCGCGACGATAGCTTGTCTACATGTTGGCCCTCGAACGCCCGCAATTCGTTTTCAGCTTGCTCTTCACTGAGAAACGCACCGGAATGCACATAACCAAGTGCACGCCGGCTCTGCAGTGGAATATCCCAGACCCATCCGGCAGACAGAGCGGTCGATGTCGTATAGGGACGTACATACCCGAGATAGTGATGCTCGTACGGTACATTAATAGTCAAAGCCCGGTCGCATAACAGCCATTGCGAACAATCAATCCACTTGACGCCCAGTTTCTTCTCAATAAGCAACGCGGCAAAACCGGTGCAGTCTACGAACAAGTCGGCTTCAATGCGTTTCCCGTTCCGCGTCTGTACGGCATCGATATTGCCATCCTCCGCCATCTCGATATCGACGACATGATCCACGGTGTGATTTACGCCACGTGCAACCGATAACTCGCACAGATAGTCAGCAAATTTGAGCGCATTCATATGATACGCATAGGTCAAACGTGCGCCGAAATCCCACTGCCCAAGCATCTGCGGCGCCAGGTTCCGTTCGCAAAGCATTGGTTGTGCCGAGACAGTCTCCATGAAAGGGATCGCGCGGTTGCTCTTGAGCCATCGCGGCCCGGAATCGTCGAGTGGAGTGGTGTTATACCGGCCAAAGGCATGGTAGTACTGCTCACCACTGTTGCGCAGCCAGTTAACGAACTTGATAGATTGCTTGAATGTGCCATCGACGTGGCGCATGAAAGTCTTTTTGTCGATGCCGATAACAGCAAGAATATGATTGATGCTCGGTACTGTGGCCTCGCCGACGCCGATGCGTGGTACGTCGGGCGATTCAATCAGGCTGATATCGGCAACTTTCCGCTCGCCTCGATTGAGTGCGGCATTCAAATATGCTGCCGTCATCCAGCCGGCGGACCCGCCACCGACAATAACAACACGCCGTATGTGATTTTCCTGCGGCATCTAATTTGTCTTCCGGTACTGCGGCATGCCCAGTACATTGTTCAGCCACTGATCATGGAGAGGTAGTTGTTGTTTTGCGGCCGTTACAGCGCTCAGTATGTTCCTGAACAAACGCGTTTTGGGCCGATCACGTCCGTACCATGCGTCACACTCATTTCGCAAGAAGTCCATCCCGTACAGTATTGCTTCGTAACTGGTATGTCCCCAAAGACCCGCGGTGTCTATCGGGGCCCGGTGATCACCCGGCCAGCCGCCGGCGGTCAAGAGTGTATCGGGCTGCCCCGGGAAAAACTGATCCTCGAAGTCTGACGGTGACGGCGGCTTTATTTTCCAGTAATCGAGTTTGGCCTTCAGCCGATCGTTTATCCGCTCGGGCTTCCGAACCTCCTTCCAGAAATCGCTATCCGATCGCTGCGTCAGGCAGTAGTGCATGTTGATGAAGTCGAGAATTTCGTAAAAGCGATTGGCAATTATGCGATTGACGCGAAACGCCATCGCCTCGTAGTCGTCCGTATCGGAAAAATGTTCCGCCAGAGTGACGCATGCCAGGTCGCTCAGATAGAGACCTGTCGATTCCAGCGGTTCAATAAAACCGCCTGCAAGCCCTATCGCAATACAGTTCCCAACCCAGACTTTCTCGCGACGACCTACCTTGAAGTGCACCGTCCTGCATGCCAGCGAGTTCGAATGCGGGCTCTCGAATGCCCGCAGTTCCCGCTCGGCGTCTTCCTCACTAATGAAGTCGCTTGAATGCACATAGCCGAGAGAACGCGTATTTTGCAATGGAATTTCCCATACCCAGCCGGATGACAAAGCCGTGGCCGTCGTGTATGGATTGACATGACCCGGGTAGTAATGGTCGTAATCCACATGCATTGTGATTGCCCGATTGCAGAGCAGCCATTGCGAACAGTCGACGAATGCAACACCCAGCTGTTTTTCGATCAGCAGCGCCGTAAATCCGCTACAGTCTATGAACAGGTCGGCCTCGATTCGCTGGTCGCCTTTGGTTCGAACGGCGTCTATGTGACCGTTCGGTTTCATCTCCACGCCGATCACATGATCACGGTAGTGGGTGACGCCCCGAGCTGTCGAGTGCCTTGTCAAAAAGTCCGCAAATTTCAATGCGTTCATGTGAAACGCGTAAGTCAGCGGCATCCCAAACGCTTGATTATTAATCCTTTTCGGGGACAGCCCGAGCTCACAGATCAATGGCTGCGCTGACACCGTTTCCATAAATGGGATGGAGCGGTCACTTTGCAGCCACTGTAATCCAGAATAGTCAATTGGAGACAGGTTGTAGCGGCTGAACGGATGGTGATAATGCTCATGTTGATTGTGCAGCCAATTGACGTAGCGGATCGACTGCTTGAACGTCCCGTCAACTGCAATCATGAACTCACGTTCGTCGATTCCGACGACCTCGAGTAGGTGATTGGCGTTTGGAATGGTTGCTTCGCCAACGCCAATACGCGGCGCCTCCGGTGATTCGATCAGCGCAATATCTGCGACCTGTTGCCCGCCGTTGTTCAGGGCAGCATTGAGATACGCAGCAGCCATCCATCCGGTGGAGTCTCCGCCGATGATCAAGATCCGCTTTGTGCGCATATCGGAGCTCCCCCGGAACTCGTGCAATAGGGACGTCCGCCGGAACGGACAGTGATCGAAACTGCCCGGCCCGGCCGGAAATCCCGGACTTGTTGTAAGTTTGTCACAAAATCGAAAAACTCGGGCAAACTTTCACTCATGTGCTGGGCGCATACTAAAAAGGAATAAGAAAAACCGCCCTTTTAATTGAGTTTATGTGTAATACTTATCGGCAGAGTACGATCTGTCACCAAATAACAACAAAAGCATAAAGCACGAACTGGTTGGACGTCCGGGCAGCTGAGGAATGAGCTTGTCTTGCTGCCTTGGAAAAGCGTAAGGGGGCAACAATGTACAAGAGAAATCCGCTAGCAAGCGCTATAAGCCTTGCTATCGCCGCTGGTTCGATTGGGGTCAGCCCGCAGCTTCTTGCTCAGGATGAGGCAGAGGCAGAGGCAGAGGCAGCCGAAACAATCGAAAACATCATTGTGACCGGTTCACGAATTAAAAGAGACGCTTTTTCGACGTCGGCTCCGATGGACGTCATTGTGACAGATAGAGCGTCTGTCAGGGGTATTTCCGACCTCGGCGCTCTGATAATGACGTCGACGGCGGCAGCCGGGGCGCCACAGGTAACGGCAGCGACGTCGACCGTATTCGTGCAGAACGGTGGAATAGGCGCGGCTACCCTCTCGATTCGGGGCCTTGGAGCCAGTCGTACACTCACACTCATCAATGGCCGCCGGGCAGGCCCGGCAGGTACGCGTGGTGGTGTATCGTCTTTCGACCTGAACGTCATTCCACTCGTCGCGATCGAGCGCATTGAAATTCTCAAAGACGGGGCATCGTCTATTTACGGTTCAGACGCCGTTGCCGGTGTGGTTAACATTTTTACCAAGAAGGAAGACGGCGGCAGCGTTGACGCTTATGTCTCGCAGCCAAATGATTCCGGTGGAGAGGAGACACGCTTCAGTGCCACCTGGGGCAAGACTTTCTCTCGCGGCAACTTCCGGCTGACCGCCGATTACAACAAGTTCGAGGAACTTGCGCGCGGAGACAGAGATTACTTCTCATGCGCCGAGCAATTTATTTTCGATGACAGCGGCAACCGGATTGACGTGATCGACCCGCGTACCGGCACGCCGGCCTGTGACGACCTGACTTGGGGTCACGTCTGGATTTATGACTACCAGGCCGCTGGCGGCAACGTACCCCGTATTCCAACACTTGCGCAGTACGACTATGACGGCGATCTTGCGCAGTACCTCCCGCCACTTGTCGTTGACCCCGGCAATCCGAACAATTTGACAATGCCAGCCGATTGGTGGCTGGTTGGTTACGACCGGGCGTCGGATGGTCCAACCAACCGGGATCATCCTTTCCAGCAGTCCCAAAGCATGATTCCGGAAATTGAAAAGACAACGTTCTTCGGCGACGGCGAGTTCGATATTACGCAAGCCATGACAGTTTATGGCGAAGTCCTGCTGAACCGGCGCAAGACGGCGGTAAACGGTTATCGTCAGTTCTGGGGCTATATGTACAGCGCCAACCATAACTTTGTCTCATTGGGATCGGGCGTCCCGGGAGGGGGCAACACGATTAGCGCCGCTGCCGGCTGGTCCGGCGAAAATTGGATGAGCCCAACGGCAATTACCGATCATAATGACGACATGGTCGAAGTTGACTACCAGCGTTATGTGGCCGGCCTGCGCGGCGATTTTAACGAAAACTGGAGCTACGATTTGTCGTACCAGTACAGCCATTCCGACGGTACTTACGTATCAGACGAGATATACGACGACGCGATCTGGGATCAAAACTGGATATACGATTACGGCGCAGGATCGTCCTGCGTCGATTCTCTGAATCCAGTTACCTCGGTCAGAGGCGTACCGTGCGTGGATATTCCATGGTTCGATCCGCAGTTCCTGGCGGGTAATATTTCTCCGGAAATGCGGGACTACCTGTTTGCCGTGGACACCGGCAATACGGTCTACAAGCAGTCTTCCGTGGAGGGATTCGTCACCGGCTCGATTATGGATCTACCGGCTGGCCCGCTTGGCGTCGCTTTCGGATTTCACTACCGGGATGATGACATACACGACGTTCCGGGCGACATCGTTCGCAATGACGATACCAATGTCAATAACGGCTGGGGAAGTTCGTCGGCAGGCATCACGACGGGCGATCAGAATACGCAAGCCGTATTTGCCGAGGTGGATGTTCCAATCGTTGCGGACAAGACTGGATTCAAGGAGTTAACGCTCAACGCCTCGTATCGCTATAACGACGTCGATACTTACGGCAGCGGCGATACCTACAAGGTCGGCATCAACTGGCAGATAGTAGACAGCGTCAGGGTTCGGGGAACCCAGGGCACATCGTTCAGGACACCGGCCTTGTTCGAGTTGTACCTTGCAGATCAGACATCGTTTGTCCAGCAACGGAGAATTGACCCGTGCAGGTTTTGGGGAGATGCGCTTGCAAGTGGCGATATTACCCAAGAGATTGCCGACAATTGCGCAGCTGACACCAAGTCACCGCTTTACCCGAACGGCCTGCCACCCGACTATACCGGTGGTACGGTTACGGCCACCGTTACATCCCAAGGCGGGTTCGGCCGTCTCGATGCCGAGACATCCACATCCAACACCTACGGCATTGTCTGGCAACCCGCGTTTGCTGAGTTGAATTTCTCGATCGATTACTTCGACATCGAGGTAAGGAATCAGATCGATCAACTCGGTGTTGCAACCATTGTGGGTGGTTGTTACACCTCGGAGTTTTATCCGACCGACCAGCTTTGTAATCTGTGGGACCGGTCGGGCTTAAATGGCGGTATTGATAACGTGCAGGACAGTTACATCAATGTGGCCAGACAAAATAGCCGGGGTTACGACATCGCACTTCAATATACGGTGGAAATTGGCGGAGGCACGCTCGAGCTTGACACCCAACACACCTTCCAGGAGGAAAGAAATACGGCTCTGTTCGGCGACGATATCAGAGACCAACTGGGACGCTTTGGTCATCCGGAGCATGTCGGTAGATTGTGGACAACCTACGACCGGGGCGACTGGTCCTATTTCTGGGGCGTAAGGTTTGTCGGTGACGTGTCGAATGCCGAAGATGAAGACGGGCCCGAGGGGGACTACTTTGGCGAGACTGTCAATCGGGTACTTGAGGCTGGCAGTGTTCAATATCATGACTTTTCGGTCACTTATTACATGGATAGATGGGGACTGAGAACGATTGTTGGCGTAGCAAACGCGTTTGACGAAAATCCGCCGCAGGTATCGACCTTCGGTGGGCTCGGTGGACCACTTGAGACGGCAGGGCGGTCGGCGTTCTACACACAGTACGACTGGCTCGGTCGTCGATACTTCGTCAATTTGACGTTGAACTTCGACTAACAGCTTGACGAGAAAGCAGAAAATGTGCCGGCATTCGCCGGCACATTTTTTTGTGTACTCTGTTTGCTGCATAGAGTGATCAGGAAAGCGATGTTATGCCGAGAATTGTAGCCAGCGGCGACAACCTCAACGAACTGAACCGGAACTATGTCCAGACGCCTCTGCGAGCGCCGGCATTCCTGAACAGCGTTCCCAAGTGCGGCACGCACCTGATGCGCAATATTGTGCGAATGTTCGTGCCTGTCGAACAGCAGTACCATGCGATGTTCATTCAACACCCGGTCCTCAGGCAGCATCTGGCAGCATTCTCACAGGACAAACCTTTTGTCAGCTGGGGGCATTTACTGTTCTCGGATGACTCCGCTATTGCCCTGCGACGGGTTAAACACACGATCCTCGTTCGCGATCCTTATGACTGGGTTCTTGCAAGGGCACGTTTCTTTCTTTCTGACACTTTTCGGGGATCGCTCGAACATCTGAAAGGTGGCAATGTGTCCGCAGAGGAAGTCATGAATATGATGATCCTCGGCATCCACGAGAAAGCGCCCACGATGCAGGACATATTTCTGAACAATGCCATAGGCTGGCTTGGTACCAGGGCTGAGCTGGTACGGTTCGAGGATTTGATCGAACACCTCAAGGACCTCGAGTCCGATGCGGCAGAGGCTTATTTTGCCGATCTCCTGGGCAAATGCGGCATCAGCGAACTACCGGGCGACTGGCGTGAGCGGGTTCTCGTGGGCTCGGATCGCAAACAAAGCGGCACGGCCCGCGAAAATCTGGCGGGTGACACGATCGAGCTGCCCGATGAGCTTCCGGAAGTTCAGAAAAGGCTTGTGGATGTCGCGATTCCGGGCTACAGAAAAGTACTCGGGTATGAATAAGAGGTCAGGTCCCGCAGCGCTCGTCTTATGAAAATGTCGCTGGACTGGTATGTCGCTGTAAATAAGGGGTCAGATTTCTTTTCTTCGAAAAATAAATCTGACCCCTTTTTACTGGTGAGCCGTCTTTATTCGTCGCCATAAAAGATTAACTAGCCTGCATCCGAGTACGAGCCACTTAGCAGCCTGCTCGTCGTATGCGATTGCATCCAAACCGTAGCTTCGACGCATCCTATTCATAGGGCCGCAAGCAAGGCCTGTGTCAGTAATGAAATTAACTTTGACAACTCACATACGAAATCAAGAATGAAAAAAATTGCCTTGGGGTTCAGTGTAATTAGCTGCTGTTTATGTTTGTTTTTGACATCTTGTAATTACGATGAAAAACAATCATCCGAAATTATTAAATCTGACAAATTCGTAGATATAGGTACGCATAAGCTACGAGTCGTTTTATCGGATATTAATAGTGAATACACCATTGTTCTGGAATCCGGAGGAGGACAGTATTCAGAGGCCTATCAGGAAGTGCAAGATACGCTTGCAAAACTAACCGGTACAAGGGTAATGAGTTACGATCGTTCCGGATTTGGCCAAAGCGAACTCGGGCCGGATATATTCGATGCAACAGATGAAGTCGATGCGCTGAAAAAGTGTTTGGAAGTTCAGGGTTTCAAAGACAAGTTCATTCTTGTGGGGCACTCGTATGGAGGATTGCTTATTCAACTCTTCACTTTACGATACCCGGATCTGGTCAGTGGTCTTGTTTTGATTGACCCAATGAATGTCGAATTTGTTGATAAATTTGGATATGAAAACCTTAATGCGGTCACACCATATTTTGAAAACCCAACTGAAAATTATGAAAAGGCTGGTAATAGAATGGTTGATTCTTTTGCTGATACTTTAAAGGTAATGAGAGACAAAGAGCTGCCAAATCAAGTACCGGTACTGTTAATAACGGCTGGTAACGCACCGTTTTCGGAAGAAATGTGGCGTGAAAGTCACGAGAGAATGGTTGTGAATTCTGAAAACCATACACTGCGAATTGCAGAAGGGAACAACCATGATATTCTTTTTGAAAATCCTGAATTGGTACTAAATACTATAAAGGAATTAATCAACCGTATTAAATCAAAATAAACAGTTCTAAAAAGCGTGCCTGCGTTAGATGGACCTCGACGCTAAGAAATGGGCCGGGGCTACCGGGGCCACCGAGGTTCCGGGTAGAACCGCTTGCACGAGCTGCATCAAGAAAATAAAGACGTCGCAGGGAATGCCAACCATACGTACTTATACGTATCCGTAGGTTCTGCGTTCGAGGTACACGGGGCCAGTATAAGGTTTCTCAGGTTTTCCGGCACAGATGCTGTCTCACTGGCGATATGCGGAGCTGATCGCCCACGGGCTCAGCTCATCTTGATTCCGAATTAATCACCTAACCTGTAAGCGAAGCATTATTCTCAAAAGAATAAGCCCGGGAAGCCTTGCATTGGCACCTTTTTCTTATCCCTGTCGATCGTCGTCGAGACGGCGAACATAATTCGAACACGGCTGATTGATCGAATTGGCCGCAGCGGCGCCACTATACGTAACTTCCGCAATTGACGGCCGACAGCATCCTCAGTACTTCACTCCCCGGAGGCGACTATTTGAATCGACCAGATATTGGGGGAGATAGAAATGTCCCAAAAGTATTCAAGAAAGATAAAAACGCCGCTAAAAATAAAAACCACGTCAATAATAAAAACTCCATTGGCGAGTGCCATAAGTCTCGCTATTGTCGCTAGTTCGCTTGGGGTCAGCCCCCAGGTTCTTGCTCAGGATGTGGCAGAAGAAGACCAAACAATCGAAAACATCATTGTGACCGGTTCACGAATTAAAAGAGACAGTTTTTCGACGTCGGCTCCGATGGACGTCATTCTTACCGAGAGAGCGGCCGCCTCGGGTATTGCCGACCTCGGCACCCTGATACAGCAGTCGGTGGCGGCGTCCGGAGGACCACAGGTAACCGCAGCGACGTCGACCGCATTCGTGCAAAACGGCGGACAGGGTGTACAGACGCTGTCGGTTCGCGGCCTTGGGCCCAATCGCACGCTCACGCTCATCAATGGCCGCCGGGCAGGCCCGGCAGGTACACGCGGTGGCGTATCCTCTTTCGACCTGAACGTCATTCCGCTCATAGCCGTCGAGCGTATAGAAATTCTCAAAGACGGGGCATCGTCGATTTACGGATCTGACGCCGTTGCCGGTGTGGTTAACATTTTTACCAAGAAGGAAGACGGCGGTAGCGTTGACGCTTATGTCTCGCAGCCAAACGATTCCGGTGGCGAGGAGACACGCATCAGCGCCACATGGGGCAAAAGTTTTTCTCGCGGCAACTTCCGGCTGACTGCCGATTACAATAAGGTCGACGAACTTGCGCGCGGCGATCGGGATTACTTCAACTGTAGCGAACAATATATTTTCGATGACAGCGGCAACCGGCGCGACGTGATCGACCCGCGTACCGGCAAGTACGCCTGTCGCGACTCAGCCTGGGGTCACGTCTGGCTTTATGATTACCAGGGGCCCGACGGAAACGTTGCAACACCGAGGAAGACTCTCGCGCAGTACGACTATGACAGCGATCTGGCGCAATACATACCGGGAATAGCCGTTGACCCGAACGATCCTGACTATTTGGTAGCACCGCCAGGCTGGTTCCTGGTTAATTACGACCGGGACTCGGACGCTGTGACGAACATGGATAGTCCTTTCCAGGATGCCGAGAGCATGGTTCCGGATATTGAAAAGACAACGTTCTTCGCCGAGGGCGAGTATGACGTTTCGGCAGCCGCAACAGTTTATGGCGAAGTCCTGCTGAACCGGCGCAAGACGACATCAAACGGTTATCGCCAGTTCTGGGGCTATATTTATAACGAGACTGCATTCAACCCTAATCCTCTGAGTGTCGGCTGGCAGGGCGCCCAGTGGCTCAGTCCCACGCCTATTACCGATCATTTCGACTACCAGATCGAAGTCGACTATCAGCGTTATGTGGCTGGCCTGCGCGGCGATTTTAACGAAAACTGGAGCTACGATTTATCGTACCAGTACAGCCATTCCGACGGTGATTATACAAATGATGTGATCTACAACGACTCGATTGTAGATCAGAACTGGTTGGGCATATTTGACCCGTACTACTCCTGCGTTGGTCAGGTCACGTCGGTCAGGGGCGTACCCTGCCTGGATATTCCATGGCTCGATCCGCAGTTCCTCGCGGGCAATGTTTCTCCGGAGATGAGGGAATTCCTGTTTGGTCAGGAAACCGGCAATACGGTCTACAAGCAGTCTTCCTGGGAGGGATTCGTCACCGGCCCGATTATGGACCTGCCGGCTGGTGAGCTCGGCATCGCTTTCGGATTTCACTACCGGGATGATGACATACACGACCGTCCGGGCGACGTCAGTCTCATCGACGGTCCAAACGACGTCAATAACTCCTGGGGACTTTCCTCAGCAGGCATCACGACGGGCGATCAGAATACGCAAGCCGTATTTGCCGAGGTGGATGTTCCGATCGTTGCGGACAAGACTGGATTCAAGGAGTTATCACTCAACGCCTCATATCGCTATAACGACGTCGATACCTACGGCAGCGGCGATACCTACAAGGTCGGCATCAACTGGCAGATGGCAGACAGCTTCAGGGTTCGGGCAACCCAGGGCACATCGTTCAGGACACCGGCATTGTTCGAGCTATACCTTGCAGATCAGACATCGTTCATCCGGCAAACCACCATTGACCCGTGTATAGATTGGGGAGACGAACTTGCCGCCGGCAATATCAACCAACGCACTGCAGACAATTGTGCGGCTGACACCAGTGCAGCGGACTACCCGAACGGGCTGCCACCCGACTATACTGGTGGTGCGATTACTGCCACCGCGATATCCCAGGGCGGGCTGGGCCGTCTCGATGCCGAGACGTCCACATCCAACACCTACGGCATTGTCTGGCAACCCGCGTTTGCTGACTTGAATTTCTCGGTCGATTATTTCGACATCGAGGTAAGAAATCAGATCGATCAGCTGGGCGCTCAAGTTATTGTGCGCGAATGTTACGAGTCGGAGTTTTATCCAACCGACCAGCTGTGTGACCTGTTCGACCGGTCCATGCTGAATGGTGGCATTGATAACGTGGAGGACAGTTACATCAATGTGGCCACCCAAAAGAGCCGTGGTTACGACGTCGCACTTCGTTACACGGTGGAAATTGGCGGAGGCACGCTCGAGCTTGACACCCAGCACACCTTCCAGGAGGAAAGAAATACGGCTCTGTTCGGCGACGATATCAGAGACCAACTGGGACGCTTTGGTTATCCGGAGCATGTCGGCAGATTGTGGACAAGCTACGACCGGGGTGACTGGTCCTATTTCTGGGGCGCAAGATTCGTAGGCTCGGTGGATAACACAGCGGATGAGGACGGAGGCACTGCGACCTACCGCGGCGAGACTGTCAATCGCGTGCTTAAAGCCGACTCAATTATCTATCATGACTTTTCGGTCACTTATTACATGGATAGCTGGGGACTGAGGACGATTGTTGGCGTAGCAAATGCGTTTGATGAGAATCCGCCGCAGGTATCTACGATCCTGGGAGCACTCGATACAGCAGGGCGGTCGGCGTTCTACACACAGTACGACTGGCTTGGTCGTCGATACTTCCTGAATTTGACGGTGAACTTCGACTAACAGCTTGACGAGAAAGCAGAAAATGTGCCGGCATTCGCCGGCACATTTTTTTGTGTACTCTGTTTGCTGCGTAGAGTGATCAGGAAAGCGATGTTATGCCGAGAATTGTAGCCAGCGGCGACAACCTCAACGAACTGAACCGGAACTATGTACAGACGCCTCTGCGAGCGCCGGCATTCCTGAACAGCGTTCCCAAGTGCGGCACGCACCTGATGCGCAATATTGTGCGAATGTTCGTGCCTGTCGAGCAGCAGTTCCATGCGATGTTCATTCAACACCCGGTCCTCAGGCAGCATCTGGCCGCATTCTCACAGGACAAACCTTTTGTCAGCTGGGGGCATTTGCTGTTCTCGGATGACTCCGCTATTGCCCTGCGACGGGTCAAACACACGATCCTCGTTCGCGATCCTTATGACTGGGTTCTTGCCAGGGCACGTTTTTTTCTTTCTGACACTTTTCGGGGATCGCTCGAACATCTGAAAGGTGGCAATGTGTCCGCAGAGGAAGTCATGAATATGATGATCCTCGGCATCCACGAGAAAGCGCCCACGATGCAGGACATATTCCTGAACAATGCCGTAGGTTGGCTCGGTACCAAGGCGGAGCTGGTACGGTTCGAGGATTTGATCGAACACCTCAAGGATCTCGAGTCCGATGCGGCAGAGGCTTATTTTGCCGATCTCCTGGGAAAATGTGGCATCAGCGAACTACCGGGCGACTGGCGCGAGCGGGTTCTCGTGGGCTCGGATCGCAAACAAAGCGGCACGGCCCGTGAAAATCTGGCGGGTGACATGATCGAGCTGCCCGATGAGCTTCCGGAAGTTCAGAAAAGGATGGTTGATCTTACCCTGCCGGGTCTGCGGCAAATGCTGGGGTACGGCGACTAGACAGGCCACCTGCCGTAAGCAAGACATGCGCGCCGCGTGAGCCCCTATCGGGGAGTGGACATTAGCGCACGCGTTACGTTGCCGTTGTGCACACAAGCGCATTCCCGCTTTGTCAATCTCTCCGACCCCGAACATACGCTGACCAGGCCGTCTGCGCACAGCGGTGTACTTCTTGCTTGGCGCCTCAACTCAGCTTCCTGCCACTTCTCTACTTGAGACCAGTCTCCATTTGCATGCGCCTCCTTGATCAATTGCTCCATGGACGGCGCGCATGCCGAAGCTAACAGCTGAAAAGCCATGAGCACAGTGAGATTTCGCATCGAAATCGCGGCATTCATATCTCTGCTCTCCAAGTTCGCCTGAAGCGCCTTTTTCCCTGCCCGTTTTTCAGCGGGTTTCGCCTTTCGTACGTTTGGAGACCTCACACTACGCATAAATACGTATAAAGACTAGGTATGACTACGTATAACTACGTATAAGCGGGAAAACAGTGATTTTTCCCCTTAACTGGGCTTCAGGGGCGCGGGGGCCAGGAATGGGCCGGATAGAACAATATTGCTGCCGGAGCAGATCTTTTCGATGCCTCAGTCGACGTAAAACGTCGCCGGGTGTTCGAGCATTTCCTTGATGCTCTGGATTATGGCTGCCGCGTCGTAGCCGTCGACGAAGCGATGATCGAATGAAGAGGAGAGGTTCATCATCAGCCTGACTGTAATCTCACCGTTTAATACGACCGGTCGCTCCACTGCCCGGTTGACGCCGATGATAGCCACTTCAGGCAAGTTGATAATCGGGGTCGTTACGATGCCACCGATCTTGCCGAGGCTCGTGATCGTGATGGTCGAGCCTGAGAGTTCTTCTTTTTTGGCGCTGCCGTCGCGCGTTGCCTCGGAGACACGACGAATCTCTGCGGCCAGATCGACGATGGAGCGATTCTCGCCGTGGCGCACGACGGGTACCTTCAGGCCGTCCGGCGTCTGCGTTGCGATACCTAAATGAACGGCCTCATGCCGAATCAGCAAATTGCGTTCCTTGTCGTGGGTCGTGTTGCACTGGGGGAAATCTTTGAGCGCACGAATGAGTGCGAGGCCGATGAACGGCAGCAAGGTCAAACGCTCTGCGTCGGCGCTTTTCTTGGCGTTCAGATGCTGTCGCAGCGCCTCCAGTTCGGTGATGTCGACTTCCTCGACGTAGGAGAAATGAGGAATCTCGTGATTCGCTGCTGACATGCGTTCGGCAATCATGCGGCGCAGTCCGATGATTTTCTGTTCTGTGGTTCCTGCTGCGGCAGGCTGAGGTGCGGAAGGCATGCCGGCCGTTGGCGGTTGCTTCAGGAATGCATCCAGATCCTCGCGCAATATACGGCCACCCGGTCCGCTGCCAGGCACACGCGTGAGGTCGATGCCGGCCTCTTTCGCTTTGCGCCGGATCGCGGGTGAAGTAATGACCTTCGCTGGGATAGCCGGTGCTTGCTGGACAGCAGGCGCCTCGGTCTGAGCCGGTGTCTCCGTCTTTCTCGGTGGCGGCGTATCTTTGGCCGCAGCTTTCGGTGCTGCAGCAGCCTCGCTGATTTCGAACACGATCAACGCTGCACCGACCGCGATGATATCGCCAGGTTCGCCGGCCAGCGAGACAACTTTGCCGGAGACCGGAGACGAGAGTTCGACAGCGGCTTTGTCGGTCATCATCGTGCCGACGATGTCTTCCTCGGTGACCTGATCGCCGACGCTGATGAGCCACTCGCCAATCTCCGATTCGACGGTGCCTTCGCCGAGATCCGGCAACTTGAAGATGTACTCGCTCATTCTGTCTCCATTACCTTGCGAATGCCGGCGGCGATGCGCTTCTGCCCGGGGAAATACTGCCATTCAAACGCGTGTGGGTAAGGCGTATCCCAGCCGGCGACCCGACCGATGGGTGCTTCCAGATGATGGAAACATTCTTCCTGCATGGTCGCGGCGAGTTCACCGCCAAGACCGCTGTACAGCGTCGCCTCATGTGCAATCAGGCAACGGCCGGTCCTTTTCACCGATGCTGCAAGTGTACCCACATCGAGCGGTGCAAGCGTGCGTACGTCAACGATCTCTGCACTGACTCCGGTAATCCTGGCCGCAGCCTGCGCTACGTGGACCAGTGTGCCGTATGTGATGATCGTCAGTTCCTCCCCTTGTTCGACGACCTCGGCCGAACCGAGCGGCACAGTGTAATAGTCCTCGGGAACTTCGCCTTTCGGATGCGTGGTCCATGGCACGGCCGGTTTGTCGGGGTCGCCGTCAAACGGGCCGTTATAAATGCGCTTCGGCTCAAAGAAAACGATCGGATCGTCTGACTCAATGGCACTGATCAAAAGGCCTTTGGCGTCGTAAGGGTTTGACGGCATGACAGTCTTGATACCGCTGACGTGCGTGAATATTGATTCGGGAGACTGGGAATGCGTCTGTCCTCCCCGTATCCCGCCGCCGCAGGGCGTGCGAATCGTAACCGGCGAGAAGAATTCCCCGCAGGTTCGATAGCGCAGGCGCGCCAGCTCGCTGGCGACCTGGTCGAAGCCCGGGTAGATATAATCCGCAAACTGGATTTCGGCCACGGGGCGAAGACCATTCACGCCCATGCCGATTGCCGTGCCGATGATGCCGCCTTCAGCGATCG
>Ga0255053_10000542_pt1 | contig 21030 bp, 16 predicted proteins | sample JV7_2_22_MG_FD_188635 | JGI IMG/M metagenome (GOLD analysis project Ga0255053, IMG submission 188635) | Seawater microbial communities from Jervis Inlet, British Columbia, Canada - JV7_2_22 | ecosystem: Environmental > Aquatic > Marine > Inlet | place: Canada: British Columbia | collected... | reverse complement strand
ACGCAGGACCCGAAAGCAACGAATCTGATTGTGCAGGAATGGATTGAATCGAAGATGCGGGAGATCAGCGTTCTCTACGACGATGAACAAGAACCCCGATGACTAACCTGCGACGACGCCATCGACCGCATCGCGGGAGCGCGCCCGGGCACGCTCCCGCATTGCAACTACCTACCAGATCTTGACGCGCTCCTCCGGCGGCAGGTACAGAGCATCGCCCTCCGCGATATCGAACGCCTCGTAAAACTCGGGCACGTTTCTGATGGCGCCGTTGGCCCTGTATTTCGCCGGCGCATGCGGGTCCGTCATGATCCGCTGTCTTAACGCTTCGTCACGGTACTTGGCGCGCCAGATCTGTCCGTATCCCAGGAACACGCGTTGTACACCCGTGAAGCCATCGATGATGGGCGGCTCCCCGCCCTCGAGCGACATCTCGTAGGCTAACAGGCCGATGCTGATACCGCCGAGGTCACCTATGTTCTCGCCGAGCGTGAACTCGCCGTTGACGCTCAAATCATCGAAAGGCTGATATGCATTGAATTGGGCGATGAGCTCGGCCGTACGCTCGTTGAATTCCTCTCTGTCCTGATCGGTCCACCAGTCGCGGATCGCACCATCGCCGTCAAACGTGCTGCCCGTATCGTCGAATCCGTGGCCGATCTCATGCCCGATAACCGCGCCGATGGCGCCGTAGTTAACGGCATCGTCGGCAGCAAGATCGAAAAACGGTGGCTGCAGAATTGCGGCGGGGAAGGTTATGTCGTTTTTCCAGGGTCTGTACGCAGCGTTAACGGTTTGTGGGTTCATCGGCCACTCGGTACGATCGACCGGGCCGCCCTGTCGACCAATTTCCCGCTCATACTCGGCGACGTTGGCGCGCTCAATATTGCCGAACAAGTCGTCCGCCTCGATATCTATCGCCGAATAGTCACGCCATACGTCCGGGTAGCCGATGTTGGCTCTGAACTTGTACAGCTTGTCCAGAGCCTGCGCCCTGGTCTCGTCCGACATCCAGTCGAGCTCCTTGATGCTGGCCTCATAGGCCTTGATCAGGTTGCCGACCAGCTCGAGCATGCGCTCCTTGGCCTCGGGCGGGAAGTGCTTCTTTACATACACCTTGCCCACAACCTCGCCGAGTGAGGCGTTGACGACATTGACGGCTCGTCGCCAGGGCTCGCGCTGTTGCTCTGTGCCTCGCAGGGCCTTGCCGTAGAACTCGAAATTCTGTTTGTCGAGCACGTCATTCAATATGGCTGACTTGTCGTTCAGCGCCACCCAGGTCAGGTAGGTCTTCCAGGTGTCGAGGTCGGTTTCGGTGATGATTCCGTCGAGCTCCTCGAAATAGGGCGTCATCAGCAATACGAGGCCGTCGATATCTGCGATTCCGGCTTCGGCGGCGTAGCCTGCCCAGTTGAAGCCCGGCATGACCCCGCTCAGCTCGCCGAGCGGAACCTTATTGTAGTTGGCAGCGAAGTCGCGAGTCGCTTCCTTGGTGATGTGCGCGTCGGCGATGCGGGATTCGAGTGCCATGATGGTCACTGCTGCATCCGCACCATTGTCGAGCCCGGCATTGTCGAACATCTTTTCGATGTGCGCCACGTACTTAGCGCGAATGTCGGTCGATGTTGCATCATCGATGAAGTAATACTCCCGGTCGGGCAGTCCGATGCCGCCCTGCCACGCGTAAATCATATAGTGCTCGGGATCCTTGAAGTCCGCGTCCTGATCGACGGCCATCGGCACAGAATAGCCGCGCCTGTTGGCGGCCGCGAAATACACGGCGAGGTCATCATGATTTTGGATCGCCTCGATGCGATCGAGCTCTGCCTGCAGAGGGGCCAGACCCTTCGTGTTGCGGGCCTCCATGTCCAGATACGACTCGTAAAGGTCACCGACCTTCTGTTCGTCGGTGCCCTTGGCGAAATCGCCCGTCGCGGACGCTTCGATGATGGTCTTGACGTCTTCCTGGGCTTCGTCACGGAGAATCCCGAAGCCACCGTAGGTCGACTTGTCGGCCGGAATTTCGGTTTCCGCGATCCATTTGCCGTTGACGTAGGTAAAGAAGTCGTCGCCGGGCCGTACGCTGGTGTCCATATGCTCGAGCGCGATGCCGGATATCGGCAGTGGCGCCTCTTCCACGACGGTCTCTGTTGCTTGCTTCTGCCCGCAGGCAGCGACGGCCATCAGAGCGACGGCTCCCAGTAATTTGTCCTTCACGGTGGTCCCCTTGGTGCTCACGGCGCATCGGCCGCATTGTATTTAACGAAAATTCTCTTTGTGCCCCCGGTCGGCTCGACGCGTCCGGGACCGGGCAAACGGATAGACAACAGGCCCCTGGATTAGTTTCCCTGGCCCGGGGCATCACCGAGGTTACGTACCTCGATTGCCTGCCCCTTGGTTAACGGGTAGATCTTGCCGATCCGGCAGCCGCGCAGCGTATCTTCGTTCACGCGCATGCGGTGTGGATCATGGCGGTGGTCCGCCTTGATGATTCGGTTGTCGTGCAGCTCGCGACAGGGGCGCCTGAACTCGACCAGGTACTCCTTGTTTCGGCTTTCAAAAATCACGAAATAGTCGCTGAGATAGGTCCACGAATCCTGGCCGGAGGTACGAATATATTCGGCCTCTTCGAGCTCACCCACTTCGGCGTAGTCGCGTAGCGCCTGTGTATCCCCCGCCACCGGCGGCGTCGACGAACAAGCCACCACCGCGATCATGGCGCCGCCCAGGTACCATAGTCTCATTGCCCCGCTCCCGTGTCGTCCGGCCTGCCCGGCACCTGTCGTTCTTCAGTGTACAGGTGTGTGATAAAAGCGGTGGCTCTCGGGTAGTCTTCAATCCAGCGTTCGATATCGTCGCGCATCGCCTGCGGTACGCGCGCCCGGTCCACACGAATGCCCGCACCGCCGCCATACTCCACCGGCTGCAGCCACAATCCCGATATCGCGGCGAAGGCGAGGTCCGTGTAGTTAATGACGTCGCCGCCCAAAATCGAGCTCCTGCCATCGGCAAGCCTCGTATCCAGATCTTCCAACAGCGCTTCGATGTGGTGACAGCTCTGTTTGTAGTGCCGCTCGTCCGTTCGAAACGCCTTGCCGATCAGGAATGCCTGCAGCGGAAACAGCACTCCGATGAGTTTGCGTTGCCACCACGGCGTCGCCAGATCATCGATGCCCCACAGGTGCTTGCATAGTTCGGGGTCGTCGAGGACATGATAGTAGACCCAAACCTGCAAATTGCTGCCGTAGCGATCGATGCGGCGCTCGAGCTCCTGCCGCTCCGGCGTGGGCTCGAGGAAATTCGCAGCGTCGCCGTGTGACGCCGAGTACGCGCCCCACAGAAAGCGCAGAATCTCGGGTGAATTGCCGATCTGTGAGTGCACGAGGCCGGTCCGGAATATCAGCCGCGGCACCGTGCGGCCCAGATAAAACGCCCCAAGCGTTCCACCCCAGGGCCTCTCTGTGTACTCGAGCCCGAGCCGATCCATGCACCAGCGCACTTTCTCGACGTAGTGGCTCGCGGAGATCGTCTCCAGCACGAGCTCGGGCGTCCGCGCCGGCCTGACAATGCCGAGCAATACGATGGCCCAACGCCAGGCGAGCGCGATCAGCACGAGCAACAACGCGCTCCATAGCGACAGGCCGAACGCCGCTACGATCAGCGGCAGCAATAGCACGAAGGCGGTATGTATCAGGGTCCTGTTGTCGGGCATGTGTCGGTATCGTGGCGACAGATTCGCTTTCTTGCGCTTGCTAAACGTCGAGATTCGACACCGTCAGCGCGTTTTTCTCGATGAACTCCCGTCGCGGTTCGACCTGGTCGCCCATCAGCGTCGTGAAAATCTCGTCGGCCTTGACCGCATCTTCCACCCTCACCTGCATCAGGCGGCGCGTCTCCGGATTGACGGTCGTGTCCCAGAGTTGGTCCGGGTTCATTTCGCCGAGGCCCTTGTAGCGCTGAATGCTCTGACCACGACGCGCCTCGTTCATCAGCCAGTCTATTGCGGCAGCAAAGCTGTCGATAGCGGACTGTCTGTCACCCCGGCTGATATAAGCGCCCTCTCCGAGCAGGTCGGCGAGTTTGCCAGCCAGCGCCATGATGTGACGATACTCGTTGGTATCGAAAAACTCCCGCGGTAGATACCGCGTTGCGCCGACACCGTGCTGAACCTTGGTTATTGCAATGCGCACGCCCTCGCCGTCCTCGTCGCCGCGCTCGAATACGGCCGAGTAACTGCCGCCATCGCCGCTCTCTACGCGGTCGCCGCTTGCCTTGGGCAGCGCGGCAGACAACCGCTCCGCCCACGCGTCAAGTTTGTCCAGATCCTCTGCGGTTTCTGCCGTGATCGCCGGTAAGCGGGCGATCTCGCGGAGCACGACCTCATCGTAGCGTCCGGACAGGCGATGCACGATGTTCTCGACCGCGATGTATTCCTTAGCCAGGGTTTCCAGGGCCACGCCGGACAGCGCCGGCGCTTCGGCGTTGACATGCAACTCAGCACTGTCGAGCGCCGCGCTCAGAAGGTATGCGTTCAGTTCCGCATCGTCTTTTACGTACACCTCCTGCTTGCCGCGCTTGATCTTGTAAAGAGGGGGCTGCGCTATGTACACATGACCGCGTTCGATGAGCTCCGGCATCTGCCGATAGAAAAACGTCAACAACAACGTACGAATGTGCGAACCGTCGACGTCCGCGTCAGTCATGATAATAATGCGGTGGTACCGCAGCTTATCCGCGTCAAAGTCGTCGCGGCCGATACCGCAGCCCAGCGCCGTTATCAACGTACCGACCTCGGCCGAAGACAACATCTTGTCGAAGCGCGCTTTCTCGACGTTCAGGATCTTGCCCTTGAGCGGCAGAATCGCCTGCGTACGGCGATCGCGGCCCTGCTTTGCCGAGCCGCCGGCCGAGTCACCCTCGACGAGAAATAGTTCGGATAGCGCCGGGTCCTTTTCCTGGCAATCCGCGAGTTTGCCGGGCAAGCCTGCGACGTCCAGCGCGCCCTTGCGGCGTGTCATCTCTCGCGCCTTGCGGGCTGCCTCACGTGCCCGCGCGGCATCGATGATCTTGGAGACGATTCCCTTGGCCTCCTGAGGCTGCTCTAACAGGAACTCCTCGAGGCGCGCGGACATTGCGTGTTCAACGATGCCTTTAATTTCAGATGAAACTAATTTGTCCTTTGTTTGGGACGAGAACTTGGGGTCCGGAACCTTGACCGACAACACCGCCGTCAGCCCCTCTCGCGCATCGTCGCCCGAGGGCGTGAACTTGTCCTTCCTGCCCCTGAGCTCTTTCTCGATGTAAGTATTGAGCGTCCTCGTCAACGCGCTACGAAACCCGGCCAGGTGCGTTCCGCCGTCACGCTGTGGAATGTTGTTGGTGTAGCAGAACATGTTCTCCTGATAGCCGTCATTCCATTGCAGCGCTGCCTCGACGCCGACGTTGTCGCGCATGGTCGTGAAATGAAACACGCTGGTGTGTATCGGCGTCTTGTTACGATTCAGGTGCTCGACGAAGGCCCGGATGCCGCCCTTATACTCGAACAGATCTTCGCGCTCCTCGCGCTCGTCGACGAGCCGAATACGCACGCCGGAATTGAGAAACGACAATTCGCGCAGGCGGCCCGCCAAGATGTCGTAGTGAAATTTGATGTTGGTGAACGTGCGCGAACTCGGCTTGAAGCGCAGGATCGTACCGGTTCGATCACTCTCGCCAACCTCGGCAAGCGGTGCCTGCGGCTCGCCGTGCTCGTACTCCTGCTGGTAAATCTTGCCTTCGCGGTGAATCGTGAGCACCAGGTGCTCGGAGAGCGCGTTGACCACGGAGACGCCAACGCCGTGCAGGCCGCCCGAGACTTTATAGGAATTGTCGTCGAATTTGCCGCCGGCATGCAGCACCGTCATGATGACCTCGGCAGCGGATCGCCCCTCTTCCGGATGCAGGTCGACAGGGATTCCTCGGCCATCGTCCGAAATAGTGACTGATTCATCGGCGTGGATCGTCACGGTAATGACGCTGCAGTGCCCAGCGAGCGCTTCGTCGATCGAGTTGTCGACGACCTCGAAAACCATGTGATGCAGACCGGTGCCATCATCGGTGTCACCAATGTACATACCCGGGCGCTTCCGGACGGCCTCAAGTCCCTTTAAGACCTTGATATTACTGGAAGTATATTCCGACTCGTCGGTCATTCCGTGTCCTCGAACAAAAACCGATGCATTGTATCAAAATAGGGCCTGCAAAACGCCCTCAAATTGTTCTTTTTTCTAGTGTTTTAGGTGCTTTTGCAAGCCCCGGAGGCGGCTGATTTCAGCCCTCTGTCAGGACGCCGTGTTCCACGTGAAACACCACGGGCGCCTGCGGAAATTCCAGCGCGTCCACCTCGAGGCTGGTGGCGATCACCTGGCTGCCCAGGCCCTCGACACGGGCCATCAACCGGCCCAGCGAATCCTGGTCCAGTTCCGCCGCCGGATCATCCAGCAGCAACAGCAACGGTCGCCCGATGGCCTTCTGCGCAGTCTCTGCGGCGGCCAGAATCATAGCGCTGGCCAGCAGCTTTTGCTCTCCCCGGGACACCAGCCGTCGCGCCTGCCGCTCATCGTAGAGCAGCCGCAGGTCAGCCCGGTGTGGCCCTGCCTGGGTGCTGCCCAGCCCCAGATCACGCTCCAGGTTGTCAACCAGCGCCTCCTTGAGCGCCTTATCGGCACTCCAGCCGCTCGTGTACTGGAAGTTCACGTCACTGCCGAGCAGCTTGTTTCCTTGTGCGCGGAGCGCCGGCAATGACACCTCCAGCACTCGGCGGCGCGCCGCGTCGACACGCCCGCCCAATTCAACGAACTCCAGATCCCAGGCACCCAGACCGCCACGGCTGCTGCCGCCCTTGAGGGCGGCGTTGCGTTGCTTCAGGGCGCGCCGGAAGCGGCGCCACAAGTCCAGGTAGTCGGGTTCCACGTGGAACGCCACCCAGTCCAGAAACCGGCGTCGCTCGTCAGGCCCGCCACTGACCAGGTTATGCACGTCCGGGTCAATGACCTGCAGCGGCAGCGCGGCCGCAAGCGCCGCGGCACCGCTTTGATTTTCTCCGTCAACGCGGACCTCGAGCCCCTCGCGACTGTTGCGGACCCCGAGGTTGGTCACTCGCCCCGCGGCCTCGACCTGACCGAACAGCACAAAGTCCTGCTCGCCGTGCCGTATCAGGTTGCTGGTTTGGCCGCCACGAAAGGACTTGCCGCGGCCGAGGTACGCCAGGGCCTCCAGCAGGCTCGTCTTACCGGACGCATTCGGGCCGCAGATCAGAGTGTATGCAGGACCCGGCTCGAACTCGATGCTGCCGAGGCACCGAAAATTCTGTGCCGTGAATCGCTGAATCGGCACGCGCTACGCATTCCCGCCCGGCTACAGCCGCATCGGCATGACCACGAATTTGCAGTCGTCATTACCCGGTTTGCGAATCAGGCAGCTCGAATTGCTGTCGACGACCGATAGTGCGACTTCCTCGCTATCCACGGCGCCGATTGCGTCAAGGAGGTAATTGACGTTGAAGCCGATCTCGATATCGTCACCGCTGTACGCCACCTCCAGCTCTTCCTCCGCCTCTTCCTGCTCCGGGTTATGCGCCTGCAGGACCACGCCATTGTCGCGAATGATCAGCCGAATGCCGCGATATTTCTCATTAGAGAGAATCGCCGTTCGTTGCAGGGCCCCACGCAGCACATCTCGACCGGCGCTCAGCTCGTTACTGGAATCCTTGGGAATCACGCGCTCGTACTCCGGGAACCGACCGTCAATGAGCTTCGATGTAAAGCGAATGCCCGCAAGCTGAATTCGAACATGGTTAGCGCCCAGCACGATATCCACGGATCCTTCACCGCCAAGCAGCCGCTGCAGTTCCAGCACACCCTTGCGCGGTACGATTACCTGCTGCTCATCGAGGTCTTCACCGTCCAGCTCTGCCTGGCAAAGCGCGAGACGATGGCCATCCGTTGCGACTGTACGCAAGTGTTTTCCGCCCGTTTCCAGCAACATCCCATTGAGGTAATACCGCACATCCTGCTGTGCCATCGAAAAGTGTGTTTTCTCAATCAGCCGACTAAGCACATCCTGCGGCACAGAGATCGTCTGGCTGGCTTTCATGTCCTCCACACTTGGAAACTCCGCGGCTGGAAGTGTCGCAAGCGCGAATTTCGAACGTCCCGAGCGAACGTGCAATTTCTCGCCACTGACGCTCACCGCGACTGTTGCCCCTTCCGGTAACGCGCGACATATATCCAGAAGCTTCCGGCCAGATACTGTGATTTCACCACCAGCCTCTACCTGGACGTCGGCCTCGGCGACCAACTCCACTTCCAGATCCGTCGCCGTGACGGATAGCCCACCCTCTTTTGCGACGAGTAGGACATTCGACAAAATCGGCATGGTCTGGCGGCGTTCCACGACCCCGATTACGGCTTGCAAGGGCTTTAACAGCGCATCCCGGGCTGCACTCAACTTCATAGGTTCCACCTGTTAATAAATATTGGAAATCATTAGTTTATTGTAATTATTAAGGACCCTAATAGTTGTGCATAAGTATTTAAAGCCCTTTAAAATCAATTAGTTATCCTGCAGTTTTTAGCGTCAAACACTCTGGATGAACGGTCTGCTAGTTGTGTGTAACTTGTGGATAAGTTTGCCGGCTGAAGTTGTCCACCGCTTATTCACACTATCCTGTCAGAGTTCTCAACAAATTCAAATAATCGTCGTCAACCCGCTTTTCTGTCTCTCTCAATGCGGTAATTCGGCGGCATGCGTGCAGGACCGTCGTGTGGTCCCGACCACCGAAAGCATCACCGATTTCCGGCAAGCTGTGGTTCGTCAATTCCTTCGCAAGCGCCATAGCCAGTTGCCGCGGTCTTGCAATTGACCGGCTGCGCCTCTTGGAGAGCAAATCCGCGACACGAAGCTTGAAGTATTCGGCCACGGTTTTCTGGATGTTTTCTATGGAGACAAGGCGCTCCTGAAGAGCCAGGAGGTCGCGCAGCGCCTCTTTGGCGAAATCAAGGTTGATGGGCCGACCGGTAAAACGGGAGTTTGCGATAACTCTACGCAAGGCGCCTTCGAGTTCGCGAACATTGGAGCGAATCCGCTTGGCAATGAAGAAAGCGACGGCCTCCGGTAAAACGACATCCTCGGCTTCTGCTTTGCTCATCAGAATGGCGACAGACGTTTCGAGCTCCGGCGGCTCGATCGAAACGGTGAGACCCCAGCCAAAGCGTGATTTCAGACGCTCTTCCAGGCCGACCACCTCTTTCGGATAGCGGTCGCAGGTCAGGACTATTTGTCGCTGTCCTTCGAGCAGGGCATTGAAGGTATGAAAGAATTCTTCCTGCGAGCGTTCCTTGCCCGCAAAGAACTGAATGTCGTCGATAAGTAGTGCGTCCAGTGAACGATACGAGCGCTTGAACTCCGAAATCTTATTGTGCTGCAAACCGCGCACCATATCTCCAACGAAACGCTCCGAGTGCACATACGCGACCCGCGCAGCCGGTTTTCGCTCCAGCATGGCGTTGCCAACGGCGTGCATCAGGTGCGTCTTGCCGAGGCCGACGCCGCCATAGATAAACAGTGGGTTATACGATTTGCCGGGATTTTCGCCGATCTGACTTGCGGCCGCCCTGGCGAGCTGGTTGCTCTTGCCCTCGACAAAGCTCTTGAAAGTGAACGCCGGGCTCAATCGCGAAGCGAGCGTTGCCGGTCCGGATGCCGGCCTCGCCGCAATGGGTATGACAGGCGCGCCCGAGCTTGTCGGGGCCGGTTGGCGCGAGCCAACCTCGACAACCAGCTCCGTGCCAGACCGTGAGCCATCGATAATTTCCAGGATGCGCTGAATGTAATGCTCCTGAAGCCAGTCGACGACAAATCGGTTGGGCGCGAGGAGCTTCAATTGTCCGTTGTCTTCAACGGCTTGCAGCGGCCGGATCCAGGTGTTGAATTGTTGCTCCGGAAGCTCCGCCTGCAGATCGCGGATGCAGCGATTCCAGAGCGTGGTTTCGGCTGGCAACGAAGTCCCCAAAAAGTGCCTGCGACAGGCGGTTCAGCGAGAGAAGACCGGGCAGTCTATACCGTAAGCCGGGACTGCGCCATATGGTGTACTACCAACCAGGGCGCGGTGCCCGGCCGCGGCCTGTGTGGCCGTCTATTGACACTGTCAGGGGGCGAGCGTAACCTTGCCGCCCCTTTCGGGGGTGGGCCGATTTTGCCCGCCCGAAACACAGGTAGCAGGAACATGAAACGTACGTATCAGCCCAGCAAACTGAAGCGCGCACGCACGCATGGCTTCCGCGCCCGTATGGCGACCAAGGCAGGCCGTCTCGTCCTCAAGCGCCGCCGCGCCAAGGGCCGCGCGAAGCTGACGCCGTAAGCCGCACAGCGGCTCACAACACGGCGCAACAAACACCAGGATTGGAACAAGACAAACCACGCAGCACGGCGTTCCGGTTTCAGAGAAGCAACCGGCTGCTGAGCGCGGCTGCGTTCGGCCGTGTATTCGAAAAAGCGAACCGCAGCCGCGATAAATGGTTTACCGTGCTTTGCAGGTCTAACGATAGTGGTGGGGCCAGCGATAGTGGTGGGGCCAGCGATAGTCGCAGGGCCCTGGGCAGTGCGAGGCTGGGCCTCGCGATTTCGAAAAAGTATTGTCGCAAGGCTACGACCCGAAACAGCATAAAGCGAATCGTCAGGGAGTCATTCAGGCAACACCAGGAAGCCCTTTGTGGCCTCGACGTTGTTGTCATCAATCAGCCGGCCGCGGCGGTAGCAACGAGCCGACAGTTGTTTGATAGTCTGGCCGGCCACTGGCGACGATGTGAGGCGGCGCCGCGTGCGCCGGACGGGCAGGAATAAGAACGCATGGATAATCAAAGACTGCTGGTATGGGCCGCCTTCGGCCTTTTGCTTTGGTTCGCTTACCAGACATGGATGCAGGATTATGGCCCACAGCCGACGCAGCCCGTTGACGGCGTCGAGCCGGCAGGGCCGGCACAGCCGACGGTAACGGAGGACGAGCTGTCACTGCCCGAGCTTGGCGATGCCCCGATCGAGCCAGGCAGCGAACCGGCGGGTAGCTTGCCCGGCGATACGGCCGCGGCGACGCCGGATCGCGAACAGACGGTTCGCGTTACCACGGACGTTTTTGATATCGAAATATCGACCCGCGGCGGCACGCTCGTGCAAGCGAAGATGCTTCTCTATCCCGTTCATAAAGACCAGCCCGACACCCTGGTGCGGCTGCTGACGGCAGAGCGCCACGACCGCGGCCTGATTCGGACGGGGCTGCGTAGCGCAAGCGGCGAAGCTGCAGACCACAGTGCGGTGTTCAGCGCTCGGCAGCGCTCCTACGTACTCGGCGAGGCGGACAAGATTGTCGTGCCGCTGACGTGGACCGACAACAATGGTTTGTCCGTAGAAAAGCGACTGACCTTTACTCGTGGTAGTTACGCAATCGGCGTCGAGCAAACGATCACGAACAACAGCAGCCAGCCGTGGCGGGGCGACCAGTACACGCAGCTGTTACGGCGCTCGCGCGGGCGAGAGCGTTCCATGTTCAACGTCGACTCGTATTCCTTCGACGGACCGATAATGTACGACGGCGACAAGGCCGAAAAACTTGAGCGTGACGACCTCGTGGAGAAGGGCGCGATCGAGTATGCGACGCCCGATGGCTGGGTTGCGGCGATCCAGCATCACTTCCTCAGCGCGATCGTTCCGGAACCGGACGCACAGCACATTTTCCGCATCGAGGTGAGCGACGACACCATGATCGCAAGTGTCGTGGGCGCGAAACAGACGGTAGAGCCGGGCGCGACCCATACCTTCAAGAGAACTCTATTCGTCGGACCGAAGCAACAGGACCAGCTCGGCGAGCTTCACGAGCGGCTGAAGCTGACCGTCGATTATGGCTGGCTCACGATCCTGTCGCAGCCGATGTTCTGGCTGCTTGCTTTCATCTACAAGTATGTCGGCAACTGGGGCGTATCCATCATCATCGTAACGATCCTGATCAAGGCGGCGTTCTACAAGCTGACAGAGTCGAGCGGCCGGTCGATGGCAAAGATGCGTAATCTGCAACCACGCATGAAGGCGCTGCAGGAGCGTTACAAAGACGACAAACAGGCGCAATCCCAGCAGATGATGGAGCTTTACAAGCGCGAGCAGGTAAATCCGGCTGCCGGTTGTCTGCCAATCCTCATTCAGATGCCGTTCTTCCTGGCGTTCTACTGGGTGCTGGTCGAGAGCGTCGAAATGCGCCAGGCGCCGTTCGCGTTATGGATCACGGATCTCTCGGTGCGCGATCCGTTTTTTATCCTGCCATTGATCATGGGTGCGGCCATGCTGCTGCAGCAGAAGCTCAACCCGGCGCCAGCTGACCCCGTGCAAGCGCGCGTCATGCAAATCATGCCGATCATGTTTACTGGATTTTTCGCTTTTTTCCCCGCGGGCCTGGTGCTTTACTGGGTAACCAACACGGTGCTTTCGATTGCACAGCAATGGAATATCAACAAGGTGGTCGAGAGGGAAGCGAACCAGAAAAAAGCCGGCAAGAAGGCCAAAACCAAGAACAAGGAATGAGGTGGTGGCCGGCTGGTTTGGTGCCGTGAGCGCGTGATGCGCGCGGCGGACACAATCGTTGCACAAGCAACGCCGCCCGGTACCGGCGGTGTCGGCATCGTTCGTATCTCGGGTGACCGGGCGGAGGAAATTGCCCGCGGCATGCTGGGCAGTCTTCCGCAACCACGCGTAGCAACTTACTTTACGTTTCGAAATGGCGGCGGCGAGCCGCTGGACAGCGGCCTCGCGTTGTACTTTCCTGCGCCCGCGTCGTACACGGGCGAACCGGTTGTAGAGCTGCACGGACATGGCGGCCCGGTCGTTATGTCGACCCTGGTCGACGCGGTGGTGGCACTCGGCGCGCGACGCGCCGAACCCGGCGAGTTTTCGCAGCGCGCCTTTCTCAACGACAAACTCGATCTCGCACAGGCAGAAGCTATCGCCGACCTGATCGGCAGCGGTACGGCGCAGGCGGCGCGTGCGGCGTTACGCTCATTGAGCGGCGCATTCTCGGACGCCGTCAACGAACTGATCGAGCAACTGACCGCACTGCGAGGCTACGTTGAGGCGGCCATCGATTTTCCGGAGGAGGAAATCGACTTTTTATCGGATGACGACCTGACGAAGCGCCTCGAGGTCTGCGGCGAATCGTTCGCCAGGCTGGTTAGTGATGCGACCGTCGGGCGGGTACTGCGCGACGGCTACCGCGTGGTTATCGTCGGCAAGCCGAACGCTGGCAAGTCCAGCCTGTTGAACCGGCTCTCCGGCGAAGAAACCGCCATCGTCACCGAAGTGGCGGGCACGACGCGCGACGTGCTGAGGGAAAGTATCAATGTCGACGGACTTGCAGTCGAGCTCGTCGACACAGCCGGGCTGCGCGACGACCCCGATCGCATCGAGGAAGAAGGTATACGGCGAGCGCGCAACGCGATGGCGAACGCCGACGCCGTGCTCTGGATTCAGGATGCGACACGATGCACCGACGACACAATCGATGAAGAACTGCCGCGGGACGTACCGGTTACGATCGTGCGTAACAAGATCGACCTCACCGGTGACACGCCGGGCCTCAGGGCTGGCGATCAGCCCGTGGTGTCGTTGTCCGCCAAAACAGGCGAGGGCCTGGGCGCGTTGCGCCAGCACATTCGCAGCCAGGCCGGCTTCAGGGATCTCGGGGAAGGCGCATTCACGGCGCGCCGGCGCCAGGTTGAGGCGCTGAAAAGAGCTGCGCAGCACTTCAAGGCCGGGCGTGATGCCCTTGAAAAGGCGCGTGCCGGGGAGCTCCTTGCCGAGGAGCTGCGAATGTCGCAGGAGGCTCTTGGCGAGATCACCGGGGCCGTGTCATCAGATGACTTGCTCGGGCGGATCTTCTCGGACTTCTGCATCGGCAAGTAGCGAGGCGCCACCGCCACAACGCATCAGCCATGGTTCATTAGATTTAGCTCAGCGAAGAATCAGCCCGGCCTCATGGCCGCCGACCCCGAATAATGGAAGATTCCTCCACGTTATAGGGAAGAAATAATCATGAAAGAGCTGAGCAAGAAACTGCTGTGTACGACCCTGGCCATATCGTTGCTGGCAGCGAGCGGCTGCACCAACATCAAGGCGATCGAGCCTGCCGACGAAGCTGCTTATTCATACAGCGTGGAAATCGGCGACAAGATCCGCCTGACATTCCTGGACGAATCGGCCGCGGAGATCACGGTCACCGAAGTTCTTGCTGACGGCGTCATCGGAAAGCGCGGTAACGGCTCGATACTGGAAGCGCAATGGGCCGACGTGTATCGCGTGGAACAGGTGACGTTCGCGCCGATGAAGACGGCCGGCGCCACGCTGGGCGTCATCGTTGCAATTCCGATCGTGGCTGCCGGCGCGCTCTTGTACGGATTCGGCTGTGGTTCGGGTGGCGGCTGTTGACGGCGGGCTACGGTCGGAAGCGCGGCTCCGAAATCGACATTTCGGTCACCGGGCCGTATGTGGCGACGGCCTCGCGCATCAGTTCCGCATCACCGAGCAACACGAAGACCAGGTCATCGGACGCCGGGTAAACGTCTTCGATAACGGAAGCAACCGTGTCGACGTCCGCGGCCATGATGTCAGCGCCGTAGTTATTGATGTAAGACGTGCCGAGGCCGTAGGCTTCGAGGGCCGCCAGCTGGGCGCCGAGCTGCTCCGCCGTCTCGAGGGCTGTCGGGAACTGCCCGAGTATGTAGTTTTGCGCGGAGGCGACCATGTCTGCATCGATGCCGCCGTCGTGCAATCGGCCGAGGACGCCCAGGGCCATGTCGATGGCTTCGACTGTCGCATCAGTGCGCGTGAATGACACGATCGCGACCGAGCCCGGATTCGTTGGCCGCAAAAGCTGAGAACGGGCACCGTAGGTCAGTCCGGACTTCACCCGCAGCTCGGTGTTCAGCATCGACGTAAAGCGGCCGCCGAACACTGTATTGGCAACATTCAGGGCCGCGCGGTTTTCAAAATCTCTTGCGACGCCGATGTTTGCTATCCAGAAATACGTTTGCGTCGCGCCCGGTTTGTCGATCAGTAATACGCGACGACCGGCCTGTGCAGCGACGACCGGCACCTCGGGCACCGGGCCGCTCGCGCCGCGCCAGTCGCCGAAAGTCTCCGTGAGCCGGGCCTTGATCTTTGTTGTGTCGATATTGCCCGAGACCGAGATAATCAGCCGATCACCGCCAAGCTGCTGAGCATAATAATCGAGTACATCCTCGTGGGTGATGTTGGCGAGTGACGTCTCACTACCACCGACGGGATTGCCGTAAGCGTGATCACCGAACAGGAACGCGTGACCGTAGATCGGCAAAAGCGCATTCAGGTTCGTATCCTTTGCCGCGCGAATGAAATTGATTGTCCGGCCACGCAGCTTGTCCAGTTCTGCCGCGTCGAGTGATGGCCGTAACAGCATGTCGGTAAGCAACTCGATGGCGAGGTCGGTATCTCGCGCCAGGAAATTTGCGGAAAGCGTAATGTTTTCCAGGCCAGCGCGCGCCGTGAGTTGCCCGCCAGCAGAGTCGACCGCTTCGGCAAACTGCGCGGCATCACGATCGCCAGCGCCCTTTTCGAGCAATGCCGCGAACAGGGTGGTGAGGCCGCTCAGATCTGCCGGGTTTGCAATAGCGCCACCGCGGACAATCGCGGACACGGAGACCAGCGGCACCTCGGGCTTTTGGCTCAGCAGCAGCACCGTGCCGCTGTCGAGCTCGACGCGCTCGAAATCGGGCAGCGTCACGCCCTGGGCGAGCGCGCTGCTCGTGGCAAGCGCCAGGAGCAGAAGGGCGACGCCCGTAAGGTTTCTCACGGCGCTCATTCCTCGTCCCCGGTTTGCGGGGCGCGCAACACGCCCACGGTCGCGTTGTTACGACGCAGAATCTTTGCTGCAACCCGCCGTACATCATCGGCACTCAACGATTCGATTTCCTGGGGCAGGTCGAACAGGCGCTCGTAGCTGCCATGGAAGATGGCCGCTTCGCCGAGGGCCTGGGCTTTGCCGTTAATAGTGGCGAGCCCGCGCCAGAACTCCGCGAGCGCGATGTTGCGCGCCTTCGTGAGCTCCTCTTCTGAAACGCCTTCCTCGGCGACGCGTTGCAGCGCCTCGAACATGCGTTGTTCGACGACCGCCAGGTCGCCGTCAGGCGGCAGGACCAGATAGAAATAGACCAGGCCCGGGTCGAAGCCCGCGTACTCGAAACCCCCGACCGATATCGCAAGCTGCTCTTCTTCGACGAGCAGACGGTGCAGCCGTGACGAGTCGCCGTCGACGAGAATGCGCCGCAACATGGTCGTTGCCAGGGCATCGGCATCTGCGGCGCTGCCGGCGTGAAACGCAATGTGCAGCATGGGCGTCTGTGCATCGGTCTCGATAACGACGCGCCTTTCGCCCTGTTGTTCGGGCTCGACCGTGCGCACGGGTGCGGGCGGATCCTGTGCTCGAATGTCTTCGAAATAGTCCTCGACATGCGCGAAGACTTCATCAGATGTTACGTCGCCAACGATCACCATCACGATGTTGTTGGGCGCGTAGTACGTTTGGTAATACGCGGTGAGATCTTCCTCCGTCCAGGACGCGATGTCGGACGGCCAGCCGATGACCGGGAACTGATACGGGTGTGCGACGTACGCGGTCGCACGAACCTGCTCCAGGAGCTTGAGAAGGTTGTTGTTATCAACTCGAGTGCGGCGCTCGGACTGAACGACGCCGCGCTCGCTCTCTACTACATCGGGATCGAAGTCCAGGTTTTGCAGGCGGTCGGACTCGAGTTCGAGGATCACGTCGAGCGCCGAACGCGGGAACCAGTCCTGGTACACGGTGAGGTCGTTCGAGGTGTACGCGTTGTTGGCGCCGCCGGCCGCCTCCATGATGCGGTCGAACTCTCCGGGGTCGAGTTTCGAGGTGCCGCTGAACATCATGTGTTCGAAAAAGTGCGACAGGCCGGTAATTCCGGGATATTCGTTGCGCGCGCCGGCGCGCACGAAGTAATACAGCGCGACATTCGGTATGTCGTGATCGGGCCAGACGATGACCTCGAGGCCGTTTTCCAGGATAACGCTATGGATCTCGAGCGGCACGCCGACGATCGTGGAAGCCGCCATTATCGGACTGTCGTCGATGATCACGGGTGCGTCCGGGAACAGGCGGCCGACGACGATGCCGGCGAGTAGTAAAACGAGCAGTACGGCGAGCGCCGCATTGAGTTTCTGGCCGGTCTTGTAGACGATTGACTGCGTCTGGTCGACGTCTATCGTCTTCCTGAGTCCGATCGGTGTGATTTCGAAAATGAACGCGAAGTACAAAGCGAGCGGGAAGCCGACCAGCAGCAACAATCGCACGAGGCCATCGGTCCAGGGAGGCAGGCCGAGCACAGGAATGACGAAGCGCGCGAACTGCAAAAACAGCCAACCGGCCACGACGTACACAAGCGCGACTTTTAATACGTTTCGGCGTCTTAGCTCAGAGAGAAAGGACATATTGATTATCGTTATCGCCGGACCGCCCATGGTGGGCGATTGGCGGAGATTGTCAACCGAGTAATCCCTCGCGGCGATACAAACGGGCGCAAATCCATGTCAGGAGTGCCCCGAAGAGAAGCGTGCTAGCGACGGAAATCGCCACATGCAGGACGTTGAGCGGTTCGTTCTTGACCATATCGACGAGCAGCAGGTGCTGACTCAGGCTCGGTACGAACATGAACTCCAGTCGCGGCCGCAGCGTCAGTATGCTCACGATCAGAATCGGGAGCGTCGGTGCGAGCAACACGACGCTGAGCCAGGTTTGCGCTTCGCGATAGCTCTTGGTGAACGAGGCGACCAGCGTCATGATCGCTGCGCCGAGCAGGATGAACGGCGCCAGCACAAAAAACGCGGCGACGACAGTTGTCGGCCCGAAGTTCGGTGTCATGCCCAGCTGCTCGAGGGGCATGAACTTGAGCGCGAAATAGAACGAGGTTAATGACAACATCAACGATAGCGCCATGAACAAACAGGTCGCAGCAATCTTGCCGAACAGCAATTGCTCGCGCGTCACCGGCAAGGCGAGCAGCGGCTCGAGCGAGCCGCGTTCGCGCTCACCCGCGGTCGTATCAATGGCGAGGTACATACCGCCCATGAGAAGGGCGAAGATAAAGAAGTAGCTCATCATGCCGAGCAGGATCGCGGAGCGGCCACTCGGCGTCGACATATCCACTTCATCGATATTCAGCGGCCGGAGCACGAGCGGGCTGAGTCCGCGGGCGGACAGCCGTGTGGCGGCGAGCTGCTGATTGTAGGCGCGCAACGCACTTCGAACGCGACGGGCCTCACGGTCGGCCTGGGAATTGGCCTGGTCCGTGATCAGTTCGACCCGGGCGGGAACAGAGTCGGCCAGTTGCGCAGCGAAGTCAGCCGGGATCAGCACGACCACGTCGTGTATGCCGGTTCGCACCGCCTCGATTGCCGCGTCGCGGTTTGCGGGACCGTCGACAATGTCGATGTTTCTGCTTTCGAGGAAGCGCAACAGGTTGGGTGCGTGCTGCCGTCCTAAAACCGGTAGCTCCGTGATGCGTTCGGCGTCGTCCAGGGAGCGCTCGATCGACAGGTTGATGACGAACGCGAACAGGAGCGGCCCGAACAATGGACCCATGATCAACGCGGAGGCCAGCGTGCGGCGGTCGCGCACATTGTCGAGTGCCTCCTTTTTGAACACGGTGATGAGTGTGCGCATCATGCCGGCGCCACCATCTGAATCGCTTTCACGAACGCGTCTTCGAGGTCGTCGCAACCCGTGCGGTTACGAATGCCGTCGGCGGAGTCGTCGATGGCGACTTTGCCTTCGGCGATGATGCAGATGTCATCGCAGAGCGCGGCGACCTCCTGCATGACATGGCTTGAAAACAGGACGCAGCGGCCGGCGTCTTTGAGCGTCAGGATCAGTTCGCGGAGCGAACGCGTCGCCATGACGTCGAGGCCGTTCGACGGCTCGTCGAGGATAATGTTCTGTGGATCATGGACGAGGCTGCGAGCGAGGGCGACCTTGGTGCGTTGTCCCTGGGAGAAGCCCTTGCTGCGACGGTCCGCGAAATCGCGGATCTCGAGCAGGCCGATAATGTTGTCGACGCGCTCCTCTATCGAGCTCGGGTCGATCCCACAAAGTTTCGCGAAGTAGGCAATGTTCTCGCGCGCTGTCAGGTGAGGATAGAGGCCGGCACCGTGCGGTAGCGCGCCGATGCGCCGACGGGCATCGAGGCCGTTGCTGACGACGTTGGCGCCGTCGATCGTTGCCGTACCCTGATCGGGCTTGAGTACGGTGTAAAGGACGCGCAGCGTCGTGGACTTGCCGGCGCCATTAGGGCCGAGCAGACCCGTGACCTTGCCATCAGGCGCGTCGAAACTGACACCACGTACGGCGTGGACCTTGCCGAACGACTTGTGGATATTATCGACGACGATCACGGCGCGGGCCCCGCGAAATCGAGGAAAAACGGCATCGGGAAACTGCGCTCGAGGCATGCCGCGTCGAGATCGGCCGGGTCCGCCGCAGTGACAAACTGACTGATGAGCCGCGGCGTGCAACCTATACCGGCCTGGCCATGCCCCTGTTGCTTGCCGATAAGGTGCCGCGCTCGCTCGAGGTCCACCATCGCAAGCGCGGCGTAACGCGGCGGCGTTATGGGATCCGCCTCGCCGGAGAGCAACAGCGTGGGAATATCGCTCGCGAGAGGCTCGTGAAGGTCGTCGTCGATCGGCCCTGCCGGCCACAGCGAGCAGATCGCCTGCAACGCCTCGAGCTGCACGACTCCGATATAACTGGCTTCGAGCGCCGCGATGTCGATGTCACTGCTGTTGTAGAACGGCACGTCTTCGGTGCACATGATCGAGTTGTGCATGCCCAGCGCCAGCGTGTCCGCCATACTGGCTGCGATCATGTGAAATTGCGCCGCCAACGGCCCGAAATGTCCATTAGCCGCTTCGTCAATCAGGAGCGGTACGATTGCCATCGAGTTGGTGTGATAGGAGAGCAGGCGCAGGGCGCCGGCCAGCTCGGCCGAGCCGAAGTCGACGAACTCCCGGTGGCCGGTAACGGGATTGGCGAGGTCGACGACGACGGCCTGTTCCGCGAGTTCGGCACGAACGGCGATGAACGATTGCCGCAAATTCGGGAAACGGTCATTGCAGGCAGCGTCGTCCGCACAACGCAAAAAAATGTTGTCGAGCGCACGCTGCGCTTCGATCGCAATCTCGGGGCCAAGCGGCAGCTGCGGCGGCGCGACGCCGTCCAGCACAATCGAGCGAGTCGACTCAGGGTAGCGCCGCGCATAGTGCTGCGCGACGCGCGAACCGTAGGACACACCATAGAGATTGAGCTGCGTGTAGCCGAGCGCTGCCCGCACGGCCTCGAGATCCTGAACGGCGATGCTGGTCGTGAAAAAACGCGGATCGTGGGGTAAAGCATCGAGGCAAATTTGTGTCGCCTCCAATGCAAGCTCGGTGGTGTACCGGCCGTCAACGATATCGTCGTCAATGTCGCAGTCCATGCGAGAAGACTCGCCGGTACCGCGCTGATCGACGAGCACGATGTCACGATCACGGCGTACGCGCTCGAACACGCCCCGGTAGGCGGAGTAGAACTGCCTGGCGCCCTGGCCCGGGCCGCCGGCCAGCGGGACGAACGGGTCCGGCTGCGGCGTAAGGTCCAGCGCCGGCACGACAGCGACGGCAATTTCTATCTCTGCAGAGTTTGGGTCGGCCGGGTTTTCGGGCCGCCACAATGTGCCGCAACGTGCTTTGATGCCGGGGAATGCCGGGCCCGCGCTGATGCGACAGTCGTCGAGTTCGAGCGCTGTAGCGCCGTCCGTAAAGGCGGCGACCAGGAGCGTTGAGAAAATGAGCGCGACGATACGAAGCATGCGAAACCGCGACGAGCGATGAGGCGCGCTATCTTGGCGACAAGCC
>Ga0255053_10000538_pt1 | contig 21082 bp, 18 predicted proteins | sample JV7_2_22_MG_FD_188635 | JGI IMG/M metagenome (GOLD analysis project Ga0255053, IMG submission 188635) | Seawater microbial communities from Jervis Inlet, British Columbia, Canada - JV7_2_22 | ecosystem: Environmental > Aquatic > Marine > Inlet | place: Canada: British Columbia | collected... | reverse complement strand
CAGGACTCGGTAAGCGCGCGCCAACAGGCGCTTCGAGGGACGTACGACCCGGGGTACCTGAACTATACGCTGGGCAAGCTGATGGTCATGCGGCTGCGGGAGGATCTCTACGAGGCGCGAGAGGCAGAGCTGGACCTGCGCGGCTTCCACGACGAGTTCATGGCGGCCGGCGCTCCGCCGGTGCCGTGGATCGCCCGGACCATGCTCGGCGATCCGAACTGGCAGCCCTTCCGGTAGGGGGTTCACTACCTCCCTGTGCCGACTAGCCTGGGCGAGCTCCTTGTGCCGACTGGCGCAGGCGAGCCGCGAAGATCTCTGCCAGGAAACGGTGCACGAGCTTGGCAGCGGTGAAGGCGCTCGCGTGGTGGCCAGGCAGGTCCAGCAACTCCACAACATCGAAGGCGACGACCCTGCGGGAGGCGGCGACGAGGCGAAGCAGTGCGTTCACCTCGTACCAGTAGAGCCCTCCGGGCTCAGGCGTGCCGGTCGCCGGCATCACGCTCGGATCGAACGCATCCACATCGATCGTCACGTACACGTCTTCGCTCAGGAATCCGGCGGCGCGCTCCATCCAGGGTCGGGCGCCGGAAGGATCCTCCTCTCCTGCCCGCTCGGCGGCGATCTCGTGCGCGAAGAAGACGCGTTCCTCGTCGAGGCCCTCCACCTCCGAGGTGTCGAGGCTTCGGATGCCGACCTGCACGATCGGGCAGCGCTCCCGCACGCGAGCCATCACGCACGCATGGTTGTAGGAGGAGCCGCCGTACGTCTCGCGCGTGTCCGCGTGGGCGTCGATCTGGAGAACGGAGAGTCCCGGCACTCGCGCCGCAGCGGCTCGAACGGCCCCCACGGTCGCGGAGTGCTCGCCGCCCAACATTACCGGCAGCTGTCCGCGATCAAGGATCCCTCCGACTCGGTGCTCGACGGCATCGGCCAGCGCGTCGGGCGGCCCGTCGATCTCCACCGGCGGGAGCGTCGCGATCCCGTGGCGGTACGGCTCCGTCGCCGTTTCGATGTCCCACACCTCCACGTAGTTGGAGGCGGAGATGAGGGCCTCGGGCCCTCGGCCGGCACCCTTCACCCAGCTACTCGTCGCATCATAGGGGACGGGCAGGATGCAGGCGGCGGCACGCTCGGGATCACGGTACTCGGGCGCGAGATCGAGGAAGAACGGGTGGGGACGTGCTCCACCGGAGCGGCCCGTCTCGGAGCCCGGCGTCGGTTCGGTGTCTCTCACGCGTCGAACCTACATCGCACGCCCGTCGCGGTCACGGGATGTGAGCGCCAGATGCAGAAGAGCCGCGTCCGCCGGCTCGAGCTTGGCTCGAATCGCCGATCGGCGCGGCCTCTGGGGAAGGAGTTTTCGTTGCCGGGCTGCTGACCCGGCGGTGACCTGACGCTGCTAGGCCGCCGCCGGCAGGAGCACCGCGAAGACCGTGAGGAGGAACGCCACGACCACGCTCGTGACCATGTACGCCTTCGCATCAGTCGTCCAGTTCAGCTCCACCCAGCCCTGATCTCTCGTATCTATGACTCGATCCACCTTCTTGCTCCTCTTCCTCTTCATCGTCCCGTCCTCCCTGTCCACCTCCGCCCCTCACCTCTTGCTACGTAGTTTGACGTATAAACCGGCCAAAGGGTTTCATCTGGGTTTTCGGCGCAGGCTTCACGCGGCTCCTCAACCCACCTTGAGAAGGTCTTCTCGACCCTCGATCTCGAGCAGCCGCTCCTTGTACTCGATACCACCGCCGTAGCCTCCCAGCGACCCATCCAGCCGCACCACCCGGTGGCAGGGAACGACGATCGGCACCGGATTGGCCCCGACCGCGTTGCCGACGGCGCGGGCTGCCTTCGGCTTCCCGATCCGCTTCGCCAGCTCCGAGTACGGAATCACCTGTCCGAAGCGAATCGCCTCCGTCAGCTCCTCGAGCACGCCGCGCTCGAACTCGCCGAGCACGCCCAGGTCCACATCCATGTCGAACTCGGTCCGCTCGCCGCGGAAGTACTCCGCAACCTCGCGCTCCACTTCCGCCAACGCCTCCGGATCCCGGATCAGCGGACGCCCGGGGTGCTGCTCACCGACCCACTCCAGAAACTCCTCCTCGTCGAGTGCCCGCCAGGTGAGCCGGGCCACGCCCTGGCTCGTGGCGGCCACGAACATCCGGCCGAACGGGCTCGCGAACGTGTGCCAGCGGATCGCTTCGTCCCGGCAGCACTCGGAGATTATCGGTTCCAGCACCTTGAAATCCGCCGCGCTCTCCCTGCACTCCACGCAGTCGCCCAGGTGCACCGACATCTCCAGGTCCGCCTCGGCCGCGAGCTCGCCGGCCACGTAGGCGAGAACGTCATCCTCGCAGTACGTGCATCCGTCGCCCGTCATCGTCCATTCTCCTCGTTCCATACGTCCAAGAGCTCCACACGAAGCCGCTTCATCCCGTTGTAGACGTTCGCCCGGGCGCTCGCCTGCGAGCACTCGAGCCGCGCCGCGATCGCCTCGTAATCCCGCCCCTCCACCCAGCGAAGCCACACGGCCTCACGCTGCTTCGGCGGGAGGGCCGCCACCTTCTCGCGAACCCGAAAGCGCGCCGCCGGGCTCAAGGACCCGAGCACTTCATCAGGCGCCGAAGCAGGCTCCGGAGCCAGCGCGAGACGGCGCCCGACGAGGGCGCAGCACCTCCGGCCCTCCGTTGCCAGGCGGTCGAGCGCCACGTTCGTCGCCACCCGGTAGAGCCAGGCCCGCACATTCGATCCCCGCCCCGACTCCGGTGGCTTCCGCATCGCCCGAACCCAAACTTCCTGGAGGAGGTCGTCGGCGTCCGCCTCGCTCGGAAGCATCCGCGTCAGATGCCGGCAGAGCTCCGGGCCGTAGGCCTCGATCCACCGCTCGAGGCGGTCCGGCACCACGATCCCGGCCTCCCCGGCCCGGTCGGTCTCACCGGCGTGAGCGGAGACCGGCGTCATACAGCCGGGAACCCCGTTCCCGCCAACACGGCCCCCAGGTACCCGAGCAGCACGACCGGCAAGCCGATGCATACGGCGCTCAGGAACGCGATCCCCCTGATCAAGCCCAGCGTATTCCTCATCGTCACTGACATCATCGCCTCCGCGTTCGCATGTTTCAGCGCTCGACGAGCCGGGCTTCGCTTTGCGGGGCCCCGCTTGCCCGACCCGCTCGAGTCACTCCTATAACGGCCGACCGGCGGATTCGTGAAACGGCTCCTCGACTGAGAGGCGCCTCCCGAGACAAGCTTTCTTGGAACCCTGTCGCCCTCGCAAGGCTAACAGGAAGCCATGCGATTCGATCTCAGAGAACCGGTCCGGCTCGGCGTCGCTCTCACGGCAGCCGTATTCGCTTTCCTGTCGAGCGCGCCGGAGCTCGACGCGCAGACGAGAGGACGCCCGCCCGCGGAGCTTCGAGCGCGCCTTCAGTACGTGACGAGCGTGCGGCAGCTGGGGCCGGTGGCCTACCGGGACCCTCTCGGAGCGCTCTCGGCGGACGGCGAGTGGCTGGCCTTCACGTCCGGACGGCGGCTCGCGATCCAACGAGTCACGGGCGGGCCCGTCCTCGACCTCGCGAGAGCCGAGGGGCGTTACACGTGGCTCACCTGGCATCCGGACAGCCGCCACGTGGTCGCCCGCGAGCAGAGCTTCGACCGCGGCACCTTCCGGTGGTACTCCTTCAACCGGCTCGGCGGCGAAAAGGAGCCCCTGTTCCCGGACGGCTTCGAGATCCGGACGCCAAGGGCGAGCACGATCATCCAGGGGCCCGGCGGACAGGACCAGCTCTCCGTCATCGAGCGACGCTACAACGTGAAGGCGGAAGAGCTCGATCAGCTGGCCTGGTCGCCGAACGGCCGGCGGATGACCGGCGTCAAGCGCAGCGGCAAGAGAACCCAGATCTGGCTCTTCGACACGGATGGCAGCCACGCTCAGGCCCGGGAGATCGACCGGCGCGTCACGAACCCCGTCTGGCATCCGAACAACGCGGACGTAGCCTGTCTCTCGATGTCGGGCCGCGATATCCACCCGCAGCTGGAGTTCAGCTGCGCCGGATCGGTGACCGGCGGGTTCTCGCCCGTCGCCTACGGACCCTTCGCCTTCTCGGCGGACGGACGGCGTCTCTACTACGCGGCCCCCAGCGAGCTGGGTACGCTGGACCTCTGGGTGCGCGGGGTGCCGGGGACCGGTGCAAACCCGCGTCAGGATCAACTCACCCGGTTCGCGCGCGACACGTACGCGCCGTCCGTGTCACGAGACGGCAAGGTCCTCTTCAAGACTCAGGACTACCGCGCCAACATCGCCTACGTGGCGGCGGAGGGCGGGGAGACCCGGCTGGTCACCAGCTTCCAGTCCGAAACCCCGTCGTGGGCCTGGAGCGGGTCTCGGATCGCCTTCACCTTCGGGGCCTGGCGGCGCGCTGTCGACGATCTCCGATACCCGGATATCGAGCAGCATATCGGATACGTGACCTTCGACGGCACACTCCCCGAGGACCGGCCGAGCCGCACCCTCCGCTCCTCGGACTCCGAGGACCAAGGGATGCACTGGTCTCCCAACGGCGAGTGGATCGCCCTTCACTCCCACGCGGACGACTCCGACGACATATGGCTGATGCCGGCAGACGGACCCGGCGAAGCTAGGCGGATCTCGGACGACGGCTACGAGACCGGCTGGCCCCGCTGGTCGCCCGATGGCCGTTGGATCGTCTATCCCAGCTTCGATGAAGACGACGGGGCGAGGCGCGGCGGCCTCTACCTCATCGGCGTGGATCAGGAGTCGGGCGAGGTGACGGTGCCCAGCGAGGAGGTTCCGCTCACGGTACCGGTGGGCGATATCTCGATCGCCGAGTGGTCACCGGATGGCGAGCAGCTGGTGTTCGAAGGCGACGACGGCAGCGGCACGAAGGCAATCTACGTAGTCGCACGGGGTGGCGGCTCCCCCCGGAAGATCCACGAGTTCGAGAGCGAGCAGGACTACTCCGGAGTCAGCGTCTCGCCCGATTTCGAGTGGGTGGCTTACATCGCCCCGGCCGACGGGGCCCATTTCCAGCTATGGCGGGTGCCGATGGCTGGCGGCGAGCCGGAGCAGCTCACCTTCGACCCCACCGACAAGGCGCACCCGGCGTACTCCCCGCAGGGGGACAGGATCGCGTTCACGCTATTCAACTACGAAGCGATCTTCTGGCTGCTGGAGCCGTAAGGCTCGAACCCGGGGGATCGATGACGCCGGCTCACCGGGCGAGATGAGGCTCGGTTGTTAAGCCTGCGTCTTCAGGATGTCCCGGATCTCCGTCAGCAGTGTCTCTTCCGCCGTGGGCTCGGGCGGAGCCTCGGGCTCCGGCGCCTCTTCCTCTTCACGCTTCATCTTGTTGAAGCCCTTGATCACCATGAAGAGCGCGAAAGCGACGATCAGGAAGGTGATGAGGCTGTTGACGAATATGCCCCAGTTCATGGTGACGGCCCCGGCCTCCTGGGCGGCCGCGAGGGTAGCGTAGGGCCCGGCCGGATCGCCCTCGCGAAGCACCGCGAAGAACTCGGCGAAATCCACACCGCCGAGGGCGAGGCCGATCGGAGGCATGATGATATCGCTGACGAGGGAACCGATGATCGTGGCGAACGCCGCTCCGATCACGATACCCACCGCCATGTCCAACATGTTGCCTTTGGCGGCAAACTCCTTGAACTCCTTCAGCACGGTATCCTCCCTGGCTGCAGGTAGACGCTACGGGGTGAGCTAGGCTCGAGAGAGCCGATGGAAACCCGAGGCCAAACGAGACGTACTCCCCAGCCCCTCAACGAAGGCGGCCCCGGGGTCTTCCCCGGGGTCGCTGCTGGGCTCAGCCGCTGCACTCGTCCGGCGATGCGGCCGGACGGCTGATCTTCAGCTACTCGTTACGGCGAGCCGCCGCCGAATAGCCGGGTCCATTCTCGGAAGTCCTCGGCGATGGTGCTCCCCTTACCGCCACCTCTGCCGCCCGTGAACGTGAGATAGGACCACAGGTTCTCATCGAGGCACAGGTTGAAGTCCTCGCCAGTGTCTTCGCTGCAACGAGGCTTCTGGAACTCGTAGAAGACGAATCCACCGGGATTGACCTTCGCTCCAGCCACGAGCGTTGGGCTGATCGGATCATCCGCTCCGCACAGGGTCTTGCCCTCGCTGCTGACGCAGGACAGCGTGCTGTACATATCCGCCTTGGAGCCGTCCGCACGCAGCAGGATCAGGTCGTCGCCTTCGTCGGCCGAGCCATCGAGGCCGGTCTGGCTGAAGTTGATGAACAGGTCGGCGATCTCGGTGGTCCCCTCGACCTTCAAGCCGAAGTACACGTCGGTGCCGTCGTCCATCGCGAACAGCTCCGCGTTGGGCTCGCGCGGCTTCTTGCCCGACAGGTTCGCGATGAACTCGAGCTTAGAGTCTCCTGCGCACTGCCACGCCTCATCCATGATTCCGAGGTCGTCACCGGTCACATCGGGAGACACTCCGGGGCCGCACACGAGGACCGTCTGGACCAGGGACAGATCGTTCAGCGCAACGGGCTTTCCGCCCAGGCTCAGTTGGTGCGGAAACGGCTCGAAGCCGTCCAGCCCTTCGACAGGCCCGTTGTTGGCACCTCGGTCATCTAACGGATCGCGGTCGAAGGGGATGAGAGTGCCCTGGATGTCCCCGTTGTTCTGGCTGTCCGATCCCTCGACGCCGATGCCGGCCCCGAGAGCGTACACCGAAACCTGCTTGCCGCCCGCCCCTGGAACCGATCCGGGTGTCCACAGGGCCGTGGCAACACCTGTCGCATCCGTCACGAACACGACCCCGCTCCCGCCGTCATCGCAGGTGGCAGGCACGGTTACCGCGGGACACCTCAGCGAGCCGAACCCGTCTGCATCCGGGAAGAAGCGTACCGTGTTTCCGGGCTCCCCGCCGTTCTGGACCTGGATGGCCACGGGGATCTCGTCGCCAAGGTCGACGATCGCCGGTAATGCGGGAATTGCTGCCGGCCCCATGTAGGCGCCGAGCGCCAACTGGAACTTGCTGCCGAACCTCGAGAGCGCGCCGCCGCCGCCGCTGTGGCCGACCGCCGACGTGGCGATAAGGTCTCGTGCGCCCAGCAGGTTCGCCACCTTTTGGACGCCCCCACTGATCAGGCCCATCAGCCCATCACGCGAATCTGCTGCAGTCACGACCGGGCACGAAACGGCGGGCAGGGCAAGCGTACCTGCCGTGCCCTCGTCGGTCGACTGCTGGAGCACGAACACATCCGCCGGGGGGGCTATGCTTGGATCGCAGAAGAGGATCGAGGAGTTTACCAATGCCTGCGAAACCGAAGGCGCCTCCATCTCCACGCACGGGCCGTAGAGCGGAAGGTCGACGTCGATAGGCCCATCGCAGGCCGCCGCACCGATAAGCAGAGGAAAACCCTCGTTGAAGTTAGCGACCACGGAGCCGGTCCCCGTCGATATGGTCACTGAACCCTCCGTGCCGCCAGGTATGACGCAGATGATCTCTTCGCCGGCTGCGCCAGAGCAGTCCCCAACCTGAATCCCCGACGCATCGGTGATCGCCACCTTGATGTTGACGTTGGAGTTCTGTCGCACCGAGAGCACCTCGCCATCGGCCGGGTTCACGCTCGACGGTGCATCAACCAAGACATCTCGGAACGCCAGCAGAAGCTCACCACCGAGTAGCACGTGGACCCGCCAAGTTTGGCCGTTGTCCGGCCTGCCAGGCTTCCACTGTGCGCTGTAGAAGTCGCCCTGTTCGCTGAAGGCGGAGGCAGATCTCTGGGGCTCTACGCAGCTGGGATCCGTCGGATCGGGGTCGCTGCCGCGCTCACCCTCGCAGACCTTCACGGAGAGGAAGTCCGCGAGACCTGACAGAAACATCCCGTTGAAGGGCTTGTGATTGTCGACGAGCTCCGGAAGGAAGAAGGTGCCGGGGTTTCCTGTTCCGATCCCACCCTCCGCTGGAGGAGTCGACGGTGGTCGGCCCGCCTGAGTCTCGGCGTACCCTTCGTATCCATCACAGGGGGACCAGCCCCCGCAGAGCTCTGCGCTGGACGTGGCGACGGTGACGTCTGCCGAGAGGCCCGGCAACTGATCCGGGCTGGTGGGTGAGACCTGAGAGTCTTGGCAGGCCAAAGGCAGAACTGCAACAACGGCTAGCAGGCACAAACGCTTCATCGAGGAACCCTCCTGGGCCTTGATCTCATGCTACTCGCGCAATCCCGTTCTTTCCCTCCCAAGTAGCTTTGCGACAGGACTTTAGTACTTGCAGGATGTTTGCGCCACACCTTCGATTGTGACTGTTCCGCTACGGCAGGCCGTCAGCGCCTGATCGCGGCGGTGGAGGATCAAGAACTTATTCTGTAAGATTAACCTAGCCGGGAACGTGGGGAGAATCTCGATCTTCGCAGTAGGGAATTCTCCGTGTACTACTGCCCGCGACTCAGCAGACTCTGAAACTCGGGGCGGGAGCGCAGATCGCGCCACCACCAGTGCACGTTCTCGCCGACAGTAAAGGAGTGCTGAGGATTGGCAGCCACGTAGCGCCTCAGAAGCTCCAGCGCGCCGTCGGGGTCTCCGGTGGTGGCCCGGATCGCGGCCTCCGTGACCATGAGCTCCTGCTGGGGATCGACTTCCTCATCCCCCTTCCCGCGCTCAAAAACGCTCGAGGCGCTGTCAGAGAAACCGGACTTGGCTAGGACGCCGGCGACCATGAGGTAGCCCAGCCGGTCCACGAAAGGTTTCCTCGTCTCCGGGGCCAGAGATACGAACCGCTCCCTGAGCTGCCAGGCCGAATCGACGCCCGCTTCGCCGATGGGAGTCAGCATCAGCCTCAGCTGACACTCGATGAAGTTGAAGTTCTCGGGAAACCGGTTGTTGCCCTCCTCACACCAGCGAGCGGCATCGCTGAACTGCTCCAGATCGTAGTGGCCCCAGAAGAGCCGCTGCACGATCAGGTCGGCGTTCTGAAGGAAGGCGTCCTCTTCGTAGGCCCGGCGAGCCGTGAGCACTACGGAGATGTTGTCCTGCCGCTGATAGTACAGGTGGCTCAGGACGCTGTAGGCGCTCGCCAGGCTCGGGTCATCTTCCACGGCGGACTGCAGATCCGCCTGCGCACGGTTGAGCAGCCTTTCCGCTTCCGTTCGGTCCGGCGTCACATCCAGAAGATACAGCAGGTAATTGAGCGTTCCGCGCTGCTCGAGCGCCTTCGCGTCATTGGCCGTGATCTCCAGTGCCCGTTCAGCGTGGGCCAAACCCTCGTTGATCTGGATCACGGCGGCATCGAAGTCGCCGGTCTCGTTCGCGATGAAGAACGCACGCCGTGAAGCGATTCGAGCCCGAAGCACGGACGGCTCGGTCCAGTTCGGATCGGCCGCTTCCGTGATCGCGAGCAACGAATCGGCGTGCTGGAAAGTCACCAGCGCGCCATCCAGGTCGCCCGACTCGTCGAGATCTTCCGCATCCTTGCGCAGCCGCTCAGCCCGCTGCAGCAACGACCAGGCCTCGACGTTGTCCGTGCCAGCCTGTCGCTCGCGGAGCGCCACCTCCTCACCGAGCCGCTGGCGCAGCAGTCGTGACACGCTCTCCGCCACCGAGTCACGCGCCGCCAGGAAGTCCCCTGTCGGCATCTCTATCGTCGAGCGCTCGATGTCGGCGCCGCTGAATCCGTCGACGAGGCGCGCGGTTACGCGGAGATCGTCCCCCGTTTGCTCGACGCTGCCTCGGATGACGCTTCCGACTTCCAGGGCCCGGGCGATGCTGTCCACGGTGACGTCGGCGTCGCGATAGGCGGCCACTCCGTTCTTGGAAATGACCGCCAGCGACCTCACCTGGGAGAGCTGGTCGATAAGCGCCTCGGTAATGCCGTCGGCCACATAGGCCAGCTCGCCACCCGAGCTCAGATCCTCGAAGTAGAGTACCGCCAGGCTGTTGGCCTCCAGGCCGCTGGAGGCGGCGGCGGCCGCAAGCTCGGCAGCCTGCCGCTGGCTGGTGAAGACGTATGCGCCCGTCGCCAGCGCGAGCACGAAGAGCGACGCATGGATGGCTACCTCACCTCGAGTTGTCTGCTGGCGGCCCTTCTCGCCATGATACCAGGCGAACGTGAGGCTTCCCAGCATGCCGAACACGTAGAAGACGAGTGCGATCGGGTAGGAGATGGCGGGGAGGTACTCATGGGAGATCAGCTGATCGACGCCCTCAAGGACCACGAATCCCGTGATCAGATAAGCGCCCATGTAGGCGATCAGCCGGCGCTCGCGGACTTCCCTTATGAGGCCCATAGCATCCGTACGCGAGAGAGATCAGCCACGGCGGCTCGCATGCAGAGACGAGATGCTTCTGATCATGAAGCCGAATCGATGATGAGCCCGCTGGCCAGGCATGTCAACGAAAACCTCCCACGAAACTTAGCTGTTTGACGCGCGCCTCGCCCGGTGAGTCACCGCCAGTCCGGAGCGATCTCCGCCACGAAGTCCTCGAACGAACGGGGCGGCCGGCCGAGAAGCCGCGTCAGCTCAGCAACCTCCTCCTCGCTCGCCTTCCAGCCCTGCTCCTGGAAGTAGGCGAACATGATGCAGAGGTCGCGTACCAGCCACTCCGGCATCATGGAGCTCACGGCCTCCGTCCAGGCATCCAGATCGTCTCCGCCGTAGGCCACCTCACGGCCGAGGTGCCGGGCCCAGGCGGCCGCGCACTCCTCGCCTGTCAGGGGATCGGGGCCGACGAGCGGGTAATCCCGTCCCTCGTGCCCGTCCTCGAGCAGGGTAACGGCCGCCGCATCCCCGATGTCGCGTACGTCCACCCGACTGCAGCCCACGCCGCCGATGGGAGCCGCATACACGCCGTACTTGGTGATCGGCTCCTGCATCCCCAGGTCGTTCTGGAAGAAGTTGTTGGGGGACAGGACGGTGTATGGAATCCCGCAGGATCCGAGGCCCTCGATGATCTCGAGCTTCGTCTTGAAGTGGGGGACATGGGGGGCGTCCGCAGCCCGGTACACGGACTGGAAAACGATGTGGCGGACACCGGATTTCTGGGCCGCCCGCACCGCGTTCATCCCCAGCTCGACCTCGTTCTCCGCCAGAGGCGTGAGCAGGTAGACCTTCGCGACCCTGTCGAACGCCGAGCCCAATGTCTCAGGCGATTCGAGCGATCCGGCCACGTACTCCGCCCCCGAGTGCGCGCCGAGCGTCCGCGTCATGACGCGAACCTCGGCCCCCTTGTCGGTCAGCGCCCGGACGACCTGGGTCCCCACCGTTCCCGTACCACCGATGACGAGCATCCTCACCTTCTGCCTCCCTTCCAGTGCCTAATGGGCTCGTGCCCCATGCTCTCGCTCGGTCCGCCCTATGTGATGCTACCGATTACTCCGACCGGTACTTCACCTCTCCGCCCACGATCGTGTAGAGGACGCGCGCCTTGAGGATCTCCGCCTCCGGCACCTCCAGGATGTCCTTGGATAGAACGACGATGTCCGCGTACTTCCCTGGAGATAGCGTGCCCTTCCGGTCCTCTTCGAACGCGGCGTAGGCGTTGTTGATCGTGTAGGTGCGAAGCGCCTCGATCCGGCTCAGCCGCTGATCCTCCTGCCCGGCGAAGAACACGGAGCCGTTCGGCAGCCGGCGCGCCACCGTGCAGTGGTAGCCGGCGATCGGATCCACGTCCTCCACGGGCGCGTCCGTGCCGTTCGTGACGACGGCTCCGGACTCGGTGAACGCCCGCCACATGTACCCGTCGGTCGCGGCCCGCTCGAGACCCAGCCGCTCGGGCACCCAGGGGGCGTCCGAGCAGCCATGGATCGCCTGCATGGCGGGAATCACCCCGAGCTCCGCGAAGCGGGGCAGATCGTCCGGGTGCACGTGCTGAGCGTGCTCGATCCGCCACCGAGGGTCCGCGTCGGCGTCTGCGGCACGCGCAATAGCGTACGCCGCCTCGTAGATGTCGAGGATCTCCCGGTTCGCCCGGTCGCCGATCGCGTGCGTGTTCAGCTGGTAGTCGTGCTTGAGCGCCAGCTCCGCCGTACGCCGGATCTCCTCCAGCGGCTCGAGCACGAGTCCGTCGGTCTCCGGCATGTCTGAGTAGGGCTCGAGCAGCCAGGCGCCGTGCGACCCGAGCGCCCCGTCCACCTGGCGCTTGATGGACCGGACGGTCAGGTAGCCGTCCAGGTGATCGACCATCCGGTACTCCGCCAGGTGGCGGGCCATCTCCTCGTTCGAGGTCCGGACCATCACGTAGAGTCGCACCGGCATCTCCCCTTCCTCCGCCAGCTCCCGGAAGAAGTCGATGAGCTGAAAACCCGAGCCGGCGTCCTGGAAGGAGGTGACGCCCTTCGCCAGCAGCTCGTCGAACGCCACCTTCGCGGCCAGACGAGCCTCGGCCACCTGCTCGTCGAGGGAGCGGGCGGCGCGTTGACGGGCCATCACGGCCGACACCAGCCGTTGCGCGGTCTCTCTCAGAAGGCCGGTCGGGTTGCCCTCCTCGTCCCGGACGATGGTCCCGCCCGGAGGGTCAGGCGTCTCCCGATCGATCCCGGCCAGCTCCAGCGCCCTGGCGTTCGCGAAGGCGGCGTGCCCGCTCGCGTGGCCCAGCAAGACCGGGTTCTCGGGCGAGACCGCGCTCAGCCCCGTGTGGATCGGCACCTCGTCGACGGTCGGTTCGCTTACCGACTCCCACTTCTCCTGGTGCCAGCCGCGACCCCGAATCCATTCGCCGGGCGCGGCATCCCGCGCGGCGGCCGCAACCATGTCCACGATCTCGTCCCAGTCGGCGACATGCATCAGGTCGAGGATGAGCCGGGAGTTGCCGAGGCCCATGAAGTGCCCGTGCCCCTCAATGAAGCCGGGGATGGCGAGGCGGCCTTCGAGGTCGATCACCTCCGTCCCCACACCGACGTACGCCTCGATCTCCTGGTCACTGCCCACGGCCATGATCCGGCCTGCCAACGCCGCCAGAGCGGTGGCCTCGGGGAGGGCCTCGTCCAACGTGACGATCCGGCCATTCCGGAGGACGAGCTCCGCCGGATCCGCCTGCCCCTCTCTCGAGCTCTGGGCCTCCCCGACGCCGACGACCGCGAAGACCATCACCGCCAAAGCGAAAGGCGTCGCGGCGCGCCGAAGGCCGGCGGCCTTGTACGCATGAGCCTGCACGTTCCTGCCTTCCTTCGTTCCTGATCTGACGGGGTTTCGCTCACCATGAACGGAAGCCACCTTCGATGACCAGCGACTGACGCGGGAGGTTTGAAGATAGGGGACGAGAGCGTTCGTATCGAGATGCGGGACGGGATCGCCGTCGTCCGGATGGCCCGACCACCGGTCAACGCGATCGACATGGAGTTCGCGGCCGAGCTGGATCGAGCGCTGAAAAGCCTCGAATCCGACCGCGCCGTTCGAGCGGTCGTGCTCGCCGGGGAGCTTGGATGCTTCTCCGCAGGCCTCGATCTCAAGGTCCTACCAGGCTACGACCGGGAGCAGCAGCGGGAGCTCCTCCTTACGTTCGGGCGCGTCCTCCTTCGTCTCTACGGATTCCCCCGGCCCGTCGTTGCGGCCGTCGACGGCCACGCCATCGCCGGCGGGTTCATCCTCGCGATCGCCTGCGACTATCGCGTCGGCGGAGAAGGCGCCTACGAGCTCGGCCTCACCGAGGTTCGAGTCGGAGTTCCCTTCCCCATCGCGCCACTGGAGCTGGTTCGCGCGGAGCTGGGTCCCGAGACGACCCGTCGCCTCGTGCTCACCGCTCGTACGGCCGGCCCGGAGGAGGCGCTCGCGTGGGGAGCTCTGGATGAGCTTCGGCCGGCGGGAGAGGTTGCGGCTCGGGCCCACGAGGTGGCCGGCGAATTGGCGAGCCTGCCGGCGCGCGCGTATGCGCGCACGAAGCGGCTGTTGCGGGAGGGCGCGATCTCGCGAATGGAGGATGCGGTCGAGCGCCAGCTGGATCCCACTCTCTCGGAGTGGCTGACGCCCGAGGCAGCGCCGGCGGCGGCGCGCATGCTCGAAAGGGACTGAGAACCCGGCCTTGGACAACCCGGCCCTCACCTTCGCCATCGCGCTGGCCGCCGGCATCGCCGCCCAATCGGTGGCACGGCACCTCCGCATCCCCGGCATCGTCCTGCTCCTGGCGGTCGGGATCCTCCTGGGACCCGACGTCGCGAACATCGTCCGGCCGGAGACGCTCGGCCACGGTCTGGATGAGATCGTGGGCCTCGCGGTCGCGGTCGTTCTCTTCGAGGGCGGCCTCAACCTCCGCTGGCAGCGCCTCCGGGCCGAGGCCTGGACGATCCGTCGCCTCATCACGACCGGCGGCGCCATCACCGCCGGCGGCGGGGCGGCCGCCGCCATGCTGATCATGGGATGGGACTGGCGTCCGGCCGTACTGTTCGGGGCGATCGTCACGGTCACGGGCCCGACCGTGATCACCCCGCTTCTGAGGCGAGTCCGCGTCAAGAGGAAGCTGCAGACGATCCTCGAGGCCGAGGCGATCCTGATCGATCCGATCGGGGCCGTCCTGGCCGTGGTGCTGCTCGAGTTCGTGCTCGCGACGACGACCACGTCCGCCGCGGCCAGCCTACTCGGCCTTCCGATCCGGCTCGCTGCAGGCACCGCGATGGGCGTCGGCGGCGGGCTCCTCCTCGGCTGGCTTCTCCGCTCGGAGAGGGTGGTCCCGGAGGGATACGAGAACATCTTCACGCTCGCCATGGTCCTGGCCCTGTTCGCGGTGAGCAACGCGATCTTCCCGGAGAGCGGCATCATGGCGGCCGCCGTCGCCGGCCTCGTCGTCGGCAACATGCGCACCCGGGTGCAGGCCGAGCTGAAGGAGTTCAAGGAACAGCTCACCGTGTTGCTCGTCGGCCTTCTCTTCGTGCTCCTCGCGGCCGACGTGCGCGTCGCCCAGGTCATCAGCCTCGGGTGGCCCGGCGCGCTTACGGTGCTGGCACTCATGCTGCTCGTCCGGCCCGCCAACGTGGCGGTGAGCACGGCCGGGTCGGATCTGACCGTAAACGAGATACTCTTCCTCTCCTGGATCGCGCCCCGCGGCATCGTGGCGGCGGCGATCGCCTCACTGTTCGCGCGCAGGCTCGTGGTAGAAGGGATCCCCGGTGGAGACGAGTTGCTGGCCCTGGTCTTTCTGGTCATCGCGGCGACTGTCGTCCTCCAGGGCGGCACGGCCGGCCTGGTGGCGTCGGCCCTCGGCGTTCGGAGACCTCAGCAGGGCTGGGCGATCCTGGGGGCGAACGCGCTGGGACGGGCCCTCGCCTGGTCGCTGGAGCGGGGGGACGAGACGGTCGTCATGGTCGATCGGAACGCGGCCGAGGCGCAGGCGGCGCAGAAAGATGGACATCACGTCGTGTACGGAGACGCGAGCCAGGAGCGCACGCTGCTCCAGGCCGCCATCGAATCCCGACGGGGTGTCCTCGGCGTGACGCCCAGTGACGGCATGAACCTCCTTCTCGCCCGGCGGGCGGTCGAGATGACACGCGTGCCGATCTCGTACGTGGCGATCGACAGACGAACCGAGACCGTCACCGCCGCCCAGGTGAGCGACGCCGGATCACGGATTCTCTTCGGCCGCGAGGTAGACATCGAGGAGTGGATCCACCGCTTTCTGCACGGCAGCGCCTGCGTGGAGCGCTGGCGGCTGGAGGTCGACGAGGCCGACCGATCCGCCGAGCCCGACGGGGCAGCATCCACAGCTCTGAAGCCGCCGGGACTCCCGCTGGTGCTGGAGCGGGGCGGCAAGACGCGACCCGTGGACGAGCGGTCGGAGGTGAAGCCGGGAGACGTGCTGTGTCTGGCTCTGGCGGTCAACGACGAGACGGCCCGAACCCGCCTCCGTGAGGAGGGCTGGGTGCCGGTTGAGACCGACGGGCGCTACTCCTGCCGGCGGTAGAAACGGAACCCCAGACAGAGGATCGTATTACCTTGAGGCGGCGCGCAGAGGAGAGGCCGGCGTGAATAGCGAAGAGCAGGGCGTGGAACGGATCCGCATCCCGAACCGGGCAGCCAACTCGCCGGTCGCCCTGCCGGACATCATGATGGCCGCCCCTTTCCTCTCCCGACTGCTGCTCGGCGCCTCGGTGCCGGGACTCGCCCTCCAGGCCGCGGCATTCGGCGCCTACGCCGGGAGCGCCGCGAAGGACTGGATCCGGCGGCTCGGCGTCCGGAAGATCGAGTTTCTGGCCGTCTACGGCGCCGACGTCAGCCACCTCCCCGCGATGTCGCTCGAAGCCCGAAGGGCGGAGATCGCCATCTTCACCCGCAAGCTGAACGACGTCTACCGGCCCATGGAGGTACCGCGACCCGAGTTGGCCGAGCGGGTGAACGAGGCGCTCACCCGGTACATCGCGGGCATCACCGGACAGCGCGTCGAGACCAGCGACTCGATTCGCAGCTTCATGCTGGCGCAGTTTCTCTTCCCCTTCGCCCTCGGAGGGTGCGACTTCATCTCGGGAGATGTCGCGATATTCCGCGACACCGGTATCTTCGAACCCCACGTCATCGCCCACGAGTTCAGCCACCGAAAGGGATACTTCAAGGAGCTCGAGGCGCAGGCTCTGGCCTACCTCGCGCTCGTGGCCTCCGAGGAACCGGTTCTCGTGCAGTCCGCGTACAGCGAGCGGCTGCACCGGCAGCTGCGGATCGTCGCCCGCAAGGAGGCGGGAGAGGGAGCGGCCGGAGAGAACCACTTCCACGACCTCGTCGACCGCGCGAGCCTCAAGCCCGAGCTCAAATGGGCCTTTCACGCTCTGGTGCCGCATCTCTCGGCGGCCGAGCGCGGCATCGCGGCGGTGATGCGTCGCCTCTACGACGAGCGCATGCGGCTCACCGGCCAGAACGGCCTCTCCGATTACGACGAGGGGTTCACCCGTTTCCTGTACGGGGTGGAGAACGGCGCGGCCTGAATCGCATCTCTGCCGGATCGGGCAACGATCCGGCGCCTCCCGAGCATCCAACTCGTGAAGGGTCGGCCGGCGGCGGGCGGGCCGACCTCGGAAGCTTGCCCCTGCCCGTTGGCGGCTGCGTCACTTCCGAGTCCAGCTTGGCGCACCGCCCTCGGGCCGGGGCTCGACGAGGCGCGCGGGCGGTCGTGACACACGAAGCCCCTCGGGCACGTAGGGTTCAAGGAAGATCGATCCGAAACATGGAGCGTGGAAGATGAGAGGAAAGCTGCTTGTGGCGCTGGGGCTGGTTCTGGCGGTCGTGGCGATCGCCGGACTCGCATCCCTGAGGGCGCAGGAGTCGCCGGAAGCGCCCCAAGTCATAACGATCGGCAGCGGCGGCTTCCTGGGCGTCTACCTGGAGGAGGTCGACGACGCGGCCATGGACCGCTTGAGGCTGCGGGAGGAGCGGGGAGCTCTGATTGCCGGAGTCTCCGAGGACGGGCCGGCGGCCGAGGCGGGACTCCTGAAAGACGACGTCATCGTCGAGTTCAACGGCGAGGACGTCGAGAGCGTCGGCGAGCTGTCACGGATGGTTCGCGAGACACCCGCCGGGCGAACGGTTGCGCTCGGGGTGGTCCGCGACGGCCAGGCGCGCGAGATATCGGTCGAGCTGGGCGAGCGACCGGGCGTCGTGTGGCTCGGACCGGACATCGACCGTCGGCAGGGCGTGTTCATCGCACCAGGAGACGGGGAGCACGGTGAGCACAGCGTCTTCGCCTTCGGCGGACGGGGCCGGCTTGGCGTGCAGCTGCAGTCTCTCGGAGACCAGCTGGCCGAGTACTTCGGCGTGACCGGAGGCGCTTTGATCTCCTCGGTTCGAGAAGACTCCCCCGCCGCCGAGGCGGGCCTCGAGGCCGGCGACGTGATCACGCGCGTCGGCGATCGAGCGGTGGAGGATGTGGGCGATGTGGCGGAGGCGGTGCACGAGGCCGAAGCGGGCTCCCTGTCGATCACGGTCGTTCGCGATGGCGACACACGCACGCTGACCGCCGAGCTCCCCGAGCGGCATTCGGGCACCTGGGACTGGGGTTCGGAAGACGGCTCCTACTCCTACTCTTTCATGCTGCCGGACATCGAGATCCCCGAGATCGTCGTGCCGGAGTTCAAGACACCCTCGGTGTGGATTCAGGAGATCAAGATCCCCTCGTTCGAATTCAACTGGGACAAGGAGGATGGCGAGCCGTGGCTGGTGATCCCCGAGATCACGATCCCCGGCTTCGAGATCCCCGAGGTCTTCGTCCCGGAGATTCGGGTGCCCGAGATCGACGTGCCGGGCCGTGAGGTCACGGTCCAGGTGCCGGTTCAGGTCGTTTAGCCAAGAACGCGGGAGGACTTCGGGGCCGCCGCCGGTTCGGCGGCCTCCGGCGTGGACGGAAGAAGCATCCTCTCCTACACTGAGTACGTGCATCCCTTCGCTTTTTCCGGACATCGGAACCCGTGATCGGACAGCGCCTCGCCCGATGGGTCCTCCGCCTCGTGGGCTGGACGCTCGTCGATGATGTCCCGGAGCGACCGCCCAAATTCGTAACGATCGGCGCCCCACACACGACCAACTGGGACCTCCCCATCGCCATACTGATGTTCATGGGCCTCGGCATGAAGCGGAACTGGGTCGGTAAGCACACCCTCTTCCGCCCGCCGCTCGGCTGGCTGATGCGCGCCCTAGGTGGGGTTCCGCTGGACCGGTCGAAGCGACACAACTTCGTGGACCAGGTGGTCGCGGCCTTCGACGGGGCCGAGGAGATGGTGATCGCGCTGGCCCCGGAGGGCACGCGCAGCCACACCTCGCACTGGAAGACCGGCTTCTATTTCATCGCCATCGGTGCGAACGTCCCGATCGTCCTCGCCTTCATCGACTACCCGACGAAGCGGATCGGCCTGGGATCGATCCTCTATCCGACCGGCGACCTCGACGCCGACCTGCAGCTCATCCGCGACTTCTACGCGGACAAGAGAGGCAAGAAGCCCGAGAACGAGGGCGAGATCCGGGCGCTGCCGCCCCGCGAGAACTAGGCATCGCCTGGCGTCTGGCGCGGAGGCCGGTCCCTAGGCCGTGGCGCTCGCCGCAGCTCCCCTCGCCACGAACGTGTTGTACAGCCAGCCGAAGACGAAGCCGCCGATCGCGCCGTCGACCAGCCCGTAGAGAGTGACGATGATCGCGGCCCCGATGCCGCCTGGGCCCCGATACCCGGGATAGATCGACTCCGCGATCTCGAGGATCTTCCTGCCGTACTCGGGCCAGATCATGTCGCCCAGGGAGACGAGCAGAAGCAGGCCGCCCCAGAAGATCCCACATGTCAGGGCCAGTGCCTTCAGATCGAGCTTCATCGGTCCTCTCCTTTCGGTCCGATCGATTCGAGCGAATCGAGCCATTCATCGTGGCCGCCCGGTCGGCGCATCATCCGCCCGGTGTGCCTACCCCTTCCCGCACGAAACGCCCTCCGATCACGAAGACGCCGGCCATCAGCAGGGCCAGCACGACGCCGAGCGCCGCGGCTCCGCCGAAGTCGAAGGCGCGAAGCTGGGCCAGGATCTCGATCGAGATCGGCCGCGAGCGCGGCGTATAGAGCAGGATCGAGGCGACGAACTCCCCGAGCGCGGTTACGAACGCCAGCAGGCCCCCGGCGGCCAGCCCGGGAGTGACCAGCGGCAGCGCCACCCGCCGCATCGTCGTCATCCAGCCGGCGCCGAGAGAGGCCGCGGCTTCCTCCAGAGTCGGATCGAAGCGGCGGAAGGCCGATATGGCGGCCTGCGCGACGAGCGGGATGTTCCGGATGAAGTAGGCGAGCGGAAGGATCCAGAAGGTACCGACGAGCACGAAGCGGCCCGCCCACGGCTGGTTCGCGCTGAAAGTCGTGGCGAGCCCGATGGCGATCACGGTCCCCGGCAGCGCCCAGGGCAGGACCAGGAGCACGGCCAGCCAGGGGCGACCTCGGAAGCTCCGCCGCACCACGAGATAGGCCGCGACGAAGCAGAAGACGAGGTTGGCCGCGGTGGCGAGGGCGGCCATCTGCAGCGAGTTCAGGATCGGCGCGAACAACCGAGGGTCACGCAGCAGCCCCCGGTAGTTCTCCAGGGAATACCGCTCCGGCAGCAACTGGGTCGTCCACCCTCCATCGGGCACGAAGGAAACCAGGACGAGCGTGAGGTGCGGCAGCAGGAGCAGCAGCACCCAGCCGGCGCCGGCCGCCGCCAGGAGTGCCCTCACGCCGGGAGAGCGAACCCTATGCCGAGCGGGAGCCACGCCCTTGCCCACGACCACGTACTCGCGCGCCTCCTCGTAACGGCGGAGGAACCAGAGGGCGACCAGCGACGCCGAGGCCAGCATCACCGTCTCGACCATGGCCATGGACAGCGCGCCGCTCATCTTGCTCGCGTAGATCTGGGTGCTCAGGACCCGGAAACCGCCGCCGAAGACGTACGGCGCGGAGAAGGAGGCCATCGAGGTCATGAACACGAGAAGGGCCGCGGCGGTCAGCGACGGGATGAGCAACGGCAGGGTCACGGTCCGCATGATCCGCCACCGACCGGCTCCGAGGGACGCGGCCGCCTCCGTGATCCCGGCGTCCATCCGGGCCAATCCGGCGAGCGTGAACAGGTAGAAGTAGACGTACATCGTGTAGGCATGCACGAAGAGAATCGCTGGGGCGCCGACCAGCCTCCATGGGGCCCTCTCGAGACCCAGGGCCAGCTGCACCCCGCGCGTAAGAATCCCGCTCTCGCCGACGAGAAACAGGAAGGCGATCACGCCGACGAGCGGTGGAAGCAGAACCGGCAGCGCGGCGAGCGCACCGAAGACCCTCCGCCCCGGGAAGTCGAAGCCGTGGAAGAACATGGCGAGCGGCACGCCGATCAGACCCGCCAGAGCCACGCTGGCCAGGCTGATCCAGACGCTGGCCCAAAGCGCCGCCAGCTCCGCCCGGGTGGAGAGGAAATCGGCGTAATGCGAAAGGGTGAGCCGGCCGCCCTCGCGAACCGACTCGGCCAGCACCAGCAGGTTCGGGTACAGCACCAGCCAGACGAGCAGCAGGAGCACGGGCACGGCGAGGGCCGCCGTGTGCCGGCGCTCCCAGGCCGACGCCACCGTTCTTCGGCCCCGCGTCATTCGGCCGCCCGTCATTCCGCCGCAGGGTAGACGTGCACGCGAGCGTGCAAGCGA